>Ga0209305_1000002_pt1 | contig 335620 bp, 277 predicted proteins | sample COGITO_mtgs_1103_FD_184792 | JGI IMG/M metagenome (GOLD analysis project Ga0209305, IMG submission 184792) | Pelagic marine microbial communities from North Sea - COGITO_mtgs_110321 (SPAdes) (version 2) | ecosystem: Environmental > Aquatic > Marine > Epipelagic ...
CAGAACGCCAATTGACACTTTACTTGATGGGAAATCGATTTGGGCTGAGAAGAATTTAGCTCAAATTTAATCTGACAGACACCGCTTGAAAAATGGGTAAGTGTCAGATCAAGTCTGAGCTAGTACACGTTACGCTTATGACTCGCTAAATATCCAACATGGGATTTTGGTTAATATATACCACCTTTGAGTTCTAGTTGAGTTAGATATACACGCATTTCAAATTCTAGTTGATGATAGTCAGGTAACATATACGCGCACAATTGATAAAATGCCTTATCGTGGGGTTTTATCCGGATGTGAGCTAATTCATGAACGACTATCATCTCTAGAAATGCTTCGGGGCCAGTTTTGAATATTTCACTAATTCGTATTTCATTTTTACTTTTTAATTTATTCCCTTGAACTCTTGATACAAAAGTATGTAGCCCTAGAGCATTGTTTACAACATGAATTTTTTTATCATAAATAACCTTGCTCAACGGTGAAGACTTTCGTAAATGTGTATTTTTTAAATCCATAACATATTCACGAAGCAGTTTATCATTGTTAATACTGTGTGTTTTAGGGTGCTTTTTAAGTAGAAAACTTCCTAATGTATCCTGCTCAACCATGGTTCTGATTTTATTTTGTACTTCTAGTGAATATGAAGATAAATACTTTAGTTGAATTGGTTTTGTGTTTGAATATGTCATCGGGTCAGGTTATGGCGTTTTGCAGGGCAGTTGTCGTCTAAAGTGTACATCACTTATTTATATTTCGACAGCCAGCTAGATTATATACAGACCGATTAATGTGTGTCACCTAAGATCGCTAATTATATAGTTTATCAAAAAACAAAAGCATGGCCTGTTACTTTTTTTCATCAATGCATCAAAGTGGAGCAGCAGGTATACATCAAATTTTAGCTTGTTTGATATCTAATCCAAAAGCTTGAATTGTGTTTTTCAGTGATGCTAGTGCCTCTGTAAAGTTCAGTTCTTTATCCTGTATTTGCTTTTCAATGCGAATCAACTGGTCTTCAACAATTCCGACCGATGCAGAGAGTGCAACTGCACTATAAGCTTTGGCGTAGCCTCGTATTTTAGCGAAAGCCAAGTGAATATAAGTCTCAAGGGAGTGCAATTGCGTATGTCCAGTCCACTCTCTTAACTGTAATTTGAAAGTTTCAGCATTAAGTAGATGTTTCCTAAAATCATCAGCATTAGTGACATCTTCATGTTGCTGAATAATTTCAATCAGCTTGTTAGTAATAAAAGCATGACGATAGAGGTGCGGGTGAAGTTCTCCGTTGATGCCTAATTCTTTTTTCCACTTGTGTAGATAAGTCGTCCATGAATCCGCTTTAAAAGGCTCACCTGTTTTTGTTGCTATGAACAAAAAGCCATGATCTTTATCTCCTATGAGCCCTTTCTTCTTCATGATTTTGCGACGATACTTCATGTATTGAGCTATATCAGTGACAAGTGTATGGGGAATGGGCACATGTCTTGTCGTTTTTTCGTCCTTACGCTTTAGCGTGTGCATTCTAAGGGACGGCTCGTTCATGCCTCTAGCTTCTTTGAAATCATCCACGGTTACAAGATGCAGTTCTTGTACGCGACCACCTGTTTGTTCCATTAATTGATACAAAGCTATATCACGATAACGTACCGCTTTATTGGCATTGGCTTGTATAAAACTCCATACCCTTAATGCGTCTTTCTCACCAACGGGTAATCGTCTTTTGACAGCATCTTTGCTTGGCAGGCATATATGCGAAGTAGTGCTAACTTCTTTCTTGTATCTACTTCCTTCAATTGAAATTTTGTGAGTTGTCTCAACCACCGTAATAGCATTGGCTTTGTCTGTGCCAATAAATAGTTTTAAGTCATGATATTCTTGAACAAATTCGAGAAATTTAAGGCATCGAATGCCGACTTCCAAAACCCTATTATTACTTTTAACCTTTTCACCATTAGGATGTTTCTCACTTTGCAATCCCTGTATAAACAAGCGAAAAGTAGCATCTGTTAAGTCTCTAAAACGGTTAAGATGGGTTGCACTTTCGACGTGATAGACTAAAGCTATAATACAGTTGGCATACGTCCTGATTGTCTGGTATTTCAACCCTTCTTCTAGCAATTTATGAATATACATATTGGCTTCATAGCAAGGCACATCATTTTTATAGGTGACAAACGGTATGTCCCTTGGTTGGTAAAATGTCAATTTTCCATCAAAACCTAGGTGTGACCAACGAGAAAAATTTTTTAATTTAGTTACTGGCATTAGACTTCGCCATAGTTTACATAATTGAGCTGCGCCTCAACCTTCTTATTAATATCTTTGTAGCGCTTCAAACGCTCCTCATCCGTCTCATCTTGCAATGCCATTGCTTTTAAGTGTGCGCGCATTTCTTTAATGACTGCATTCAATAGGAAATTACTTTGCTGAGTGATAGCAAGCGTTTCTTCAGTTGATGCTAGCTTTTGTCTTGCACTCTCTGTTGAGCTCTTTTTTACCTTTCCTGCCATAGCTTTCTCTATGGCGTCACGTGCATTAATTCTGAGTCTATCAAAACCATCAAAACCATTATCTAACAACAACTCTGAAAGGCTTTTAACGGTATTGATTGCAATAGCACCGATATGCCGCTTGTCATCTTCATACTTGGCTAAACCACCTTGCGATTTAAGCGCTTTTACAAGGCTATCATTGTTCTTAAATCCATCTGGCGATTTGATAATTTCCTGCAACAGAGCTTCGGTTGCCAATATTGTTCTTTGATTATTTTCTTTATTCTTTTTCATTGTTATGCTTCTTAAACTGCTTTTACTTGGAATGCCAAGTTAAAAGTTTCTCGAACCTGTCCGTCTTCGTCAGTAACTTTGAAGAAATTCGGCTCCAAGCTGATTTCACCCGTTTTCAGCAACTCTTCAAGGTTCGATTCCAGATTTGCTTCTGCTTTCAGTTGGTCGATGTGCGGAGCAGTTATGTCGTCGTCATCTGCCAGTTCGATGACACTTTCCAAGTCATCAATAATTACCGCACCAGCATTGTATTTTTTAGCCAGCGTTGCTTTTAATTCACCGATACTTTTGAGTTTTTCTAACTCACCATCCTTATTAAGCACGCCTTGCACAATAACAGTGGCCTTAACCCCATTGAGGATATCGCCTACTTCATTGCTTGATATGTAATGATATAAGTGTGACATATCTGTATGTCCGAGCATCCAACGCAAGGCTTCAAGTCCTTGAAAACGTTTTTGCCAGAAGAAAAGCAAGGCAAAGAATCGGCGTAACTGATGTTGTCTCACATACTGCCGTCTTAGCTCTCCATTGTTCATTTTAACAATAGGGGTTTCAAAGTAGTCACATATCGAATCGAGATGAGCATTACAGCTTTTAACCGTAGTTTTAGTGAGTTGACACATTCTTGTGTCTAAGTTGTTAAAAAGACCCAAGGTTTTACCCTTAAGTAACCCTTGCGATCTAGCAGCTTCGTTAAATGCTTCGAGTCGCCAGATGATTTTAGCAAGAGATGTAGTAACAGGTCTTTCAATGATTTTGTTGGTCGATATCTTACCGCCATTCCCAGACTTTTTGAGTTTAAAAATGAGATTGTATTCAATATTTTCACCCCCCTCCTCAAATGGGTTTTTATTTGGTGACAGATTACCACTGCTTGCTAATGATATTAATTCATCCTGCCGTCTTGCTGTAATAATGCCCGTAAGGTATTGACAACTCCCTATGAGAACACTGTAAAGCTCACATAAACTCTCATTATTCCGTATGGCGTTGTGCTTGTCAGGCGCTAGAATTTCATAAGGTAAAACCTGTCGTATACCCATCCCTTTAACCACTTTTTCATTCAACGCACTCATTGCTTTGGTTTGCATAAAGTGACCACGTTCAGTCATTGACATGTTTTGATGAATATCAGGAATAAACTTACCCCTTCGTTTGTCAGGACGCTCTTGGTTACTACCTGCTTTCGGGCTTTTGTTAGCACCTAGTGAAAGCACTGACAAGCAAGCATCCAAAATATCTTGTTGGTACTTAAGAGTAAATTCAAAAGATTGTCGAGTGATTTTAAATATCATGTCAGGGTGCAAGGTTTGAGTACGACCTGCGAGTTTTAACGTCACTAAATCATTAATTTTTCTTATACTAAGTGCTTTTGTTGCATCAGTTAGTGGTGAACTTGCGTTGTCCTTAAACATGTTGGTGTTAATCAACTTAACCGTTGAGATAAAGTATATAATTGTGTTCTTTGCGGCTGACGTTTTTATGCTTTCAGTGCTGAGGGGGGGGAATTCAGTGGAGCGGGCTTTTTCGGTAAGCCATAGCTCAGGTAAGGAGCGAATATTTAACGCTGAGGATGCTATTTTCCCCTCGAAGAGCAGCGTTGAGAGTACAGCGCCATTGCCTTGTGCCGCAAACCCAGTCTCAAATTTATAGTAACCTTGGGCGTAAAGCCAGCAACATGCCTTAACGCGATCTTCTTTTGTTAAGTAAAGCGTTAAGTCCTCTTCTGCTATATCTCTGATCACAAAGGGATACTTGCTTACAAAGGCATCTACCTGCTCTTGCGTTATATTGTTTGCGCGCGCCCTAACTAACTCTTTTGTTCGACCTGCAAAATCATATATTCCGTTTCTTGGTCCGTCCTCAGACATCGCTTTAAAAATAGACAACCAGAAGTCAGCAGTGATGTGGCTAAGATGATACCGACTTAACTCTAATGCGGCTGAGCGCAATAAAATGGCGTCAATTAATGACATGACTTTCAGTACCCCAGTTTGTACGGTGCGGGCTTTAATGATCGCCCCCCCATTTTCAAGTGGGTCAGACACCGCAAGTAACCAGTTTTTAAAACCATTCAGGAGAGGTTTATGCTTAAAAGCAGTGAGAAGTAAACCATCGTCAAGCATCACAGATGACCAGTCAACAACCTTATCCTTTTGACCGAAATTCATAATGGTGACATCATCATCGTACTTACTTTTAAACCAATAAGGCATTTCATTGGTCTGGTCGTAAATATGGGTAAAATGATTGCCAATTTCACGTTGTAAACTAAAATCTTGGTTTGCAACAGCGTAGTGAAGCGTTTCAGTTAACTCTTCGCTATTTAGCTCATGAAGTCCTACTTTTCTTCCCTTTAAGTTATTTATTATCAGTTTTAGCATGTTAAAGCTCCAGCGATGAGTTGAATATCAAGCGGGCTTTTCTTTGCTTTAGCGATAAGCTGCGAACGCTCTGCATTGATTGTACTTTCTCGCGCATCCTCGGTAAGAATGAGTGTAGCAGCCTCATACCAGGTTGATACGATGTCACGAAAGGTTTGACCATCCTGCACTTCTTTAGAGCGATCAACGATGCTCTTGATGGCAATAAGCACTCTCATCACATTTTTAGTAATGGTCAAAGTTACCTCATCAAATCGTTCTCGGGGCTCTTCTTTCTCAAAAAGGGATAGCGTTGCGTCATTTTTGAATTTACCAAACAATTTGGGTATATCGTGAATACCGTGGTTTTGTAGAAATTCATCGATGTTTTCAGGTTTAATATCAACCGCTTCAAAAAGATAGTCCGATTCCTGCATTGCGACGTAAATAAGCGCATTTTGAAATTGGCGTATCCATCTTGCATTGAAGAAATCCATTAGCGCAGAGGGAAGGTATTTACTTAATAGGTCTACATTAACCGTTTCATGCCCCAATACCTCTGCTACTTCGCGCAAAGAGTGGGTTTTGATGTACGTGCGAATGGCCCGGATTTTACGGCCTGAACGTAAGCCTACCGACTTAGATAGTAATAACTTATCGGCTTCATTCATACCGCTAGAGTAGTTATACACCCACAGCCGATAAGGGCTTTTAATAGATGTCGTCAGGATATTGTCGTGAAAATTGCTGCACCAGCTTGCTTTATTCAAATCAGCCTTGACTAACATATAGCGCCACGCGTTTTCTTGATGCTCACCTGCGCTCGGTTTTGCTTTTAGATAGTGTCGAGCAAGTTCAGTGTGACCAATTAACGTCTTAACAATGGATCGACTGTATTCGTTAAGAATAATGACTTGTTGAGCTTTCTCCGCCCCCTTGCGACTTTTATAAACGACAATTATATAACTACCAGCAACCTGCTTATACCCAACCATTTGCCCGTTCTTATCAAACAACTCCCAATTCTTAAGTGCAGAAGGGGTGAGTTGGGGATGCTCCAACACTAACAGTGTGCATAGTGCGCCTAGCGTAGCGGTGGTGGGTAGGTTTAATTCATCCACCAGTGCTGAGGTAGAAAGATTATCGCTATTACAGGGACTCCCTCCAAAAAAAACACTATGATTTCCAAATGCTGCGCCAATACCATACTTATAGAATGTGGCAATGCAATTCGCTAGATGGTCACGACCCACAGGCACATATTCATTTCTTTTAACGCCCCCACCGACACCTCTATTTTGCTTAACGCTACCCGTCTTTGCCAATTCAAGGTTGCGCTCGTGTTTTTCTTTTATGCGCTTGAAAACAGAATGATAAGATGCGCGAACATGATCTTCACTCGCTCGCAACCTGTCCTCAATGATTTGGATGGTTTCCTCATCTTTTATGTGCAGTGGGATAGAGGAAAGCCACAGTTTCTCTTCGCTGGATGTTAACTTACCGCCCGTAGCTATTTTTGCAATAGGCTGAAAGTCTTCTTTAAATTTGGGAGTTAAAATAGGTCGAACTGGTTCATCAATTAATCCGCTATCGATAAAACATATTCTGAAAACTTTTATCACAGCAGTCCAATTGGCAAAAAAAATTGAGTTTGTATTGCCTTTCGCTAAATGCATGCTAAACGAACACCACATGACTTTCTCAAGAAACGCATTCAATTTGTTAGCTTTAAGTTGAGCGCGCAAATCATCAGCGCTATTGCAATGCGTTGCAAATGAATTTAGAAGATTGGCGATATTTGTTACACCGTTTCTCAGGGTAGTGCTTTTTTGTGTTGTGCCGTACTGGCAAACATTACGATGGATGTCGACCGTCAGTGTATATCCGAAGGCTTCATGAAATTCACCGATTGCAAAGTTCAATACTTTGCCTTCCTTAGATTTCAGTTGCCAACCATCAAGGTATGCAAGGCGCTCTGGACTAACCTGTAAATTTTTGAAGACATCAATACACTGCTCAATGTCTTCGTTTACCTTTGTAGCTAGTTGGGGGTATTTGACTTCACACTTAATAAGTGCTTTAAAAGCTCTGATGATAGGAAATGTCACTTCGTATGCTAGTTTGCAGTCGTATTGCGAGTAAATAAAACCAACAAACCCACGTAATTGCTTTAATAGAGACTCTGGGCTATTTATAATATCCAATGCTTCATAACCAGCCGCTTTGAAGGTTGATATGTAAGCTGAATAGTAGTTTACTACCACGCCTGCTTTAGATTTACTGGTGCTATCTGAGAGAAGCTGACTAAAAGCTGGTGATAGCGCCTTTCGCACAGCTGGTAATGATCTAATAGCGACTGGATTCAAATTGTAAAAGCCTTTTTATACTGATGTATATTTAGTATCCCTGAGTACTGATAATTGTCAATAATAAAATTCTTTTTTATGTTTAAAAATCATATTTAAATCAGTATCTTACATAAATTTGATTGGTTATATTGTTAGGAGTACATAAAAAGGCGTTTTACCAACTTTGCTTGCACATGTTACCTGACTATCATCAGATAGAGTTTGATGTCAGAGTTTACCTTACCCACTTGGAAGCAAAGGGTGAAGTTTATACAAGCCAAGCGTTGATGACTAAAAGTTAGATAACCAATATTAAGGCAATGATGAATTATCAATTTATCCGAGATCTACAAGGAAGCCCAGTGGCAGAGTTTGATATGGGTAGCGAGACGTTTTCCCATTGGTTTACGCACGAGTTAGGCGCGGACCAAAACAAAATTAAGATGCTACTTGATGTTATCCAGCAATTGCAAAATCGAGAAACGAAAGCGTTTTTGATGGAAGGCAATGAATTCCACCTATCACTGGATCCTGATGAAGTTGAAATTAGGTCAAAAATACTAGATGTGGATGCGCCTGATGAATTGCCAGAAGGCACTCAGCTGTATGACCAAGAGTCTATGGCGGGTTGCGGACTAGAAGACTTTACTCGAGTGTTGCGCTCTTGGAGCGATTTTGTTTGTGAAAAGTAAACTAAGCCATAATCAGAATTGTTGTAAACCTTGAAAATAGTTCATCCAATAATTGACAATTTTGTAGCACCAGAATGTCTACAGCAAATCGATATTTTATGTCGAGACGAGCACTTTTTGTTAATCAATAAACCCAGCGGATTATTATCTCTATCGGGTAAAAACCCGCTGAACAAGGATTCAGTGCATTTTCGCTTAGTTCAAGATTTTCCCACAGCTAATCTGGTGCACCGCTTAGATCTTGGTACTTCTGGCATCATGCTGATTGCTTTGAGCAAACTAGCGAACGCTAATTTCACCAAGCAATTCCAGATGCGAAGCGTATTTAAAACTTATGTGAGTATCGTTGCAGGACATGTAGCTGATGACTATGGGCAGATTAATATGCCAATTGCTAAGGACCCATTGCTGTTTCCTCGGTTAAAAACCTGCAGCGTGAATGGTAAACCGGCGCAAACAGATTATGAGGTGCTCGAACGAATACAGCGGCCTCTATCGAGTCGAATAAGATATCAACCACAAACTGGCAGAACGCATCAATTGCGCATTCACAGTCAGCATATGGGGCATCCTATTCTAGGTTGTGACTTATACGGTACAAAACAAAGCTACGAGGCAGCAAGTCGACTTATGTTGCATGCTGAAACCCTAGAATTCGACCATCCTGTGAGCGGTGAAAGATTATTGAGCGAATGCCGCAGCCCTTTTTAGAAAAGATGCAAACATTGTTACATTTCGCTTCGACAACAATATTTCAAAGGTAATAATCGGGGAGAATCGATATGATTAGGCGCAACTTTTAATATCTAAGAATTGCCATTAAACTAAAGTCGAAAAAATATTGAGTATAAGCTACAGCCTTTTAAAAATTAAAAAAAACCACGCAGTTTCCAAACCACAAGACTTTGGACAAAGCATTTAGATACAAAGCTGTCAATTTACATATTACTTAATACACCTGCGTATCTGCACTAATACCCACAAATCATCAGTTAAACTGCATCCTTGTCATCATAATTATATACTTTACTCATGCTTTGCATTTTTCACATTTTAGGAGAGTTAGCTTGTCAACAGCAACCGCTTCAACAGAATTTAGATATAGATTAGTTACCCGCAGTGACTTTGACGGGCTAGTGTGCGCTGTCTTATTGAAAGAAATAAATTTAATTGATGATATTAAGTTTGTACACCCGAAAGACATGCAAGATGGCATTATTGATATTTCAACAAATGACATTACCACTAACCTTCCTTACGTTCCCGAATGTTACCTCGCGTTTGACCATCACTTAAGTGAAATGTCGCGAAGTGGGAACGTGACCAAGAAAAACCATATTATCGACCCAAAAGCGCCTTCAGCAGCACGCGTCGTATATGATTATTATGGCGGCAGAGAGGTTTTCCCAGCGGCTTGGGACGACATGATGGCTGCCGTAGATAAAGCCGATGCTGCGCAATTTAGTAAGGATGAAATTCTGAACCCAGAAGGTTGGGTATTACTAAACTACCTAATGGATAGTCGCACAGGCTTAGGACGCTTCAGAGAATTCCGTATTTCTAACTATCAGTTGATGATGGAGCTGATTGATTGTTGTCGTAATCACACGATTGACGAGATTATTGCTTTGCCTGACGTGCAAGAACGCGTTGAGCTATATTTTGAACATGCAGAAAAGTTCAAAAAGCAGGTGACAGATTGCTCTACAGTTTATGATAATTTAGTGCTACTAGATTTACGCGATCAAGACGTTATTTATGCTGGCAATCGATTCATGATTTATGCGCTGTTCCCTCAATGCAATATATCGATTCATCAAATGTGGGGATTTCAAAAGCAAAATACGGTATTTGCCGTTGGTAAATCAATTATAGATAGAAGCTCTAAAACCAACGTTGGTGAATTATGCCTGCAGTATGGGGGCGGTGGTCATCAGGCTGCTGGTACGTGCCAAGTAGAGCATGATATTTGTGATGAAACGAAGCAGGCGCTGATCACTAAAATCACTGCCGACGGTTAAGTCTTTTAGGTTTCTAATAGCGTTAACTGAAATGCTTAATTTGACATAAAAAAGGGATGCTAAATTAGCATCCCTTTTTGTTTCTGAGTGTTTTTAAACGCGTTCGAAAATAGTGGCGATGCCTTGGCCTAAACCAATACACATTGTTGCTAAACCAATTTCTTTATCGTTTGCTTCCATCAGGTTGATTAGCGTTGTTGAAATACGTGAACCAGAACAACCTAGCGGGTGGCCTAAAGCAATGGCACCGCCGTTTAGGTTAACTTTGTTCTCATACTCATCCATCCAGCCTAAACGCTTAATGCATGACAGCGCTTGTGCCGCGAAAGCTTCATTAAATTCAGCTAACTGAATGTCTTCCATCGTCATGCCTGCGCGTTTTAACGCTTTCTGTGTCGCTGGAACAGGACCAAAGCCCATAATTGCAGCGTCACAACCAGCAACGGCCATTGCACGAATTTTTGCACGCGGCGTCAAACCGAGTTCTTTTGCACGACTTGCAGACATGATTAACATAGCTGAAGCACCATCAGAAAGCGCGGATGAAGTTCCAGCAGTCACTGAACCGTTGACAGGATCAAATACCGGTCTTAAACCCGCAAGTCCTTCTACGGTGGTTTCAGGACGAATTACTTCATCATGCTCTATTAAGCTTAATACACCATCGGCGTCATGCCCTTCTATAGGCACGATTTCATTCCAGCGGCCTTCAAGTCTGGCTTTGTGAGCGCGTTGATGAGAACGCGCAGCAAAGGCGTCCTGCATTTCACGCGTTATGCCGTTTTGACGACCCAGTAATTCAGCGGTCATACCCATGCTGCCTGAAGCACGCGCTGTGTGTTTTGCGATACCAGGGTGGAAATCAATGTTGAAATCCATCGGCACATGACCCATGTGCTCAACACCACCGATCATATAAATATCACCACGACCAGACATGATGCCTGATGCCGCGTCATGCAGGGCTTGCATGGATGAACCACACAAGCGGTTCACAGTAACGGCAGCTGTGGTTCTAGGGATTGACGTTAATAACTGGGCGTTACGCGCGATGTTGAAGCCTTGCTCTTTGGTTTGCTGAACACAGCCCCAAATAATGTCTTCAATTTCAGCTGGGTCAACGCCAGGGTTTCGCTCAATGAGTTTTGTCATTAAGTGCGCAGACAGAGTTTCGGCGCGCACGTTTCTAAAAACACCACCTTTGGAACGTCCCATCGGGGTACGAATACAATCGATAACTACGACATCTTTCATTTTTATCTCCTCTGGTGACTTAGGCTGATTGTGAAAAGTAAGATTTTCCAGAAGCGGCCATCTCGCGCACGCCATCTGAAATTTGATATATTGGACCAAGGCTGGCGTATTTGTCGGCTAATGCCACAAAATTCGCGAGTCCCATAGTTTCAATGTAACGGAAGATACCGCCGCGGAACGGAGGGAAACCTAAACCGAACAACAATGCCATATCCGCTTCCGCTGCACTTGCAACAATGCCTTCTTCCAAGCAACGAATAGCTTCATTCGCCATTGGGATCATCACGCGTGCAATAATCTCTTCTTTGTCGAAGGTTTTCGTTTCAACAACATGACCTTCAAACAAAGCATACGCCTGTGGAGAGGCCGTTTTGGTTGGGCGTCCACGTTTGTCTTTCGAGAAGTCGTAGAAACCTTTTCCATTTTTCTGACCATATCGGCCAGCTTTGTAAAGCAGCGTAACCGGGTCGTTGTCAATTTTTTGCATGCGCTCTGGAATGCCATCAGACATAACGCTAGAAGCGTGATCTGCTGTGTCCATGCCTACAACGTCAAGCAAAAATGCTGGGCCCATAGGCCATCCAAATATTTTTTCCATGACTTTATCAACAGCAGTAAAATCAGCACCATCAATCAATAATTGGCTGAAGCCTGCGAAGTATGGAAACAAAACGCGGTTAACCAAAAATCCAGGACAGTCGTTAACAACAATAGGTGTTTTACCCATTTTCAAGGTTGCAGCAACAACTGCACTGATGGTTGCTTCTGACGTTTTTTCACCGCGAATAATCTCAACCAATGGCATTTTATGCACTGGATTGAAAAAATGCATGCCGCAGAAACGCTCAGGGTGTTTTAGGCTTTTTGCTAATTGGTTAATAGAAATTGTAGACGTGTTTGAACAAATAATCGCATCTTCAGCCACTGTCTTTTCTGTATCAGCTAAAACAGCCGCTTTAATTTTCGGGTTTTCAACAACCGCCTCAATAATGAGGTCGGCGCTCGCAATCGCGTTTTGGTCAAGCGTTGGAATGATGTTATTTAATGTTGATGCCATTTTTCTTGCATCAACTTTACCGCGCTGCATGCCTTTCTCAAGAATGCTTGACGCTTCCTTTAAGCCTAGCTCTAGTGCAGCTTGGTTGATATCTTTCATTACCGTTGGAATGCCTTTAACAGCGCCTTGGTAAGCGATACCGCCACCCATGATGCCTGCACCTAAAACAGCGTGTTGCTTAACTTCTTTGGTTGCGCCTTTAGCAACTTTTTTACCTTTTGCTTTAACTAATTGATCAGCAAGGAAGATACCGACTTGTGCCTTACATGCATCGGATTTTGCGAGTGCAACAAAGCCTTCGTTTTCAAGCTTTAGGGCACCGTCTCTGTCAAGACCTGCCGCCTTGCTGACGGTTTCTACCATTTTATGCGGTGCTGGATAATGTTTACCGGCTTGCGCAGCTACCATAGCGGCTGCAGTTGAAAAGCTCATCATTGCTTCGTTTTCATTTAGCATCAATGGTGCTTTCTTTTCTGCTCTGCGTGCTTGCCAATCTAGTTTGCCGGCGATTGCGTCTTTCAGCATGCTGCGTGCCGCCTCATGCAGGTTCTCTGGCGCAACAACTGCGTCAACAGCGCCTTCTTTCAATGCTTGAGCACCGTCGCGGTCGCGGCCTGTGGTCATCCATTCGAGTGCGTTATCAGCACCAATAATGCGCGGAAGACGAACGGTTCCACCGAAACCAGGCATTAAGCCAAGTTTGACTTCGGGTAATCCAATTCTTGCTGTGGTGTCGACCACACGTATATCGCCAGCCAAGGCCATTTCGCAGCCGCCGCCTAGCGCAAAACCATTTACAGCCACGACGGTTGGAACGGCGAGGTCTTCGAAATGGTCAAATACCTGAGAGGTTTTTCCTACCCAAGTTAATATATCTGCTGGGTCCATATCAAATAATGCGGTGAATTCAGTAATATCTGCACCTACAATGAACGTGCTTTTAGCAGACCGTACGAGTACGCCTTTTACGTCACTTGAGGCAGCTATAGCAGCTGTAGCTTGGTCGAGCTCTTCGACTGTTTGTTTGTCGAATTTGTTGACTGAGCCTTGTGCGTCAAACACAAGTTCAGCGATTGAGTCGTCTGTCAGTGCTACTGAAAGACTCTTGCCTTCAAAGATCATCATATTCTCCTGTGACATCTACAAAACGCGTGATAGAAATTGTTAAGATAAACCACCATTTTCCGATAGGTGACTTATACTATTGTTGAACTGTCTGCCATATAATATGGTACTACTTAAGATAGAACATTCGGACAGATGATCAACATGGGTCTTAATACTACGTTTTCAAGCACTCATTGTACCAGTTATTTTTTTGTTTATTTAATGTAATTAATTATCAACTACGACGGAAACCCCATTGTCTAACGCTATCGCTCCTTTTAACTACATTGTTTTGCTGGTCAGCATTTTTCTTTCTCATGCTGCCTTTTCGTTGGAAAACAAATCGCCAGAAGAACAACTGGTGAGTCAACGCGCTGAGTTTTTGAGAATTGAAAGGCACATTTGGAATACGAGTGACGAAGATTTTGTTCAGCGGGTAATACATCTAGGGGATTATCCTCTCGTACCGTATTTGATAGAAACCAAAATTTTACACGATCTAAATACCGATAAAGAGGACCAGGTTCGTGCATTTCTTAGAGAGTACGCCGGCACTCCTCTTGAACGTCGAATTTTGCGGCCTTGGTTGCGTTATCTTGCCAAAAAAAATCGCAAAAGTTTATTTATGGAATTTTATACGCCAGTTGGCGACACCAACTTAGCTTGTCGATATTTACGGTATCAAATAGAAGATGGCGAAAGTAAAGCAGAATTACATCCTCAAATAGCTGAACTTTGGAATGTCAGTAAGTCACAGCCGAAAGACTGTGATCCGCTCTTTAAAATATGGCAAGCGGAAGGGGGATTGACCGAGGGATTAATACTGCAGCGCATTGCGAAAGCCGCCAACGGTGGACAACACTCTATCATTAATTATTTGAAGAAATTGTTGCCGGATGAGAAAAAGTATCTTGCTGATTTATGGAAAAAAACAAGAAGATCTCCTTCTACCGTTATTCAATTAAATGAGTTCAAAGGCCAGTATCCAGAGATTGAGGCAGAAATTATTACGTATGGTTTGGGCCGTTTGATATGGAGAGATAAAGCTGCTGCTCTTAAAACATGGGAAGAGGCACAAACGAAGTTTGCGTTTTCTAAAGAGCAAAAAGCACATGTTGCGAACAAGTTTGCGATCAGTATGGCGATTGCTAAACATGAAGATGCTGAAGCTTGGCTTATGACTTCAGAGAGCTTAGAGCTAGACCCCGAGGTATTGCGTTGGCATCTTGCGATATTATTGAAGGATCAAAACTGGTCGAGCATTATCAACCTAGTCGAAAAAGCCTCCCCTACGCTGACGAGCGCCAGTGAATATCAATATTGGTTAGCGCGAAGTTATGCAGCGCTTGGTAATGAAAGTAAGGCCAATGAGTTATTTCAACAATTGGCGAGTGAGCGTCATTATTACGGGTTTTTAGCGAGTGCAAAGCTAGGACAATCATTTAATTTTCAGGATCAGCCTCTGGTTATCGCACAAGAGGTGGTTGAGCGAATTCAGGCGTTGCCGAGTGCCAAGCGCGCATTTGAACTTAAGGAGCTTGAGCGATTCCATGAGGCGAGATTAGAGTGGCGCTTTGTGCAGCAGCAGTTGGACGATCAGGAAAGGCTTGCATCAGCCGTTATCGCGGGGCAATGGGGCTGGCACGATCAAGCAATATTCACGTTCGCAAATACGGGTTATTTAAATGATGTGAATAGACGTTTCCCGATGGCGTACTCAGAGATCCTAATCAAAGAAGCTGAACGCAACAAAATCGATCCAGAATGGGCATTTGCCATTGCACGACGAGAAAGCTCGTTTATGAGTGATGCGGTTTCGTCCGCCAAAGCGTTTGGTTTAATGCAGGTATTACCATCAACCGCGCGGTATTTAGAAAAGAAACGAGTATCCGACCGCTCACTCATGAATCCAAATACGAATGCAAAGTTGGGCAATAAGTATCTGCGTTACCTGATGGATAAAGTCGATAATAATACGCTGCTTGCAACGGCATCATATAACGCAGGCTGGAGTCGAGTAAAAAGCTGGTTACCTACGAGCGAAACCGTGGGTGCAGACTTGTGGGTGGAAACCATTCCCTATCGTGAAACTAGAAACTACGTAAAAGCAGTCATGGCTTACAAGCAAATTTACCAGCACCAGCTATTTGAAATTAGTGACTCAAAAACACCAAAGCTGGTGAAAGACTCAGTATTTGGCGAGTTAGTGCAAATGCAAATTCCTACAAATGTGGGAGATTAAAAGTAGGTGACTAAATATGTGAAGCTGCACAAGCAAGTTTTTCATACGCCGCTGACAAATAACTCACGGCATGATAGCCTTATAGGGCAGTTTACACCGCAAAAAACGATGTACTAATCAAGCAAGATTGAAATTTATACTCTAAACGAGGACGCCAATGTCAAGCCACTCCGCATCTTATGCTGAACATATTAAGGTTTTACAAGCTCGCACGCTGGAAGCGATACAACGAGAAAGTATTGATGGTTTAATTATTCATTCAGGACAAGGCAAGATCATGTTCTTAGATGACAATTATTATCCATATAAAGTGAACCCCCAATTTAAAGCATGGCTTCCTATTGTTGATAATCCTTGCTGCTGGTTAGTCGTCAATGGCATTGATAAACCAAAACTTATTTTTTACCGTCCGGAAGATTTTTGGCATAAAGTGCCTCCCGAGCCAAATGAATTTTGGGTTGAGCATTTTGATATTGTGTATCTAAAGCAAGCTAATGCCGTTGAAAAACACCTTCCTTATGACAAAGTAAAATACGCTTACGTGGGCGAATACATTGAAGTTGCTAAAGCACTTGGATTTGAGTTGGTGAATCCAGATCGTGTCCTCAACTATTTGCATTGGCAGCGAGCTTACAAAACCGAATATGAACTAGAATGTATGCGCCAAGCCAATACAATTGCTGTTGGCGCGCACAGAGCTGCAAAAGCCGCATTCTTCGATGAAAAAAGTGAATTTGACATCAACAGTGCGTATTTGCGCGCAGCAAGACAGGGCCACAATGACGTTCCCTACAACAATATTGTGGCGTTAAATGAAAATGCCGCCATTCTGCACTACATGCAAACAAATTCTGTTGCACCTTCAGATTTTCGAACATTCTTAATTGATGCGGGCGCAAGTTATCATGGCTACGCAGCAGATATTACGCGCACGTATTGTGCAAAAGAACACGAATTTGCGGATCTAATTAATGCCGTTGATAACTTGACTATTAAGCTTGCTGAGCAAATGAAGCCAGGCTTAAGCTATGTTGACATCCACTTAGCAGCGCATACTGGTATCGCGCAAATACTGCATGACTTTGGTGTCGTCAATTTGTCGGTACAGGATTGTCTACAGAGTGGCATCGTGAGCACTTTTTTCCCACATGGCGTTGGTCATTTCTTGGGCCTTCAAGTCCATGATGTTGGTGGTCACATCAGAGATGATCGCGGCACTCCAAACCCACCACCAGAAGAGCACCCATTTTTGCGCTGTACTCGCACTATAGAAGCTCGACAAGTTTTCACTATCGAGCCCGGTTTATATTTTATTGATAGTCTTCTCGCTAAGCTGAAGGGCTCAGAGCAATCGAAATATATCAATTGGAACGTAGTTGATGAGTTTCGACCGTTTGGCGGTATTCGCATCGAAGACAATATTATTGTGCATCGTGAACGCAATGAAAATATGACGAGAGAGTTAGGGCTGGGGAGCGAATAAAATTCCCCGCCCAAGTTTGACCTGTTTGGGGCGAGCATAATTAACGGCCCCAATTTATTGCTAAACGGTTATTGCTTAAAACGTCACTGCAGAAAACACAGTGAATCGTCTACATAATCAGTGGTTTCTATTAACCGATAAATCCGCTAAACCGATTAAGGCTTCTTTAAATTTGCTGTCGGGGATAATGCGTAAAGCATCTTTCGCTTTTTGGGCTTCAATTTCAGCACATTCTTGCGTGTAGGCTAATGAGCCGGTGCTTTGCATGACGTTTAGTATATGATTGAAGTGAGGCATACCGTTTGCATTTTCAATGGCATCTCGTATCAATTTCGCATCGTCTGCACCGCAATGCCACATCGCATGTAGGAGTGGCAAGGTCGGTTTACCCTCAGCAAGATCGTCACCCGCGTTTTTACCCATGTCATCGGCCTCGGCGGTATAGTCAAGGACATCGTCAATAAGTTGAAAAGCGGTGCCTAGATGTTTTCCATAAGCCTGCATGGCAGATTCAATTTCGGCATTTTGATCGGTTAATATCGCTGCTAGTTGAGTTGCCGCTTCGAATAGTCTAGCCGTTTTACTGTATATGACTTCTAAATAGCTTGCTTCAGTAGTATCCGGATCGTTGCAATTCATTAATTGCATTACTTCACCTTGCGCAATTCTATTGGTTGCATCAGATAAAATATCCATCACTCTCATGCGTTTCAAACTAACCATCATTTGAAAAGCGCGTGAGTATAAAAAATCACCCACTAATACACTAGCCTGATTGCCAAATACTGCATTAGCAGTCTCTCGTCCACGTCGCATTGTCGACTCGTCTACAACGTCGTCGTGGAGTAGGGTAGCGGTATGGATAAACTCAATAATGGCTGCTAGCGTGTGATGCTCTTCGTTCTTTACATCAAGTGCACGAGCCGCTAAAACAGTTAATAATGGACGTAAGCGCTTGCCACCGCTGTTAACGATGTAAAAACCAAGCTGATTAATTAGGGCAACGTCTGAATCAACTTGCGTTTGTATTAGTTTATTAACTGCCTGCATGTCTGCTGCAGAAAGTGTTTGAATACTTTCTAAATCCATATTGAACTCGATTATGCCCTGTAATAAAGCGATATAATTAATGCGCGTTATTGTACATTAATCTATAATGCCATGCACAAAAGTGATGCAAATAAGCAGCATTTTGCTTGTTTTATGAGGCTTTTTAAAACTAATTGAAGATTGCCTAAATAAAATTCAGTTTTATGCTTGATAGATTACAATCCATAACGTACAATTCGCGCCCTGTTTTTTGAATAAAAGCGCTTGTATGCGCAGAGCGGAGAAATATATGTACGCGGTTTTCCAAAGTGGTGGTAAACAACACCGTGTGGCCGAAGGTCAAACCGTTCGTCTTGAGAAGATTGAAGTGGCTCCTGGTGAGTCAATTGAATTCGATAATATCTTGATGATCAGCAATGGCGAAGACGTAAAAATCGGAACGCCTTATGTTGCTGGTGGTAAAGTTACAGCTGAGATCGTTACTCACGGTCGCGGCGAAAAAATCAAAGTAGTTAAGTTCCGTCGACGTAAGCATAGTCGCAAGCAGATGGGACATCGCCAGTGGTTCACAGAAGTGAAAATCACTGCAATCAACGCATAATAGGAGCGCTAACTCATGGCACATAAAAAGGCTGGTGGTAGTACCAAAAACGGTCGCGATTCAGAAAGTAAACGTCTTGGCGTTAAGCGCTACGGCGGTCAATCTGTATTAGCAGGTAATATCATTGTTCGTCAGCGTGGAACTAAATTCCACCCTGGAGACAACATGGGTATTGGTAAAGATCATACTCTATTCGCACTTTCTGCGGGTAAAGTACAGTTCGATATCAAAGGCCCAAAAAACCGCAGATTCGTCAGCATCATTGCTGAGTAACTCGGTCTAAAGCATATCGGAAACCCCGCTATCAGCGGGGTTTTTTTTGTGTTGCTTTTTATTATTGTTTTGAGGCGTTTCGGTATCTAAGTATTGAACTCTCACTCAACGTATAAGCCCCTTTCTTAAAATCGCAGCAGGGTCATCCTTGGTCTGCATGCTAATTTCTTCTCTGAAATTGTGAATTTTTTGAGAAAGGGGTTTATGTGTACACTGGCTCTTACATTTGACTTTTCAGCAATGTGTTGACTACTTTAGTTAAGAGTACCGAGTGTAAATATTTGAATTATTTCGATTTTAAAACTGGTTTAAAGACCAGTTACCAGTTTAGTAAAAACTGTTATACTTACACAGTAATTTCGTGTGAAGGCAACATGCTGACACGCACCAACCACAGGTTTAGAGAAAAGATATGAAGTTTGTTGATGAAGCAGAAATACGCGTAGAAGCTGGCGACGGTGGTAACGGCGTTATTGGGTTCAGACGCGAGAAATACATACCTAAAGGCGGGCCTGATGGTGGTGATGGCGGTGACGGCGGTAGCGTCTACCTTGAAGCCAACGAAAACTTGAATACCCTGATTGATTATCGTTTCGAACGTTTCCATCGTGCGCAGCGCGGCACTAATGGACAAGGTGCAGATTGCACCGGTCGCGGTGGTGAAGATTTAATATTGCCAGTTCCAGTCGGTACACGTGCCACGGACAAAGAAACTGGGGAGCTTTTAGGTGATTTGGTCAAACATGGCCAGCGCATGAAAGTAGCGCAAGGAGGCTATCACGGTCTAGGTAACGCTCGATTCAAGAGCAGCACGAATAGAGCGCCTTACATTAAATCAAACGGCACACCCGGCGAAATACGCAAGCTTTCTTTAGAGCTTATGCTGCTTGCTGACGTTGGTATGTTGGGCATGCCCAACGCTGGAAAGTCGACCTTCATTCGCTCGGTTTCTGCCGCTACACCAAAAGTCGCTGACTATCCATTTACAACATTAGTGCCTAATCTAGGTGTTGTTCGTCTCGATACCCAAGCGAGTTTTGTGATTGCTGATATTCCAGGGTTGATTGAAGGTGCTTCAGACGGTGCTGGTCTCGGTATCCAGTTTTTACGACATCTTGAACGCTGCAGAGTATTAATCCATTTAGTGGACATTATGCCTGTGGATGGATCGGACCCCGTCGAAAATGTGTTAACGATTGACAACGAGCTTGACAAATATAGTCCAAAGCTAGCGGCAAAACCTCGCTGGTTAGTGTTCAATAAAATCGATTTAATGTTAGAAGATGAGGCTGATGCCTTGTGCGCTGACATTGCTTCTCGATTAGGTTGGGAAGACGACTACTATAAAATTTCGGCCTTCCAAAAGCTGAACGTAGATTTACTTTGCCAAGACATTATGGAATTTATTGATTCACTTCCACCTGAAGAAGAAATGTTCAATAAAGAAGAAGAACCCGCTTTTAAATGGGACACCTATCACGAGCAAGTCATTGCTGAGCATCAAAATGATGACGAAACTGATGATGACTATGATGATGATGATTGGGATGACGACGATTATGACGTCGAGGTTATTTACCAAAAATGATATCAATGATTGCCGCCATGGCGAACCATCGCATCATTGGCGCTGACAATGACATGCCTTGGCACTTACCTGCTGATTTGAAGCACTTTAAGGCTGTTACTATGGGCAAGCCTGTGCTCATGGGTAGAAAAACGTATGAGTCGATTGGAAAGGCTCTTCCTGGTCGTCCAAACATCGTTATCACTAGCAATGAATCTTATTCGCTGGATGACGCAACGGTTGTTCATTCTATTGAAGCGGCCATGCAAAAGGCTGCTGCTTTCGACGAAGTCATGATCATTGGTGGCGGCAGTATATACGAGTCGATGCTGTCACAAGCACAGCGCCTTTATCTTACCTTCATTGATTTAACAGTTGATGGTGACACGAAATTCCCAGATTACGAAGCGAACGCTAACTGGCAGGAACTTTCCCGAGAGACTCACCAAAAGGATGATAAAAACCCTTACGACTACACCTTTGTTACGCTTGAGCGAGCTTAAGTTTTCTGGTCAATGACATACTATAAGCATAGCCATAAACTGCGCTAAAAAAGACTGACGGAGCTACAGTCAGCCATAAGTTCGGCGTCATAAACGCGACATTCACACCTATCACAAATATACTCTGTACGGCAATTGCAGGCATTGGTGTGAGCAACATACCGGGCAAACATGTTCCATCGCACGCACGCTCAATTTTTCTCAGCGATGTCTCAACCGTTTTTGTTGTTTCACATTCTTTGCTAAAGAAAGCGGGTCTTGTCATTGAAGGGATCATAAAAGGTAGGCAATATTGTTTGTTGCTTAACATTTTGTAGGAAAGTTCTAGCAATAAGGTGAATACTAGCGTGATGATGCCGCTATAAGTTCCTTGCACCAGCGCGGCTTTATATAAAACTTGCGTATTATCAGTCACTAAGCTGTTAGCGTAGTAAGCCCATAATGCATAGAAAAAAAACGCAACTATGCCTGAGATTGTCAGTCGTATTATAGAAAATGTCATTTGGTTTAGAAAAAATCATCCTTCGTAGGTAAATAATGACTCTATATCAAGACCGTGGTGACGCATAATTTCTTTCAAACGCTTTAAAGCTTCAACCTGTATCTGACGAACACGCTCTCTCGTCAGGCCTATTTCAACACCCACATCTTCCAAAGTAGCAGGCTCGTGGCCTAGCAAGCCGAATCGCCTTGCGAGCACTTCTCGTTGCTTAGGGTTAAGTTCCTGCAACCATTTGATAATGTTAAGCTTCATGTCATTAGTTTGCAGCTGATTTTCAGGTCCAGTTCCTTGCTCATCTGCAATTATGTCCAGTAGCGCTTTGTTCTCATCATCGCCGCCAATAGGGGTATCAACAGAATTGATGCGCTCGTTTAACTTAAGCATTTTTTGAACACTAGCAATTGGCTCACCAGTTGCCTCAGCAATTTCTTCCGCAGTGGGCTCATGATCAAGCTCTTGCGAGAGTCTTCTCGCTGTGCGCAAATAAAGGTTGAGCTCTTTAACGATATGAATAGGTAGGCGTATAGTTCGCGTTTGATTCATCAAAGCACGCTCAATAGTTTGACGGATCCACCAAGTGGCATATGTCGAAAATCGAAAACCCCGTTCAGGATCAAACTTTTCAACGGCACGTATGAGGCCTATGTTACCTTCTTCAATCAAATCTAGAAGCGCTAAGCCTCGGTTGTTGTAGCGACGAGCAATTTTAACGACTAGGCGAAGATTACTAACGATCATTCGTTCACGAGATTTTTCATTGCCTTTCAACGCTTCGCGCGAAAACATCACTTCTTCTTCTGCGGTGAGCAGGGGCGAAAAGCCAATTTCACCTAAGTACATTTGAGTGGCGTCAAGTTGCTTTGTGCTGACATCGTCAGCATCAGTTGCAGTTTTAAGTTCTTTTGTTTTGCCAATTAGTTCTATAGACATTGTTCATCACCTATTAGCTTCGTTGCGTTAATTCAGTGATAGGCAGGAAAACAGATCCGATGAAGGACAAGCCCATTAGGTCATTATTTTTTGGGTAAAAAACTGAGGGGATCGAGTGACTTCCCTTTGCGACGAATTTCAAAATGCAGCATAACTTCACTAGAACCAGTGCGTCCCATGCTTGCAATCTTTTGTCCTTGCTTAACATAACTTTGTTCACCAACTAAAATCATATCATTGTGCGCGTATGCGCTAAGTAAGTCGTTATCGTGTTTTATGATAACTAAGTTTCCATATCCCTTTAGCGCGTTTCCTGCATAAACTACCTTGCCACTCGCTGCAGCAAATATTGGCGAATTTAAATCACCTTTAATATCTACTCCACGATTAGTCCCATCGCTACCGACTACTGCAGAAGTCGACTTGCCGGATGCAGGCCAAATCCAATCGACTTGTCCGTCAGTTTTATTCGAGCGTTCGACTTCGTTTTTTGATTTTTTTCGATGGATTTTTTGTTCACTTCCACCATACGCCTGTGGTCTGGATGGGTCAACTACAACTTTAGTCGCGGCATTTGAGTTTTCCCTTACCCCTTTGTTTTCACTATCGTTATTTTTAGCTGAGGGAGTTAGGGCTAGTGTTTGGCCTGGAAAGATGTTGTAGGGGGCTTGTATATTATTAAATTTGGCGATATCTCGATAGTCATTTCCGCTGTAAAATGCGACAGCAAACAGCGTATCTCCTTTTTGTACTTGATAAGTTTCACCCTCAATTTCGGTCAGGTTATTTTGCTTTGCGATGGTGGTATTTAACGAAACAACGGGAGCTGGGTTCGAGCGTCCACTACAGGAAACGATAAGCATAAAACAGAACGCTGCGCCCCCTATTTTTGTGATGAACAGCAGCTTATGTTTTACCCAGCGAAGCATTTTTTTATTACCTAAATATCAAATAGAGCACAACAGCTGCAGCGACTGTGCCCCAGCCGATTACTTCTATGTATTTTCTCAGTTTCGCTTCCATCATGGGACCACCGTATTTCATCAATGCAGCGACTAGAAAGAAGCGCAAGCCTCTTCCGATAGCTGAAGCAACGATAAAAGGCAAGATCGCCATCTGTAAGAAACCGGCGCTGATAGTAAATACTTTATACGGAATTGGAGAGAAACCAGCTAAGAAGACTACCCATACACCATATTCTTCAAACCAAAGCGAGGCTTGGTTAAGTTTGCTTTGGTAACCCATCTCGACTACTAGGGGTTGGATAAAAGATTCGAATGCGAAATAGCCCAAAATGTATCCCAGAATACCGCCAATAACGGAGGCTACTGTTGTGACTAGCGCAAAGCGCCAGGCTTTTTCTGGCTGGCTCAACGCCATTGGCGCTAACATCACGTCTGGTGGGATAGGGAAGAACATGGATTCGGAGCAGCTTAGTCCCGCGAGGTATTTTTCAGCGTGCTTGTGCTGTGCCCATTTTAGACAAAGCGTGTAAAGGGTATCAAATACTTTCACAGTAAATCACCTGCAACCAGCGGCACGAAACGAACCGATTCAATCGTCTTTTCGATGAATTCTTCTCCTTGGCGATCAATGCATTTCAAGCTTTGATTTTCGTCGCCTACGGGAATAATTAAGCGACCGCCGTCATTTAATTGGTCCAGTAACGCTTGCGGCAGCTTCGCGGCTGCGGCCGTTACGATAATACCATCGAATGGCGCTTTACTTTGCCAGCCTTGCCAGCCGTCACCGTGCTTCATGGAGATGTTATGAAAGTCGAGTTGATTCATGCGACGTTTGGCTTGAAACTGCAAGGCCTTGATGCGTTCAACAGAGAAGATGTGTCCAAAAATGCCCGCCAAAATAGCGGTTTGGTAACCAGAACCCGTACCAATCTCTAGAATTTTCTTGGGAAGCACCGGTGCGTTTAGCAATAGCTCCGTCATCTTCGCCACAATATAGGGTTGCGATATAGTCTGCCCTTGGCCAATAGGTAAGGCTGTATTTTGATAGGCCTTATGCTTAAGCGCGTCAGGAATAAAAATTTCACGTGGTGTTTTCGCGATAGCGTTTAATACTCTGTTATCGCTGACACCCTCTTGTTCTAATAACTGCGCGAGCTGAAGGCCTTTGCGTGATGATATTGCCATTTCTATTCCTACTTCATCGTTTCTTTGGTAATTAAGCAAATGCTTATTCTATGGCATGCCGTCCTGATTAACGGTAATGGCATGACAGGCCAATCATTATTATTTACAGCGTCTACGTTCGTGTGTTCACTCTTTTTGTCCAAGTGAAAAGCTCATGGCCTATCAAAATTGTCATGTTTATGAATTCGCAGAATTGAATAAAGATAAGTTTAAACATCCAGTAGTTCCCTCACAATGGAAGTAGCAAAACAACCAGCAGGAAGTGAAAACTGCATCTTGAGCGTATTATCTTCTATTTGCCATGTGAAATCTTGTGGAACAATCCTAATGGCTCTTCTTTCTTGCTTTAAACCTAGCGCATTCAGTGCTTGTGTAATATCCGGAAATCTTCCTGCACAGTTCAGCTCTAAATCCTTCGCGGCTTTGACTGTATGGAGTTTACCGTCACCCCAAAGTGGAGCAGTGATATTTATGTCAAACTCAGTTAAGCGCTGCAGTATCTTGGCTTGCTCTGCTTCATCTTCGAAGACAAAAAAGCTGTTTGACCCACTGAGCTGCATCGCATCACCAAGCAGTGCTTGATGAAAACGACCTTGCACTATTCGTTCATGAATAATTTCATTGAATAACCAGCTTCTCAATGCCGAAATAGCCATAGAGCGTTTGTTACGATTACGAATTGCTTCGCCGCTTATCAGTTTTTCGGCTAAGGCAAGGTTGCCGCCTTGGCGCAAGCTGTGAGTGCTAGTTGATTGTTTTGAACCTGATTGTTGCGACCCTGTTTGCTCAGATTCTTTTGACTGATGATCTGTTGGCTGAGGCTCTTGGGATGCGATCCGTATTTCACCGAAACGCTGGCTACCATAATAGTTAGGCGCTCCTTGGTGTTTGATAAGCTCAAGTCTGTGCGTTAATGCGTCGAAAAAGGGAACAGCACCTAACTCGACATCATGCTCAATATTCGGTCTTAAGTTTCGCAAAATGAGTTCGAATCGATTGCCTTTGAGTACGCCGACCCGAAGCTTGCGATCGTTGCGCGTTACCTTTAAGATTTTTGCGCCGTCGAGCTTAAATTCATCCCAATTAGGCTCTTTCTTATTGGCGATATGCACTCCAAACCACTGCCGCGTAAGTGCAAACTTATCTTTTCTGCCAGCATAGGTAATATCGCGCAGCTGCAGTTTGCTGAATTTTGCTAATGACTCAGCTACGAATGCGGTATTCAAGTTTGCTTTTTCTAACCATAAAAAGATGTGCTCGCCTTCACCGCTAGGTTCAAAGCCGAGCTGTTCTTCAACGATGAAGTCGTGCATTTCTTGTTTGAGATCAGCGTACCCTAGCGAATCACCATACAACCTAGACCAGTGTGAAATAGATAGTGACATTCGGCTATCTACGCGGACATATGAGAACGACAGCGTGGCAGGCAATACCTTCTTCACGTCCTACAAAGCCAAGCCCTTCAGTCGTCGTCGCTTTAATGCTGATATCTTTTACAGAGACACCCATAACATCCGAAATTGCTTCACGCATGAAGTTAATGTGCGGAGCCATTTTTGGCGCTTGAGCTTCAATCGTAATGTCTGCGTTGCTCAACATATAGCCCAAATCTTGAATACGTTGATAAACTTGTCTTAAGAGTTCAAGACTATTTATATTCTCATACGATTTATCGCTGTCTGGAAAATGATGGCCAATATCACCCAAGGCCAATGAACCAAGCAGTGCATCGCACAGCGCATGCAAAGCTACGTCACCGTCAGAATGTGCAATCAAGCCCCGCTCATGAGCAATGCAAATACCACCAATGGTGATGGGACCCATTCCACCAAATTTATGTACATCGTAACCATGGCCTATACGGAACATCTGTTGCCTCCTTGCTTACTATTTTCATTCATGTTTGAGGATATATTTTTACTTAAGTAAAACGTCGCTAGCGCTAGGTCGCTTTGGCGCGTTATTTTTATATTTGTGCTGTGCCCTTCAACAAGCTGAATGCTCGCGTGGGCATGCTCCATTGCGGAAGCTTCGTCGGTAATTTTAACACCACTGACTTGCGCTAGTTGAATCGCATCAATTAATTTCTGAAGGGGAAAAAACTGAGGTGTTTGCGCTTGCCAAAGCTGAGCGCGATCGACCGTTTCTGCTATTTCAAAAGTGGCGCTTTTGTGGGACTGCGTTGCTCTTTTTATCGTATCACTGACCGGAACTGCCAATATCGCGCCATCGCAGGTATTTTCGCACGAGAATAAGTCATTGAGTTCACTGTGGGTAACGCAAGGTCTAGCTGCATCGTGCACCAACACCCAAGAATGCGAGCTTGACGGAACTTTACGTAAACAATGTTGCAAACCATTTAAGACTGAATCAACTCTCTCAGTGCCACCGATAACGACGTCAACTAATGGACTGTCTGCTATTCTTAGCGATGCAAACGTGCTGTCTTGCGGATGTAAAACCACTACGACACTTTGAATTTGCGGGTGAGACAGCAACGCGTCAAGCGTATGCTCGATAACAGTTTTATTGCCGATGGTAAGATATTGTTTAGCTACCGTTGACTGCATTCTACTGCCAATACCAGCGGCAGGAACAACGGCGACATATGTTTTTACTGCTGTCAAAATTACTGCTCTTGGGGCAAAATTCGATAAAAAGTTTCGCCTTCTTTAATCAGGCCTAGTTCGTTGCGTGCTCTTTCTTCAATCGACTCTAAGCCCAATTGAAGATCGCTAATATCAGCTTGAAGCAGTGCGTTTCGTTGTTTTAAATTCGCGTTTTGTTGCTGCAGTTCTTCTACTTCTGACTTCATCATGTTGTAGTCGGCAATGCTATTTTTGCCGAACCAAAGGCGAGCCTGCAATAACCCTAGCAGGGAAATCAATATGACGAGTATCCATCTATTGCGCATAGCTCAATCCTTAATGGTGGTATTACTTGTTAATTACCAAGCAATTTGTCGCTTAACTTATTCAGCAACTTATCTTTTTTCTTATCTAGTGCATTGCTCATTTGCGCTTTTAACAACTCATTTAGGCTTTCAGAGTCGCCTTGCGCAGCAGATAAAAGAGCATCGACAGAGGCAAGTTGTTCGCCCGACTGACCTAATTGCTCGGCAACTTTCGCATTCAGCTTACTTTTCAATTCACCTAGTTTACCAGAACTATTGCCAGTCAAGCCACTAGAAAGGGCTTGCAGCATTTTTTTATCCAAATCGGACTTTACTTTTATAGATGGATTGCTCAGCTTTCCAGAAAAGTCTGTGACCAACTCTAGCTCAGATAAGCCTGAAATGATTTCGGCGATAGCACTGGTTAAATCATTGTCGCCTGTGGCTTTCAGCTTCAGGGCGCTAAGGTCGAATACTGATGAGCCAGAAATCTTGCCGTCAACTACGTTCAAACCACCTTTACTTGCGAGTATGCCAGACTCAAGCAATGCATTGAGTTTTTGTTTGGATTCTGCTGGAACCAATTCAACAGCGTCTAATACAAGGCCATTGATGTCCCAGTTTTGAACAGAATTTACCTTGCCCTGAATGATTTCAAAGCTGCCTTTTAAGTCAATTTTATTCCAGTTGTTGGCTTTGCTTGAGTTGATTAAAAATGTAGTTGGATTACCAACGATCTCGTGTTGGTCGGTAATGTTTTGCCAATCTGTTTTTATTTGTTCGTCCTGCCATTTAATATTGATGGCGGCTTTTTTTATCCAAACATTGGGTAATCCATCATCAACTGCGGTTTTTTCCACAACGGATTCATCCGAATCACCGGATAACATATCCATCGCAAGCAATAAGCCCTGAGTATACATTTTGGCTTTCTCGCCGAACAAATGCTGCGTCACTTGTTCAATGGCACCCTCATCTCCGGCAACTAAACCTTTCAGCAGAGCATAGTCTTCTTGAGGTGCTGATTTGAGTGCAGTGACAGAACTTGCTGAAGCGGCTTTAGCTTCTTTAGCAAGGTCAACAAATTCGGAAATGTTGTCTCTATCTTTTTTTATCGCTTCTTTTATTTCGTCGAATTCTTTTTTAGCGGCAGCCAGTTCAACCGCATTTTTATAATCGGTTTCTTTCAGTGCCTCAATTCTTTCTTTGTAAGCACTTAACTTATCTTTGCTTGGCAGCGCTGCATATTTGTCTTGAATCGGTTGCTTGTATTGTTCCACAACCTTTTGCGCTTCTACTACGGCTGCTGTGGTTTTCAAAGGCGACTTCGCTAATACTTCATCGACGCTGGGTAAGTCTGCTAAGGTTGGGAATGCAAAATTTGACGCTTGGGCATCAGGTTGAACATAGACTGCGCCAGCATTTGCCCGTTTAGTATCAAATTCCACATCTTGCACAATAAGTTCATTTACAATGAGCTTTTTGTTCAGCAGCGGCATGAAATCGACGTCAGCTTTCAGCAATGCAATTTCAACCTTGTTGCGGATAGGGTTCACGTTGTCTGTGGCCTGTAATCCACTGAGTGTTAGGCCAAATGGGAAAAAGCTATGATCAACGGATTCTAAATTTACTTCTGCTCCAGATGCATCACCGAGAGCGTTCTGTGCTAATGATTTAAAAAGCGTATTGGCAAACAGCAAATAAAGAATGACGACAACTGCAATACTGCCTAAAGGGATGGAAATCCAGAGTGATATCTTACCGTTTTGCCTTGCTTGCGAAAGTGAATATAAACGATGCCTAAACATGGAATAGTCCTTATTGTGTTTATGAATAACGCTGATGGATATCACAGTTTGCTAGCAGGCAAACGAATGACGAAAAAAGGCCGCAGCGTATGCTAGTCAACCTTCTATATTTTCAGTCTGTACAATCATAGCTGATTAGCTTGCAACAACCAATGAAAACGCGGTTTTGTTTGTGCTTTTTTATTAAAAAATAATGCTGATAACAGAGGGTAATAAGAACCTGAAACATTAGTTGACGAAATCATCTGGAATTTTTGTTTACAAAGGTAGTTTTTCGCTTCGATAAAGCTTATCTTACGGTCACTTTTTAAGCTGTGATGCAAGTGCATCGACAGCATGATAAAATACAAACAAAATTAGCAGGATTAGCGCAATTAAAACGACGCTAATACAACCGTGAGGCGATTAAATGTTAGTGAACGATAGTATCAGTAATGCATGTCCTACCCGTCAGAAAATACGTGATTTTTATCGAATCAGCGAATCGGAGGCTATTGAGCATATACTTCCTGAAGCTGAGGTAAATATGGCCGCTCGCTCACGCGCTTGGGAGCGTGCTCGAACTATGGTGTTACAAATTCGCCGCGAGCAAGAAGGTCACGGTGGGGTTGATGCGCTATTGAACGAATATTCACTATCGACAGCGGAAGGCGTTGTTTTAATGTGTTTGGCTGAAGCCTTGCTGCGCGTGCCAGACAAACATACTCAGGAAGAACTTATTCGAGATAAGCTTTCAAAAGGAGAATGGACGCCTCACTTAGGGAACAGCGACTCTCTATTTGTTAACGCCTCGGCTTGGGGACTATTGTTTACGGGCAGCATGGTAAAATACGCAGACAAACGCAAATCCGAACAGTTTGGATTGCTTAAAAAGACCATGGGCCGCTTGGGTGAACCTGTTATTCGTCGTGCAATGAAGATTGCGATGAAAGTCATGGGTCGCCAGTTCGTCATGGGCGAAAATATTGAAGATGCTGTGAAGCGAGCTGCTGAAAAAGAAACGCAGGGGTACGTTTATTCTTACGACATGCTAGGCGAGGGCGCCAGAACTGCCGAAGATGCTGCGTATTACTACAATGCTTATGAGCAAGCGATCAAAGTAATAGGTAAGGCGGCTAAAGGGCGTGGACCGCGCAGAAGCCCTGGAATATCAGTCAAGCTTTCAGCCATTCACCCTCGTTATGACTTCGCAAAATACGACCGCGTAATGGATGAAATTCCTGCGAAGTTGAAAGCACTATGTTTACTGGCGAAGCAATATGACATTGGGTTAACTGTTGACGCTGAAGAATCAGAGCGCCTTGATATATCGCTTGATATTATCGAGAAAGTATACAGCGAGCCCGATTTAGATGGTTGGGATGGTTTTGGTTTGGCGGTGCAGGCGTATCAAAAACGCGCTATTTTTGTTATTGAGTGGTTACGAGAATTGAGCCTTAAAGTAGGCCGCAAAATCATGGTCCGCTTAGTCAAAGGTGCTTATTGGGATACCGAAATAAAGCATACTCAGCAGGGTGGTTTTGAAGACTTTCCCGTGTTTACTCGCAAAACATCTACCGATGTTTCTTTTCACGCTTGTGCAAATAGAATGTTAGCTTATCGCGACAGCATATACCCGCAGTTTGCAACGCATAATGCCTACACAGCCTCGGTTATAATAGAGCTCGCAGGAGATGACAAAGAAGGCTTCGAATTCCAATGTTTACATGGGATGGGTGATTCATTATACGATCAGGTCGTGACTCAAGACAAAATACAGTGTCGTGTTTATGCCCCGGTCGGTTTTCATGAAGACCTATTAGCTTATTTGGTTCGTCGTTTACTAGAAAATGGTGCTAATTCATCGTTTGTTAACGCAATTGTAGATGATAGTCAGCCTGTTGAGTCATTGCTTGAGGACCCGGTTGAGCGCACACAGCGTCTTCAAGTTCGAGAGAACAAGCAAATTTCTATGCCGGTCGATCTGTATGCACCTTATAGAGCTAATTCACGTGGTTTCGATATCTATGACGTTAATGCCACCCAAGCTTTATCTCTGCGTCTAGAAAAATGGTTTGAAGGACACGTTCAGGCCTTAGGAGACGTGCAAGAATCAGAGAATAAAATCATAGTTCGTAACCCTTCTAAGTTAGACGAAATAGTAGGCGTACATCAGTATCATTCTAAAGCTGATATGCAGGCTATGCTTGAACGCACAACAACTGCATTTGAGTCTTGGTCACAGCAGCCCGTTGAAGAAAGAGCGGATTTGCTAATGCGTATCGCTGGCATTCTTGAACGCCATATGGACGAACTAATAGGCCTTTGTATAAAAGAGGCAGGCAAGGTTACCTTAGATAGCATTGATGAAGTGCGCGAAGCGGTCGATTTTTGTCGCTATTATGCGGTTGAGGCCAAACGACTTGATCCTGAGGATCGCTTAAAGCCGCGTGGAGTTGTGCTATGTATTAGCCCGTGGAATTTCCCTCTTGCTATTTTCATGGGGCAAGTTGCAGCTGCGCTAGTGACGGGCAATACCGTTATTGCAAAACCCGCAGAACAAACCAGCTTAATTGCGAAGCGTGCTCTCGAGTTAATGATATCTGTCGGCTTACCTGAAGATGCTGTCAATTTGGTGATTGCGAAAGGTCCTGACGTCGGTGACGTGCTTTTGCCAGACGAGCGCATTCAATGCGTTATGTTTACAGGCTCAACACAAACTGGCTCGTTGATATCACAAATACTAGCTGCTCGCGGCACAGAACAAGTTCCTTTGATTGCAGAAACGGGCGGTCAAAACTGTATGATCGTCGACTCAACCGCGCTTCCAGAGCAAGTGGTTGATGATGTTATTGCTTCAGGTTTTCAAAGTGCAGGTCAGCGCTGTTCTGCCTTACGAGTATTGTTTGTGCAGGAAGATATCGCGGACGATGTTAGTGATATGATTATCGGTGCTATGAAAGAGTTATCGCTAGGTGACCCTTCGTTTTTGTCGAGTGACATTGGACCGGTTATTGATGAAAAGGCATTAAAAACACTTAATGACCACGTTGAATACATGAAGGAACATGGAAAATTACTGCACAAATGTGAGTTACCTAAAGCAAATGGAAACTTTTTTGCACCCCATTTCTTTGAAATCGATAACATTGACGTATTGAAAAAAGAGGTCTTCGGTCCTTGTGTGCATTTAGTCCGTTTCAAAGGTAAAGAAATCGGCAAAGTGATCGATCGAATTAACAGCACCGGTTTTGGTTTAACCATGGGCATACACTCACGCATTGAAGAACGAGCTTACGAGCTCGCGCGTCTTTCAAGAGCAGGTAACGTTTACATTAACCGCAACATGATTGGTGCGATTGTAGGCGTACAACCATTCGGTGGACGAGGGCTTTCAGGTACGGGTCCAAAAGCTGGCGGTCCAAACTACCTGCCTCGCTTGATGAAAGAAAATGCGACGCCGATAAAGGCGTCACAAGTTGAAAATTATGCTGATGATGTCGCAATCCAGAGTGATTCAACTGCGGTGACCGAAGCAAACAAGTTAATGACGTCTGCAATGGGAGTAGAAAATCAATGGCGTTTAACGCCTTTGAATGATCGCATCTCGTTTGTGCGCCAATTGCTTGCAAAAATTGCCCATGTTGAAAGTGTCGAAGAGCTTGCCGATGATTTAAATAAAACACTGGCGACAGCGAGAACACAGTTAATTGCGATTGAGCGGAGACTGCGTTCACCGATGCAGTTGCCGGGGCCGACCGGTGAATCGAATACCTTGCACTTAGAGCCTCGAGGCGTGTTGGTTTGTTTCGCCGATAAAGACGTTAACTTCTCTTATTGGGTATTGTCGATTGTGACTGCTTTGGCAACCGGTAACCCCGTTATTTCAGTAGTGTCTGACGTGTTTTATGAAGAAGCATTAACCTTCAAAGATAAGTTGGCTAGCACAGGAGCACCAAATCACGTTTTCCAAGTTGCTAATTTACGTCACTTAGAAGCACTGCTAATGAATGATGGACTAGCGGGTGTGGTTGTTGACAGTCGGACCGATAGAAGCGCGTATATTTCTGCAAAATTAGCAGAAAGGCAAGGCGCAATACTACCGGTAATTACTGCTGAGTATAACGACAATTTGATCCAACGCTTGGTTACCGAGAAGACGATCAGTATCGATACGACAGCATCTGGTGGCAATACGTCATTAATGACTTTGGTAGAAGACGACGAATAATGCTTGATTCGATTAGCTTAGCTAATTGATAAAGGCTCATCGATAAAGACCGGTTTATATAAGCTGGGTATCAAAAGCAGAACAGGACAGCCTGTTCTGCTTTTTTTTTGAGGCCTTTGTAGACTAGCTTACACCAAGCCTTTGTGCGCAGGCATTGAAAGCTTGGTTACAATAGCGATTGCACGTACAGTAAATGCGACAACACAACCAATGCCGATGGCGTAAATACCAATAATGCCAAGTAGATTAAAACAAACGCAGTAGGCAATTGCGCCGCACAGTGAAGCAGTTATATAAATTTCTTTTTGAAAGACTACGGGAACATCATTCAAAATAACGTCACGGACGATACCGCCTAAACAGGCACTAAAGACACCCATAATGACCGCAACTGGAATTTCAGCGCCCAGCCTTAACGCCTTCTCCGCACCTAGTACACTGAACAAAGCCATACCTACCGCATCGGCCCATAGTAAGGCATTTGATTTGCGGGATATTTGTTGTGTTGCGAAATAAGTAATCACAGCAGATACGCTGCATATGACGACATAATACCAATCAACAAGCCAAAATACCGGCACGTCTAATATCACGTCGCGTAACGTGCCACCGCCAATGCCGGTGACATTACCGATAAAAACAAACCCCACCCAATCCATTTTTTTCTTAGCGGCTAACAAGGCACCAGAAACGGCAAATGCAGCCGTGCCTGCTATATTAATAATCAGCAAAAATAGTAGCATGTTATCGACCTTTTATTGATTGCATGGCTTGGATCTGGGCTAAAGTCGCGAAAGGCGAATTTGCACAAGACAATAATTTACAGCAAGGGATTTGATTTGCCTTTTTTGCGGCCAAATAAACCTAATAAATAGCCAATAACAACGCTTATCAAGGCTAATATGGCGCCGCGAGTAAACCACAGCATTTGGTCGCTTCGTCCTTTTTGGGCAATGCGTCTTTCTAATTCTGCATTTTGCTCTAGGATTTTGGTAAGGTTTCTGTTCAATGCGATCTTTTGTTGTTCAGATTTAGCAAAATCGTCTAAAGCACTGTTCATTCGCGCCTGCATCGCCCTCATTTCTTCTTGTTGCGTTTCCATCTTTTCGCTTGCTTCTGCAAGTGCCACTTTGTTTGATGGGTCGCGACTTACAAACTTTGATTCAACCCAGCCTGTGCGCTCACGATCATCTTGTATCTGAGCATAACCGGCCTCCCTATCTACTTGTAAAAGAGAGATAGTAGTTCCTGCGTTAATTGACCCGATAATGCGAAAATCGCGACCAGGACCAGCATGTAAAAAGATAAATAACTCGTCTGAAATATAGCGAATTTCTCGGTCTTCATCGGGCGCTATTGTTTCTGGTGAAGAAGATTGAGCGTTTGCATAGGAATAAAATAAAGTAATAGAAAAAAATAAAATCAAAAAACGCATATCGTCTGCAGTGAAAAAATAAGATGACAGCGATTTTAGGTCCTCTATAACCATTTCACAAGGCCAGATTGGGTATTAGAAGCGATAACAAGGCGATCTTTGATAAGCCACCGGAATGTCGCTGCTTTTTGCTAGTTTGAACGTTGAAAGGTTTGCGCGTGCAGGCATTCGAGGATATGGTACAGGAATATTCGACACGACCGTTTAATTGGCAAGTTAAGACCATGGAAATTGAATTAAAACTCGTTGCAGACCAAGACGCCCTCAGCACATTTGAACAAACACTATTGCCTAAGTTAAAAGGTAAGGTAACGCGCAGCGCGTTTGATGTGTTTAACGACTACTACGATACGCCTGAGCAGTTTTTGGGAAAACGCAAAATGGGCTGTCGTATTCGACGGGTAAACGATCATATTGAGCAGACAATAAAAACCCAAGGAAAAGTAGAAGGTGGCTTACATCAGCGTCCTGAATATAACGTTAATCTCGACAAAGCTCACCCAGACTTAGAAAAGTTTGATTCCGAGATATGGGCTGATGATATCAATATCGAAGAGGTTAACCGTCAACTACAGGTGCAGTTTTCAACCCATTTCCATCGCGTTACGTTTGATATTATAGATGGCGAAAATCATCTTGAACTCGTTTTTGATAGTGGCGAAGTGAAACATAGCTTGGGCACATTACCGATTGGAGAAATTGAGATTGAACTGAAAGCAGGCATGCCAACGGCACTCTTTGACTTGGCCGATGAGATTAGCAAAGTGACACCTGTGCGATTGAGTAACGTCACTAAAGCTGCGCGGGGCTATCAACTAATGAACGGCACTGTTGCAGAAACCGTGCTGCTTCCAAACTTTTTAGACTTAGATGAGGAAGACAGCACAGAAGATGCCTTATGTAAGGCCATTGAATGTGCTTTGTCTCATTGGCAGCATCATGAATACGTGTATTTGCAATCGGGGCATATCGATGCGCTAAAAGAAATCGCGCAAAGCGTCCAGCTGCTGCTACAAGGTGTGTCTTTGTATTTACCCGTGTTGCAGTGTCAAGAATTGCTCAACTTACATAAACAGCTGCTTGTTTTGTCGGATCAATGGTCGTGGCAAGACGACTTACAGTGCATTCGTAAACTGCGCTCTAATAAGGGGCCGTTTAGTCGCCGTATACCTAGACATCAAGCGTTAATGAGCTATTTGAACGGACGCCGTGAGGGCTTGCTAACGGTACAATCACCCGAACAGCTATTGGTTTCGATGGAAAGCAGTCAAGTGCAGTTAGGTGCATCCAGGCTGCTTATTGAAAAGCCGTGGCAAGCACAAGCGACAGGTCATCAAATTCCAGTGTTAAAACATGCAAAAGGTTGGTTGTCGCAGGGCTGGCAAACCGTTATGCAAAGCTTACCGTCTAAAGTTGAAATGGATTACACCAAGTATATTGCGCTTGAGGTTTTGTTGCGCCAAACATTGCTTAACGGATTCTTACTAGCAGGTTTGTTCGCGGAGAGCCGCGGTAAGTTTAGAGCGCCTTGGTTGGATTTAGTTGAAGGGATTGATGAGGTTAAAGCGCTGTTGTTTTTGCGCCGAGCGCTCGAGGAAGTTGATATTGAAGACGCTGAAGACTTAGATGATTGGATTGATGATAAGCTATGCAGTGTTATCACCGTGATGGAGAAAAGTCGAGAAGTAGCAATGAGCGCTGAGACCTATTGGTAACTTGATTTATTTTAGCTTAAAAATTTTACTGTGACCTTGAATTACTCCCCTCCTGCAACAATATCGATCCGGATAGTAACTCGCGGTGTAACTATTGAGTCAACATCGCGTTTGCTGAACAAAAACCTCGGTTGGAAAAGTTCGTCCCATGAGTAAGCTTGATTAGATACCCATAACGCTTATCCTTTTGCCGATGTGTTTGGATACATTTATGGATAGTCATAGATGCAATCGATTTAACTGGTTAAGAGAATCGATTTTATTCAATTTATTTATTTACCAAAACCGCTTATCTTTATACCAAGCAAAACGGTAAGCGTTTTTAGCAAGTTATTTAGCAACCTTAATTTTAGCAACCTTAAAAGGAATCAAACTATGACAATGATTAACAAATCAATCCCTGATTTTAAAGTAGAAGCTTTCCACGACGGTGAGTTCAAAACAATTACTAGTGAAGATGTAAAGGGCAAGTGGTCTATCTTTGTATTTTATCCAGCCGATTTTACTTTCGTATGTCCAACTGAATTAGAAGATATGGCTAAAAAGCATGAAGAGCTGTTAGGTCTTGGTGTTGAGGTTTACTCTGTATCAACTGATTCACACTTTGTGCACAAAGCATGGCACGACACCAGTGAAGCGATTGGCAAAATCAAGTATCCAATGTTAGCTGATTCAACAGGTGCATTGACTCGCGCGTTCGACATAATGATTGAAGAAGACGGTCGTGCATTACGCGGTACATTCCTAGCTAACCCTGAAGGTATCATCAAGGTTGAGGAAGTACATGACCTAGGTATCGGTCGTTCAGCAGCTGACATGGTACGTAAAGTGAAGGCAGCACAATATGTTGCGAACAATGACGGTGAAGTTTGCCCAGCAGCATGGGAACAAGGCCAAGCAACGTTAACACCAAGCCTTGATCTTGTTGGTAAGATCTAAATTCAGTTAGCAAATATGATTGGGGAGCACTCGCTCCCCAATATTTTCAAAGCGCGGCGCGGCAAATAAACATAAAGCGCGGCACAGACTGCTTTTAGAGATGACAACATGCTAAAAAGCGAGATATTGATACAAAGAACTTGAAAGCAAAGGCTTTCACCCTTTATTTAGACAAATACCAAATAGCTGATACAAGGCTCAAATTCATTGAGTCGGGTTTATTACGGTCTTTTTTTGATGAAACAACTTATAAGTAAATGGTGAAACCCTTTGCTGAAACCCAATTAAAGTGAAAGGAACTAACAATGTTAACAACAGATATTTTAAAAGCTTTAGCGCAATATACAGCAGACATGAAACATGCAGTTACCCTTGTATTACAAACCGGAGAGCATGAAAAGCGTGCTGAACTGAAAGAAATGCTAACTCAGTTTTCTTCAATTTCAGACAAAATTACGTTTGAAGAGCGTGACGATTCTGCTCGTCTGCGCAGCCCAGTCAGCTTCGGTTTAGAAGTGAACGGAAAGCCAAGCGGTATCACATTTTCTGGCGTACCGGGCGGGCATGAATTCAACTCATTTGTGTTAGCGGTACTTCAAGCCGGTGGTGTGAAGCTCAAGCTGAATGAAAGCATTCAGAATATGATCAAGAAGGTAACGAAACCACTTAAATTTCAGGTATACGTTAGCTTAAGCTGTCACGCATGTCCTGACGTCGTCCAAGCAATGAATCAGTTTGCTTTATTGAACGATAATATTGAAGCTGAAATGATCGATGGTAGCGTTTACCCAGATCTAGTTGAAGAAAATGGTATTCAAGGCGTCCCGACCGTATTTATGAACGGCAAAGTATTCGCGACGGGTCAGATAGATACTGCAAAATTAATTGATAAGCTGACAGAAGCGCAACCCGAAATGTTGGAGGCTAACGACGCTGCTGAGCAACTTCCGATGCAAGACGTTACCATTATTGGCGGTGGTCCTGCTGGTGTTGCAGCTGCAATATATTCGGCGCGCAAAGGTTTAAAAGTGACCATCGTTGCAGATCGTTTTGGTGGACAGGTTAAAGATACGATGGGTATTGAAAATCTAATTTCAGTCACAAAAACAACGGGTCCACAGTTAACTACTTCATTAGTGGAGCATTTGAAAGCTCATGAAGTCACCGTCCGTGAGCATTTACGTGTGGACAAAATTGAGAAAGGTGATATCAAAACCCTGACCTTAACGTCAGGTGAAGTGATTGAAACTAAAACGATTATCATCGCGACTGGCGCGAACTGGAGAGAGCTAGGCGTTCCGGGTGAGAAAGAAAATATCGGTAACGGTGTGGCATACTGCCCACACTGCGACGGGCCTTTTTATAAGGGTAAGGACGTTGCTGTGATAGGCGGTGGCAACTCGGGCGTTGAAGCTGCGCTAGATTTGGCTGGTATCGTTAAGTCTGTCACTGTATTTGAGTTTTTACCTGAGCTGAAAGCAGACCAAGTGCTAATTGACCAAATCAACGCGCGAGATAACATCAAAGTTATCAAAAACGCTGCGACCAAAGAAATTCATGCTCAAGATGGTAAAGTGAATGCCATTGAATATACCGACCGAGCGACTAATGAAGCTCATAAATTAACGCTTCAAGGGGTATTCGTGCAAATTGGTCTAGTGCCAAACAGCACGGTATTGAAGGGCGTGGTCGACCTCACTAAACATGGTGAAGTTATTATTAATGAGAAAGGTCAAACAAGCGAAGCAGGTATATACGCTTGCGGTGATGTAACAACCGTTCCTTATAAGCAAATCGTAATTGCGATGGGCGAAGGTGCAAAAGCGTCACTGGCTGCATATGATTATATCTTAATGAGTAAACCGGTTAAGAAAGAAGAATCTGTAGCTGCATAATAAAAAGTAAAATTAATACTGAGCTATTAAACTCGCTGAGATAGAAAAAGGGCGCTTCAAGCAATGAAGCGCCCTTTTTAATGTTGCAATGATCCAATGATGCAATGACGGCCTATTTAGAAACTATCTAAATAATCATCCGGAATAGTCTCAATTTTAGCAACACCAGAGGCAATAGCTGCTTTCGCAACGGCAGTAGCGATGCGTTTACACAATCTAGGATCCATTGGCTTAGGGATAATATAGTCTTTGCCGAAACTCAGAGATTTAGTCTGGCTAGCAATCAGCACCTTCTCAGGCACTGGTTCTTTAGAAATACTTCGTAAAGCCTCTACAGCCGCCACTTTCATTTCATCATTAATCACCGATGCTCTTACATCTAAAGCACCTCTAAAAATGAAGGGGAAGCAGAGGACGTTATTAACCTGATTCGGATAGTCAGAGCGACCGGTTGCCATAATTAGGTCGTCACGAACAGCATGCGCTAAATCGGGTTTTATTTCAGGGTCCGGATTTGAACACGCAAATATTACAGGTCTTGGCGCCATTAGTTTCAACGCTTCTGGGGGGAGAAGGTCAGGGCCGCTTAACCCTAAGAAAACATCTGCCCCTTCAAGCACGTCTTCTAAAGTGCGTTTGTCAGTATTGTTCGCAAATAGTGCCTTGTGTGGGGTCAACTCTTCTCGTCTTGTATGGATAACGCCTTTGCGATCGAGCATGTAGATTTTTTCACGCATGGCACCACACTTTATGAGTAACTCCATACATGCAACAGCAGCAGCTCCAGCACCCAAGCAAACAAAGATAGCTTCATCTATTTTTTTGCCTTGGATTTCAAGTGCGTTCAGCATGCCAGCCGCTGTCACAATTGCGGTACCGTGCTGATCATCATGAAAAACTGGAATTTTACAACGTTTGATCAACTCTTGTTCTATTTCAAAACACTCTGGTGCTTTGATGTCTTCCAAATTAATTCCACCAAAGGTGTCAGCGATATTAGCAACGGTGTTGATGAACTCTTCAGTTGTACGATGTTTCACTTCAATATCAATCGAATCTAATCCGGCAAAGTGTTTAAATAACAACGCCTTACCTTCCATAACTGGTTTTGACGCAAGCGGTCCTAAATTGCCCAAACCGAGAATTGCAGTACCATTTGTAATAACTGCAACTAAGTTTCCCTTTGCGGTATATCGGTAAGCCGCATTCGGATCGGCAGCAATTTCACGCACGGGCTCTGCCACACCGGGGCTATAGGCGAGTGCTAAGTCAGTAACCGTATCGGCAGGAGTGCTTAGCTCAACGCTAATCTTACCGGGCTTGGGGAATTCATGATAATCGAGCGCTTGTTGGCGAAAATCTGGCATATTGATCAGGGTCCTTACGAATATGTATGTGATACTGTTTTTGGTAAGTTTTCAAAGTGACTTACAAGCAAAGTGTGACTAAATATCGAATGCTATACAAATGTAGCACATATCTATTAATAATGAAGAATTCAAAAAGCACTATGTGTGATTAAATAAGCACTGGTAAGACCATGATTTTATGTAAGTAATATTGTCTTTACTCAGCATTATAATCCGGGGCTTATAATGAGTATTTATGAGGTAAGCTCTTGTTATATGGATTTTTGTATAGTTGTTACTCGCTAATAAATGGGCATAAAAAAAGAGCGCATTGCGCTCTTTTTAAATTGTTCTGACAAACAAAGCTCGTTCAGTAAGAACTTACTTCGCTTTAATTCCACCAAAACGCTTCTTGAATTTATCAACACGACCACCGGTGTCAACGTTACGTTGCTTACCTGTGTAGAATGGATGGCATGATGAACATACATCCAAGTTGATGTCTTTATCAAGTGTAGAGCGAATGTCCATGACGTTACCGCATGAGCATGTTGCTTTGATTTCGTTATACTTAGGATGAATACCGTCTTTCATTGGGATACCTTATTTTTTAGGCCGTCTCGCTATACAACCCGAAGTTGCACACCAAACGAAATTAATTAAAAAGCAGCTGAGTTTTCAACTACAGAAATTTGGACGCGCATAATAATGGAGTTAAGGCCCTTAATCAAGAAATAACTATTAAGACAACGCATAAAAACACGTAGAAATAGGATGTTTTGAATATCGGGGGACTGGTGCCAGTGTAATTAGCAGTATAACGTGCGTAAATGAGTAGGCGAAGTTTGGGTGCAACCGACGCATTTGTGAAATATCTCGTAGATGCTTTGCAAAAGATTGATATCATGAGGCATATAAAGCATCTTCTTTCGCTTAACAAAAGATTAATAAAAAACGCTTCGGTAAAATCGCCTAAATAAAGGGCGAGTGAGCGTAACAACATTAAAGAAAAGAGGTTTCATTGCAAGTTATTCAAGTGGCCATTGCGGTTCCTATGCCACAATTATTCGATTATAAAATTCATACTTCTGCAGCAGCCGGATCTGCGATGAGTGAAGTATTGCAGAGCGACCCGTTGTTTGTTGAGGCAGACTTGGGCGATACAGTTAATGTTGATTTAATTGGTTGTCGTGTACTTGTGCCATTTGGTCCACGTAAATGCGTGGGTATCGTGGTGCGTGTGAATGTCGAATCTGACTACGAAACCTCGAAACTTAAGTCGGTGATTGAGATTCTGGATATGGCGCCCGTTTGTTCTCAACAGATGCTCACCCTAGGCAAATGGATGAGCGACTATTATCATCACCCCATTGGTGAAGTATTACAGACCCTGCTGCCAGCAGCACTGCGAAAACAGCAAAGTGGCAAAACTAAAGCAGCTGTTGCTACCCAGCCCTATTTACAACTCGATGCAGACAGTGCAGCGCAGTCTGACGTCGATGATTTACTTGCGCGTTCGGTGAAGCAATTTGATTTGTATCGCTTGCTTGAGAAAGGGCGACAACCACTATCGGCTATAAAACAAGAGTTTACGCCAGCGATAGTTAAAGCGCTCACCGAAAAGCAGCTGATTGAAAAGGTCGACGTTGTGGAAAAGCCCGAAGAGTGGACAACGCAACTCACGATATCTGAGAAGCCACTCCCTAATGTTGAGCAAGCAATGGCAATTTCCACCATTAATCTTGCTAATGGGTTTGACACCATGCTGATCGAAGGTGTGACAGGCAGCGGAAAAACGGAAGTCTATCTGCAAATTATTGAACCCTTACTGGCAGCGGGTAAACAGGTGCTTATTTTAGTGCCTGAAATTGGCTTAACGCCGCAAACCGTTGGGCGTTTTGAAAAACGCTTCGGGATTAGAGTGGGTACCTTGCACTCTAATTTGAATGACACGGAGCGTCTGCAAGTTTGGCAACAGGCGAAAGATGGCAGCCTTGGCATCATAATCGGTACACGGTCTTCCATTTTTACCGAAATGAAAAATCCAGGGATGATTATCGTAGACGAAGAGCATGATGAATCATTTAAACAACAAGACAATCTGAAGTATCACGCGCGGGACATTGCTGTTTATCGTGCTAAGCAGCTTAATATTCCACTAGTGTTGGGAAGTGCAACGCCTTCGCTGGAAAGCTTGCACAATGCTTTAGAAAAAAAGTATCGACATATCCTATTGCCCAATCGAGCGGGCAGCGCTGCAATGCCAGCGCAGCGCTTAATGAATATAAAAGGTCAGCCGATGCAGTTTGGTATTGCACAAGGCATGCTCGAAAAGATGCAGATACAGTTGGCTGCAGGTAATCAAGTGATGGTGTTTGTTAATCGGCGAGGTTATGCGCCTGCATTACTCTGTCATCAGTGCGGTCACGTCGAGCAATGCACGCGCTGCGACAACCCAATGACAGTGCATAAAAGTGCGAATAATTTACAGTGTCACCGCTGTGCCGATATTCGAGCGTTACCCAAAGCCTGTGCTGAGTGCGGACACAATGAATTAGATACGTTTGGTATTGGCACCGAGCAACTCCAGCAAGGTTTAGAAACATTATTTCCAGATTATTCGACCGTGCGGGTTGATAGCGATACGGTGCGTGGTAAGGGAAAGTTGAGCAAGTTATTAAAAGAGATTAATCAGAAAAAATATCAAATTCTTGTGGGGACACAAATTCTGTCGAAAGGTCATCACTTTCCAGATGTGACACTTGTTGTAATTCTAAATGTTGATAGCGCTCTTTTTAGCGCAGACTTCAGAGCGCCAGAAAAGCTTGCGCAGCTGATTACACAGCTGTCAGGACGAGCGGGCCGTAGCGATAAAGTGGGTGAAATGTGGTTGCAAACTCATTGTCCAGAGCACCCATTATTGCAAGATCTCATCAATAACGGTTTTTCTGATTTCGCTCGATATGCGTTGCTAGAACGAAAGCATGCTGCCTTGCCGCCGCACGAACACCAAATTTGTATCCGCAGCGAATCGCAGCACAAACATTTATCGATACACTTTCTCAACTTATGTGCCGAACTATTTACCCAATTTAAACATGCAAAAGTGTTGGGGCCTTTCCCTGCGTTTATTGAGAAAAAGCAGGGGCGGTATCGAAATTTGCTTATAATTCAGTCAGCTTCACGTAAGTATTTACAGCAAGCAACTGAGCAGGCTAACAAAGCATTATCTGAAATGCCTGTGAGTAGGCAGGTGCGTTGGAGTATAGATGTTTCTCCGATCGATTTTAGTTAAATAAAGTGAATATTCCTGCGTTTTCTTAGGCAAAATTTTGTATAGTCTGCGCACGAAACTGGCTCAAAAAAGACAATAAAGAAAAATATGGCGCAAAAAGATTACGTGGCGCGTAGCCAAAAGAAGAAACAGCCTCCTAGGAAGAAAAAACAAGCCCCGCAAGCCGTTGCTTGGGTTAAAGTTGTGCTCGCGATCCTAGTCGTGAGCGTCTTTGTAGCAGGCTTGTTGTACTTGAAAGATGCGACTGGAGATGATGCTAGTGAGCCTTCAGAAAATGCCCAAGCTCCTGTTGATAATGCAAATGCGCCCGCAAAATCAATTAACGATGAAAAAGATCCATTACCTGTGCTTAAAGAAGAAGATTGGGAGTTTATTGAGGGACTGCCATCTTATTCGGTGGAAGTTGAGGTAGATGAATTACCAAATTCAGATCGCCGCTATTTGATGCAATGTGGTTCATTTAGAAAGCAGTCACAAGCAGAAGAATTGAAGGCAACAATTGCATTTCAGGGCTTAGAGTCGCAAGTGCTTGAAAGCGAGGGTTCGAAAGGTGTTTGGTTTCGCGTTGTTTTGGGACCCTACGAAACGAAGCGTGACGCCGAACGAGATCGACACGCTTTGCGTTCTGCCCGTGTTAATCGATGCCAAATTTGGAATTGGGATTAAGCGTCACAACGGCATAAAACTAGCAATGTCGGCAGTGCGTCACAAATGTGGACTTGAAATAGTTTCAACGCCCCCCATTTATTCATGACTAAAGCAATTTAGACAGCATTAATTTGCGCCTAACTAGTTCGCTTAATTAGTTAGCACAATATGAATTCGCACAACATTGAATTAGATCACCTTACGTAGGAGTTTACATGACAACGATCGTATCAGTTCGTCGAGGCAATCAGGTTGTGATTGCAGGTGATGGCCAAGTTTCACTTGGAAATACCGTTATGAAAGGCAATGCAAAGAAAGTTAGACGCCTTTACAACAACAAAGTACTCGCTGGTTTTGCTGGCGGTACCGCCGATGCTTTCACTTTATTTGAGCGCTTTGAATCCAAATTGGAAATGCATCAAGGACATCTTACTAAAGCAGCCGTTGAGTTGGCGAAAGACTGGCGAACCGATAGGATGCTCCGAAAGTTAGAAGCATTACTTGCTGTCGCTGACCATAGTGCATCTCTGATCATTACGGGAAACGGTGATGTCATCCAACCAGAACAAGACCTTATCGCGATTGGCTCAGGTGGCCCTTTTGCCCAAGCTGCCGCTACTGCACTATTTGATAACACCGATTTGAGCGCTCAAGAAATTGCTGAGAAAAGTTTGACCATAGCTGGTGATATTTGCGTATTCACTAATCAAAATCAGACCATTGAAACACTCGATTATTAACTTCATTTTTTAAATTATCTTGCCCAATTGCCATACAAAAGAGCAATTTGGATGAGCTAGTCAAAGGTATACAGATTATGTCAGAAATGACTCCCAGAGAAATTGTACATGCGTTAGATAAGCACATTATTGGGCAATCTAATGCAAAAAAAGCGGTCTCGATTGCGCTGAGAAATCGCTGGCGCAGAATGCAGCTTGAGCCGGAACTTCGCCAAGAGGTGACACCTAAAAATATTTTGATGATTGGTCCAACAGGCGTCGGAAAAACCGAAATTGCTCGTCGCTTAGCAAAGCTTGCGAATGCGCCTTTTATAAAAGTAGAAGCCACTAAATTTACCGAAGTGGGATACGTTGGCAAGGAAGTTGAAAGCATTATTCGCGACCTAGCCGATATTGCGGTCAAGATGACCAAAGAAGATGCGACAAAAAAAGTAAAGCATCGTGCCGAAGAAGCCGCGGAAGAACGTATTCTTGATATCCTTCTGCCGCCAGCGAAAAGCGTTTCAGGTGAGCGTGAAGATAACCAAGATAAGGGAACTCGTCAGGTTTTTCGTAAAAAACTACGTGAAGGTCAGTTAGATGACAAAGAAATTGAGTTAGACGTTGCTTTACCTCAGGTCGGTGTTGAAATTATGGCGCCACCGGGTATGGAAGAAATGACCAATCAATTGCAAGGCATGTTTCAAAACCTGTCCGGCGAGAAGAGCAAGAAGAAGAAAAAGTTAAAGATTAAAGATGCCTATAAATTGCTGGTGGAAGAAGAGTCGAGCAAGTTGGTCAATCAACAAGACCTAAAAGAAGCGGCAATTGAATCGCTTGAGCAAAACGGTATTGTATTTATCGATGAGATTGACAAAATATGTAAGCGAGAGGGCAATCAGTCTGGAGACGTTTCAAGAGAAGGCGTTCAGCGCGATCTATTGCCCTTGGTTGAAGGTTCAACAGTGTCAACTAAACACGGTATGGTCAAAACCGATCACATCTTGTTCATAGCTTCGGGTGCTTTTCAAATGGCTAAGCCGTCAGACTTGATCCCTGAGCTACAAGGGCGCCTGCCCATTCGCGTGGAACTATCAGCATTGCGAGTTGAGGACTTTGTTAGGATCCTAACTGAGCCCGATGCATCGCTTACACTGCAGTACAAAGCATTGTTGAAGACAGAGGGCGTTGACATTACTTTTTCTGAATCAGGCATTCAACGTATTGCGGAAGTTGCGTGGCAGGTAAATGAAAAAACCGAAAATATTGGTGCACGACGTTTGTATACTGTGTTGGAGCGTTTGATGGAAGAGATTTCCTTTGAGGCGTCGGACAGAGCCGGCGATTCCTTTATTATCGATATTGATTACGTCAACCATCACTTAGAAAATTTAGCAGATAATGAAGACTTGAGTAGATTTATACTGTAGTATTCAAAATTAGACGTGAGTCTTCGCTTTTGTACTTTATTTAAGTTTTTTAAATAAGTATCTAAGCAACGCTATCGGTCTAGTCAACCACTGCGTAGAAGCGTTTTAATATTTGATTCGAACCCCATTAACGTTTAGTTATTGGGGTTTTGTTCTTCTAGACCCTTCATTTTTTAGAGCCTCAATTTTTAGTGCAGATATGTTATTGATTCAAAATAAAAAAACACGAATGATTCAGCTTACGTTGATTCACTCGTGCTCATCAACATTACCTTTGTTTTATTGATGGTAAAGTTGATTGATAAAATTATGATCAATATTTAGTGCAAGGTGAAGGCACATAAAGATCGTTTGGGGTGCTAAATATCTCTCTTTTTTGTGAGCTCATATTACAATCGCTAGTGGAGTCGCTAAGCGCCTGATGATCGCTAGTAATAGAAATACCGCCGAATACTTCTAGCTGCTGAGCAACGCTTAATACTTTCGTTTTATTTAGATTATTGTTCATTTTTATTTCCAGTCAAAGTAGGTAAAGTGACCATAAAATAAGTGAGTAACATAGGCCAGTCTTAAAGATAGCCTATGTTGTCACCATCCTTGGTAGTTTGTTTGCCTGTTTCCTTCAGACGCATTTAGAATAGATGAGTAATGACATTGTCGCTACTGACCTTCCGATCGGAACGTGAACCTTATTAAGAATAACTGGTCTATAGCCTTGCTGTTCACCCAAAATCAAAGGACAATATAGACACACCTTTTTGGCGTTACATTTTTCATATAACTTAAGGAGCAGGTTATTTACCTCTTTTCAAGTTGCCGACAATTCATCGGCAGCGCAATCATCTTGACCATCATTTTTTTTCCTGCCACCGCCTTCGCAAAATGGGAAGTTATACCCGCAGATGAAAACAAGACATTAGACAGTCAGGTTGTTGACAATATTCAGCTTCATTTAGCGGGTCATATTTTCCCGGAAAATGACTATGAGTTGGAGCAATTTGAAAAACAGACTCGGGTAAAAGTGTTAAACGCAATTCGTGCATATTCTTATTATCAAGCAGGCGTTGAGTTTTCAAACTTCAATAAAAAATCATTTGATGACGACGCTGTTCAAATAAAAGTGAAGTTAGGACCAAAGTTAAAGGTGGGTGCCGTAACACTAGAATTCGATGAATCGGCATTACAAGAAACATATTTTCCAAATGAATTAAAAGACGTAATTAAATCGCTGCGCGAGCTCGAAGGGAAGTTTTTAGAACAATCCAAGTACGATGGTTTAAAAACCAGAATGCAGACTTTCGCTTTGATATTTGGCTATTTCGATTTCGTACTCGATAAAAGTGAAGTTCGAGTAACGTTGGCTGAGAATCAGGCCGACATATATTTGAAATTCAATTTTGGCGCTCGATATCGTTTTGGTCCGCTTGAATATGTAGCTGAAAATAGAGGTTCTGAGCTTGTCGAGTCGGTCAAACCATTCGAAGAGAACACGTATTTCGATCAACAAAAAATTAGCGAGTTTACTCAACTCATTCGCCAAACTGCTTATTACAACAGTGTCATCGTGCGAGCAAATGTGAACGCTATGAGTAGCGCTGAGCGAGCATTAAATATTGTGCCAATTGAAGTGCTTCTTACCGCGAAGCCAAGGGACACCTATCAGTTTGGAATTGGTGCTTCAACTGATTCGGGCCCTAGAGTGACCGCAAATTGGGTGCGACCTTGGGTGAATTTGCGTGGCCATAGTTTGTCGTCTGAACTCTACATCTCTGGTCCAAAAAAGAATGTTTCTATGGGGTATACGATCCCTATGGCAAATCCCCTAAACGATTTTTTTAAAATCCAAACGGGTTATCAAGAGATCAATGAAGAACAAAGAGACAGTCAAACTTATACGCTAGCTGCCCAACGCCAGTTAGGTGCAAAAAATAAAGACGATTGGGACAAAATACTCTTTCTACGATATGAATATGAAAACTTCATCCAAGGCATAGATGAAGAGCAATCAACACAGTTACTTTTGCCGGGTGTCACGTTGAATCGCGTTCGAAAAGACGGTGAGTTGTTTGTAAATTGGGGCGATAGGCAGCAAATTACAGTTGAGGCTGCTTCAGAAAGTGTCGTATCAGACGTCAATATTGTTCGCGTAACGGCTCGAACCAAATGGATAAGGACCTTCGGCAAACATCGCTACATAGTACGCGGAGATGTCGGTGGTATTGTTACTAATGATTTTGAGCAAGTACCTTCAAGCCTTCGGTTCTTCGTAGGTGGAGACCAAACTGTACGTGGCTTCGGTCTAAACGCCGTTAGTGAAAGTCGAATTGATGAATCTACCCAAGAACCAGAACTCATTGGAGCGCAGTTTTTAGCGGTAGCTAGCACTGAATATGCGTATCAAGTGAGTAACGATTGGCGCGTTGCTGTTTTTCTTGACGCGGGAAGTGCCAGTAATGACTTTGGAAAATCACCTATTTACGGGACGGGACTCGGCGCACATTGGTTGTCACCTATTGGAACAATTCGACTGTATATTGCTAGAGGAATTAGTGATACAGAAAAAAATTGGCGAATTCACTTTTCTATAGGGCCAGGGATTTAATATGTCGAAGTCTATTCTATTAAATCGAGTCCTTAAAATAGGCTCGTGGTCATTGTTAACAATAGTTTCGCTAATCATTCTCGCCCTAGGTATAGCGCTCTCGAGCATTGGCACTCAATGGGCAATTAATTATGTCAATGATGGCGATTTCGGTGTTGCGGTTGATTATGAAAGTGGGAGTTTTTACTCCGAACTGAACTTGAATCAAGTCCGAATTAATCAACCAGGCTTAGACGTTGAGGTAAGTGATTTATCGCTTGATATTGGCTTGAGTTGTCTTTTTGCTGGCGAAGTCTGTATTAACCAAGTTCGATTGAATCGAGTGACTGTTGACCTTGGAGACATGCCTGTGCAAGACGAACCTGCAGTCGCTACAGAAAACAAACTCATTAAACTACCGGTGTTGATTACACTGAATGAACTCAGTGTGGGTGAAGTTTTAGTTTCCCAAAACAGCGCTGAGTTGCTAAAGCTTAAGGGCTTCTTGTTGGCTTTATCTTTTCAAGACCAACTGAATATTTCTAAGTTAAACGTTGATTCTCTTGATGTGCGGCTACCCAAGCCGGCGGACGCCGAGCTTAATGAAAATAAGGTTAGCCCAGGGGCCGGGCAAAAACCTAGAGAGTGGTTGAGCGCAATTGCAAACTATCGATATGAGCCCATTGTTTTGCCAGAGATTTATATCCCAATTGAGTTAACGCTTAAAAATTCAATGCTGCGCAATATTTGCATTCATCAGCAGGCACAAGACGATTCAATCACTACGATTTTCTGCAATGACAGTTTAGCGCTCAATTTGGCGATAAATAATCAAAAAGTAGATACAAGCATTGTCATGGGTAATTTACATCAAGGCACAGAAACACCAATGCTTGCGCCGTTAAATATGAAAATAACAGCAGCAATAAATTTTGCGAAAAAGTTTGAACACAATTTAACGCTAACCGCGCAAAATAAAGACACACCTATTGCCGCAGTTTCGTCGAACGAGAGCTCGGCTAAACAAGAGGCGGCTAAACAAGAGGCGGCTAAACAAGAGGCGGCTAAACAAGACACACCTGTTTTCGACAACACACGCGGTTTCCAATTCAAAAGCCAAGGAAACATCAACAAGCTCAACGTAGCGCTAACGCATTTGCCAAGCCAGCAAAAAGTCCTTGGTTTAGTGTCCACACTCGAGTTGTCAAAACCAACACTTCCTCTTGAACTAGATATTAAATTTGAAGAGTTATCAGCTGTTACTGCTGATGATCTGCAAACTTTGATTCCTTCGCTCAGCGATGAAGTGATTTCGCAGGTGAAAGGTGTGTCTTTGTTACAAACAAAAATAGGCGGGGACATGCAGGGTTATCGATTGACCAGCATGGTTAAAATGCAAGAAATTATGGGTGTTGAAAATTTTGAACTTAATGCGCTAGTTAAACCGATGGCTGCAAAGCAAGGTGCGCGTTCTCTGATAGATATTCAAAAACTCAATCTAAGTGGCAGCATTGGTGAGCTTGATTATGCTGGGAAAGCTACATTAGCGCCTAAAGACAATGAACTGCATGAACTATCCTTCAATGGCACTCTAAACCTCGAATCTATCCAATTATCCAAGTTAGATCCTGCGTTAGATTCTTTGATTTCTGGTCAATTACCGCATAGTTTTACCATGACAGAGGTAAGTCAGTCAGTGGCCGTCAACGGTGCGAGATTAAGCGGTGCATGGCAAAATTTGCCCTTATTGTTAGTTGCGGATGCAGAATTACAAAAAAGTGGCAACGTGAAAGTCGAAGGCGTCCGTTTAACTCAGGGCAACAATCAGTTAAACGTGCAAGGTAATCTTTATTCTACAACTGCACTCGAATCTATTGCGCAGTTAGGCGTTAACTTTCCAGATAAAAACAAAACAAGCGATTCCAGTCTCGACTTCACCATCGATTTAAATGCTTTAAGTGACATCTATCCGACCTTGGACGGTCAGGTTTTTGCAAAAGGTAATGTGTCTGGAGCCATAGAAATTCCTCAAATCGTCGTACAAGCGAATGTGAAGGAGCTGAGCGCAGCCGACGCGCGCTTAGAAGAAGCTATCATTGACCTCAGCGTTAATATGGCGGAAAAGTTAGCGTCTAAAGCGCAAATATCTATTTCAAACCTGTTTGCTGGCGGACAGAATATTCCACAACTTGATGTTCTGCTAAGTGGTAATGAGAGTGAGCAATCCCTGCGGCTGAGTATTCCTGAAGGTGAATATATTACAGAGCAATTTTTTAGAGGTCAGTTAAACGCTGACAGAACAAGTTGGTCTGGCAAGTGGTTAGAGGGAAAGGTCTTATCTAGTTTTGCAGAACTTATATTGCAAGAACAGCCCGATTTGACGGTAAACCTGCAGCCATTTAGTTTGTATCTTGCAGGGCATTGTTGGGAAGGGCGCGGGGATAGACTATGTACAGAAGACATCGACGCATCAGAACAAAAAGCCAAAACAAAGATTGCGCTAGATTATAACGTGATGAACGAGGGGGTAGCGAAGCTATTGCCTAACTTTGATATCGACGCTTCTGCTTTAAATGTGAATATCGACCTTGATGTTGACTGGCAGAAGCAGCAAGGACTTAATTTTTCTGCCGACGTTTTATCTGAGAATGCTGTCTTGGTGTCGGAAGGAAGTAAAGTTCGCATCGAGGATATTGTCGCTAAGGTTCAAGGAACACCCAAGAATATCAATAGTAATTTCAGCTTTAGCAGTACCGAAGCTGGTCGTGTCGTGATTAATAGCCAATTAGATTTAGCAAGCCAGCCCTATCAACATAAAGGGAGCATCAATATTGACCAATTTGCGGTGTCTTATTTTGCTTCTTTTGTTACTGCAGTTAAAGATTTAAATGGTGATATTAACGCTAACATAACGTTCGACGGGCCAATAGAAAAACCATCACTACAAGGGCAGCTGGTTATCGCAGACGGTGCCGTTGTGCTAAAAGAATATCCTTTGAAGTTGGCCGATTATAACCAAAAAGTTGTATTTGATGGTTCGAAGGCTGATTTTTCTGGGCAGTTTATGCTGGGCGAAGGAAGAGGCAGCGTAGAGGGTGATGTCGACTTTACTGACGAACTTATTGTTAATGTTATGGTTGAGGGCGATAAGCTCGATATTGCGTATGAGACTTACAAATTTAAAGTATCTCCTGATTTGAAGATCAAGCTTTCGCCTGAACTGTTGTCTATTTCAGGGAAGGTCGATGTACCTTATGCCAGAGTAAAAATTAAGTCACTACCGCCTAGCGCAAAATCGCCTTCTCAAGATATTATTGTAGTTGATGAGAAGAAGGTGGCAAAGCAAGGGCAATTGCCTATCGACGTAGATCTTAATATATTAATCGATAAAGATAAAAAGGGAGAGGTGAAACTTGACGCTTTGGATTTAAAAGCAGAGTTAAGTGGTGACCTAAGAGTTCAAGTGGATGCGCAAAATACCAGGGTGAATGGTCTTGTTCAAATCCTTAAAGGTAGCTATGAAGCCTATTCTCAAGTTCTTCAGATCAGGAAAGGAGAAATTACTTTTAGTGGCCAACCCGACGTTCCTGCATTCGATATCGAAGCTATTCGTAATCCATTAAATACAAATGATGGAGTGATTGCAGGTATTAGAGTCACCGGAAACGCGATCAAGCCTGCTGTGGATCTTTTTTCTGAGCCATCAATGGAGCAAGCTAAACAACTATCTTATCTGATAAGTGGTGCTGGTACTTTTGGGGGCGGATCGGGTAATTCGGAAGAAACTACGATGGTTAACGCGCTCGTCAGTTTTGGTGTAGGGCAAAGCGAGAATGGTATCGGTAGCTTAGGCCAAAAATTGGGTGTCAAAGATTTGAACTTGCAAACTGCTGGACAAGGTCAAGGCACTAAAGTTGAACTTTCAGGGCAACTTGCTGAAGGCGTCAAAATCACATACGGTGTTGGTGTATTTGATTCTCTAAGTGAGGTGAGTGTTCACTATCAATTGCTCCCTCAAGTATATCTTGAAGCGGTGAGTGGAGTGAACAACACGCTCGATTTGTATTATCAAATTACCAGTAAGGACTAAGCACAAAAGCCCATTCGCAGGGCTTCCATGTTATTTACTGCTTAGGGTCTTAAATTGTTCAGTGAGCTCTTCTTGTAAGACTTAGCCTCGCTATGAGGCTAAGTTATACAAATCCTTATAGTAAGCTGCAATCAACGTTGTTCTATTGCTTATGTTGAGCTTCCTATATATGTTCGCGCAATGAAATTTAACCGTACGCTCACTAATGAATAAGTCAGCTGCAATAATCTTATTTGGCAAGCCTTCCATAATCTTCATCGCTATCTGTTTTTCTCGTTTCGACAATGTTTGTAGTTGAGTAATCATATTCATTTGTATTCCTTTTTATGACGTTTGTTGCTGGTTGGTATTGGTGAGATGTTGATGCGTAACATCGCGTAACTCGCCGTTAATCAAAGCAAGTACAATATCCGCACTTGCTATGGTTTCTTGTCGGTGAGCAATCATAATTTTTGTCATGCTCAATTTGCGTAAATTTTTGTTGATGGCACTTTCTGTTGCTGCGTCAAGATGACTTGTTGCCTCATCAAGAAATAGTAGGCTCGGCTTTTTGTAGAGTGCTCTTGCAAGCAACAGTCGCTGCCTTTGGCCACCACTTAAGGTACTTCCCATATCGCCTACTAGCGTGTTGTATTGCATCGTCATTTGCATAATATCGTTGTGTAGGCACGCCATTTTTGCAACATCGATAGCCAGAGGAAGATCTGTTGTGGCAGCAAAATCGGTAATATTTTCAAGCATCGAACCACTAAGTAACTGGTCGTCTTGAAGCACTGCCGCAATGCCCTGCTGATGTCGATTGTTAGCATTAAGCAAATACCCATTGATATAGACTTGACCTGTTTTGCCATTGTTTAAGCCCATTAAACAAAGCAATAGAGTCGATTTTCCACAACCACTTGAACCTGAAATGACGACGCTTTTACCGTGCGTAATGTTCAAGTTGAGCTTTTCAAAAATAGGTGCTTGTGTTTTATGGTGCTGAAAAGACATGTCATGCGCTGATAAGTGAAATGCGCTCTGAACATTGTTAGCTAGGTTTTCGACATTATTGTTAACCTCATTCTCTACGCTTTTCGTTATTTCACTCTTGGTAAAAACAATGTCGGCTAATCTATCCAAATGGACTCTTAACAATTTGAATTCCAGCCAGTTGTTGATCAAACTGTCTGTCGCATCAATAAATTTAGCTTTATAGCTGATAAACGCATAAAGCATGCCTATCGAAAATAGGTTGATGGTGACTAATTTTGCGGCTAGGTAAATGATAACGATATTCTCTAGGCCAAATAGTATTTTATTCAACACCGAAAAGTTTATTTGCCAACGCGAAAGCTTAATTTGTTTGTTCATCGCATTAGTAAGAAGGTTGAGCCATTGAGAACTGCGTTGCATGCTTTTGTTATTGAGCTTGATTGTTTTTATTGCGCGTATGCTTTGCATAAAGTGTGAGCTTTCTAAGGCTTGGCTTTGAATGACTTCCATATTCTGGCGCTTCATTGCTTGAAAGAATAACCAGCGTAAAAGTGCATAAAAAACGACAGTTAAACAGACAATGCTGGCAAGCTTTGGCGAATAGAAAAACAAAACGATAAGCATGAGTATTGCCATCAAGCCATCAATAAGGCCTGAGATAATACCGGAAGTCACTATTTGACGAATATTTTGAAGTGAAGCGAAGCGGCTGACAACGTCACCTAAATGTCTCTTTTGAAAATAATCTACCGGCAGTGAGAGCAGGTGAGTAAAAACACGGGTGGCCATGTGAATACTAAATTGATTTGAAAAATACAGCATGACACGTTCGCGCAACATTACTGTTATTGTATCAATGCATAACAACAGCAGGAAAGCGATTGCGAGCACATTGAGCAACGACGTATCCGACTTCACAATGACTTCATCGATAACTGTTTGCATATAAAATGGCGCAGCAATGGCGAAAAGCTGCAGTAGCAAGCTCAAGCCGAACAGTATTCCTAGCTGTCGCTTAACACCGATAGCATTGCTCAAGAAGTGCCCTAACTCTAGTTTTTGCGCGGCACTCGCCTTTTGAAATTTTGTGTTTGGTTGCATTTCAACAGCTATGCCGGTGAAGGCTTCGCTAACTTGTTGTATCGTTAATTTTCTCAAACCCAGTGCAGGATCTGCAATTTCACAATAACGTTTGGTTACTTTCTTCAAGACGACAAAATGTTGAAAATTCCAATGCAGAATGCAGGGGGTTTGTAGCTCGTTGAGTTCTGAAAGCTGAGCTTTTAACGCTCTACAAGAGAATCCTAATAGGTCCCCAAGCTGCATCAGTTGCGTTAGATTACTCCCTTGGTTTGATACTGGACTGACTTGGCGTAACTTGTCTAAACTTATTTGATTGCCGTGAAAGTTGGCAAGCATAGTGACACAAGCTAAGCCGCATTCACTCGCTTCAGCCTGCATTATAATATTCAGTTGTGGCTTTGACGAAAAGCGAAGCATTTGACGTACAATAGTTGATGATTTTCTGTTCGCGCTATTATGTTCACGCATCTTGTCGTCGATATTTGAGGTTTGGATAGAGCTCATCAAATCTCCCCTCTTAGGCTATAGATAGGGCTCAACAGCCATTCCAAAAGGCTTCTTTTAGATAGGATTATATCGGCCTGAAAAAGCATGCCCGCCTTAAGATCCAGCGCTTTTCCATTAGCGTTAATTTGCTGGTTATTTAAGACCGCTTCGATAATGAATACGGGCGTGTTCAGCGCCACAGGTATACGTTTGACCTGTTGTGGCAGCAATATTTGTTGAGACACTTGTGAGACCCGAGCCGTTGTCATTCCAAACTTCTGATAGGGAAATGCATTAAGCTTGAGCCGAACTAACTGATTGTTTTTAATAAAGCCAGCATGACTCGATGGCACAAATAGCAAGGCTTTTAAGGAAGTATTCAGTGGCGTGATTTGCACTAATGGTATGTTGGTGCCAATAGTTTCACCCGGAAAAGCTTGCAGATTGTGCACAATGCCATCGATAGGACTGCGAATAACATAGTCACTCGCCGTTTCAAATTTATTTATTTCTTGGTTTAAGCTTTGTAATTTCGATTCAAGTGTATTTTGTTCCTCTTCTAAGGCTATCTCACTCGCGATTTGAGATTGCTCAGCGGATAGACGTTGCTGCTCAAACTCCAACTTGCTCGAATGATTTGCTGCTAGCTGAAGCTCAATTGCCTGACGCTTCTCTTTTTGTGCCACGTAGCTTGTTCTGGAAATGCTGTTGTTTTGCAGCAAAGAGAATAATGCAGACTCCTCCACCTTCGTCTCTTGCAACTGCGCTTCGAGCTTATCCTCAATTTGAGCGTTAATATTCAAATGTCGATGAAACGTTTGAATTAATGTTTCATTCTGTTTCTTTTGTTGATGGTATTTATTACGCAAAATCAACTGTCGTTCTTTCAGAAGGCCTCTTTGCTGTATTAGTGAATCAAATTCTTCTTGGTAGTTTTCACTGATTAGCGCGCTAGTATTGCGAGATATTTGTATGAGCACTTGGTCTTTTCTAACTTGCTGTCCATTGCTTATTTTTATGGATTTGACGATACCATTGGGTTCTTTTGCCATGATATCTATACTCGCTTTGGCGTTAACCAACCATCCATTCACCGTTGCTTTACTGCTAAAACTGGCGTTAACGAGCAATCCACATAGCAGCAAAAACCAACAGACTAAAACTGTTGCTAGAATTTGATGATTGATTTTAGGCAGGAGCATGGCCTCACCAAGTGTATTTTTACTTTGTCCGTCTATCGCTTCTTTGCGAAAAAGCTCATTAGAGTGTTGCATCGATTTTCAATCCTTGAAGTAGACTATGATTTTCATGTCATCCGTATTTGATGAACACAACTAGCTTACTTAGGTTCTCGAAAAACGACGTTTAAAAATGGGACAAATACTTTTAATTTTGGGACATTTTGCAAAATTGTCCCATTTTTAAAGATGTACTAATGATCGAGCCTATGAGCACGGGGATCTTTGGTTCAGGTAAGGTTTTTACATTAAAAATAGGGGCTTAGATGGATTGCTGCGACACAAATAAGGCTTAAAGGTAGTTTTTTTACGCTGGTTTTGAGTTTAAAACGTTAGAAAATGAAATCTGGTTTTTTAGCTGATATATGACATTAGGAGTGAGGTGGATAGATTTGTTGTATGAAATTTGTACATAATTTATTCTATGCACTAATTTGGGGCGTAAAAAAGCGCGTCAAAGTGACACGCTTTTGGATTGTTAAGTCTGAAAACTAGCGTAAATTAATGTACCCAATGATACATATGCGCCTTCGCTTCCATTTGCTGTTGTGTTTGTTCGGGCATAAATGCGTTATTGTCATTTTCGAAGAAGAAAGGAGAACGTTTTTTCTTCGAGCCAACTTCGTTCATAGTTGCAGCTTCAAATACGCGACCATTGATCACTGTATAGTCAACGTACTCACTGCGACTCAAGTCGTTTAGAACGTCACCGTCTATAATCACTAAGTCTGCTAACTTGCCTGGTTCGATACTACCGATGGCTTTATCCATGCCAAGATGTCTAGCACCATCAATCGTACCGCCACGGAGCGCTTCAAATGGAGTGAAGCCGCCGTGCTGCATTAACCATAGCTCCCAATGTGCGCCCAAGCCTTCGCGCTGGCCATGTGCACCTATGTGAACGCCAACACCGTTGTCACGCAACTCTTTCGCATATTTAGCAACTGCAAAATGGTTATAGTGGTCATCCGGAGCTTTCTGACGACGAATATTACGGTCAACCAAGAAGTAAGGTGTATAACGCATTAGCCTCTCATTTTCCCAAACGTTGGTGCGATCATAAAAGTACGTTTCACCGCTTAATCCACCATAGGAGACGACGAAGGTTGGCGTGTAACCAAACTTAGTGGCTTTCCATAGCTGAGTTAGATCGCTATAGCCATTCGCAATCGGAAGGCTGTGCTCTAGCCCCGTATGTCCATCGACCAACATAGAGATATTTTGTTGGAACTTACCGCCGCCCTCAGGCACTACCATCATGTCTTGGTTTTTAGCCGCAACTAATACTTGTTGGCGTTGATCGCGTCTTGGCTGGTTATAACTTTTCACTGAAATGGCACCAAGGTCTTTCAATCTTTGAACGTGATAATAAGCATCATCGTAGTCATTAATGATTGATTTATATCCAAGCGCCTCAGCACCATACAAGATAGTCCCTGTTGAATAAATTCTTGGGGCTATACGCTGGCCTGCTCTTTGTAATTCACCGGCAGCCATAATCTCAGTAGTATCATTCGACGGATCGTGAATGGTGGTAACACCAAACGCGAGGTTAGAATATTGACTCCAGTTTTGGTCTGGAATAATTTCGCTGCGTCCCTGCGCTCCATGTGCGTGAGTGTCAATTAGACCTGGAATAACCGTTTTTCCTTCAGCATCTATAACGAGAGTGTCTTCAGGAATGCTAATATCAGACTTGTTGCCGACAGCATGGATTTTGTTGTCTTTAATTAATACAACGCCATTCTCAAACACTTCTTGTTGATTGTCTGCATCACGCATCGTCACGACTTTACCACCTACAATTGCGGTATAACGATTGGGTTTGTCCGCTTTCTTCTTGAAAGACAAATCCATGCCTTCATTTAGTGGTTCAGGCATTTCAGCATCGGCGTCAGCTAAGAAGCTAAAAGCGTTGTCTAACTTGCGTTCAAAATAACGAGGGCCGTGAGACCAACCTACTGATTCGTTGTTTGGGCTCCATGTCATATAGTTACCTGAGCGCGCTGAAAGTTGTTTTACAGGTAATGATGACATTTTAGGACCGATTGACACTTTCTGACCGTTGTCTGCAAACGGAGCGACGAAGGTGTTGTATTGGTGAACAAAGGCAATCCATTTTTTATCATGGGATAAACGGTATTCGCTTACTTTGTCGCCGCCGTATAAATGCACACGCTTGTCTTCGCCGCGTAAGTTCACGCTGGAGAACTGTGTCTCACTGTAAGGCGTTCCGCTGACAGATTCAGTGAAATAGATGCGGTCGTTGCCTGCAGTGAAATGTGGCTCTACACCGCTCTTTGAAACACGCTCTGTGGTTTTTTCTTTTAAATTTAGAACGTAGATACCAGGGTCAATTGAATTGGTTGGATCAAGCAAATAGCCACCGGTAAATTTGCGATAGGTGAGCATTTTTCCGTCTGTTGAGAAGCTTGGTTCAATGTAATGACCTTTTGATAAGCTGACTACTTTACCCTTGCCGCCTCTAGCAGAAATAATTCTCACATCGCCAAGACCTTCGTCGCTCCAAGTGGTGTAGACAATTTGTTTGCCGTCGTTAGAAAAACGAGGATAGTATTCGTCATGCTCATTTTGTTTGCTTAGGCGCTCGATTTCACCGCTCTTTATATCTTTCGTATAGAGCTTTCCAAGCGCTTGAAACAAGACCGTTGTCCCGTCTGGTGATTTTTGTGCCCAGCGTATAGCCTTAACATCAAATTCATCGGGTGCGACATCTACCTCAAAGCGCAATGCGTCAGCATACTTCAATGTCGTCTTGATATTGACATCTAAGGTTGCGAGTGACTGATCGTCGATGTTGAGTTTATGGAATTTTCCTCCCGTCCAAAACATGATTTGCTTGGAGTCAGGTGTCCAATCAAAATAGGCAAAATAACCTTCGCTACCAAACCCTTCCTGCATGTCGCGCTCAAGGTCCATAAATACGGCTCGTTCATCGCCTGATTTGATGTCCTTTAAAAACAATGCTGTTTTACTTTTTACACGACGAACAAAAGCGACGTATTTTCCATCTGGCGAAGGGGTCGGGACTACTGCTCCGCCTGTGCCTGAAATATAGCGCTCTTCTTCACCGGTTTCGCGATCATAGCGAATAATGGCGAATATGCCTTGTAGGGCGTCACGGTTGTAGCTAAATTGAGAGCCACCTGAGACATCGCGGGTGAAGTAGATGTATTTACCATCGGGCGAAAAAGCGGGGTCAGCAATGTTCTTTTGATCAACTTTTCCGTTAACACGTTCTTTAATTGCTAGACCATCGCCACCACTTTGATGATAGAGCCAAATTTCACCAGCTGGAATGCTTCGGCTTGACATAATACCTTTGTTGACCACGATATATTCGCCATCAGGACTCCATTTTGGAGAGTGTATTAAGTTTTTCTTTTCTTTGGTCACTTGGCGCAAGTTCTCGCCGTTGATATCCATTACCCAAACATTAGAAAGACCGTCACGATCAGAAATGAAAGCAACTTGTTTACCATCAGGACTGACTGCTGGATGTATGTTCCATGCGAAGTCTTGAGTTAATGGCTTTGCGTCGCCACCGTTGGTGCTGGCAATAAAAATGTCGCCGAGCATATCGAATACAAATTGTTTACCATCTGGACTCACATCTAAGCTAGACCAAGTCGTTTCGTTGGTTGTTATTTCTACGCTCGATAGCTCCATGGGCGGATTCAAAACGTCCCATGTGGCAAAAGGTTTGTCGTCTGCTTTGTCTGTTTCTTCGTGATCATCGGCAACACTGACGGCACTAAAGCTCAGTAAACCGGAGAGTAGGAAGGGGATCAGCTTATGTCTTGTTGATATCATTATTTTTCTTCTACTGTGAATTAATAAATACTGAGGTGATGTGTTACTTTCAACTGATGTGTACATCAGCTCCACATTCTACGACGAACAATAGATGTTAATAAAAAGATCTGCAACTTTAGATTAATTTATAGCATGAATGATGTGTAAACCCTTGAATAAGGACACACCTGTTTGGGCGTTTTGCTATGAGTTGTTGCTGAATAAGGACACACCTGTTTGGGCGTTTTGCGCTGAGTTGTTGCTGAATAAGGACACACCTGTTTGGGCCTCTGCGATGAGTTGTTGCTCTGAATAAGGACACACCTGTTTAGACATTTTCGATGATAAATAATTAAACAGGTGTGTCCTTATTTCTGATGTCTAAAAACTTTCTGTCGTGAACTGCCTGTTTCTAATTGCCATTTTGCTCAAAGGAGCTATTTCGCCTAATTTATATTGAGCGGGGCCTGTCGGTTCAGCGAGGATGTATGAAAGGTTATTTTGCATTATTTTCTCGTCTGTTTTGTTCGCTTTTAAACTAATGCCCACCAACGCGTGATTCGGTAGGAAAATCATTTCTGCAGATAAATTTGGATTGTAGGACTTTAATATGGCAAGAAAAAAAGTTGATTTGCTATCGCAATCGCCTTTGTTATTTAACAATAGTTGTCGAGGAGCGGCGAAACCGGAACCATTTGATGAAATGCGATTTTCGAGGGTGTCGTAAGGAATGGTTTGTAGCCAATTCAACGTGAAGTCAATAAATTCTCTCGGGTTACTAGGGTTGCCGAGTTGCTCTTTAATGGCGTCCACAATATTTGATATATTATGGCTACTCTCATTTGCATATCGCAGATGATCATGTTTAATAGCTGCTTGGCCCATTTCGTTTTTAAACGGGGTATAGTAGTTTTTACGTAAATATTCGGCTTCCGCTTCATCATGCTTTCTGCCCAAAGCTTCAGTAATTTCATTCACCTTTTCAGATTCTTTCCCAGATACCTGCATATTTAATGAGCTACCAGAGCGCTTTATTGAAATTTTCGCTTCTCTTGGGTCTATTGCTTTTGCATACCCAAGTAAGCTTCTATGGATGTAGTTTTGAGCAAGAGCTGAATTGTAGGCTGGAGCTGAATTTGGTAACTTATCGATATCAGCATGCGGCAATAGGAACTTAAGTTTTTTCAAGCCCTCCGAACTTTGCCATTGATAATTAAATTCGATACCAGACTCAGATCGATTTTTAAAAAAACGTTCTTGCTGGGAGGCGGCCTCAAAGGACATAAAAAATAACAGTAATGAGACTACGGTTATCAGATATCGCAAAACATCTCGCATTTTTATAATCCTACCAGATTATTGGTTTACGTTCCCTCGTGAAAACCAGTTAAGTGAAGCGTGTAAGCTAACAACAGTGCCGACGATAATCAATGTAGGCGGTTTTAACAACGCAGTATTGGGGTTATCGACAATATTTTCGAGAGTGCCAGTCACAACTTCTTGATTTTCTCTTGTCGCTGCTTGCACCAATGCAATTGGCATTTGCTTTGACATACCATGCTCAATAAGTTTTTGGCAAATTATAGGTAGGCCAGTCAAGCCCATATAAAACACAAGTGTATGATTTTGCTGAACAAGTGCAGGCCAGTTTAAATTTATAGTGTTATCTCTCAAATGACCCGTTGTGAAGGTCACCGACTGTGCATGGTCTCGATGTGTTAACGGAATACCTGCATAGCTCGCAGCTCCGGTTGCAGCGGTAATACCAGGGACTACTTGAAAGTCAACGCCATGTTTAATAAGTGTTTCAATTTCTTCTCCACCGCGCCCGAATACAAACGGGTCGCCGCCTTTTAATCTGACAACCCTATTTCCTGCCAAAGCTTCTTTTGCTAGGAGTTCGTTAATATCTTCTTGTGGAATTGTGTGGTTACTCTTTGCTTTTCCAACATATATTTTTTCGGCGTCTCTGCGCACAAGTTCAAGAATCTCTGGACTGACCAAACGGTCGTATACCACAACGTCCGCTTTTTGCATCAAACGTAATGCTCGAAACGTCAATAAGTCTGGGTCGCCAGGGCCTGCTCCTACTAGATAAACTTGGCCTACGGGTTTATCACCATTTTTATATGCAATAAGCGCCTTGTCGAATTTTTGTTCTGCTAGCTTCTCGTTTCCTTGCAGAACCGATTCGCCAATATCACCGTCTAGCACTTCTTCCCAAAAGTAGCGCCTATCTGTTACAGAAGAAAGTGCGCTTTTTACCGTGCTGCGAAATTTTTCAGAAAAGTTGCCAAGTAACCGTATATTAGTCGGTATCACGCTTTCTAGCTTTTGGCGGATATAGCGCAAGAGCACTGGAGCTACGCCGCCACTGCTCATCGCGATAATAATAGGTGAACGATCAACGATTGATGGTGTAATGAATTTACAAAGCGGCGTGTTGTCGACCACGTTAACTAACATATGTTTTGCATGAGATATGTCATGGATATGTTTATTGACTACTTCGTCATCTGTCGCAACAAAGATCATTTGTTTGTCATCAATGTCAGGGTCTTCGAATTTTCTTTCTATCAAGGTAATTTGCGCTGATTCTGCCGCAAGTCTCTTTACGGTTTCGCTCACCCAAGGCGATACGATGGTAATTTTAGCCGGGGTTTTTAATAACAGTTCACATTTTCTGGCAGCAACTTCACCTGCGCCAACTAGTAAGCAGTGGATGTGTTCCGCATCGACGAATATTGGGAAGTACTTCATTAAGGTTTGTGCATCATATTTTACAAGTGCCATGATTATGAGGGCTAAGCTTATTCTAATACAGCAATATTTTGGAAGGTAATATGCCGTTTTGGAATTAAAAAAAGAACGCGTATTGAGCAATTAATCCTTTCATTTTTTAATACACAGGTTGCAGAGCAGGTGTGTCTTTATTCATCTCTCTTATTCATCTTCATCTTTTCATCGCAAACAGGTGTGTCCTTATTCATCCTTCTTATTCATCCTTATTTAATCGTGAGACATAAAAAAAGCCACTCAGAGTGGCTTTAATATTTGAATTATATCAGTGCTAGTTTTTACGCTTTGGCGGTGTGTCAGACCATTCACGTATATTTAAGCGTTGACCAGCTACGCGTGTTTTTGACAGCGTCTCTTTCATTTCATTAGGCATGCCCTTTGGCAAATCAACGGTTGTAAAGTTGTCATAGATTTCAATGGCACCTATGTTTTTACTACTGATGTTCGCTTCATTAGCAATTGCGCCAACGATATTTCCTGGCTTCGCACCATGTGTGTGGCCGACTTCAATTCTGAAACGCTGCATACCTTCATCTGGCGTACTGTTGCCTCTAGGTACGCGAGGCTTTCTGTCATTTCGATCAGATTTGCCGCGCTCAGCGCGCTCATTGCGACCTTGTCTTCTGCCATTGTCGCGATCGCCGCGTCCAGCACTGTCATTTCGCTCATTGAACGTAGGTTTGCTATGCAAATCAGGTCTGTCAGACTCTTTCAACAATAATGGCTCATCACCTTGTGCAACTTTTGCTAAGGCAGCCATGATCACATCTGGAGAAGCTTCAGTTTCTTCCATAATTGATTCAACGATTGGAATATACGATTCAATTGATTCGTCATTCATCGCTTCAATAATGCTTTGTTTGAAACGCACTAAACGCGATTCATTCAATTGTGAAATAGAAGGAATTTCCATGTTCTCAATACGTTGCTTTGTTGCTTTCTCTATTGCGAATAACAAACGTTTTTCACGATGAGAGATGAACAAAATGGCATCACCAGTTCTTCCTGCACGGCCTGTTCTGCCTATGCGGTGAACGTAAGATTCTGTATCGTATGGAATGTCATAGTTAATAACATGACTAACACGCTCAACATCAAGACCTCGGGCAACAACATCCGTGGCAACCAGTATGTCGATATCACCACGCTTCAATTTTTCAACTGTGCGTTCACGTGAGTTCTGCGGAATATCACCGTTAAGAGGTTCTACAACGTGTCCACGAGCCGTTAATTTGTCAGCTAATTCGACCGTAGCAGTTTTCGTGCGTACGAAAATAATCATGCCGTCGAATTCTTCAACTTCCATGATTCGAGTTAATGCTTCTAGTTTATGGTGACCAGCAACTTGGCAATAACGCTGTCTTATCATGCTTGCAGACGAAACAGTTGACTCGATTTTCACGTGTTCTGGATTCTTCAAATAACGCTTTGTTATCTTTTTAATCGCATCAGGCATTGTTGCAGAGAATAAAGCCGTTTGGCGCTCTGCAGGTGCATGACTTAGAATAAGTTCAACGTCATCGATGAAACCCATTCTCAACATTTCATCGGCTTCATCAAGCACTAGAAATTTAAGTTTATCTAGTTTTAGTGTTTTACGCTTAATGTGATCGATAATCCGACCCGGCGTCCCAACAACAACCTGCACGCCACGCTTTAGCTGACGGATCTGGTTATCGTAAGACTGACCGCCGTATACCGGCAGTACGCGAATTTTCTTCGAAAAGCTGGCATAAACCTGAAACGCTTCTGCAACTTGAATTGCAAGTTCGCGCGTTGGCGCTAATACCAATAGTTGCGTAAAGTTTTCGTCGGGATCAATATTAGCTAGCATTGGTAGTGCAAACGCAGCTGTTTTGCCCGTACCTGTTTGAGCTTGGCCCAAAAGGTCGTGACCAGCGAGTAAAAGTGGAATACTCTTGGCTTGAATTGGAGACGGCTTTTCATAGCCTACTTTTTCTAACGCTTGTAATAATTGCGTTGGAAGATTTAAATCTTTAAATGTAACATCGACAGTGTCGGTCATCGGGTATCCTGATAGACTGAAAGGGGGCATTGCAGAGAGGGTGCGAGAGCCTTCGTAAAAATCGGATTATATAAGAATTAGTGATAACTTACCATCATTACTGTTGTTTAGTTTGTAACCACCTGAGATAGTTAGAAATTAATTGGAATACCAGCAAAAAATGTTTTTTAAAAACAGGATTAAATACAAGGGAGTATTAGATAAAGTGGACAGTAGAATGAAAAAAATCAAATGTAATAATCAACAACAGGCTAGCTCAAATGATATTTCTTTCTCAAATAAAAATGTATTACGAAAAATATCGATTGCAGCACTTTTATTATCAACACTAATCGGTTTAGGTGGATGCCAACAAAAAACCAGCGAAGAACATCTTGCCGCAGCCAAAGAGTTCGTCATTAATGGAGATCAACAAGCGGCTATTGTTGAACTCAAAAATGCTATTCAACTAGATCCAAAGCAAGCGGAAGCGAGATTCGAACTGGGTAATTTGTATTTACAGCAAAACAAATATCAAGAAGCCGAAAAAGAACTTAATTTGGCAATGGAGCTAGGTTATTCGGCTTCTAAAACTATTCCACTGTTAGCACGAGCTTATCAGCGCACTGGCGCAAATGCGGCTCTGCAGGACATCGATCATAATATGGTGGAGTTAACAACAGTAGAAAAGGCTGAAATCGGCTTTTTCAAAGCGCAGTCGCTAATTCAACTCAACAAAACAGACGAAGCCTCGGTGTTAATTCAAGAATTAATGCAGCTCGATACTGGTTCTGTATATAAAGGATTAGCCGGTGTATTGAACTCCGTTTTAGCTGAAAATAATAAACAAGCTTTGGAAAGTGCGATTGAATTGCAAAGCCAAGCGCCACTTAATAAAGATGTCTTAAGCATAACAGCTCGTCTTTATTTGCTAAATAATCAACCAACAGAGGCCGCCGACGTTTATGCCCAATATGTAGAGGCGGCACCAGCGGATATTGAAACGAGATTTGCGTTGGCAAACATGTTAGTTGAACAAGGTAGAACCAAAGAAGCGGAAGAGCACGTCGATACGCTGCTTAAAATAAACGATCAAAATACCTTATTAAATCAATTAAAAGGCGTTATTCGAGCTGCGGATAACGATTTTGCGAACGCACAGAAATTTTCTGAAGTGGCGATTAGCAACGGAAGTAACGAGCCAGTCGTTAGATTAGTGGCCGGCTACAGTGCATTTCAACAAGGTGACTTTGCGGCTGCTGTGACTCACCTATCGATAATAGCTGGGTCGTTACCTGACAATCATCCTGGATTGCGAATTTTAGCTGCGAGCCAATTGCAAACAGGCATGACAACAGAAGCGTCTGAATTGTTAAAACGACTAGATAACTTAACCGCCGCAGATGCCACTTTGTTCTCCTCAACGGGTTATGAATTGTTGCAAGCAGGTGAAGCTAAAAAAGCCGAAGCGCTAATTTCAAGAGTAGAAAACATCAGTGAAACATCCGACGACTTAACCCGTTTGGGTGTTTTGAAACTCAGCCTGAACAATATTGATGGCGTGTTGGACTTGGAGAATGCAGTTGCTAAATCGCCTGAATCGGTGACAGCAAAAACAACCTTGGCAACAGCCTATATGGCGACAAATCAATTGGAAAAAGCACAAGCCTTGTCGGATGAATGGAAAAAAGAAGCAAGTAACGATCCGCAAGGTTTCTTATTGGCTGGCGAAGTTGCCTTAAGAAAAAATGACTTAGTAAAAGCGGAAGCTGAATTTTTAAGTGCTTCAGCCCTCGCACCCAATGATAATAAGGTAAAAATGTCATTAATTGGGCTTGATATCCGTAACGAAAAATTAGATGCAGCTAGCGTGAAGTTGGAAAATCTAATTGCTTCGTCAGCTGACTACTTACCTGCGCTAACGGCCTATTTTGCAATAAAACAACAACAAGGGCTTGCGAATGAAGGGATAGCGCCAATTTTAGCGCAGTTGAAGAAAACGCCTAAAAATGCTGAACTCAAAATTCTAGCTGCAAGAATGCAAGCTAGTGAGTTGAAACACGATAAAGCACTAGAGTTATTAAGTACTATTCCCGCGGATGAAAATGCACCTAGCGCTTTCTGGCCCGCAAAAGGATTATCTTTACTGCAATCAGGTAAAATGGATGAGGCTGAAGGGCATTATCAAACTTGGATTGAACTGTCACCAAACAACCGTGAAGCCGCGCTTGGGCAACTAATGTTATTGGATAGTCAAAACAAATACAACGATGGTTTAGCGCTAACAAAACGGTATCTAAACGCAAAAGATGACATTCAAATTGAAGTGCTCCAAAGTTACTTTCATGTCATGTCTGGTGATAGCAAAAGTGCCAGAGAATTGATAGATGGATTTAGCAAGGAAGTGCAATTACTTCCATTTGTGCGCGGTGTTATGGCTCGAATAAAGTTAAGAGAACAAAACGCTGCTGGCGCAGTTGAAGATGCTGAAGTTGCTTTTAATGCAAATCAAAACACAAAGAATCTGCAAGTGCTGGTAACAGCATACGATTTATCCGATCAGACTGATAAATCTTATGAGTTGTTAACAAACTACGCAGCGAATAAGCCCACTGATTTAGGTGCGCTAATGTTGCTAGCAGAAAAGGAAATGAGTAAAGATAAAGCTTCAGCTATTATGAGGTATCAAAATGCGTTGAAGCTAAATGAAAATAATTTCGTTGTGCTCAATAATATGGCTTATTTATTGATGGAAGAAAATAAAATAAGTGAGGCTTTTAGGTTTGCAAAACGTGCATACGACTTAAAGCCTAATAATGCTGCGACGGTTGATACTTATGCACAAATTTTAATTCGTCAAAATAAACCTACAGAAGCTCTCGAAGCCTATAACAGAGTCATGAATCAAGATGTAAATAACGAAGAAATTTTCTTAAATTACATTGAGACACTGTTGTTGAATGACAGTAAGATAATTGCAAAACGTAGAATTGAATCTACTACGTTGACGCTTCCTGAGTCAGAAGTCAGACTGGCAAAATTAAAGGCGCAATACGGCCTTTAAAATATTAGATCAGGCACTACATCCGTAGTGCCTTGTTCAACTATCTACTAATCGAGTTACACTGTTATGTTCGAAACGTTCCGTAAGTCCCTGTTTAACTTAAAACAAAACAGGTTGTTCGAATTTTTTGTAATCACTGTTATTATTATTTCGGCATTAGAGATAGGTGCAAAAACCTACGATTTATCGCCAACCTCATTGCTTGTGACAAAGTATCTTGATGTTTTTATTACCTTATTCTTCTTATTTGAAATAACCGTCAGATTCGTGAGTGAAGAAAATAAGAAAGACTTCTTCAAATCTGGCTGGAACATATTTGATACTGCTGTTGTTGTGATAAGCCTTATCCCTATTAACGAATCTGAAATGGCGTTATTAGCTCGACTTATTCGGATTTTCCGCGTGTTGCGCATGATCTCTATTATTCCCGAGCTAAGAATACTGATTAATTCATTGCTAGAAGCGCTGCCGCGTTTAGGTTACGTCGTATTGTTGATGTTCATTATATTTTACATATACGCCGCAGTTGGTAGCTTCTTATTCCAAGATATCAACCCTGTTTTATGGGGGAATATTGCTATTTCAATGCTGACTTTGTTCAGAGTAATGACCTTTGAGGATTGGACTGATATCCAATATGAAACCATGGAAGTCTATCCAATGAGTTGGATATTTTACATGACCTTTATCTTCTTCACTGCGTTTGCTTTTTTAAATATGGTGATTGGCATAGTAGTCGGAGTGATGGATGAGGAAATGCATAAAGAGCGCTTAAAGTCAGAGCCTTCCATGAATGAATTACAAGATCAGATTCAAGATATTAGAGGCCAGATACAAGTGTTGATTGATAGGGAGAAGAAGGAGTAAGACAGTCAAATAATCAGGCGCTGGTGACATTTGTTAAAAAAAGAGACCGCACAGTTAATCTTCGGATACAGAAATGAAAAAAGCTCGCTCAGATTCAAAACTAATTGGATGAATTAAAAAAGCGGTGTCTTCTCAAAGGATGACCACCGCTTTTTTAATGTCAATTGATGCTGATGTTTAATTAGTAATCGCTTGGGTTTTCGGCTTCATCACGCGGTTTACAGCCAATAAGTCATCTTCGGTAAGCGAACCGGCTGCGCGTTTCAAATTAATAATTGCAGTAATGAAATTATATCGCGCATCCGCCAAGTTACGTCTCGCATCAAATAAGTTTCTAGTACTATTTAACACGTCAACGATAGTTCTAGTTCCAACATCAAAGCCCGCTTCGGTTGCCTTTAGTGCACTATCAGCAGAAACGACAGATTGCTCTAACGCGCGAATGGTAGATACTGCTGCATTGACATCATTGTAAGAGCTTCTCACCGAACGTACCGTTTGACGATACACTAATTCCATATTCTCACTTGCAATGACGTAACGGCTGCGTGCTTGGTCTGTATTCGTGCTTACTCTGCCGCCTTGATAGATCGGGACGTTTAATGAAATTCCAATCGATTGGCTGTTTAGGATCGGAAAGTTGTTTTCAACGTCCCGTATAACAGTTGGACTGTCAGGATCGTAACCTGGGTCGCCTGGGCTCAGCGTTACCTCTTGAGGTGCAGTTGTGGTTGTATCTCTTCTACCTAAAGAACCGTTAAGCGATAGGGTCGGATAGTGACCAGCTTTTGCAGATGCGATATCCTCCATAGCAATGTCTTTTGCGAAACGTTGAATCAGCAGATCAAAGTTGGACTCCTCTGCAAGCTTTAACCAATCATCTACATTTGCAGGCGCCGGCGAGGTTGCTGAAAATAAGTTAGTATCAAGTACAGAGATGTTTTTGTGATACTTCCCTGTAATTTCTCGCAATTCTTCAAGACGCAGCTCTAGTTGATTTTCGGCTCTAATTTGACGCGCTACTGTGTTGTCAAAATTAGCTTGAGCTTCGTGCACATCGGTAATCGCTGTTAAACCCACTTCAAAACGCTGTTTGGTTTGTTCTAGCTGGCGCTCAATGGCACGCAGTTCAGCCTTTACAAATTCGACGTTATCTTGCTCTCTCAAAACAGAAAGATAAGCATTGGTGACTCTGACGATAAGAAGCTGAAATGCCGAAGCTAAGCTTGCGTCGCCCTGTTGAGCAACCTTTTCTGCTCTATCCATGCCTACCCAGTTGGCATGATCGTAGATAGACATGTTTAAGTCTATGCCCATATTGAGTGTATTCGATTCGGAATTAATAGTGCCGAAACCACTTGCGGTTGTAAAAACTTGATCACCAGAGCTCAAAGAGTAAGAAACTGAGCCAGATATTTGAGGGAGTAGATTCGCTCTACTTAACGCTATTCCGCTATAAGCCAGTTCTTTGTCTGCTTTTGCTCTATTGATTATTGGATCATTTTGTAGTGCAAGTTGATAAACTTGAGATAAATCGTCTGCTAGTACCGGTGCGGTGAAACTAAAACCGATAAATAGTGAAAGTAGCGTTTTCTTCATAAAATGACCTTAAAAATAGTATTTTTTATATTTAGCTTTTCAGTTGTGTTAATTGTAAGCCATTCACTTCTGCAAACATAACGAATGGTTGTTACATATACCCACTAAGTGTAACAGAATGTGATTTTTATGCTGTATTTCAGATGCGTATCGTATAATTTAGTTCCAAACTCCCAAAGAGGATCATGATGAAGTCATTACAATATAGCAATGAAGATGCAAAAATACTGAACGAGGAGACAATTTTCAAAGGTTTCTTTCAAATGAAGCGCATCCAAGTGCAGCACAAATTATTTGACGGAACGTGGAGCCGGGTTCTGTCGCGAGAAATGTTTGAAAGAGGTCACGCAGTGGCCGTGTTGCCTTATGATCCTAATACTCAGGAGTTTGTATTAATCGAACAGTTCAGATTAGGTGCGATGGCGACAAGTGATTCACCGTGGTTGTTTGAAGTTATAGCGGGAATGATTGAACCGAATGAAGATCCCGATGAGGTGTGTCATCGTGAATCTTTTGAAGAAGCTGGCATAACGCTAACTGGTTTGCAAAAAGTACTAACGTATTTGTCGAGCCCTGGCGGGACCACAGAGCGGCTGCACATATACACGGCGAAGACCGATGCAACGCTTGCGAGAGGGGTACATGGCTTAGCATCTGAATCCGAAGATATCATGGTGCACAGAGTCAAAGAATCCGAAGCAAGAGAATGGTTGGACAACGGAAAAATTGACAACGCAGCCGCAATTATAGCGCTCCAGTGGTTTTTCTTGAATAAACAAAAGCTGTTGGCTAGCTGGAACTAAGACACACCTGTTGAGTGAAATTGATGCAACGATTGCCTGCATCTAGGACACACCTGTTTAGTGTTGGTGAGAAAAAATTATCTCTAACCAGGACACATCTGTTTGTTACAATATCTTCAAGTTCTGAAGCGATAATATTTCATTGAATCGCAAAATCAGCCGAAAGAATATTATTAATAATAGTGAGGAAACAACGTTGAAAAAGAAGTACGTACCGCATTTACCCAGTATTCTTGCAACCTGTGAGAATAACTATGCATGCGCTCTAAAGCTTCTTCCTGATTGCGATTCAGAGGATCTAAGTTACGAATTTAAAATTAGTGAGCAGTTGAAATACAAGATAAAAATCTTAGACTCCGCCCGCTATACAAGCACAATAATGATGTCGCAGGTGGCGAACAACACGCCGAGCTTTTTGAGACCATCAATGGAGATAAGGTTATATCATGATGCAAAGGTTGCTGAAGTGTTGAGCTGTCAAAGGGTCTCAAAATTGCAGCCAAGTTATGAATACCCGAATTTGAACATGCATATGCGAAATGAAAAACAAATGGTAAATGTGTTCTTGGCTGAGTGGCTGCACTTTTGTTTAGAACAGCGTGAAATGCAAATTTCAACCAGCTCTTAAAATCTAGGAAACTGAATGGAACATATTATCTACTTACATGGATTTTTGAGCTCACCAAAGTCTGCTAAAGCTCAGTCAGTTAAAGATTACGTTTTACATAATCATTCAAATATAAAGTTACATACTCCTACCTTACCTGGAAGTCCTTTGAAAGCCACAGAGGTTATTGAGCAACTGATTTCCTCGATTTTTGATTCTGATGTTAACCGCAGAACACACAATAAAGACACACCTATAAGCAATCTTCGATTCATCGGTAGCTCGATGGGTGGGTTCTTAGCCACGTATTTTATAGAAAAACACGGTGGCAAAGCGGTGCTAATCAATCCAGCGGTGGAACCTTTTAAGCTGCTAAAAGATTATTTTGGGGAGCATAGCAATCCATATACTGGAGAAGTTTTTACGATAGATGAAAGCAACGTTAAGCAGCTACTCAATTTGTATAAACAGACCAAAAAAAATGACGCTAGCTATCTGGTTTATTTGCAGAAGGGTGATGAGACACTCGACTATCAGTTGGCGGAAGATAAATACGGAAGCGATTGTTGTATAGTCGAAGACGGTGGAGACCACTCATTCGTTGGGCTGGAAAATCATTTAGCAGATATTATTAGATTCTTGACCCGTTAGCTAATTGAGATTTTCTTTTTAACATCAAAACAGGTGTGTCTTTGTAGGCCGTTTTTTGTACTAACGAAATTAGCTAAAACCTTCATTGCTCAAGAGCTTCAGCCTTGCTAATATCATCCGCATCGATTTGAGAAAAAACCTAAGCTAGAGATCATGTCAACACAATATAATTCTGATGCTATTGAAGTCTTAAATGGCTTGGATCCGGTAAAGCGCCGCCCTGGAATGTATACCGATACCACTCGGCCGAACCATCTGAGTCAAGAGGTTATAGATAACAGTGTTGATGAGGCTCTTGCTGGCCACGCCTCCTCTATAAAAGTAATATTGCACGAAGATCAATCCTTAGAAGTTATAGATGATGGTCGTGGTATGCCGGTTGATATTCACCCTGAAGAAAAAATTTCCGGTGTTGAATTGATTATGACCAAGCTGCATGCAGGTGGTAAGTTCTCGAATAAAAACTACGAATATTCTGGCGGCCTTCACGGCGTAGGTATTTCGGTTGTAAATGCATTATCAACCAGAGTGCTCGTTAGCATTCGCCGCAATGGCAACGTTTACCAAATGACGTTTGAGAATGGAGATAAGGTTGACGAACTCTCCATCGTCGATACTTGCGGTAAACGAAATACAGGTACAAGCGTTCATTTTTGGCCAGATCCCAAATATTTTGACTCTTCAAAATTCTCTGTAACTAAGCTTCTGCATGTTTTACGCGCAAAAGCTGTGCTTTGCCCAGGTTTAAAAATACGCTTCGACGACAAGATTTCTAAAGAAACAACGGAATGGTATTACGAAGATGGTTTACGAGATTATTTATACCAATCAATAAAGGACTTCATTACCTTACCAAGCGATGCTCCTTTTGTTGGGCAGTTTTCTGGCAATGGTGAAGCTGCCGATTGGGCTGTCATGTGGCAGCCTGAAGGCGGTGAAATGATTACTGAAAGTTATGTAAACCTGATTCCTACTGCGCAAGGAGGAACTCATGTAAATGGTTTGAGACAGGGGCTGTTAGACTCCATGCGTGAGTTTTGTGAGTTCCGTAACTTGCTTCCGAGAGGCGTAAAGATTACCGCCGATGATATCTGGGACCGCTGTAGCTATATTCTTTCGACAAAAATGCACGACCCACAGTTTGCAGGTCAAACAAAAGAAAGGCTTTCCTCTCGTCAAGCGTCAGCATTTGTTTCTGGTGTTGTTAAAGATTCATTTAGTTTGTGGTTGAATCAACACACTGATGTTGCCGAATTACTTGCTGATATGTGTATCAACAATGCTCAGCGACGTTTACGCCAAAGCAAAAAAGTGGCTAGAAAGAAGGTTACACAAGGTCCGGCGCTGCCTGGAAAGTTGACTGATTGCTCATCTCAGGATATTAATTATTCAGAATTGTTTTTAGTGGAAGGCGACTCTGCGGGAGGCTCTGCAAAGCAGGCCCGCGATAGAGAATTCCAAGCGATAATGCCACTAAGAGGTAAAATACTAAATAGTTGGGAAGTCGACTCATCTCAAGTTTTAGCATCACAAGAGATCCATGACATATCTGTAGCCTTAGGAATTGATCCTGATTCTGACGATTTATCGGGCTTACGATACGGCAAAATATGTATTCTTGCCGACGCTGACTCAGATGGATTACACATTGCGACGTTACTGTGTGCGTTATTTGTAAAACACTTCAGAACATTAGTCGATCAAGGGCATGTTTATGTTGCGATGCCGCCGCTATTCAGGATAGATATCGGTAAAGAAGTTTACTATGCGCTAGATGAAAGTGAGCGAAAAGGAATTTTGGATAGGATCGTGGCAGAGAAAAAGCGCGGGAAAGTTAATGTGCAGCGATTTAAAGGTCTAGGTGAAATGAATCCACTTCAGCTCAGGGAAACTACCATGGATCCTAATACCCGTCGCTTAGTGCAGTTGACTAGCCATGATGCTGTCGAAATGCTTGAACTAATGGACATGCTTCTTTCTAAGAAGCGTTCCCCTGATAGGAAAGCATGGTTGGAAAGTAAAGGAAACTTGGCGGTAGTGGAATAGTGCCTATATACGAACAAAATGTGGATTAATAATGAATCGATTTATCAAAGTTGCCGCTTTTGTTTTTGTTGGTTTATTTCTTCTGTTTATTGTTCTATTAATCGACTTATCACCAACGGTTTCTAAAAATGCGCACGTGCAAGTCGAAAATGCAGAGAACGTATCAACATTAATTGGGCAGCTTCGGAAAAGTTTCAGAAATAGATATCAACCTCAGCAAATTGATATCTCATATTCTCAGGCCGAAAGTCTGCTGGGTTTTACCCAACGTGCTTTACCTAATCTAAGTAGCGAACTCAAGTTGGAAGCGTTAAATGCCAAAATCATGGTGTCGTATCAACTGCCGAGCTACTTTTTTTCATCTTACGTCAATTTTTCGATTAAAGTCGTTCAAGACAGTCGCTTGCATGTTGAGAGCGTTTCTATAGGTAGTATAACGATCCCCGGCGGTTGGGCATTGAAATGGGCTGAAGCACTGGCAAACTCTTACACAAATAGTGAAGTTGCGAGTAAAGCGATTCAACTTGTGGCTAAAACCGAAATATCACCTAATCAAGTCATCGTTAGTCTAAATCCATTGGACTCATTGCTCAGAGAATTAAAAAACATAAAGACCTCAGGCGATGGCAATGAGATGCAATTATTGAGGATAAAAACAGCACACTACCTTAGGGTACTTGATAGCCTACCTTCACCTGATGATCTTAATGCGCAAAACAAAGACACATCTCTTAGTTATTATTTGCATAAAGTCATGCTAGAAGCAAAAGCAATGAGCGCCAAAGATCCTCTAGGAAATTCAAATTCGGCGACCTTAGAAAATGAGGCAGCCATTATGGCGTTGGCTATCTATGCAGGGCACAGAAGATTTTCTACGTTGTTTGGTGATCTTTCTTTCGCTGTGGATCCGATCCCAACTGTGCGAGAAAAGCCTGTTTTAGCAAATAGACAGGATTTAAGCCTGCACTTTATATTTTCTGCCGCAATTAAACTACTATCAGAGCAAGGTATAAGTGTTGCCGTTGGTGAGTTCAAAGAGCTGATGGATAGAGGAAAAGGAGGCTCTGGGTATAGCTTTATTGATTTGGCTGCTGATATGGCTGGCGCTAATTTCGCGGCTTTGGCTGTTGACCCGAGAACAGCTGAGAAAATTCAAGATGTTATGTCTTCAGAAGCAAATGAATTTCTATTCTTCCCAAGTATCGAGGGGTTTGATGAAGGAATGGATAAATCAAAATTTCGACAAAAATACACGAACATCGAAAGTAAAGAATACTTAAAAGTAGTCGAAGAAATTGAAAAGCGAATGGGAGAGCTACCCATTGGTGTGATGTCTAATCTATAAAAAAATTCACTGAAACAGCCGCAACGCAGTCGATATTCCTTTGAGCTTCTTTTGATTCACTTTTTTCTTATATTTTTCCATACAGACGACGGAGCCAACTACATAGCTAAATTCCTCCTCGATATGCGACGAGAGTATAAGCCAGTTTTTCTCTTCAATGCCAAGTTGTCTTAATAAGTTGGATTCAATTTTCATATCTGGTGAATTCACTTGTCGATTATTCTTCAATCTAGCTGCAGTTTGACGAAGCAGCTCGATATAGCAGGATAGCTCTATATTTATCGAGTTTGCGCTGCTTTCAAACTGTGTTTTTAGACAACGAAGCTCGCTAGGTTGCTTGCCAAGCTTCATGCTTTTGAGTCGTTTTTTTACACTAGTATAATGTGAGTTTTCAAGTGTCGTAGCGATGCCCGCTCTTATTGGGTTCAAATCGACATAAATCATGCACGAGAGGATAGCGCGATCATCTAGTAGAGCTTGAGATTTGAATCGTGACTCCCAGAACCGACCTGAGCAATGGTCCTCGCGATTCGCCTTGAGTGCAATATATTGATTCAAGGCTTTCATAAAGTAACTAATACTTGTTAGCCTTTCCCTATAAATTTTAGCGATTTTTCGAACCGTAGACAATTGAATTAGACTTAGTGTTCCTCTCTGTTTTGTATCGAGATACATTGCTGTAATTGTTTTGTTCGGATGGATTGAATGCCAACGTTGAATAACCTCAATGTCACTCCAGGCTTTTGCTCTTTCGGTATCAACATGTAAAACCAAGTGATTATGATTATGCATAATTGCGTAAGCGCATACGTCGATTGAAAAGGCGGAGGAAAGCTTTTTCAAACGCTTTTCGAACCACTCCCGTCGATGTTCGAAATTATTGCCTGTTAATTTGTCATAACCGCATAAAAATGCTCTGCGAACACATCGACTCATACAATGATAATAAGAGGTTTGTGATAATATTATTTGTTTACTGCGAGCAATTGGCATTAAGATTTTCCCCATATGTATTATAAATATAGGGTATTCCATTACTTGGAAAATAATAGCTGCCTTAACGTACAGTTTTTTGCTTCGAAAAAGAGAATGAATTTAAAATAAAGACACACCTAGCAGAAATAGAAGAAAGACACACCTATCAGTATTCAGTTCATAAGATAGACGTTGAATAGAACTAAGACACACCTGTGAATCCCATTAAAGAGTAAAGAGATTAAAACTTAAGAAGGCAAAAGAAACAGGTGTGTCCTATTAAACAAAATAAACTAAAGAGTGACTTTTAATTTACCAATAGTTAAGAGCAAAAGTTCCATCTTTTTCACGACAGTAGCAATGTCATCTTTGATATCGGCATCATCGATTTGAAGGGATGTTATGTCCTTTGCTAGTTCATCGACATATGGGCCAAAACGTTTACTTCTGGTAGTAAACCCGCTGTCTTCAACGAAAATAACAGAAAATTTAGCTTTACCTGAGCGTTGTAAGTTATCTAGTGCCGAATCTGCATCTATCGCCTTCCTATATATTATTTGCATGTTCTCAGTTATTTTTGTTAATACCTGTTGCACGAGAATCTCCTAAAATTATGCTCAAGAAAGTGGCTGAAGTGCCGATAAAAGAATGAAGTGCGCAATTCTGCCCACTTTTTGACATAGCTACAAGTAATAAAAGGAAATGGTATGGATATTTCAGGCTCTAGTGCCTCAGCTGTATCCGGTGCGTTGGAGATCAAATCTGCTCAGCTAGCTAAAAGCATGCAACAGCAAGATGGTCAGGCCGCGCTTCAACTGCTTGAGGCAGCTGACGTACCCAAATCTTCATCTACCCCCGGTTTAGGTTCTAATATCAACACTTATGCCTAATGTAGTGCTTGATGAAGGTTGTAAATTCAAGTCTATCGGCGTCTTGCTGGGTTGTCCTCCAATCTCAGTGACTAGTTTAGGGACAAGATATCCCGGCAAGCGCTTTATTAGTTCTCGCATTAGAATCTGCGCGGACTCGACGTCAACATCAAAGTGAGCAGCCCCTCTTACTTTGTCTAGTAAATGCAAATAGTATGGCAACACGCCAAGATTAAAAAGAGATTCACTCAAGGCAATCTGTTCTTTCGAATTATCGTTTATTCCTTTTAAAAGTACTGCCTGATTTAGTAACGTAATTCCTGCCGAACGCATTTTTGTGCATGCAACAGCTAACTCAGGACTTATCTCATTCGCGTGATTTGTATGTAATACAAGCACTTTCTGAAATCGGCATTTTGCGAACCAATCGATAAAATCCTCGTTTACCCTAGAAGGGATAACAACTGGAAGTCTTGTGTGGACACGAAGTCTCACAACATGAGGAATTTCTTCCAATTTAGTAACTAACCATTTTAGATGATCATCTTTTGCCATCAATGGATCGCCACCAGATAAAATCACTTCAATGATTTTATTATTCTGCCTAATGTAATCAATCGCGTTTTCTAATTCACGTTTGTTAACAGCGTTTTCTTCATAAGGGAATTCGCGTCTAAAGCAATAGCGACAGTTTACAGCGCAACCACTTTTAATTATGAGCAATACTCTATTTTCGTATTTATGTAATAGGCCTTTTGTCGTGTTTTCATGCTCCTGCAATGGGTCTTTTACGAAACCAGGTGTGTCTTTGTATTCAACATTTTGCGGAAGTACTTGAAGCAACAGGGGATCATTTATGTCGTTTTTCTTCATTAAATTAGCAAAATGTCGAGGAACCTTCATTGGAAATAATTTTCTCGCAGCGCTATGTTTATTGGCTATTTGGGGGTCTAAATTCAAAAATTCTAGTAACGACTCTAGGGTCGTAAAGCAGTTTGCTAATTCTTTTTGCCAGTTTGACTCTACAGCAATGCTATTTTTAGGTATTATTCGTTTCACAAATATGCTCACAACGTAAATTTTAGAGGAACTATGGCTCATTTCAGTACAAACGAGTTCAAAGCGGGCTTAAAGATAATGCTCGACGGCGAACCTTGCAACATTCTTGAGAATGAATATGTAAAACCAGGGAAAGGACAAGCTTTCAGCCGAGTTAAAATTCGTAAACTAATTTCAAACAAAGTGCTAGAAAAAACCTTTCGGTCGGGAGACTCAGTTGAAGGAGCTGATGTTATGGATACTGAGCTTTCCTATCTCTACACGGATGGTGAATTTTGGCATTTTATGAATAATGAGACATTTGAGCAAATTGCCGCAGATGAAAAAGCATTAGGTGACAGCATAAAATGGTTAGTCGAAAACGATACGTGTACTATAACACTGTGGAACGGCACTCCTATCGTTGTTACTCCTCCTAACTTTGTTGAGTTAGAAATTACAGAAACAGACCCTGGTTTAAAAGGTGATACTGCTGGTACGGGTGGTAAACCAGCAACACTGGCAACCGGAGCCGTAGTTCGAGTTCCGTTATTTGTACAAACAGGTGAAACCATCAGAGTTGATACTCGAAGTGGCGAATATGCCTCACGTGCACAAAAATAAGCTAATTAAAGGGGTTGTGGCGCAAGCGACAACCCTATTTGTTTTTTTATGACTATTTTACATCAATGGCAACCATCAGGTTCCATCGACAGCATTGTCAAACGAGCTCAAATTCTAAGCAAAATTAGGAATTATTTTGCTAATCAAAATGTCTTGGAAGTTGAAACGCCAACTATTTCACCATCAACCGTGACCGACGTCCATTTGGAGGCAATGACAACCATCCATACGAACCCACAGTCGGTTGAAAAGACACACCTGTTTTTACAAACCTCGCCCGAATACTACATGAAACGTATGCTATCGGCTGGTTTCCCCAGTATTTATCAAATTACAAAATGCTTCAGGGACGATGAAGTGGGTCGGTTCCATAATCCTGAGTTTACTATGCTTGAATGGTATCGATTAGACTATTCTATGCATGAACTAATTGAAGATGTAGATTCTATTTTAAAGCTCGTCTTGGACACACCTGTTTGCCACAAAATAAGCTATCGCGAGCTATTTGCAATGCACTTAGATTTAGATATAAAAAATGATTCTGATTTGAAATTGGTTTCTATATGCAAACAATGCGGTTTTGAGAATATTGTTCCTACAGAATTTAAAGAAACGCTTTCTCAAACTCAAAGAAACATGCTTTTACAGCTTTTATTTTGTGAAGAAATTGAAAGTAAAATTGGCTTAGAGAGACCCGTCGCGGTGACGCATTTTCCAGCTAGCCAAGCATCCTTAGCTAAAATAGATCCCGTTGACCCTTGGTTATCACTTCGGTTTGAAATTTATTACAAAGGTATTGAGTTAGCAAACGGCTTTGAGGAGCTCACCGATGTCAAAGAGCAAAAGGCTAGATTCACTGCGGACAATGAGCAAAGGAAAGAAAGTGGTTTAGAAGTAAAGCCTGAGGACACGAAATTTTTGGATGCCCTAGAATTTGGATTACCAGCATGCTCAGGTGTCGCGTTAGGAATCGATCGTTTAATAATGTTGGCTCTAGGCAAAAAGCACATAAGCGAAGTGTTAACCTTCGACTTTGCATCTCTTTAATGAATCTTAGTTAGTAAAACGAGCGGTAATGCAAAATAATATAAATATTGAAGCTTGGTTTGAGCAGCTGAAAAACTCAAACAAAGACACACCTCATATAGTCGTGGGCTATGGCAGTCTTCTCAGTCAAAAAAGTCGTGAACTTTATAGCAATATTAAGTCACTTCCTCTTCCGGTCACTGTCAGCGGATGGGAGCGAGGGTGGGTTACTAGGTCGACTGAAGAAGAGCAAACATACGTTGGAGCCTACCAAAACAGCCGAAGTCATTTCAATGGTCAAGCATTCTGCACTGATATCGATGAGCAACTGCTCAAGCGAGAACAAGACTATCGTTTTTCTAAAATAAGACTGGAACAACTAGCGTTCTTGCCTGTACTGAGTGATTCGATGTTAGATATGCTATCCAATTGCAATGTGTATGTGTGTGAAACGCTCGAACTTAAATTACCGTCCGACGAATTTCCAGTAAATTCTAGTTATATTGATACGTGCCTAACCGGTTGTTTCGAGGTTGGTGGAATTGAAGAGGTAAGGCGGTTTGTTTCGACCACAAAGCATTGGCCTAGTGAGTATAAGCAAAACGATCGCTCGAAGCCAAAATATCCACGAGCGGCCTCTGTAGACAAGTTCGAAAGTGAAATTTTTGACCAATTACAATTGAACAACAAATGATGATGAGCTCCCAAAGGTTATACTATCGAAAGCCTAATGAGTCTGATGCTGCTTTCATTTTTGATTTGGTTAATGAGCCGGATTGGCTTAAATATATCGGCGATAGAAAAGTAAGTAATCAACAAGACGCCATTCAGTTCATAAATGAGAGTTTGAATGCGAAGCAGCCGTTGGACAGCCTTGGATTGAGAGTTTGTTGTTTGGCATCAAGTGATTTATCAGGGGAGAGCACAAACAAAGACACACCTATAGGCCTCTGCGGTTTACTTAAAAGAGAATACCTAGATTCAATAGATATTGGTTACGCATTCATTAGTAAGTATCGAGGTTTAGGCTACGGCATCGAAGCAGCTAACTTCTTCAAAACGTATGCGTTTGATCATTTAAATGTTGAGAAGCTTTATGCGACAGTTTTGAAGCAAAATAAGCAATCTATTTCTTTGTTAGAAAAATTGGGCTTTAGATTTCTTGGGGGGCTTGTAGAGAACAATATCGAGTCTGAGAATATTATGCTTTATGTTTCATACTCTGATGTTTAACCCCTTAAATAATATTTACAATATACACTGACAAGGTGTGTCTTTGTTTAGCTCTTGTTTAATTTTTCACGAATTAGGTGTGTCTTGTTTAACCTCTTGTTCAGCCTGCTTCAAAGGTGTGTCTTGTTTAACCATCTTATTAAGGCAGCAACGAAACATGCGCAACAGCCATCAGTAAAATGTGTTTCTGAAGCGGCATCTCAACTTAATAACAAAATGAGCCTTCGCTGAGCCAATTACAAACTGGCATCGACTAATCCTTAGGCAGGGTCTCAAACATCAATTTCACCGCTTCGTTAATTTTAAATTCAAGATTGTCATAGGTACGGCTTGTTACTTTGCCAATGGCAACGCCTTCCCAAAGCAATAGATTGGTTTTTCTATCAATTAAATCTATGTTGAGTGTGCCTTCAGTATATTGTTGTATGCGTTCTTGTAACATTGGGTAATTGCCCCAAACGGCATAATCTCGTCGAAAACCATAATACAGTGATATCGATGGGCTAGTGTCGACCGTCAATTTGTCGTGCACATACACATTAAAATTAACCCATAAATCTGCGTCTTCTGCTTGCCTAAAGCCTTTCTTTTGCATTTCATTTTGTATCGCTAGTTTTATATACCGTGAGGACATACTATCGTAGTTGTCGCCCTCGGCACTTACACTCGGATGGAAAGTGTAGGTTTGATAATTATTGAATTGGACTCTATCATCAACCAAGCTGTGAATTTTTGGCGTTGACGTACAAGAAAACAAAATTGACGTCCACATTAGTACAACGGTGCTCTTAATTATCCACGATATTCTTGTACTCATGCTTACTCTCCCCAAGTTTACTGAAAAAATAGTCAGCTAATATTGCTTCATCTAGTCTGATTCTTATTCGAGTACTTGTTTTGATATAAGTCAAAATATTCATTGATTGTGAAAATAGATTTAGAAAGTACAGCGAAAAACCACTGTTTTCGCGCGAAATGGCTCCTTCTCAATGTCTTGCTGCTTGGCATTCAACTTATGATTTAAATTAATGTTAATAACATTCTATCTTCTTCAATTTGGACGCAGGACCAGTTTTATCGGTCGGCCCTGCAGAAGTTCTGAGAGAAGAACTCGATTTAGACTCTATTGATTTCATAAATCTACTTGAAGCCGTAACTCTGGAAACTGGCGCTGCGATTTCAGAGAATGATTACGCTCAGGTCAATACATTGCAGTCGATGATTAGCTTTTTAGAGAGTAAAAAAAGCCACTACTACTCTATATCGATGAATAATGCATTTCATTAGAGAAACACAAACAGATGATATATTTGATTTTAGTGCCTATTTACCACAACACTTCTTATACTTTTTACCGCTACCACAAACACAGGGGTCATTACGTAGTGGAGCTTTGTCTACTGTAACTGTCTCAGCTCTACTTAAAATAGCGTTAAGTTCACCTATCGACTCAACTGCGCCCTCCGTGTTGTCGATATTAACAGCAGCATATAAGTGAGCTTCTGCTACTAGCGATTCAACTTCTTGCTTTCTGACTTCACTAGTTACTACCAATGCTAAAGGGTATTTTTTACTACCAGCTTTAGTATTTGGCTTTTTATCGTTGCCGTATTTAATGTGATTTTGACGAGGATCTTGACGGCCCATGAAAAAGAATTTATCTGACATAACCTACCTAAACTAATGTAATAGCGAAAAATAACGAGCTATACAGTAGCCGTTATCGAACCGGCGCGCAGTGTAACATAGTAAAATGGCGGCAAGCATATGTTTGGAGTCGTCAATTTCAAGCAAAAATATTGCGTGAACAATTTCTCTCTATTAAAGAATTAATAATATTGTTGTATAGCTCTTTGCTAATATAAACCGGAGTATAAACCCCACCATTATTTTTAGACTGTGTAAGTGTTTTGCAAGCGCTGTACCATATTATAGAAAGTAGAATTCAATTAAGTTATAGGGTGTTTTTAAAGTTAATTGTTAGTTTTACGGGGTGAATAATGACAGATTCTACATCTTTTAAACGATGCTCTTTTTGGCGGGTTTTCAGTACCATAAGCTGCCAAAAGGTGTTGAGCAGTGGCATCATCTGGACGTTGCTAAATAAGTGCTTTTAAGGTTGCGAACGCTTCATCCGTTCGGCCTAAAGCATTGAGAACATTGGGAAGGCTCTTAGTGCTGTCGTGGTTAAGCGGGCATAGTGTTTTAGCATGTTGTGGATATCGCAAAGCTCGTATTCTTTAGGTATACGATATAATCTCGACTGAAAAATGCAGCCAGTGATAGGGCTGTATTTTTTATTCTTCAAATACTCACTTAAAGTCATTTCGTAAAAGACTGCACTTCATCATTTGTTAAATAACGCCACTGGCCTACTGCAACATCAAGTTGAACATCTCCGATTTTTTCTCTGTGAAGCGAAACTACACGATTACCGATTGCAGCAAACATGCGCTTTACCTGGTGAAACTTACCTTCTGTAATATTCAACAATGCTTCACGCGAACCGATTTTTTGTAAAGTTGCAGGCCGTGTTAATTGTTGCTCTCCTTGCAACTGCACACCTTTTTTAAATGTGATAGCAGCATCGTCTGTTAGTTCTTTTGACAAGTGAACTCGATACACTTTAGGGCAATTTCGCGATGGCCTGGTAATAGAAAATGACCAGCGGCCGTCATCAGTAATCAAAATTAATCCGGTTGTATCGGCATCTAAACGTCCGGCAATATGAAGTTCTGAGAGCTTTTCAACGGGTAGATAATTGAACACTGAGGGATAGACTTCATCAACATTTGAGCAAATCGTATTGGCTGGTTTATGCATCAAAATATAACGAAAACCGCGTGCTTTTAGTGTCTGCTCATTCCAGGCTACCTTATTACTTTCATGAACCTGAGTCGCTTCATTCGTGATGACTTTGCCATTCACGTATATCTCTCCAAGCTTGATATATTCGATTGCTTGGCTTTTTGTCAACTCTGTACTTTTGCAAACAAATTTATCGAGGCGCATGGTAAGTAATAGCAAGGATAATAAGGATTAAGACATTAGCTTTTCGATATGGGAACTGTCAACGACTGATTATTGCCATATGAATAAATATAGTAAAACTTAGTCGTAAGGGCTTGATCAGCGTCAATCACACTACTTTTGTAACGCTGTATTATCACTTGGCTTGTTATGCTTACTATCAAACAAGCGATGCTTATTTTCTATCAGAATTATCACTAGGCCGAGATAAATGAATGTAAAACGCGTGCTCATTATAGAAGGTCTGGTTAACCTATTGATGATTGTGACTAAACTTATCGTCGGCATAATTACGGGTTCGGCGGCACTTACGGCAGATGCTCTGCATTCGTTTACTGATCTTGTTAACAACGTCGTTGCTTTTTTAGCAATTAGAATGAGCGAAAAACCAGCGGACGATGATCACCACTATGGTCATCAAAAGTTTGAACAACTAGCGGTATTTTTTTTGGCAACATTACTTTTTGTTGTTGCCATTGAAGTGGTAATTAGGGCAATTTCTAGGTCGTCAGACGTAGTTGAGCAAAACAAGGTCGGTTTGATTGTGCTCGTTGTTGCTGTTGTCATTAATTTAACGCTATCCCTTTGGGAGAGGTATTGGGCCAAGAAACTTAAATCAGATCTCTTGCATGCTGATGCCAGTCACACGTTTAGTGATGTCCTCACGTCGGTTGCTGCTATTGTCGGATGGCAACTAGCCGCTTTGGGCTTGTACTGGGTTGATACTTTGTTTGCGCTCATTGTGGCGGTGATGATTGGTGTACTAGCGTATCGTTTATTTTCAAAAGCTGTGCCTATTTTGGTGGATCAAAGTCACTTTGATCACGGTGTTGTAAAAAAAAGCATTAAGCAATTAGTTAATGTTACGTCGGTGAAAAAACTCAGAATACGAAGTATGGGAAAGCAACACTTCGCTGATGTTACGGTTGCTGTGGAGGCTAAGCTATCATTGCTTGAGTCTCACAAAATTGCTGACCAGATTGAGAATATGTTAGCGCAACAGTTTAATATTCACGACACAACTGTGCATGTAGAGCCGGATAGTTGAAATAAAGGGAACAAAAACAGAGCAATGTGATGCAAGCACAATCGTAATCTGTGCTTGCATACAAGTTTAGCTGAAATAAAAATGCGACTCTAAGTCCATCGTGATATGAGTCGCATTCCTTGTGCAGAATCTTACATCGTTGATGTAAGTTCCGGCTGCTTGCTATTGCGGTGTGCGCAAAACCATTAACCTAATCTCAGTCATGTCTTCTATCGCATACTTGATACCTTCGCGACCGAGCCCTGATTCTTTTACTCCTCCGTATGGCATATTATCAACACGCCAGCTCGGCACATCGCCAATAACTACGCCTCCTACATCTAGTTCATCCCAAGCTTTATGAGCTTTGTAAATGTCTTTTGTAAAGATACCCGCTTGCAAACCGAATTGACTATCGTTGACTTGTTTTAACGCTTCATCGAAATCGGAAAACGGCGCAATGGTAGATACCGGGCCAAATGCTTCCTCGGCATTTATTTCGCAGTCTCTAGGCACGTCTTCAAGCAATGCGGCTTGCAGCATAAGTCCGTCTCTTGAACCGCCACAGAGCAGTTTTGCTCCGGCGTTAACTGCATTTTTTATCCAGCCTTCAAGACGTTTAGCTTCTGATTCAGAAATCATTGGACCGATGAATGTATCTTCGTTCAGAGGATCACCGTGAACCAAGTTCTCCACTTTTTCTTTATAAGCAGCTTTGAATTTTTCATATATTGATTCATGAATGAAAATCCGCTGTACACTAATACAGCTCTGGCCTGATTGATAATAAGCACCAAACACAATTCGCTCGATAGCGTCATCAAGATCGGTATCATGGTCGACTATGCAGCCAGCGTTGCCGCCTAATTCTAAGATGACAGGCTTTTTGCCCGCTTTTGCTTTCAGATCCCAACCTACGCTTGGTGAACCGGTAAAGCTTAGCAGCTTGAAGCGGTCGTCGGTTGTGAATAGATCTGCGCCATCTCTGCTACAAGGGAGTATTGAAAATGCGCCTTCGGGTAAGTCTGTTTCGGCAAGTACTTCACCAATAATGAGCGCTCCTATCGGCGTTCTACTTGCAGGCTTTAGTACAAAAGCACAACCAGCGGCAATCGCAGGTGCGACTTTGTGAGCGGCTAAGTTCAAAGGAAAATTGAAGGGCGAAATGAATGAACAAGGGCCAATCGGTACTTTCTTGTATTGTCCTTGGTATCCTTTTGCTCTCTCGGTAATTTCTAAGTTAATTACCGCTCCTTCAATTCGTACTGACTCTTCCGCAGCAATTTTAAAGGTGTCAATGAGCCTTGTTACTTCGCCGCGCGCATCTTTAATCGGTTTTCCTGCTTCGATACACAAAGCATATGCGAGCTCATCAAATCGTTCTTTAAACCTTGTTACGCAGTGCTCTAATATTTGTTGGCGCTTGTAAGGAGGCATCTTATTCAGAATTTTCTGACTTTTTTCAGCCGCATCAATGGCTTTATCTATTATCTCTGCGTCAGCCAGCGCAACCGTTGTGGCGACTTCGCCTGTATATTTGTTAGTTACTTCTAAGTCTTGATTGGCAAACACAGCTTTGTTTGCAAGATAGTAGGGATATTGTTTCGCTAGCTTTGTCATGATTATTGTCCTTTTATAAAGACACACCTTATTATGAAATAGGTGTGTCTAGTTTTAGGTGCTATTTAAACTTGGTGGTGAAAATAATGAAAAGCGCTAAATAGGTGTGTCTTTATTTAGCTTTCTTTATTTAGATTCACTGTGTTAGCAAATTTTTAGAAATTATAGTTTCGCACTAAGCTTTCGAATCGTTTTGTTCAACGTTTCATCATTTAGACTGTAGTCAACCGGCACATCGATAAGATGAACAGCGGGTTCGGTTAAACATTTTTGCACGGTTGGCAGTAAGTCTTTGGTTGCTGATATTCGCCAGCCTTTGCCGCCATATGACTCTGCATATTTAACAAAATCTGGATTGCCATAGTCTAAACCGAAGTTCTCAAACTCCATGTTAGCTTGCTTCCACTTAATCATTCCATAGGCATCATCACGTAATATGATGACAACAATATGCAGATTTAGCCTAACCGCCGTTTCTAATTCCTGACTATTCATCATGAAGCCGCCGTCACCACAAACGGTAATAACAGCCTTCTCGGGATAAACGAGCTTGGCTGCAATTGCTGAAGGCAGTCCTGCACCCATGGTCGCTAGCGCGTTATCAAGTAGCACAGTGTTCGGCAGATACGCTGGGTAGTTACGAGCAAACCAAATTTTGTATACGCCGTTGTCTAAGGTAACAATACCGTCTTTGGGCATGGCTTTTCTGATTTCTCGAACAAACCGTTCGGGTAATATAGGAAAACGGTCATCATCTTCTGATGCGTTTCTATGCTCAATATAGGCATCATGAACATCTCTATAAAACTCAAGCTTCCAACTATCTTGCGGCTCTATGGTTTCTTTGATTTGCCAAATACTGTTGGCTATGTCACCAATAACTTCTAATTGTGGGAAATAGACAGGGTCAACCGCTGCAGAATCAAAGTTAATGTGAATGACCTGCTGACTGTCGTCTTCCATAAAGAAAGGGGGTTTTTCAACAACGTCATGTCCAACGTTGATAATTAAATCGGCTCTTTCAATAACTCGGTGAACAAAATCGCCTGAAGACAACGCTGTGTTGCCCATAAACAATTTTCCACTTTCATCTAAAACGCCTTTACCCATTTGTGTTGTTATATAAGGAATGCCAGTTTTGTCGACAAACTCTTGAAGCATTTTCGCTGTGAGTTTTCGATTCGCGCCTGCTCCTATTAAGAGAACTGGCGATTTTGCTTTTTCAATCATATCGACAGCGCGGCTTATGGCCTTATATTCTGCAATAGGTCTTCTAGCAACGCTTGGTTTTAACAAGTGAGCGCTTGTTGATTCATCAGCAATATCTTCTGGAAGTTCAATATGGACTGCACCTGGTCGCTCTTCTGAAGCCAGTCTAAATGCTTCTCTCACAACGGAAGGTATGCGGTCACCACTGACAACTTGTGTCGTATATTTTGTAATAGGGCGCATCATATCGACAACATCAATGACCTGAAATCGTCCTTGCTTGCTGGTCTTGATGGGCTTTTGTCCGGTGATCATCAGCATGGGCATGGCACCAAGTTGTGCATATGCTGCTGGGGTGACTAAATTTGTTGCGCCAGGGCCTAAGGTTGATAAACAAACGCCGACTTTTCCGGTCAAACGACCATAAGTGGCCGCCATAAAGCCGGCACCTTGTTCATGCCGGGTTAGAATAAGTTTGATGGATGAACTACGTAAGGATTCTAATAAATCGAGGTTTTCTTCCCCCGGTATACCAAAAATATACTCAACGCCTTCTGCTTCTAGCGCCTTTACCATTAAATCAGATGCTTTCATCATTTTCCTTTTTCTTAACTAAGTGTTCAGTATAGACAGGTAAACTCGAAATACATATTCAGTTTAAGAATAATGTATTTAGCTAATTCTTCAATAACGTTGGGAGCGCCATTAATTTATAACTGTGGCTCGGGTAAAACCGTGGCTGAGATCAGCACCACATCTTCTTTTGGAGCGTCTTGAAAACGAATAAGAGCTTTGTATTCTGTTTCGACTAGTCCAATTTTATCAAGCACATCAGTGCCTTCAATTACGGTGCCGAAAACGGCATAGCCCCAAGTCTTTCCCGGATCCAAATTATCGTTATCCTTCATATTAAAAAAGAACTGACGTTTTGCAGAATGCGGGTCGTCCTCTCTTGCCATAGCAATGCTATACATGTCATTTTTTAGCCCGTTGCCCGATTCATTTATAATTGTGCGACCAGCTTTTTTCTCTTTATATTCAGGCGCGTAACCACCACCTTGCACTATGTAACCCGTAACAACGCGATGAAACAGAGTATTGTCAAACTCACCTCTTACCACGTAGTTTAAGAAATTATTAACGGTAACAGGGGCTCTTCTTCTATTCAGTTCGATAACTAAATCACCCAAGCTTGTTTCAAACTTCACCATTGGATAATAATTGTCTTTCTGGATGTCTTCACCGGGCTGCTTCTGTGTGTTAGCCGCTAAGCTAAAGCTGATTGCAAAAAGAGCGAGAAACGATAATGCCAGTCTAGTCATGTTATTGCCTTGCTTTGTAAGTTGATAAAATACTGAACTTTTTATTACTATCAATGACTTCGTAACCACCAAAAAGTTTCTTTAACTTTATTGGATAATCTAAGTGTCTATTACCTACGATTCTTAACTCCCCGCCATGCTTGAGTGCCATTTTAGCATCGTTAAACATTTGATGAGCCACGTGATCAGTAATTGTGTTTTGTTGATGAAATGGCGGGTTACATAGCACGATGTCATAGTTCGACGATTCAACTTTTAACAATTCCTCTAAGCAATTACTAACAATAAATGTTGCTCGGTCTAGATTGCCAATGTGGTTCATTACATTTTCTTTTGCCGATTCAACCGCCATAAATGACTCATCCACGAAGGTGACATGTGCATTTTTGTTTTGGTCCAATATAGACACACCTATTACGCCATTGCCACAGCCTAAATCAATCACCTTTTTATCAAGTGCATTTGGCAGATTCTTTAATAATATTCGAGCACCAATATCCAAGTGCTCTCGGCAAAATACATTTGCATGATTGCTAAGAGAAAATGGTATTAAAGGGTCAGATACGATTGTGGGATAGGGGGATTTTTCTGTTTTGATGCCGTCATATTTTGAAAAAATCAGCCTAGCTTTCTTTTTTGCTAAAGAAGTTGTTGTTTTGCCGATGTATTTTTCGAATAACTTCAAAACAGAGTTTTGTACGGTTTTTACTTTACCTGCTGCAATAATAGTCGAATCTTCATCTAACACAGACTGCAGCGTTATGAGCTGTTGCTCTAACAGCGCTAGTGAGCGTGGTATTTTTATCAATACAACTTTCGCTTTTGTATTAATTATGTCCTTGAGATCAGTCAGTGCATCACAGAATTCGACAATGTCGGTTTCCAATCCATTGATCATGAGATTTGTCATTACGCTTTTATGAGAAATCCATGAATCTGAAATGAAGATTGGATTTTTGTCGCTAAACCAACAGGTCAAGGCGCCAAAGTCGTCATTAATCACGATAACAGGTGTGTCTTTATTTGAGCTGTTCGTTAATAATGAGCAGGTTTCGACGTGCTCAATAATGTACTCATCAGCGGCATCCCATGCTTGAAGGCTGACATGTTGATGCTTCGCTGGGTAACGTTCTAAATGTAAATTGCGCTCAAATACAGTAAAGTGTGTATTCATTGAATTACTCGTGTTGTCGACTTTGAGCAACTCAACCTAATTTCTGAGATTTTATGCAGCAATGTCTTTTTTCCAATAACAGTCCGCAGAGTCTACCCTTGGCTGATGCAAAGGTACAATATTTAGCTAATTGGCTCGATAATAAAACAGCTGATTCATTGTATGAGCTGTTCCACCGCGAGCTGGATTGGAGCGAAGGGCTGATTAAAATCTTTGGTAAAACGGTAAAAATACCCCGACTGCAAGCTTGGTATGGTGATGCTGGAACAGATTATGAGTATTCAGGGGTGACAATGTCACCACTTCCTTGGCAGGACGACCTGCATAAATTAAAAGTAAAATGCGAACGGCAATGTGGCTCATCATTTAATTCAGTGTTGGCTAATTTTTATCGTTACGGTCAAGATAGCATGGGAATGCACTCTGATAATGAGCCAGAACTTGGTCCGGAACCAATAATTGCCTCGGTGTCTTTAGGTGAAGCAAGAAACTTTGACTTCAAGCATAAAGTTAATGGTGAAAAGTTCAGATTGCCATTGGAACACGGCTCATTATTGATTATGAGTGGCAAGACTCAAAAATACTGGCAGCATGGAATTGCTAAGACAAAAAAACAAATTGAACCTCGGTTAAACTTCACTTTTCGCAAAATTATGATGTAGGTAATTTTAAGGCTTGAGTGTAAATAGGTGTGTCTTTGTTTAGGGCACGAATTTTTGCAAGGTTTAAGGTGTGTCTTGTTTAAACGTACGTTGAATTAACGGCATGCCAATTTAAGAATGTGTTATTGCGAATGACAACAATAAAGAGAGAGACGAAATGACAGTAGAGCAAGGTATTATTGATAAGCTAAATAAAAACTTCGAGCTATCGTATTTGGAAGTGTTGAACGAAAGTCACATGCATAACGTGCCTGCAAACTCAGAAACCCATTTCAAAGTGACGATTGTTTCAAGTGACTTCGAGGGTAAAAGATTGATTCAACGACAGCGTTCAGTAAATCAACTATTGTCAGAGGAATTGGCGGGTCCGGTGCATGCATTAGCTCAGCATACCTATACTTTAGAGGAGTGGAATAAGAAGCATGGCGTGTCGCCCGATTCTCCAAATTGCTTGGGAGGAGGGGCTAAGTAAAATTAGAGTAAACACAGCATTTTTAACATTCTGTTAAAAGAAATTGCGCATATTATCTGCTAGACTCGCGCCAATTTTGAAACAATAGAAATATAAGTATGTTTAATTTGATAAATGGCACCAAAGGGAATGTGAAAAATGACATTCTCTCTGGTGTAACCGTTGCTTTTGCTTTAGTTCCTGAAGCGGTGGCATTTGCGTTTGTAGCTGGTGTTGAACCCATGGTTGGTTTATACGCCGCTTTCATGATGGGACTGATAACATCTGCAATAGGTGGTCGCCCTGGAATGATTTCAGGTGCAACAGGCGCGATGGCGGTAGTCATGGTTGCTCTAGTTGCTCAACATGGTGTTCAATATTTGTTTGCCGCCGTTATATTAGCTGGTTTTTTACAAATCATGGCCGGTATATTCAAGCTTGGTAAGTTCATTCGTTTAGTGCCTTATCCGGTTATGCTCGGATTCGTAAATGGCTTAGCGATTGTTATCTTCCTAGCACAATTGGGTCAGTTTAAAATAATGGGTCCCTTAGGTGACCTCGAATGGATGAGCGGAACGGCACTTTACATAATGCTTGGTTTGGTCGGTTTAACGATGGCGATAATTTATTTATTGCCAAAATTGACGACAGCAATACCTGCCTCTTTAGTCGCGATAGCTGCGGTAACTGCAATAGTTCATGGTTTAGATTTGGACGCAAGAACGGTAATCGATTTCGTTAAGGAAATGGTGCCAGAGGCGCAGCAAGATTCGGTTACTTTAGCCGGTGAATTACCAACTTTCGCAATTCCAGTTATTCCTTTTACCCTCGAAACACTTTACATTATTTTACCAACGGCAGTTATCTTGTCGCTTGTAGGACTTATTGAATCATTATTAACCCTGTCGCTTATTGACGAGATGACGGATACCAGAGGCCGAGGCAATCAAGAATGTGTGGGTCAAGGTGTGGCAAATACAGTTAATGGTTTCTTTGGCGGTATGGGTGGTTGTGCGATGATTGGTCAGAGTATGATCAATATCAATTCAGGCGGGCGAGGAAGGTTATCCGGCATCACCGCGGCATTGGTGCTTCTTGGTTTTATCCTATTCGCAGCACCGCTTATTGAAATGGTTCCACTGGCGGCATTGGTTGGCGTTATGTTTGTTGTTGTTATCGCTACCTTTGAATGGGCCTCTTTCAGAATTGTTCGTGGCGTGAACAAAGAAGATGCATTTGTTTTGTTTTTGGTAACAGGGGTGACCGTTATTGCCGATTTGGCCATAGCCGTTGTGGTCGGTGTTATCGTGTCTGCGCTGGTATTCGCTTGGAAACATGCGACACACATTATGGCAAAGAATTACACGGATGATGATGGTTGGAAAGTTTACGATTTAGAAGGGCCTCTTTTCTTCGGTTCGGTCACGCATTTTAGAGAAATATTTGATCCGCAGAACGATCCTAGTGATGTCGTTATTGATTTCAAAGAATCACGAATATGGGATTCATCTGGCATTGATGCATTAGACGGCCTCGCTGACAAATACAAGGAGCAGGGTAAAAAGCTGCACATCAGACATATCAGTCCTGAATGCAGAGTGTTGCTTAAAAAGGCCGGTGAATACGTTGAAATTAACGTGAATGAAGACCCTCGATATCGGGTTGCTTCAGATACCTTAGGCTAGCGCTTGGCAGCACTAACTTAATTGAGACAACAAAAAGGGAGCTCTATCGCAATGATATGCTCCCTTAGTTTTGTTAAAGCTATAAAGGCACTAAGCTCTATAAAGCGTTTTTATAAGATGAAAACCAAATTGTGTTTTCACAGGGCCATGAACGGTCAATATTTCTTTTTTAAATACGACATTTTCAAATGCTGGCACCATGTCACCACGGCGAAATTCACCTAAGTCTCCACCTTTCTTGGCCGAAGGGCATAAGCTGTGCTTCTTGGCTAACGCTTGAAAGTTTGCACCTTTGTCTAACTGAGATTTAATACGGTCAGCTTCTTCTTTCGTTTTGACCAGTATATGACATGCAGATGCTTTCATATTTTAAAATACCTTATTGAGCTTTTTTGAATAAAAGCGTCATGCGATTGGATTCACCGATAGCGTCAACCTTATTTTTTAATAGAGGGTCGTCAGCAGTGCCACTGTATGATGGAGGCAGTCTCCAGACTATCTCTTCTTCAGTTGGGACATCCTTGCGATTTTCATTAATGTCAGACTCGGCAACAAGCTCAAATCCTGCTGTTTTAAAGGCTTCTATTACAGCCGATTTCTTAAGATAACCTGAACCACCATTAGCCCAATCATCTGAATTCTTTTCAGGCCCTTGATGTTGAACGACGCCGACTAATCCATTTTCCTTCAACATCATATGGGCAGCCGCCAATGCGCCTGACATTGTGTCGGCTTCATTCTCGAATCTACTCAGATTATGCAGGGCTCTAATAAATAACACTCGGTCAACTGTACCAGCTAATTCCTTGGGCGCACTGTTAAAGGTAAAGCCTGACGATTGAGGACCTTGTTCCGCAAATCCGCTTACCATCTCTGGAAATTTGGCTGTTTGTTCAATTGATTTTTGAATGCTTTCTTCATCAAAAAATCCAAAACTAGCCCACATGTCATCATTGTAGTTTATACCGTACAGCGTTCCTTCGGAACCTAGATACCTAGCTAGAATTTTTGAATACCATCCGCCGCCAGGCAGCGCTTCTGCGACTACCATTCCAGGAGCCACTTGAAAAAACTCAAGTGTTTTAATTGGATTGCGGGCGCCGTCTCTGGATTTATCTTCATCGCTTCGTGCTTGCACGGCGTACTCTAGCTTGGCTTTATTCACTGTGACGATGGCTTTTTCAGAAGACTTAGCTTGGTCCACCATCTTCTGTGCTGATTCAGTAGCCGGGAGCTCGCTTTTGGGTGCTTCTGAACATCCGAATGTTATTGCGAGTGTCAGCCCGAGGGCTGGTAAAGCAATTGACTTATTCAACATGATAATCCTCATTTTGCTTAATTACTGTTGTTGGCTTAACCAATTAACTAATTCTACGACATCCAGCAGTGTCATTTCTCTACTGAATTTGGCTTGATATTTTCCATTAATAACTATGTTTGGAACGCCGTTGAGATGTTCCTTAAATTGCGTTATCTCGTTATTGTTTTGTTCAAAAGCAGCAGTTAATTCATCTGTTGTTAGTGCGCTATCAAAATCAGCACCTGAGATGTCATATGAGATGAATAGTTCTCTAAGGTCGCTCATTCCCTCTATTTTTTGCTTTTGTTCGTGAATATGCCCGAATATTGCGGCATTGGTTAGCTCTTCCATGCCCATTTGTCTGCCAATAAGCATAGCTTTAGTCGCCTGTTCTTGAATGTCTGGCGTTGTAAAACCCATGAAATTAACGTGGACTTTTCTGAAGGTAACGTCGTCAGCTAATTTTGATTTTATTTGATTTGCAATTGCCTCAAAGCCATAGCAGGCGGGACACCAAAATGAGAAATACTCGACGACTTGTTTTTGTTCAGAAGCTGAATCAGCAATAACATTGTAGTGTGTGCCCTCAATCCATTTTGATGGTACGAGGGGAGATGCTGCTACTGGTTGTTGTAATTTGGCTTCGGCTTCAGCAATTGTATCTGCTGAACTAGATGGAGGAGGTGGCGCTTCTGAGCATCCGCTTAGCATCAAAGAGAATAGCAGAGCTGCAAAAAGTACGATTGAAGATTTTGTCATGTAACTTCCTAAAATAATTACCATTGGTTGAGCGTATGATTATAGATGCTTTTGAACAATGGTAAACCTATTCGGTGTAATTGAGCGGTTTCCCATCTAAGTCACAAGAAAAAGTCGGAATAAGGACACACCTATTTGAGATAAACTGGTGTGTCTTTATTGAAGACTTTTGACTTTAAATAGGTGCGTCTTTATTGAAGACTTTTGACTTTAAATAGGTGTGTCCTTGGTTAGGTGCCAAATAGGTGTGTCTTTGTTTAAGTGTCTTTGTCTAAGTGTTTGTTCAGATGAATTTGAGCACAAAAAAAAGGACCTTTCGGTCCTTTTGGTAACAATCTGCTTTTAGCTATGGTTGTTTAGTTAGCCATACAATGAGGTTCACAATATCGTCGGGGGTCATGTCTCTTGAGAATGTGGCTTGGTATTTGCCGTTTACGATAAAGTTTGGTACGCCAGTTAAGTGTTTGCGATATGTATCAATTTCTCGGTTGTTTTTGTTAACCAAGCTCTTGACGCTAAAGCTTTTTGCTAATTTATCAAACTCTTCAGGATCAACACCGTTGATAATGAATACGCTGCGCAAGTCTTTTAAACCAGTAACGGTTGAGCGTTGTTCATGGATATAGTTAAAAATAGAAGCATTTAACGCTTCTTCATTTTTCATCGCACGGCCAATAATCATTGCTTTAGTGGCGTCGTCTTGAACTGATGGTCCAGCGCTTTGCATAAAGTTAACTTGCACTTTATTAAACGTAACGTCTTCGCCCAAGCCTTCCTTCATCTTTTTCACCAATGGTTCAAAACGGTAGCAAGCGGGACACCAAAATGAAAAGAACTCAGTCACTTCTGGTTTAGCGGTTGCTTTCTCGCTGATCACATTGTAGTGAGTGCCCTCTTTCCATTGGTCGGCCGCATTAGCAGCGAATGGCAATAGCATTGCAACGAGCAGTATTGAAAACAGCTTTTTCATAAAAAATCCTTCATTTAGGGAAATATTAATATTTATAATGATTAGAAACGATACCTGCGCGCAGAATACCACAAAGCAAAATGCCTTTTCAAAATATAAGGCCGAATAAACAACGTTATCCGACCTCGTTCATCTGCTATTCAGATTTAAGACCTTTTGCAATTAGGATTTGATAAGCGCTTCGGTGCTTAGTTCAATTGGTATTGCATATTAATGACAATTTTTCGCGATTGACCAACAAATCCAACGACATCTTCATATTCTTCATCCAGTAAATTGTCAATGCGAAGCCTAAAAGATAATTTTTCATTATATTTATATTGATAGTTTGCACTAACTAACCAATAAGGGTTCAGGCCAACAATTTCCGACGGGCTAGGAAACGGAGGAAAAAATCTATCCTGCTTTGACCCAGTATAATCTGCTTGAACATAAAGGTTACTGAGTGCATTCAAGGCATAGTTAATAGTTGTGGATCCTGAATGACGCGCTCGTCTAAGCTCGACCTCGGTTGGTGCCTTGGCATCTAGATAAGCATAACTTGCCGTCCAACTCAGGTCTTTCCAATCTCCAGAGAGCGAAACTTCGAGTCCTTTTCTTGTCGATGTTTCGTCAATGTTTTGCGCAGTAAAAGCACCTGTCGTGGGTTCGAAAACAAAGCCGTTGATTTCATTTTCTAATTTGGTGTCGAAGTGAGTCAGTTCAGCATTCAAAGCGCTCGATAAACGATAGCTTAATCCCATTTCGTTCGCATAACTTGATTCTGGAACCAAGGCTGAATTGCCAGAAAAAGTGCCAGGAAAGAATCCAAACCTTTCAGTAAAGGTGGGATTCTTAACAGCTTTTCCACGGCTAATAAACGCTTTTAGCTTGTCGGTAAAATGGTAGCTAAGGCCTAATCTAAAACTATTAGCGCTATCAAATTCATCGCTTGCATCCGTGCGCACGCTATAGCTAGCATACAGCTTTTTTATAAGTTCATATTGCCCATCACTCAACACCGAAATAGTTTGGTTGTTTTGTGTTTGATTTGGGTTACCAAAAACAATAGGACCGCTTTGTTCAAAGTCTTCTTTTACACTATCAAGTCCAATATTAAAAAAATCATTCGCTCCTAAATCGATATAGTTTATCCAATTGAGTCGTTGAGTCTTACCCACAGTGCCCCCAGAAAACACGTCTTCTGAATAACTATCGCTTGCAAAACGATTCAACTGATAGCTCAACGATTGCGACCATATGCTTTGCGACGGATTGAAGTCCCATCTTAACAAGGCGTTGTGTTGATTACCTGTTGAATAATTATCAGCGTCGACTGATAGGCCGGTATTGACGAAGTCTGTCGCATCGAATTCGGTAACAAAATCGACCAACCTTAGGTTCAGAGTTACTTTATGTTCATTATTAAATGCATAACTAAGGTTAGTGTTGAAAGAGGTGTTTCGATAACCGTCATCTTCCGATCCTTGACGCGATATGTTGTCACCATCCGTTCTCAAGTGGCGTAAATTTGCAGACAACGACAAGCCATCTTGACGGGTCTTATAAGACATACCTACTTGGCGCGTTGCTTGCGTGCCCATTCCTAGATTAGCTGATAGCTTGTGCTGCCCTGAAAACTCTGCCTTTTTTGTGGTGATGCTAATGACACCAGACACCGCGCTACTTCCCCACAGGGCACTTTGTGGGCCGCGAAGTAACTCAATTCGCTCAATATCAGACACAAGCAAGTGAGCGAAGTTGACTAATCCGCCTTGACCAATGTCATTTATTTCAACACCGTCGATTAACACTAAAATATGGTTGCTTTCACTTCCTCGAAAGCGCACCTCGGTTAATGTCCCTGTTGGTCCGGATTGGCTAATATTGATACTAGCGAAGGAACGCAATAAATCCGTCACCGTAATAGCACCGGAGGCTTCAATTGATGCTGAGTTAATAAAAGAGACTGAACCAGCAAGCGTCGATTTATCAATCGGCGATCTAGAACCGACTACGCTGATCGTTTCAATGGACTGGTTTTGTTCAAAAGCAAAGCTTGGAATTGAATAAGAGGCAGCAAGAATTGCAGCCAATAAAGGATGTTTTATTTTCATTAAATTAAGGCTCTGTATATGCTCCGCCCGAGCATGACAAAAAAGAAAGGCAAATTGCCCGTACCTATCAGGGCCGGTATCCGGGCTTACACTGTCTTATTAAAACCTTCCCGTGTTGAACACAGTGGATGACGCCAAGCAAAATGTTGGTGAATAATAAGTGAAAATCATCGTTCGACTTTCAATGTTTACCGTTGCGGGGGCAGCGCTGGATTTACACCAGTTTCCCGTTTAACTTCCTGCATTAATACAAAAAGCACCTTGAATGCGGCGAAGTATAAAGTCTTTGCGGGAGATGTGAATGATTATTTTGTTTTAAAGCCTAAGAGGCGGCTCTTGGAGTGCCGAAAACTGCTCTTTTAGCGCTAATATTTGGTTTTCCCAGTACTTATCTTCAGCAAACCATGGGAATGCATGCGGAAATGCAGGGTCTTCCCAACGTTGACTTAGCCAAGCCATGTAGTGGACCATTCGCATCGCGCGTAAGGGTTCGATGAGTGATAATTGATTGGTATCGAATTCGTGGAACTCATCGTAAGCTTCAACAAGTGTATCGAGCTGAATGAACTGCTGTTGGCGATCGCCTGATAGCATCATCCAAAGATCTTGCACCGCTGGTCCCATCCTGCAGTCATCGAGGTCGACAAAGGTGGGTCCATCGCGCCACAAAATATTGCCCGGATGCAGGTCGCCATGCAAGCGCATCGAGTTGTAATTAGTCGTAAATTTACTTTTAGTTTCAGCAATCACCATATCAAGAATAGTGTGAAATGCCGTTTGTAAGTGATGCGGAACAAGCGAGCCTGTGAGCAACACTTGCTTGGGTATATCCAAATAACTATTAGTGCAAACTTCGGGGCGATGCGCAAACGGTTTCGATTGCGCAACTCTGTGCATACGACCAATGAAACGCCCCATCCATTCGAGCTGATTGAGGTTATCAACTTCAAATTGACGCCCGCCTGCTGAGGGAAATAGCGCGAATCGATAGTCCGCATGTTCATGCAAGCTCTGACCGTTGATGACTAATGGCGCAACAATCGGGATTTCTTCTCCCATTAACTCAAGTGCAAAATCATGCTCCTCTTGAATTTGCGCATTGGTCCATCGTTGAGGGCGATAAAATTTGGCGACATAACGTTTGTTATCTTCCGCTAGGAACTGATAAACCCTATTTTCATAACTGTTTAATGCCAGTAATCCGGATGAGGCTTGGATATCAACACTTTCAATAGCATCGAGGATAAGGTCTGGGTTGAGTCCTGCAAATGAGAAATCAGACATCAGTAAAAATAAACCGACTAGTTTCTTGAATTTTAATTATTTCACCATTTTCATCTTGAGTTTCAACGTGGAAAGTAAAATTGGTTACTTCTTCTGTTAAAGAATAAGGGCTGGTAACGACGCTGATAGGCAGCGTATAAACTCCACCTCCGCGCACGTTAACCACTGATTCACCGACATATTTCGCTCCTTCAATGCCACTAATGGAGACAGTGAAGGTACGATCATTTTGCGATTTATTTAATAGCTTTAATGTATAGACGTTTTCTATCAAGCCTTGATTCGTCTCTCTGTAAAGTGAGTTTCGATCCTTGATAATATCAATCTCTAATGGCGCTCTCGTGTATATATCTAGCACCAACAAGCTTGTCATAATGAGCAACACAATAGCATAGCCGATCAATTTGGGACGGATAATCTTTGTCGTTCCGCCAGAAAGTTGATGCTCAGAAGTGAAGCTAATTAATCCTTTTTCATATCCCATTTTATCCATAACACCGTTACAAGCATCTACGCAGGCACCGCAGTTAATGCACTCATATTGCAAGCCGTTGCGAATATCTATTCCTGTAGGACAAACCTGAACACAGAGGTTGCAATCAATGCAGTCACCAAGTCCTTTTTCTTCTAATTGTTCATGCGGGATTTTGCGAGAACGTGGACCTCGCTGTTCGCCCCTGCTTGGATCATAAGCAACGGTAAAAGTATCTTTATCAAACATTGCCGATTGAAAGCGAGCGTAAGGGCAGATATGCGTGCACATAATTTCGCGCATATATCCAGCGTTGCCATAGGTACAAACTGTAAAAAATATAATTGAGAAACCGGCCCAAAAACCCACATCCAATGTAAAAAAGTCTACGAACAGTGCATCAATGGGGGTGAAGTAGCCGACAAATGTGATCGCGGTGAGGAGTGCGACCGAAACCCATGCAAAGTGTTTTAACGTTTTGCGAATGAATTTATCGGCATCCATTTTTCGTTCATCGAGCTTCATTCTTTTGTTGCGGCTGCCTTCAATCTTTTCTTCAAACCAGATATAGATAAAAGTCCATGTAGTTTGCGGACACATAAAACCGCACCAGACTCTTCCGGCAAAAGTGGTAACGAAAAACAAGGCAAAGGCGGAGACGATAAAAATATATGCCAAAATGGTCAGGTCTTGCGGCCACAAAGTCATTGCAAATATATTGAATCGTTGCTCTCCAATGTCAAATAGCACCGCTTGATTGCCGTTGTACTGGATCCAAGGAATAACGGCGAATAATCCTAAAAATATTAATCCAAAAAAGCGTCTAATGTTCTCCAGCATCCCTTCAACTGCGCGGACATAAATGCGACTTCTCGCCGAATAGTTAGCGCTTTCTTCCGGCTTGTGAATTTTTACCGGTGTAACATCTTTAATTTTTATTTGTTCGCTCATGAAACGCTCCGGAAAGGATTAAAGTTAGTACGCAAAGCTGTTTGAAGAGGCGCACTATTGGAAACTGATAGAGTATATCAAGTTGAGGTAAAGAATTGTTATTTCAGATCAAAAAACACCGCTTTCTTTGTCAATCCAAAAATTATACGTATAAGGTAGATTGCCAGCGGCACAATTTATACAGATGTATTGCTGAATATCTTTGTTTTTGCCTGCAAGGCGACTAGTATACTTAACGTTAGAAAAGAGTATTGTTATACGTTGCTATATCTAAAGAGGATATCTACTTACCCATGTGGCGAACTTTTGTCATTTTCATCGAAGTATTAATATTAGTTGTTGTACTAAGGACTAGCTTTGTTCAATATTTCTTATCGGACATACAACAAACTGTTTCAGGATGGATTGAATCGGTGGTCGATATTCCTGAACAACAATCTCTATCTGCTTTGAGAGAACGCTTTTTTTATAACAATATGTCGCTTCAACCGCATCAAACAGACTATGTTTTAGACATTACGGAAAGTAGAGAAAAGTTAGAAGCATTTAGACAGTTCTACTGCATCAAAAAAGATAAAAATCCGTTTATTTACGGGCGCAACCTCATCCGCCTTTGCGATCAAATTGAAAACACAAAGTTTTAGCACATATAAATTGTGAACTTTTAGCTTGTATAGTGGGTCGTATGCAGTAAGTTCATCAGCAATTGCTGTCGGAGATCTCTATGTTCAATTTTGTTAAATCACTTTTTTTAATTTCTGCTTTGCTCTTAAGTATTCAAACAATGGCGTCTAGCGTTCAGCGAAGTCTCGCTCAAAACCCAGATGCACAGATGGGCATTGAACCAAAAACAAGCCAAAGTAATGTTGCTATAGAATGGATTGACCCGCAAAAGTTTCGAGATGTTCAGCATCCAACAACATCCAGGAAACGGTATAGAGAATCTGTATTTCTTGAATTAGAAACTTTTTTTGCGACCTTAGGGGAAGAGCTTCCTGCGGGTTATAAGCTTCATTTGAAAGTGACTGATCTGGACATGGCGGGAGCAGTTCAAACCCCGGAAATGGCCGGTTTAAACAATTTCTCGAATCAGGGGCGCTTCGGAATGCAGGACTATCGAATTATGAGAGATATTGATATTCCTCGTATAACCTTCTCATATGAATACCTTGATGAAAAGAGTCAAGTAGTAAAGCAAGAAGAAGTTGATCTAAAAGATATGAGTTACCTGACAAGAGGCAGTTCGTTCAATAAAAATACATCTCTGCATTACGAAAAAGTCATGATTTCACGATGGTTTGAAAATACCTTTCAAGCTGAAGACTAATGATACCAAGTGCTCCACTTATACGTGAGTATTAAAATCAATAAGTGATTTGATCTGTCACATTTTTGTAGTAATTTAGCTGTACTTTTAGCACAGCTAAATTACCCAAAATAATAATCTACGGACAGGTCGACATGAACATCAAAGCACTTTCTACACTCCTGCTTTCCGCACTCAGTATCAATGCATCAGCGAATGTCATTATTTCTGAGTATGTGGAAGGCTCAAGTAATAACAAAGCCATCGAAATTTATAACAACAGCGCGAGTCCTGTTGATCTCAGCCAATACAAACTGGCTTTCTACTTCAACGGCAATATAACGACAGGCAACACAATACAATTGTCCGGTTCTTTGCCTGCTTTTTCTGCCTACGTTGTCGCTGATGATGGCAGTAATGACAGTTTGAAGATGAAAGCGTCACTCTTGGCGTCGGGCAACTTTTTCAATGGCGACGACTATATTCAATTGGTGCAGCTTGATTCGTCAGAAACAGAGTTGGTTATCGATACCTTTGGTCAGTTCAATGTAGACCCAGGTACTGAATATACAGTAACTGTTAATGATGTGGTTTATTCGAGCCAAGACAAAACGCTAGTGCGCCGTCAGAACATCGTGATGGGCGATACGGATGGCACCAACGAGTTTGATCTGAGCGCAGAATGGGATGTATTTCCAACAGATGATTTCTCGAATCTAGGAACACATACAACGGTCGATTCCCCTACAGATGGAGGTTCTGATGAGGGCTCAGGCGGAGGTTCTGATAGCGGCGCTGATAATGGCGACTTAAGTAATGTATGTACCAATTGCGCTGACCTACCGCAGTTTAAAGACCCTGCTGCATTTGATGCATCTGTTTATTATGACGAGGTGAATCAACTAGTTACCGCTAACGCAGAGGCTAGCCAAATAAAAGCAAAGCTAAGTGAAGTCATTTCTACTGATATCACTCGTTTAAGCTATAGCCAAGTTTGGACTGCGATGACTGCTACAGATGAAGACCCGAATAATACAGACAATATTATTTTGCTTTATTCTGGTCGCTCTATAGCAAAAACAGCTAATGGCAGTGGTGATGCAAGTACGGATGGCGACAATTGGAATCGTGAGCATTCGTGGCCTAAAAGTCGAGGATTTAGCGGTACAAGTGACGAACCATATACTGATATCCATCACTTACGTCCAACAGACATATCAATTAACTCAGCGCGCGGAAATTTGAGCTACGACGAAAGTGACCGTGCATTATTTGAGAGTGAAATTACTTCAGAAACTGACCCGACATTAAGAGCGGCGATACTTTCTCAAACAGCGCAAAACTTTAAAGACGATGATTCATTCGAACCTCGCGCTGAAGTAAAGGGTGACGTAGCTCGCATGATGTTATACATGGACACGAGATACGAAACTGGCGGTACTTATATCGATTTAGTGCTCACTAATGAACTGGCGGACAATGGCGGCACTTTAGGTAAACTTTGCACCTTACTGCAATGGAATATGGCTGATCCGGTTAGCGACTTCGAAAGAAACCGAAATAATGCCATTTATCAATATCAAGGTAACCGAAACCCCTTTATCGACAATCCACAGTGGGTAGAATTATTATATCCGATTGAATCTTGTGATTCTGTTGTTGGTGGCGGTTCTGGCGGTGGTTCAGACGACGGTACTGGTGGTGGCTCAGATGGCGGCACTGGTGGTGGTTCAGATAACGGTTCTGGCGGCGGAACGAGCAGCAGCCCTCTAATTATTACTTCTATTTTTGACGGCCCACTCTCTGGCGGCGTTCCAAAAGGTATCGAAGTTTTTGTAGCAGAAGATATTGCTGACTTATCAGCTTGCAGTATTCGTGGCACAAATAATGGCGGAACGCCTTCTGGCACTGGTTTTGCTATTCAGAAGTCAACGGGCGACAACTCAGCGACAAAAGGCGAATTCCTTTACTTTTCATCTGAAACCACTGGCTTCACCTCTTTCTTTGGCTTCGAGCCTGATGCAACGACAGGTCAGTTGAGCATCAATGGTGACGACATGGTGCAGCTGTTGTGTGACGGCATAGTCGTTGATACCTATGGTGTTGAGGGTGTAGATGGCACAGGTGAAGTGTGGGAATACACCGACGGTTGGGCTTCGCGAAATGCTAATTCACTTCCAAATGCTACATTCAATGCTCAAGATTGGTTGATTAGCGGTATAAACGCATTAGATAATCAATCATCAAACTCACCTGCACTAGTCCCTATCGGCACATATTCGTTGCTTCAGGGTGGATTAATCATCTCTGAATATGTCGAAGGCAGTAGCTTTAACAAAGCAATCGAGATTGCAAACTTAAGCGGTGGCCAAGTTGATTTGTCTAGCTATTCAATCCAGATCTATTCGAATGGCAGTGAGTCGGTTTCAACACAACAAACGCTGAGTGGTTCACTCGCGGCAAATTCCGTTTTTGTCATTGCCAACCCAGCTGCAAGTGCAGAAATACTGGCATTGGCTGATGAGGTATCTTCAATCATTAGCTTTAATGGTGACGATGCTGTCGTGCTTGCCGGTGCTGAAGGTAACGTCGACGTTATTGGTCAAATTGGCGTAAGAACGGAGTGGGGCAGTGGTGACACGAGCACCACAAATAATACTATCAGAAGAAAGCTAACGGTCACACAAGGTGACCCGGATGGTTCGGATGTATTTGACCCTTCTATCGAGTGGGATGGCTTTGCATCAGATAATATCGATGATTTGGGTTTATACGCTGGTTTTAACGGCGGTGGCGGCAATGGCGGCGGCGATGATGGAACAGGCGGTCCGACTGATGACGAGTTGCTTGGTTTCTGTTTTGACGACGCAACGAAAATTCATGAAGTTCAAGGTGCGTCGGAAACGTCTCCATTACTTGGAAACAAACTTGTCGTTGAAGGTGTTATTACCTTAATCGCTCCTACTTTAAATGGCTTCTTTATGCAGGAAGAAGATGCGGACAACGATGCTGACCCAGCAACTTCAGAAGGCGTGTTTGTTGCGGTTTCTTTAGAAGGTTTAGAAATCTTTGAAGGCGACGTAGTACGTGTTTTGGGAACGGTTTCAGAAACCTTCGGTCGTACACAGTTAGAAGCCACCTTGCTAAGCAATGCCTGCACAAGTACCTCAGTGAGTGAAGTTGTTCTCACATTGCCACTTAATGTCGATTTAGAGTCAATTGAAAACATGCTTGTTCGCAATGCCGACACTTGGTTTGTAACAGACCTTGCTAACTATGTGCGATTTGGTGAACTGCTTGTATCGAATGAACTACTTTATACTCCAACTCATTTGTTTGCTGCAGATAGCGAAGAAGCTTTAGCGCTTGTTGAAAGGAATAATCGCAATAAGATTATTGTCGATGACCTGACGAATGGAACACCTACGTCTTTGGACTTGCCCATTGGTGGCTTTGATGTGAACAACCCAATCCGTATTGGGGATTCACTTACGTCGGTAGCAGGTGTTATTGACTTCGGTTTTGGTAATTATCGAATTCGCCCTGTTATTACGCCAATTTTGGAGCAAACAAACTTCAGAACTGAAGCGCCTGAATTGGAAGAAGGCAATCTTAAAGTTGCAAGCTTCAACGTTCTCAATTTGTTCAACGGTGATGGCCAAGGTAACAACATATCTTCAGGTCGTGGCGCTGAAACGCAGGAAGAGTATGAGTTGCAATTGCTCAAAATCACGAATGCAATTATTGCCATTGATGCCGACGTCATTGGTCTAATGGAAATTGAGAACGATGGCTATGACGCATTAAGCTCTATTGCTCAATTAGTTGACTCTATCAATGCTAATGTTGGTGGTAGCGTCTATCGCTTTATCGACGCTGTTGAGCCTCAAGGTACAGATGCAATTTCGGTAGGCATATTATACAAAGCGGCAACGGTAACTCCTGAGGGGGCACTGAAAGTGCTTAACTCTGACAATTCGATTAAAGATGAGAATAACGAGCCACTGTTTGATACGTCATTGAATCGCCCATCGTTCGCACAAAAATTTGTGTTGAATGAATCGGATAAGCCGTTCGTTGTTAACGTGAATCACTTTAAGTCAAAAGGAAGCAGCAGTCGTTGTGTTCAACCTGGTGACAACGATGGTTTGCAGGGGAATTGTAATATCACTAGAACGCGCGCTGCTCAGGCATTAAATATTTGGTTGAATGAGCAATTCACGGACTTACCAGTAATGATTATTGGTGATTTGAATGCTTACGCGAAAGAAGATCCAATTCAAACATTAGTTAGCGCCGGCTTTAAAGATGTAGCTAGAGAGCTTGATGGACCATTAGCTTACAGCTACAGATTTGATGGTCAGTTAGGTTCGCTTGACTATGCGCTAGCCAATGAGAAAGCGTTTGAGGCAATTGTCGATGTGACAGATTGGCACATTAATGCCGATGAATACGCTGGTTTTGATTATAGTTCGAAGCTACCTCGTTCTTCTATAGTCAAGCCTGCAGAATTCTTAAGCGAGTCTGTTTATCGTGCGTCTGATCACGACCCTGTTGTTGTTAGCCTCCTATTAGAAGCTGACGAACCCGCTTTTGGTGACATCAATGCCGATGGTGCTGTGGACTTTAAAGATTACATCATCATTATTCGTGCATTTGGTTCGTCAGAACGAAGCCCAAGATTTAACCCGGCTGCGGATCTTGATAACAGCGGTAGAATCAACTTTAGAGACATATTCATATGGTATTTTGCCTATCTCTCTAACAGATAATTTGTATTAATTATCCTATTTAAAAGCCAGCTTTAGCTGGCTTTTTGCTTATTAGGACACACCTGTTTAGTGATTTTGGTTCATCTAAAGCTGAAAATTCTTTAAACAGGACACACCTGTTTAGTCGAAAATCATTAAACAGGTGTGTCCTTTTAAACTGACTTATCAAACAAAACGCATATATTTCCCGATAAAAAACATCAATGGTTGGACTTCATACTTTGCAGCCATTACATTACTTCTATCATTTCAATTATTTTTGATAATTTATATATGACACCAGCGATTTTATTCTTGGAGAAGCAAAAAGCATCTTTTGACGTTCTCGAATATTTGCATGATCCCAATAATCAAAGTTTCGCTAGTGAAGCTTCAGCAAAGTTAGGTATAGCTCCGGAAACGGTTTTTAAGACACTCGTTGTTGAAGTTGATACTCATCATTTTGTTGTGGCAATCGTGCCATCTGATAAACAACTTAGTATGAAGAAGCTGGCCAAAGCAGCGTCAGGTAAAAAAGCTATAATGGCAGACGCTAAAAAAGTAGAGAGCATGTCAGGATATGTACTTGGTGGCGTCAGTCCGTTTGGGCAAAAGAAAAAGTTAATGACGGTATTGGATATCAGCGCAAGCAACTTTGATACAATCTACGTAAGCGGCGGCAGAAGGGGACTAGAACTAGCCATTTCTCCCAATGCTATAGAAAAACTTCTAAGTGCGTCGGTCCAAGACATCGCCGCATAATTACATTTTATTTAAATACAGGTATGAAATGAACATCACACTAGAATTGGTCGATTACGACAACGAAAAACAAGCAAATGAATTACTTTCTCTGCTGAATGAGTACGCCAAAGATCCCATGGGTGGCGGTAGCGAGTTGGCATCATTTTCTAAAAACAACCTGATAGCTGAGTTGAAAAAACGTTCATTCATTTTCTCTATCATTTGTTATGTTGACGGAAAACCGGCAGGGTTTTCAAATTGTATTGAAGGTTTTTCTACATTTAAGTGTAAGCCTCTCGTGAATATCCACGACTTTGCGGTTAACCCTGAGTTTAGAGGATTACAGCTAAGTCAGTTACTAATGAATAAAATTGAAGAAATTGCGATATCGAAAGGTTGTTGCAAGATTACATTGGAAGTTTTAGAAGGTAATCACGTCGCAAAGAACGCTTATATCAAGGCTGGTTTCAAAGGGTATGAATTGGATCCTGAAATGGGTAAAGCGGTGTTTTGGGAAAAGCCACTTTAACGTTATTACTGAGCAAAAAAGTTAGTCTACACTGTGATATCAATAAACGACGGAACATGCCGCGGAGTGTTGAGCTCTAAATTTTGAATAAACAGGTGTGTCTTTATTCGGAGTTTAAGGAAATTGTAGTGAGACTAACAGCGCGTCTTCCAAGGCTATATTCGTGGGAAAATGCCTGTCTTTTTGACTGTAGCATAGGCAAAACTCGTGTCGATAGAGGCAATACTGCCAATAGGATGCAAAACTTTTCGCACAAATACTTCATAAGCATGCAGATCTGCAACCACTATTTTCAAAAGATAATCCGACACACCCGTCATGACATAACACTCTAACACTTGCTCGGCAAATTCAATGTGCTGCTCGAAATTCGACACTACGTCAGCAGAATGCTTCTCTAACTGCACGCGAGCAAACACTGTAATGGGAAGCCCGTAGGCTTGTGCATCTACTTCAACACCGTAGCCCTTGATAATGCCTTCATTTTCTAAGTTTCTTAGTCGACGCAAACAGGGTGACGGGCTTAAATTGACCTTTGCGGCTAATTCTTGATTACTTATTCGTCCATCGGTCTGCAGTTCTCTAATAATTTCGCGGTCCTTGCTGTCCATATTTATCTTTGAATCACTCATTTTGGCATTATCTGCTAATTTTGGTTCAATATAGCGCTAAACTAACACGAATAAACCTTTCACTGAAGCATATAATTAACAACATAGTGCAAGTTCGTACAATGCCAATACCTAATAAAAACAGGCAGAACCCATTGTAGAATTCTCAGATTATTTTGGAGGTTTTATGCAAGGCACAAACAAAAATTTTTCAACGCTCGCTATTCATCACGGCTACGACGCCCAAGCTAATGAAGGCGCATTAACTCCGCCTGTTCACTTTACTTCGACTTTCGCTTTCGAAACCGCAGAAGCGGGTGGACAAATGTTTGCAGGTGAAAGAGATGGCCATTTTTATTCTCGTATTTCTAACCCAACCCTAGACTTGCTCGAGAAGCGGATTGCGATACTAGAGGGCACAGAGGCTGGCCTCGCTCTAGCTTCTGGCATTGGCGCTATCTCTTCAACCATGTGGACACTGCTTTCTCCTGGTGATGAGATTATTGTCGATAAGACGCTATACGGCTGCACATTTACATTTTTGCACCACGGCCTAGCCAAGTTTGGTATCAAAGTAACTCATGTCGATTTGTCCAATCACGAGCTTCTAAATGACGCTATTTCGGATAATACCAAAGTGGTTTATTTTGAAACACCAGCAAATCCAAATATGCGCTTAGTAGATATCGAAGCAGTGTCAAAAATCGCGCATAAGTATAAATCCACTGTCGTTGTCGACAACACCTATGCAACGCCTTATCTAACGCAGCCGATTAAATTAGGCGCAGATATTGTTGTTCATTCGGCGACTAAATATTTAGGTGGCCATGGTGATCTAGTGGCCGGCTTAATTGCGGGGCCTAAAGACATCGTTAGCGAAATTCGTTTGTACGGAATGAAAGACATGACCGGTGCTTGTATGGCGCCGTTTAACGCTATGTTAGTCATGCGTGGAATGAAAACGCTTGAGCTAAGAATGGATAGACATTGTCAAAGTGCCATGCGCGTTGCAAAAATGCTCGAGGCAAATCCAGTAGTTGAAACAGTATGCTACCCAGGCTTACCGAGCTTCGAACAATATGAATTGGCTAAAAAGCAGATGTCAGATTTTGGTGGCATGATCACGTTTGAAGTGAAAGGGGGAGTGCAAGCAGGAATAAAGATGATGAACAAACTGCAAATGATACAGCGTGCCGTTTCACTTGGCGATGCCGAGACATTGGTGCAGCATCCTGCAAGCATGACGCATTCAACTTACACACCAGAAGAGCGCTTGGAACACGGCATAAGTGATGGTTTAATTCGTTTGTCAGTGGGTTTGGAGGGCGTTGAAGATATATTAGATGATTTACAACAGGCGCTCAATTCAATTAGCCATGAAGCGCTGGGAAAAAATCTTGAACACGTTGATAGTCTCGTTACTCAAAACAATAGCCAAGCCGCAATTCTGAAATAAGGCAATAACAGGTTAAAGCAAATCGACTTAAAGAGTATCGGCTCTAGAAAATAAGCCCTTACTCTCTTTTCGGCAGTAAAACAACAATAGCAACGCCACCTAAAATACTGATTGAGGCAAGCGCTAATCGAATACTTACTTCTTCTCCGAGCCACACCACACCGCCAATCGTTGCTATTACCGGAACAGTTAACTGTAGTGAAGCTGATGAAGCCGCTTTTAAAAATGGCAGAACAGCATACCAAATTGCGTAACCGATACCGGAGGTAAGGGCTCCTGAAGCAATTGCCAATAAGGCCCCTCGTGAAGATATCGAGATGTCATTGATAAAAATAAGGCTCAGCAGTAGCGTGATTATGCTAGCTCTTATAAAGTTTTCTGTTGTCGATTGAGTAGGGTTGACGACCCGTTTTCCTAAAATCGAATAGACGCCCCACGCAATTCCAGCGATACCCATGAGAGTTGCGCCTAGTAGAGGAGGAGCGCTAATTCCAGGTAAAAATAGATACACAAGCCCAACCAACGCCATTGCAAAGCCAAACCATTGTGCCAAACTAAATCGAGACCCCTGAACTAAAGCGTAAGACAGCATTGTAATCTGCACCATGGCAAAAAGGATCAATGCGCCTGTGCCTGTAGGCAGTGAAATATAGGCGAAGGAAAAACCAGCAGCGTAGGCGAACAGCGAGAATCCACCTAACCAACTACTTTGCTTTAGTGAAAGTAGGCGAAAGCATTTATTAACATAAACGTCATTGCTGTTTGCCTCCCCGTCAGCGCTTAACGGTTGTTCCGCAAGCATGAGCTTTGGAATAGACAGCAGCAAAATGGTTAATACGATTGCCCCGCTGAGCAGTCTTATTGATGTAAAACTAGCGGGGTCAATCGTAAGCTGCTCTAAAGCCAAGCGACATAAAACTGAATTTCCGGCGAACGCTAGCATGGCTGTGACGGTACCAACGATTAAGCGAAAATTCATTATGTTAGTGCTAATCCTTTAAGCTATATGTTTTTGTAAGACCGCTGACTATCATCTATTTGTATGTCCGATAGTTGACAGAAACTTACACGTAATCAAATTGCTGATCTTCAACGGCCATAAGATCGTCAGCGGCAGCTAGCACAACTGACTTGTGGATGTCCTTTCTAGGCAGTATTCGTTTCATATAGAACGCGCAGGTATTTGCTTTCCCTTTAGCAATGAGCTCATTAGAGCTATGCGCCGCCGCACTTGCCATATCTAGCCACAATACCCCCAACAACGAATATGCGCTGTAGTGTAAGTAGTCAGTTGCGGCGCCGGCAACATCTTCAGCTTTAGCACCTAACAATGCCTGAGAGGTTTCATTCCATTCTGCCAACAATGAACTTGCTTGTGCTTGCTTTTCGCTATCCGTCATTGCTGCGATGCGCTCGGACAAAAGTTTGAACGTTGCTTGCTGCATGTCGCCGCCATCACGCGTTAATTTGCGACCGATGAGGTCGGCAGCTTGGATGCCATTGGTTCCTTCGTAAAGCTGGGCAATACGAGTATCTCTAACCAACTGCTCCATTCCCCACTCGCGCACGTAACCATGGCCACCATAAACCTGTATACCTATGTTTGTGACTTCGGTGCCCATGTCGGTCATAAAACCTTTACAAATAGGCGTTAAGAAGGCGATCACTTTTTTGGCCTGAGCATGACGTTCATCGCTCGTGTATTTTTCAACGTCCATTTGATGTGCATAAAGCATCGCTAACGCTCTACAACCCTCAGTTAACGACTTTTGGGTAAGGAGCATTTTTTTCACGTCGGGTTGATGTAATATTGCATCGGCTTTCTGGTCTGGCTGCTGAACACCTTGTGGCGCTCTTGATTGCAAGCGTTCGCGTGCGTAGGTTAGCGCGCCTTGATAGGATGCTTCTGCAGCACCTAAACCTTGCAAGCCAACTTGGAAACGAGCATCGTTCATCATGGTAAACATGCAGGCAAGACCCTTATTTTCCTCACCTACAAGCCAGCCTTTAGCGCCGTCATAGTTCATAACACAGGTAGGGCTTGCTTTAATGCCCATTTTCTTTTCGATACTACCAACACTTAATGCGTTTCTTTCACCAGGCTCGTCATTTTCATTCAATAAGAACTTAGGCACTAGGAAAAGGCTGATCCCACGAACGCCAGCAGGCGCATCAGGTAATCGGGCTAATACCAAGTGAATGATGTTGTCAGTCCAATCATGATCACCACCAGTGATGAATATTTTGTTTCCAGTCACGGAATACGAACCGTCTTGCTGTGGTATTGCTTTTGAGTTCAATAAGGCAAGATCGGTTCCGGCGTGAGGTTCTGTTAGGTTCATTGTGCCAGTCCATTCACCGCTGATTAGTTTGGAAAGGTACTTGGATTTTAATTCAGCCGTTGCATGCTTGTCGACGGCAAGTACGGCGCTCTCTGTTAGCATGGTAGTTAAGCGCCAGCTCAGGTTCGCGGCATTAAGCATTTCATGAACAGGAACTGCGGCTGAGTAGGGAAGATCTTGTCCATCAAACTCAGGATTTCCGAGCATGGCATTCCAACCGTTCGCAATATATTCATGGTAGGCTTGGGCGAATCCAGCAGGAGTCGTCACTGAGCCGTCAACTAATTTGCAGCCTTCTTCATCACCCTCACGATTAAGCGGTGCTACCGCCTCTTCTGCAAACTTGGCTCCTTGTGCAATAATTTCATTGACCAACTCTGAATCCATTCCCTCGGCGCCGATGTCTTGGTAGTGTTTGTCGATGTCTAACCAGTCATTTAATAAAAATTGAACGTCTGCGATTGGGGCTTTAAATTGCGGCATAGAAACTCCGAAGTATGCGATTGTGATTATGTAAACGTACTAATAGGAATAAAATACGTGAAAAACAGGAAAAAGACGACTTTTTCGATAAATTTTGTTGTTAAAGTGCTGTATCTGGCTCAGAGTGATTATAATTTGTTCTACTTTAGTCATCCCCCGACAGCAACAAAGCCGTCTCTATACATAATGAGATTATCAGGTTGTTGCCAAACATCGTATCGTGTATCGAAAGGACTTATAAATTCGATCTGTTGAATATCGCTATTAGCCCAACTCGGCGGCTCAAGTGGGCCATCATCGCTGGTAAAACCACTACTTAGCCCACACGAAAACAGCATCATTCCAGATTGACTAACGCCGAGTAGCTGATCAACCTCAACATTAAAACCAGTTTGTTCCCAAGTATGACGATGCGCCGTGCATTGCGCAGACTCATTTGAAATAGGATCGCCAAAAGGCAGGTCATATTGCCCTGATGAACTATATTTAATGACAAGCAGTGAGTTTTGCACTCGGATAAGACATCCCGCAGGGCCCTTATAATCAGCGTTAAACGCTTTTGCTATGCGACATGTAGGAGAAGGTGGCGGTTTTGCACAAGCAACCAAAACGAGAATAAATATTAAAAGTAAAAGTTTAAATCCAGAATTCAGCATTAGTAGTATTAATAAACCATAAAACAGCACACTAAAGTGCAATTAAGTCAGAATCAAGTCTATGCGTAAAGTAAGTGTAAAGATTTACCTTTAAAGTTATATAGAAATCGTAAAATCGCTTATAATATCGCCGTCAGATATCGCTCAAAATTCAATAGGAATAATAATGCCCAAGTTTGTTAAATTTTCACCGTTGTTAATCGGCGTGGCAGCGCTGATCGGTTTTGCTATTTATATCAATTTGCCAGTTGAAATTGACGCTGGAAATCAGCGTGATGGCGGCGGTATAACATCGGTTGTGAGTGCTAAAGCTGAAACACAAGCATTCCCTATTATTGTTGAAGCATTAGGTACTGCAGTAGCAAACGAATCAGTGAACATTACTGCACAGCAAGCAGAAACAGTGAGAGCGGTGCTATTCGAAGACGGTGGCCTTGTAAAGAAGGGGCAGCTACTGATAGAACTGAATGACCGTGAGGAAAAAGCACGTGTTCATGAACTGGCTATTAATATTGCAGAGGCAAAACGCCAACTTACTCGAATTAAAGGTTTAGCCAAGCAGAGTGCAGCGTCAGAACAATTGTTAGATGAACAAAAGGCGCGCGTTGATTCACTCGAAGCACAAAAAGACGTTGTCGATGCGCAGTTGTCTGAGCTGCAGGTACGTGCTCCATTTGCCGGTCGCTTGGGTATTCGCCAAGTTAGTATTGGCAGCTTGGTTCGTCCTGGCGATATTATCTCTACCCTTGATGATTTAAGCATCATGAAAGTTGATTTTAGTATTTCCGAGTCCCATTTAGCTAGCGTTGCGAATGGCCAAAGTGTCGTTGCAAATTCGATCGCTTACCCAGGAGAAAACTTCAACGGTAGCATCACAAGCATCGGTTCGAGAATTGATCCTGTGACTCGTGCTATTCAAGTTAGAGCTCAAATAACGAATGATGACTTGAAACTACGTCCAGGCATGTTATTACAAATTAACCTCGAAAAACGAGTCGTAGACGCACTGGTAATTCCCGAAAGCGCCCTTATCCCAGAAGGTGAATCACAATTTGTTTTTGTGATAGACGAAGAAAATAAAGCGCGCAAAACAAAAGTGACGATTGGTCAAAGAAAACCTGGGTGGATTCAAATTCTTGATGGCCTTGATGCAGGCCAAGAAGTCATTATAGAAGGAACGCTGAAAGTCCGTGATGGTGGCGGCGTAAAAGTAGTTCCTGCTAATGCTGTTGCAAGTAAAGTTTAGGGGGCTGTATGTTACTATCTGATGTCTCCGTAAAACGCCCTGTTTTTGCTTCTGTTGTTAACCTAATTCTCTTGGTTTTTGGCATTGTCGCTATTACCTTTCTCTCGTTGCGAGAATATCCGGATATCGATCCGCCAATTGTGTCGGTTAATACAAGCTATCCTGGCGCTTCAGCTGAAATTGTAGAAACCAGAATTACGCAACTTCTGGAAGACCGAATTAGCGGTATTGAAGGTATGAAGAATATTACTTCATCAAGCCGCAACGGGCGCTCAAGTATCACCATCGAGTTTAACTTAAACCGAGATATTGATGCTGCTTCTAACGACGTTCGAGAGAGAGTTTCTCGAGCACTAAACAACTTACCTGATCAAGCACTACCACCAGAGGTTTCTAAATCGAACAGTGATGAAGATGTCATTGTTTGGTACAATTTGCGAAGCACTAACTTAACGACTATGGAGCTGACCGATTTTGCTGATCGCTTCATTGTGGATCAGCTCTCCACTGCTGATGGCGTAGCGCGGGTTCGAATTGGCGGGAGCCGCACTTATGCGATGAAAGTTTCTGTTGACCGTAACGCAATGGCCGCTCGAGGGATTACTGTCGGTGATATTGAGCGAGTCATTCGCTCTGAAAACGTCGAACTTCCTGCCGGGCGAGTGGAATCAAACGAACGTGATTTTGACGTTCGCGTGGCTCGTTCATTTTTGACACCAACAGATTTCGCAAATTTGACTATAAAAGCGGGCGCAGATGGCTTCCTAGTAAGGTTGTCAGAAGTAGCTAATGTTGAACTAGCCGCGGAAGATGATGAAACTGACTTCCGTGGTGACGGCGTCAATATGATTGGTTTGGGCATCGTAAAGCAATCTAAAGCAAATACACTGGATGTTGCAAGAGAAGCTAAAGCTGCCGTGAAGCGCATTGAAGCAACGTTGCCTGATAATATTTATTTTGTGGAAAGCTACGACTCTTCGGTGTTTATTGAAGAGTCGATTAACGAAGTTTACAACACGCTTGCCATCGCTATGTTTATGGTAATCGTGGTTATCTATCTATTCTTAGGCAATATTAGAGCAACCCTCATACCCGCTGTAACCGTCCCCGTTTCATTGGTTGCTTCGTTCATTGTTCTATATATGCTGGGTTATTCTATCAACTTGCTGACGCTCCTCGCGCTCGTATTGGCCATTGGCTTGGTTGTGGATGATTCTATTGTGGTGCTCGAAAATATTTATCGCAGAATAGAGATGGGCGAGCCACCGATACTAGCGGCTTATCGAGGTGCGAGAGAAGTAGGTTTTGCCGTTATCGCCACCACTTTAGTACTTATCTCAGTATTTCTTCCCTTAGTATTTTTGGAAGGAAATATAGGCCGATTATTTACCGAGTTTGCCATTGCCATTGCAGCGGCGGTCGCATTTTCTAGTTTTACGGCATTGACGCTGTCTCCTATGCTTGCTTCTAAGCTACTGAAGAAAAGAGAGCGTAGCTCAGGCTTCGGAAAGTGGGTAGACGTTAGCTTTAAGAAGCTAGAACTAAGATATTACAACAGCTTAACGACAACCATTAAACAACCCATTTTGATGTTACTAATGGTCGTAGTGAGTATTGTGCTTTTGGTGCAATTACAAAGTAAAATTCCTGAAGAGTTTGTACCCAAAGAAGATCGCGGAAACTTCTTTATATTAATGCAGGCTCAAGAGGGCGCGAGCTATGAGAGCAATGCACGAAACTTGAAGGTGATTGAAGATATATTATTGCCCTATAGAGATTCTGGTGAAGCTAAGCGTGTGTTAGTTAGAACGCCTGGTTTTGGTGGAACGGCTGGCATCGCGATTGTTGGTGCAGCTGATTGGGACACTCGAGAGCGTTCAACGTTTGATTTAATGAATGAAATCAGTGGGAAATTATCTGAAATTCCAGACGTAAGGGCTTTTGCTGTTATGCGCTCTGCCCTTGGTGGTGGCGGTTTAGGTCGCCCGGTGCAATTTGTACTGCAGGGAAATACCTACGAAGAGCTTACCAGCTGGCGTGATACTTTGATCGAAAAAGCAGCTGAAAATCCTAAGCTGTTGCGTATAGATTCTGACTACAAGGAAACGTCACCGCAACTATTAGTTAATATTGATAGGGATAGAGCCGCTGACTTAGGCGTGTCGATATCTGAAGTTGGCCGAACATTGGAAACCATGCTTGGTCAAAGACGGGTGTCGACTTATCTCGATCGTGGCCAAGAGTATGACGTTATACTGGAAGGGAACGAGGCGGATTATCGAAGTCCTAGCAGCATAGATAACATCTATGTTCGTTCCGATAGAACCGGCGAATTGATACCGATGGATAACCTCTTGAATATTTCTGAAAGAGCAACGTCAAATACACTCAACCGTTATAATCGTATGCGAGCGATCACTATCAGCGCTAATTTGGCAGACGATTATACCATCGGCGAGGCGCTGGCTTTTCTTGAAAATATAGTGGCAACTGAATTGCCTAGTGGTGTCTCTATAGATTACAAAGGAGAGTCGCAGCTTTATCAAGAGTCTGGTTCGTCTTTCATCTTTATATTTCTATTGGCTTTAGCGGTGACGTATTTGGTGCTCGCAGCGCAATTTGAAAGCTGGATCCACCCCCTAGTAATCATGCTGACAGTGCCTTTAGCTTTGGTAGGCGCCTACGTCGGCCTATATTTGGCGGGGATGTCGATTAACATATACAGCCAAATAGGATTAGTCATGCTAATAGGACTCGCCGCTAAAAACGGGATCCTCATTGTAGAGTTCGCAAATCAGCTTCGGGATTCGGGCGTTGAATTTGAAGAGGCATTGAAAAAAGCGTCAATGTTGAGACTGCGCCCTATTGTCATGACCGGTTTCACAACTGTGTTTAGTGCGCTGCCGCTAGTTTTAGCTACAGGGCCGGGGGCGGAATCACGCGCTGTGATCGGTATGGTCATCTTTGCTGGCGTTATGTTTTCAGCGTTTATGACATTATTTATCGTACCAACGGCCTATTCATATTTGGCAAGAGGAACGGGTTCTCCAGAGAAGCTAGCGAAAGAACTGACAGAACTGGAGGAAGAAGTACCGTATAAAAAGGGCGAAGAACAGCTGCAGGAAGAGGCGGCAGCTTCCAAGTAAAGCCTATGTTATTCGCTAAGCTTCAACGTTGAATTGAGTGATTAGCGCTTAAGGAAGTTATATGAACAAGGTGGGTCGTTATGACCCACCTTTTTTTTATGTGCTGAATAGATTGTCGCTCAAACAAGACACACCTATTTCGGTTTATGCGACCTTAAACAGACCTTAAACAAGACACACCTATTTCGGCTTAATAATTAGGTGTGTCCTGTTTGCGCTTAGTTCAATTGAAGAAATAGGTGTGTCCTTTTTGTGGGGAGTTGCTTAAGTCGACTTTATGTTGGACATAAAAAAAGCCCTAATATTAATTAGGGCTTTTGTGTTCTCGAGTTGTTCAAGAATGATAAGTGTTATTCGTCTAAGAAGCTTCTCAGTTGCTCAGAGCGGCTAGGGTGACGCAGTTTACGCAATGCCTTCGCTTCGATCTGTCTGATACGTTCACGTGTAACATCGAACTGTTTGCCTACTTCTTCCAAAGTATGGTCGGTGTTCATATCAATACCAAATCGCATTCTCAGTACTTTCGCTTCGCGAGCTGTTAGGCCAGCCAGCACTTCTTGAGTCGCGTTTTTCAAGCTACCGCCAGTGGCAGAGTCAAGAGGCTGTATAATGGTGCTGTCCTCTATGAAATCCCCTAAGTGCGAATCTTCATCATCACCAATTGGTGTTTCCATGGAGATTGGCTCTTTGGCAATTTTAAGCACTTTACGGATTTTGTCTTCTGGCATTAACATGCGTTCTGACAACTCTTCTGGTGTTGGCTCTCTACCCATTTCTTGAAGCATTTGACGTGAAATACGATTCAACTTGTTGATCGTTTCAATCATGTGCACAGGAATACGGATCGTTCTTGCTTGGTCAGCAATAGAGCGCGTAATCGCCTGGCGTATCCACCAAGTAGCATACGTTGAAAACTTATAACCACGACGGTATTCAAATTTATCAACGGCTTTCATCAAACCGATGTTACCTTCTTGAATAAGATCCAAGAATTGTAAACCGCGGTTCGTGTATTTCTTCGCTATTGAGATTACCAAACGTAAGTTTGCTTCAACCATCTCTTTCTTGGCGCGGCGAGCTTTCGCTTCACCAATCGACATTCTGCGATTGATGTCTTTAATATCAGGGATAATTAAGCCAGTTTCAGCTTCAACAGCATTCATTTTGCTAACACTACGCTCAATTTCTTCTTTAAACTCAAGAAGCTTTTCAACGTAAGGTGCTTTGCCTTCAAGTGCTTTGTACAACCAATCTATACTTGTTTCATTACCTGCAAACGCCTTGATAAAATCTTTCTTCGGCATTTTTGCGTTCATGACGCAGTACTTCATGACCAAGCGCTCTTGAATACGAACACGATCCATCATTCCGCGCATATTCTTAACCATGCGGTCGAATTGCTTAGGTATTAAACGGAACTCTTTGAATACTTCACTCAACTCATGAATTTCTTTGCGTGATGCTTTATGCGAGCGTCCTTTCACTTCAATTACGCTCATTACTTTATTGTATTGATTACGCAATGCGGTGAATTTTTCTCTGGCTAACTCAGGGTCAACGCCTGTGTCTTCCTCTTCTTCGTCCTCATCGTCAGCATCGTCATCTTCATCATCAAGTTCTTCTTGTGACAATTCTGAACCAATATGCGTTGCGGTGGGAGCCACGTCTTGTTCGTTAGGGTCGACAAAGCCGATGATGATATCGCTAATGCGAATTTCTTCAGCTTCGAACAAGTCCCATTGATCAAGCAAATAGGTAATTGCTTCTGGATATTCTGCAACAGAGCACTGAACTTGGTTAATACCATCTTCAATGCGTTTCGCGATTTCAATTTCGCCTTCGCGTGTTAATAGCTCAACTGTGCCCATTTCTCGCATATACATACGAACGGGGTCAGTTGTGCGACCGATTTCACTCTCAACTGTTGCTAGCGCTTGCGCGGCAGCTTCAGCTACGTCTTCATCTGCAGACGAATCTTGCATAAGCAACTCGTCAGCGTCTGGAGCAGACTCCGAGACTTTAATCCCCATGTCGTTGATCATGCGAATGATATCTTCTATCTGATCAGAATCTACAATGTCTTGAGGGAGGTGATCGTTTACTTCGGCAAAGGTCAAGTAACCTTGTTCTTTACCTTTGGCAATCAGGAGTTTTATCTGGGACTGCTTGCTCTGCACAATATACCTTACACTTAATTAGGAGTTGTTAAACGCGAATAAACTACCTGTTTCAACAGTAGTTTATTTTCAACCCGTTAAACGATACCAAGGATGTACACCCTTAGCTTGCTTTATCGTAGCGTTTGCGAATTAGCTAGTCTAACACAAAACGGCTACTTCTGACTATCAATTGTTGTTACGAATTTCATTTAATATGGGTTCAAATTTGCTCTTTTCAAGTATCGACATAATTATATTTAGCAGTAGGCAACAGAGCCTGAACCATTTTTTATTAGTAAATTATTTTGAATGTCCTACACCGTATCGGCAATTCAAAACAAAACAAAAAGCTTATTTATTATGAATTAATATACTGGATTAAATATAGACCCTAATGCAGTTTGCGCATTAATAAATTCAATTCTTGTTGTTCTTGTTCCGTTAACTCTGAAAACTTTGTTTTTGCTTCCAATTCATCTAAGCGCGCCCTAAAGTGCCATTTAATTAGATTTTTAAAGCAATCGACATAGAGGGGTTTTACGTTGGTGTCCGACGACACAACGTCACTCTCTAGCAACTGGGCAAGGTGTCGACTATTCGGGTGTTCTCGAAAAGCCTCCAAAACCATCCCGGTACTCGCCTTCGGGTTCGCGTAACAATACGAATGCAAGTCGATCAACAAGGGAATACCTGAAATCGCTGTATTCTTTAAAGGTGCCAACTTAACATTTGGGCAATCTGATGCAAGGCTCGGCGAATCCATTAACAGCCTAAGCATCATGCGCAGTGGTGATTGTTTGATTTTTTGTGGTAGCTGATAGTCCATTTTTCGAGGCGCTTTACGACTGTTAGCATCTTTCATATCACGAGCGAGCGTTTCTTTTGCTTCCTCACCGAACAATTTGCTTAGGTCGAACATCAAAAGGTCTCGTTGGTTATCACCTTGAATTTTCTCGATCAAAGGCACTGCTTCTGCTTTAAGCGCGGCTTTGCCTTCATTTGACGCAATCGAATGGCGCTGTAATAGGTTATCAAAAAAGAATTTTGACAAAGGAACCGCTTTGCTTAGTAAGTTTTCGAAAGCTTCTTTTCCTATTTTGCGAACCATTGTGTCAGGATCTTCGCCATCGGGCAGGAATAGGAACTTCATGCCAACGCCATCTTTTAGGAATGGTAAAGCATTTTCAAGCGCACGCCATGCTGCTTCGCGGCCGGCTCTATCACCATCGTAGCAACATACAATTTCTGGTGTCGACTTGAACATTGCTTGAATGTGTTCAGGCGTGGTTGCTGTGCCAAGCGCGGCAACCGCATAATCAATCTCGAATTGAGATAATGCCACCACATCCATGTAGCCTTCTACAACTAACAAGCGGTCAAGTTTTCGATTGTTTTGACGCGCTTGATATAGACCAAATAGTTCAAAGCCTTTGTGGAAAATGGGTGTTTCGGGGCTGTTAAGGTATTTAGGTCCATCGTCTTGCATTACGCGGCCGCCAAACCCGACAACACGGCCTCGTTTATCTCTAATAGGAAACATCACGCGATTTCGGAAAAAATCGAAGCGTCTCTTGTTATCGTTTTCTGAAATTAGCTTTAATTCAAGTAGCCTAGACTGCTTGTGTTCGTCAGTACCGAATGTTTTTAATACCGAATCCCATTCAGGAGGAGCAAATCCCATATCCCAAGCTTTAACAACGTCACCGCTGAGGCCCCGTCCTTTTAAGTATTCAATCACTTCAGGTGCCTGAGCATGATGTTTTAATTGATGCTGAAAATATCGAGTTACCGATTCCATCAATTGATAATCTTGTTCGCGCTGGCTTTTTTGCTGGGGAGTAGGTGCAGGTGCACCGCCTTTTTCTCGTGGAACATCAACCCCATAGGTTTTTGCGAGTTCTTCGACTGCTTCTGGAAACTCTAAGCGGTCAAATTCCATCAAGAAACTAATGACGTTCCCCTTCGCGCCACAGCCAAAGCAATAATAAAATTGCTTTTCTTGGCTGACAGAAAACGAAGGGCTTTTCTCGTTGTGAAAAGGGCAGCAGGCCTGATGATTTTTACCTGCTTTTTTCAGTTTTACTCGGGCATCAATAATATCGACAATATCACTTCGAGCAATAAGATCGTCAATAAAGTCGCGAGGAATGCGGCCAGCCATAAAGTTAGGCTAGTTTAGCTTTGATGCTACCGCTTAATGCACCCATATCGGCGCGGCCAGTTACTTTTGGTTTCAACCATCCCATAACTTTACCCATATCTTGCATCGATTCAGCATCTGTCGCAGCCATTGCTTCGTCAATGAGTGCGTTGATTTCATCTGCTGTTAGCGCTTGAGGTAAGAATTTGGTAATAACGGCTATTTCAGCTTCTTCGATATCTACTAAATCTTGACGACCCGCAGCTCTGAATGGTGTGATAGATTCATTGCGCTGCTTAACCATTTTGGTCAATATAGCGAGAACGTCGGTATCATTTAATTCGATACGCTCATCCACTTCGCGCTGTTTGACAGCGGCAAGTGCCATTCTCAATGTTTTAAGCGTCGCCTTATCTTTAGCGCGCATCGCATCTTTTTGAGCTTCTTTTAATGTATCTAATAAAGTCATCGTTATCATTCCTTAATGGAGTCTTTTAGTCTCGGCTTTGATGTATTTCTATGTCGCAGAAACAAAAACGGACGTCATAAAGACGCCCGTTTTGAATTTAATTGGCTCGAGACCAGTTAAGTTACGCTACGCGATTTAGTACAACTTGATACGACGTGCGTTTTCGCGAGCTAACTTTTTCATGTGACGCTTTTTAGCAGCAGCTTTCTTGCGCTTGCGTTCCCAAGTTGGTTTTTCGAAAAATTCGCGACGGCGAACTTCAGATAGTACACCAGCTTTCTCACATGAACGTTTGAAGCGTCTAAGCGCGATATCAAACGGTTCGTTATCTCTTACTTTCACGATTGGCATTAATTCATCACCTTAAGATGTTTTATCTACCAGGTATGTTTTATTACCCGGGCTTAAAAAATGGTGCGGAATACTAAAACTTTTGCAACTGCTTGTAAAGAGATTTAGTACAAAAATATTCACTTTTGTTTGTTTTCCGTCAGCGATGCGCAGTATATACTAGCAGCATATCGATTGCACTGTGATCATTCGCTATTTTAATGCTTTTTTGTTAGTTGCCACGTAAGTAATTGAAAGCATTACAAAGCTACTTTTAAAGCTTTTATAAAAGCGTGTCTCAAGGCTTATTTAACAGCTTTATCCTAGGGCCTGTATATACTACTACATATAGCGCTTTATTTTTTTACTGAGTATTTACATGAAAATTTTAGGTATTGAAACCTCTTGTGACGAAACTGGCGTCGCGATATACGATACAGACAATGGTTTACTAGCTCACGAACTTTATAGTCAAGTTAAGCTACATGCTGATTACGGTGGTGTTGTGCCAGAGCTGGCATCACGGGATCACGTCCGAAAAATCGTGTCTTTAATTAAACGTACAATAGCTAACTCAGGTTTGAGTGCTAGCGATATTGATGGTGTTGCATTTACCCGCGGACCAGGCTTGGTGGGAGCGTTACTTGTCGGTTCGTCAGTGGGGCGCAGTTTAGCCTACGCTTGGGGCGTGCCTGCCGTCGGTGTTCATCACATGGAAGGGCATTTATTAGCCCCGATGTTAGATGATAACCCACCGCCTTTTCCTTTCATTGCTTTATTGGTATCGGGTGGTCATAGCATGATTGTCGATGTGCAGGGCATTGGGCAATATACGGTATTAGGTGAATCATTAGATGACGCTGCAGGTGAAGCATTTGATAAAACAGCGAAACTCCTTGGACTTGATTATCCAGGTGGCCCTTTATTAGCGAAATTGGCAGAAAAGGGCGAAGCAGGGCATTACAAGTTTCCTCGACCAATGACCGATAGACCAGGCTTGGACATGAGCTTTAGCGGCTTGAAAACATTCGCAGCAAATACTATTCGAGCTTGCGATGGCAGTGAACAAACAAAAGCAAACATAGCCTATGCATTTCAAGACGCAGTGGTCGATACTTTGCTGATTAAATGTCAGCGTGCGTTAAAGCAAACAAAACAAAAGCGGCTTGTAATAGCGGGCGGTGTTAGCGCTAACAAACAGCTGAGAGCCACTTTGCAAGACTTGAATCGCCGCAAAGGAATTGAGGTGTATTATCCTGCTTTTGAATACTGTACAGATAACGGCGCAATGATTGCGTTTGCTGGAGCGCAGCGCTTGTTAGCTGGAGAATCTGTAGGGCTAGATACGAAAGCGATGCCACGATGGCCGCTAGATTCACTTCAAGCGATATAGAAACAAAAAAGCGAAAAAGGCGCTCAAAAGCAAAAATGCCTTGGCCAGAAAGAGTTATGTGACGTGGATAATAAAATCCACTTTTCTATTTATCGTGATGTGAATGCCCGCTTTATAAAGCGGGCACTACTCATTTACCTTGCCTTTTTTCCAAATTTTACTTTCTTCTCCGCGTAATAAGCGACGAATATTATCGCGATGCTGCCATATAATAAGAATAGACAGCATAATCACTGCGTATAGATATTCGGGTTTGAAAAAAAGAGTATAAATTGGGGCAAGCATTACTGTAATAATGGCCGCTAATGACGAGTAGCCTGTCACTATGACGACTAATATCCAGCTACCCAGTAGCAAACCGGCTAAGTTAAATCCCATTGAAATGAGACAACCTAATGCAGTCGCTACGCCTTTTCCGCCCCTAAATTTAAAAAATACGGGATACATATGGCCAAGACATGCTGCGATCGCGATCGCTCCTATAGAAATGGCATCAACCCCTAATAGGAAAGAAGCATAAACGCTTACTGTTCCCTTCAATATATCGAAGACTAAAACTAAGACTGCAGCAAACGGCCCAGCTATGCGCAGCACATTGGTGGCACCTGGGTTTCCGGAGCCTTGGTTGCGCGGATCACCCTTCCCAAAAAGATAGCAAATGACAATAGCACTGGAAATGGAACCTAAAATATATGCAGCAAAAATCATCATCAGCGTGAATGAAATCATATACTTGGTCCCTATGTTGCGGTTACACTTGACGCTAGATTACTCGAAGGTGAAAAAAATCGCTAGGCGATTAAGTTATTGTCATGGATTTAGTTAAAATACAGGGCCTAACGGTCCACGCACTTATTGGTGTTTTTGATTTTGAAAGACACGCAAAGCAAAGATTAATACTCGACGTCGATATGCATACCGACCTTAGTTTAGCGGCCGCTACAGATGATGTTAGCAATACGATTGACTATGGAAAGGTGGCACAGCGTTTGGCTGAACTTGCAAATGAATCGTCATATTTTTTACTCGAGGCTTTAGCAAAAGAGATGCTCGATATGATAGTCGACGAGTTCAAGCCGCAAAAAGTGACGCTCACGGTGAATAAGCCGGATATTCTCAAAGAGGCCGAAAATGTCGCCATTAGTATGACCAGAGAATGCAGTTAGTGCCGCATTTCATACTTATTAGTGTTGGCTCTAACATTGACAAAGCGGCGAATACCGATGCTGGGCTCAATGGCTTAAATAAGGCCTTTGATGGCATACAACTCTCACCTGTTTACGAAAGTGAGTCTGTTGGTTTCAAAGGAGACACCTTCTTTAATCTAGTGGTGTCGGCGAAAACGAATAAAAGCATCGCTCGCGTTTGTGAAATTTTAAAACAAATTGAAGATGAAAACGGTCGCGTGCGCGGCTCGGAAAAGTTTGCCCCTCGCACATTAGACTTAGATTTACTTACGTATGATGACACTGTCATCGATAATCCGATTGTTTTACCTCGCGAAGAAATTCTCTATAATGCTTTTGTGTTAAGGCCGTTAGCGGATTTAGTACCACAGCACATGCATCCCTTGGTAAAGAAAACATATCAATCTTTATGGCAGCAGTACGACAAACAAAAACAGAATTTGTGGGTTGCTGACTATACATGGAGCAAGACGAAAACATGACGTTTTTTGAAATAATCATCCTCGCTATTATTCAAGGTTTAACGGAATTTTTACCTATTTCTAGTTCTGCTCACCTAATTTTGCCTGCTGAAATATTAGGGTGGCGCAACCAAGGGTTAGCATTCGATGTGGCTGTGCATGTGGGTAGCTTAATGGCGGTTGTTATCTACTTGAGGAAAGATGTGGTTGACCTTACCGTTGCATGGTTCTCGCATGGTTTGGGAAAACAGCAAACAACGCAGAGCAAATTGGCCTGGTGGATCATTATAGCGACTATTCCCGGTGTGGTATTTGGCTTTTTAATGAAGGACTGGATCGCTCTTAACGCCAGAACTGCTTTAGTAATTGCGTGTACAACGATTATTTTCGGCCTGCTGCTCTGGTATGCGGATATAAAAGCAAAACAACTTAAAACGATTGAAAAAATTGGATTGAAAGAAGCTATCGTTATTGGCCTAGCTCAAGCTATTGCCATTATTCCCGGTACATCGCGCTCTGGCATTACGATGACGGCAGGCCTAATGCTTGGCCTTGACCGCGAAAGTACCGCAAAATTTTCATTTTTATTATCAATTCCTATTATTCTTGGCGCAGGTCTTTTTTCTGTCTTAGAGCTACTCGGCAGTGTCGCTAAAGTCAATTGGAATGAGTTATTTTACGGAGCTGCATTCTCTTTTGTTGCTGCTTATTTATGTATATTCTTGTTTTTAAGTTGGATTTCTAGAATAGGCATGTTGCCATTCGTGATTTATCGTTTGGTATTAGGTTTCGTATTGTTATACATAGTTTTGGGTTAATTTATATACCCAAATTAGTCTATCGTTTACCAAAAGGGCTGTTAATATGACCGACACAATATTTACAAAAATTATTAATAAAGAAATCCCTGCCGATATATTGTTCGAAGACGAGAGAGTTTTAGTGTTCAAGGACATCAATCCGCAAGCGCCAGTGCACTTTTTAGTTATTCCTAAAAAGGCAATTGCTACGACAAACGATATTGCTGCTGAAGACGAAGCGCTTGTCGGTTACATGCATCGCGTAGCGGCAAATGTCGCAAAAGACCTAGGAGTCGCAGAGCAGGGTTTTAGAACGGTTATGAACTGTAATCAAGATGGCGGGCAAACGGTTTATCATATTCATTTGCACGTTTTAGCAGGGAAAGCCTTGGGCTGGCCTCCATATCAAGAAAGATTAAAAAGCTAAATTAATTCATAAGGTTGTAGTGGCTGGTGGCGATTTTCGGTTGTATCGTAGCAAAGTCAATCAACGAGTAAAATGTCAGCAAGGTTTGGTTACTTTGTTTGATGAAAATATAAAAATATAAGGTTTTATTTCCATGTCTACTCAAAATGCACTGTTAACCATCTTAGTCGAGAAAATTAATAACGATACCTTGGTTCTACCTACTCTTCCTGCAATCGCATTAAAAGTAAGAAAGTCGGCTGACGACCCTAATATCAATCTAAACGGCATGGCGGATGTGGTCGGACAGGATCCATCATTAAGCGCACGAATGATTAAAATTTCTAATAGTGCTTATTTGGGACGTTCTATAAAGGTAACTTCAACAACGCAAGCGGTTACCCGTATTGGTTTGAATCAAGTTAAGAACATTGCAACTGCGTTAGCGATGGAACAGCTGTTTGTTTCCAAGAATGAAGTTGTCAAAAAGTACATGGCGAAGATGTGGACTGACACGATCGACATCGTGGCGAATGCAATGGCTGCTATGCTGACTTATAAAGCGGCGACGGGCAAAAAGAACCTGAGTTTAGATACTATTACGCTCTCTGCTCTCGTGGCTAACATCGGTGCTCTGCCTGTATTAACAGAAGCTGAGCGTCATGATAGTGTCTTCGCAAACCCAACTTTTCTTGATGTTGCAATTGAAAAGCTATCTGGTCGCATCGGCGGAAGTATAATGCGTGAATGGCAGTTTAATGATGTTTTCATTCAGTGCGCAGAGCACTGGAGAAACTTGGAGTTCAATGAACCTACCGTTGGTTATATTGACTTTGTTCGCATAGGTGCTGCATTGTCTAATCAAGCAGAAAATGGAGACGAAATATTAACATTGGCACAGCAAAAAGGTATTTTTGATGACGTTGATGTTTACCAGTCACCCGAGTTTGTTGAAATGAGAGACAATGCGAAATCTATTTTTGCATGAGTACGCAATTTTTACATAGCACTGCTTGCATATCAGAACCGATGTAAATGAATCTAAAGTGCAAAAAGCTCAGCAAATGCTGGGTTTTTTTATGTCTGTAAATTGTGCATGGGTTGAGAAAGTCGCCTTAATTGATGATCCGATTAGGTTGGCACTCGTTAGGCAAGCACTGTTGGCATTTTAGCCGCTTAGTAAATTTTGACGTATGGTGTTTGTTGGGGGAATAAGTCAAAGCTTCTATTGCAGGTATGCAAACAAATTGGCTGTATTGATAAAAGAAGTATTTGAAAATAGGGAGCGAAATTAGATGTTTGTTTTGCATTTTTATTGCGATATGTCGCTGGATGGCAAGAGAAATAAAAATGCTTCTTTTTAAATCTCTCACCATATCAGGATTTGCTGGGAACTATCCTGTTCCGAATTCTTACTCTATAAAGAGAACGACTTTCCTGAAAACTTCTTAGCAAATATTTTTATGTCGCGATTGTTGCAAATAATGTTGTCATCTTGAATATCATGCTTCTCTAAAGCAGCATCAACGCCAATCATTACGGCATCCAAACACACTTGTGATTCTAACGCTTCGTCAGTAACGAACCTGATTTTTCTTGTCGCTTGTGTTTGTTCTTCGTTTGCTTGATGAAATGTTCTTGCAGCCTGAACCAAGGATTTACCGTTGCAGGTTAAAAGCGTCGTAAAGCGTTTGAAATTTTTGTCACTTGCTTTCACTAATTCTTGCGCAGCCGTCAGTCCTTCAGTTGCTGCTGTGTAGCAAACTTTAGTTTCGAATGTATCGTCACCTTGACGAAACTGAACATTTTTTGCGGAAACAGAAGTAGTAAAAGTAATTGTCGCGATTGCGAGTGTAGTTAATAGTGTTTTCATATGAGTATCCCAGTAATAATATTGTGCAACAACATTGTTGCCTGATAAATAATACTGATTTACATGATGAGATCTAGTGTTTTTGTAATTTAATTACATTTTTATCGAAAATAATTGGTTTTTTAACTAAAAAATGTAATTAAATTACTATGGGTTAACAAGTTGGTCTTGCGATTTACGTTGTTTTTACAAAATACACAAAACCTACGCTTTCTTTAAGGTGCACGTTAATAGTGATTTTGCGCTATTTTGGTGAGCTTTTTTGGTGCAGTTCTATTTTTGTATTTTAAGTTTGAGGTGAGCTGATTTTTTTGTAATAAAATTACATTTTGAGGTTGATCGAACGATCAACCTCGGAAAATCATTATTCTGCTTCAACGTCAAATATTTTGCGGAGCGCTTCTGCAAATTCAACGACTTCTCCAGACATAAGCGTAAAGTCAGCGTCTAGCTTAACATTGATTTCGTCTTTCGGAATATCCTCGTTTTGTTCTTTTACGACATCCGTAAATTTTAAACGCTTTATAGAAAGATCTTCGCTAATGATGCAAGTCAGTCGGTCTTGCCACGCAACGCTTAATTTTTGTACGAACATACCTGATTGCAAATGCGCTAGTATTTCTGGAGCATCCAGATCTTGTGATTTACATCTAATTGTTGCGCCATCTTCCGAAGGTGACTTAAATTCAGCCTCGTCAAGTATTTCAATTTGCTCTGGTGCATCTTGCATTACCCACGATGTTAACGTTTCCTGTTTGCTACTTTTCGCAAAGGGAACGACAGGAAGTGAACCAATACATTTTCTAATACAAGAGAGAAACGCTTCAGCTGCTCCATCAGAACTAGCATCAACAACAACAAGATTATGCTCGGGCGAAATAAAGCCATGTGTCACACTGTTTTTTGTAAACGCTTGAGGGAGCAAACGGTGGACAATTTCTTGTTTCAAATCTTGCTGTGATTTCTTTGGAACCGGCGATCCTGTCTCTGCCTCAATTTGTGCAACTTTTTCAGCGAGTTCATTATTGATAACTGACGCAGGCAATATACGCTCTTCTTTCTTAAGAACTAGCCAGTAACGATTGGCTGTCTTTTGAAACAACATGTCGCTATTTCTAAATGGTGAAGTCCATCCCATGGTTGCGATATCTTGAGAACCGCAAGGACGAAAAGACATGCTTTCCAACTGCGTTTGAAGTTGTTCTTCGGTAAGCTCTAACGTGTTTGTCAGCTGATATAACTTAAGGTTTTTGAACCACATATTTATTCTAATAATTATCCATAAAAAAGTTGACGCACTCTACCAATCTGGACGCCGATGGTCAAAACCAATTTCTCTGTCTATCGTAAAAAGGACACACCTATTTGAGCGCTCAAGACTTAAACAAGGACACACCTGTTTATGCATTAAACAGGTGTGTCCTTGTAAGAGGTGTGAAATTATAGTTGATGTCATAAATGTTGGTATTAGCGCAACTAAACGCTAAGATGTGGTGGTTAATTGGCGTTTTTTTACTTATTTTTAAAATAATTTGTGAATTTTGCTAATTCTTTTAGAGATTTAATAAAACTGTCACAGAATACTTCAATAATGGCTGTCTATTAAATATGTCACGAGTTCAACAAATGTCTCGCACAATACTGTTAGTTGAGGACGAAGCCCCCATCAGGGAAATGCTTTCTTTTGTCTTAGAACAAGCTGGTTTTACTGTAGTTGAAGCAGAAGACTTCGATGTTGCTTTGGAAAAAGTGAAAGAACCTTACCCTGATCTTATTTTACTCGATTGGATGCTACCGGGTGGAAGTGGTGTTCAGTTGGCTAAAAAGCTTAAGCAACACGAATTCACCCGCGATATCCCAGTGATAATGCTCACTGCTCGAGGTGAAGAGGATGATAAAATTCGAGGTTTGGAAGCTGGCGCAGATGACTACGTCACGAAACCCTTCTCACCAAAAGAGTTAGTCGCCCGCATAAAAGCAGTCATGCGTCGTGTCACGCCCACTTCTAAAGAAGAACCTATCGAGTTTAATGGCTTAATACTAGAGCCTATCTCTCATCGCGTAACGGCTAACGGCGATCCCTTAGATATGGGGCCAACGGAATTCAAGATGTTACATTTCTTCATGACACACTCTGAGCGTGTATATAGTCGTGAGCTGCTGCTCGACAATGTCTGGGGCACCAATGTTTACGTCGAAGACCGCACGGTTGACGTGCATATTCGCCGGCTTCGCAAAGCCCTATCGCAACATGGCCATGATGCGATGATACAAACTGTCCGTGGCGCAGGATATCGTTTCTCAAATAAGATTTAAATGTATTACCCGCGTTCTTGGACTAAAAGTATATTAAGGCTATTTACCTATCTAGCCTTAATTTTGCTTGTGGGTGTTTACCTTGAAAATGTGACTTTAGTGCTACTGATCGCATCTGTGACCCTTATTGTTTTCAACTATCTTCATTTATATCGACTAACCAAGTGGCTCTGGCAAAGCAGAAAAATGTCACCACCATCTGCTCCCGGCCTATGGGAGCATGTATACGAAGGCGTTTATTATTTGCAGCGCCGCAATCGCAACAAGCGTCGGAACTTAGGTGAATTAGTTAAGCGTTTCCGCGAGGGTTCTGAAGCTCTCCCCGATGCGGTTGTTGTGGTGGATAAGGAAGCCAAAATTGTTTGGTGTAATCGTCATGCGAGAATAGAAATAGGCTTAAAGTGGCCAGACGATTCTGGGCGCAGAATTGATAATCTGATCCGTCATCCTAAGTTTATCGAGTATTTTCACTCTGGTGAATATCATTTCCCCATAGAAATTCCTGCGCCAACAAACCCTAGCAAAACGTTTGAATACCGGATTATGACGTATGGTGAAGATCAGCTATTGCTTATAGTCAGAGATGTATCTCGAGTTTCACAACTAGAAGAAATGCGCAAAGACTTCGTCGCAAATGTGTCGCATGAACTGCGAACACCATTGACGGTCATCAATGGCTATCTAGAAGTGCTTACAGCGGACAGTAACGACGAGAACCCATTTGTGCAAAAAGCGATGAACGAGATGGGAACACAAACGAAACGAATGCAGGCGCTCATCGAAGACTTGCTGATTTTGTCTCGTATTGAAGCGTCAGCAGAGCGAATATATGAAAACACAATCAATATGACGGCGCTGTTAAAGCAAGTTGAAACTGAAGCGAAAACGCTGAACATAGACAAACAACACAATATTTCGTTTAAAGTTGACGATGAACTTCGGATTTTCGGGGTTGAAACAGAAATGCGTAGCGCGTGTTCTAACCTGATCTTCAACGCCATCCATTACACGCCAGCAGGTGGAAATATAAAAGTACTGTGGAAGAAGCGTGCAGGTGGTGCCTATTTTGCAGTAGTTGACAATGGCGATGGCATCGAAGAAAAGCATTTGCGGCGACTAACAGAGCGCTTTTATCGCGTGGACAAAGCGCGCTCAAGAAAAACCGGTGGTTCAGGTTTAGGGCTATCAATTGTGAAGCATGTCCTGAATCATCACAATTCGTTTTTAAATATTGAGAGTAAAGTTGGAAAGGGCAGTGAATTTTCATTTATACTGCCCCCAGAACTTATTTATGAAAATAGCTTGGACTCGTGAGCCGCGCAATATCAAATAAAAATATCTCTGAAAAAATCCATAGCAGCCTTAAAGGCAAGAAGCACTTTGTGTGTTTATGGCTTGGATTATTCTTATTGCTGCCAATGCATGTGAAGGCTCAGTCGGTCGAAGGTGAGCCTTTGTCTCAAGTGCCGATAACAAGTTTTCCTCCAGTAGAAACAGTAACCAGCAATGAGCGCGCTATTGAACTGCCCGATACCATTCCAACTAACTTGGCAGCATTGAACAAGCAAGACAGCCTAGCGGGTGTGTATGGAAGCATATCGTCGGTTGGTTCAGATACCTTGGCTACATTAATTTCATTATGGTCTGAACGATTTAAAACGGCTTATCCGCACGTGAAATTTCAAATTCAAGCATCGGGTTCGGCAACTGCCCCTCAGGCTCTAACTCAAGGTACAGCGACTATTGGGCCAATGTCGCGGGCGATGACAGCGAGTGAAATCAGTCGTTTTACGCAAAAGTATGGGTATCCGCCCACTGCGCTGATTGTTGCTGTTGATGCAATTGCCATTTACGTTGAAAAGAATAATCCCATCGAATCACTCACACTAAAGCAAGTTGATGCGCTTTTTTCAGCAACTCGGTTTTGTGGTTCATCTAAGAAAATAGACACGTGGACTGACATTGGCGTGACTAAATTTGGTGAAAATCGAGAAGTGCTTTTATACGGTCGAAATTCCGCATCAGGCACCTACGACTTATTTAAGAAGCAAGCTTTGTGTGAAGGCGATTTCAAAGCCACAGTTAACGAGTTGCCGGGCTCATCATCGGTTGTGCTATCTATTGCATCTTCTGTTGGTGGTCTTGGTTATGCCGCTCTTGGGCGCTTTGATGAAAACGTGAAGGCGCTCTCCATTGGTACGCAAACGCAGGGTAATACCGTTTACATTGAGCCAAATACCGAAAACATCACTACGGGTACGTACCCATTTTCTCGCTATCTATATATCGTGGTAAATAAACCGCCAAACGAACCTCTGCCTGTTTTAGAGCGTGCTTTTCTTACTTTTATTTTATCTGATGAAGGACAAAAAATGGTGAGTGAAAATGGCTACTATTCGGTTAATAAGCAGCTTAGGGACAAGCAATTAGTTTCTATTTTACGTTAATCGAAGCGGTTCACTAAAGTGATCCCGCTTTTATTGCTCACTACCCAACAACAGAGATAAGTCAAATTCCTTCCTTCACTTATTGTAAGAATTTTTTTGTGTGAAATTTTTGTGACAATCCTGTCATGTAACATAACTGTCATTTACATCGAGTAATCTCCTCTCAAAATTTGTAGCAATAAATTCTTACTATTGATGTTTTGGAGAAAAAAATGAACTTGAACGGACTATTTAAAGTTTCTGCAATCGCAGCTACTTTAGCTCTAGGGGCATGTGGCGGAGATATTAATATTTCTGAAGGCGATATCATTGATAACAGTGTTGTAAACAATGATAACAGCAATAATGGTGGCACTCCTGTTACGCCTACTCCGGATGATACAAAACCAGGTTCAGTTGATACTTTCCTAAGTGGTCAAGTATCAACAGCATTGGGTCAATCGATTGAAGTAAGAGAACTTTCTGGTCGCCTTACTGACGCAGACGCAGTTAACGGTGTCATTACATTGACTAACGATACAGTATGGGCATTGACTGGCCCGGTTTTCGTTGGCAATGACAAAGCAAATAGCGTCACGTTAGAAATTGAGCCAGGCACCATTATTTTTGGTAGCCGAGGCGCTGATTATTTAGTTATTAGTCGTAATTCAAAAGTTGAAGCGGTAGGCACTGCTGCTGCTCCAATTATCTTTACTTCATACAACGACGTTATTGGTGAAGAAGTTCAAGCCGGCCAGTGGGGCGGCATGATTGTCCTTGGTAATGCACCAACAACCAAATGCCCGATTGATGGAACAGACTGTTCATTACAAGTTGAAGGCGCAGAAACCGGCGCAGTATTCGGCGGCGCAGACGATGCTGACAATTCAGGTACCTTGAAATACGTTGTGGTTAAATATGCTGGTTTCGAGATTGCTCCTGATAACGAATTAAACGGTATCACTTTTGGTGGTGTTGGTTCTGGTACGGAAATCGATTACCTACAAGTGCACGCAAATGCAGATGATGGCGTTGAGTTTTTCGGTGGTTCAGTTAACGCCAAGCATTTAGTACTTACTTCAATTCAAGACGACTCGGTAGACTGGGATAACGGCTATAACGGCAAACTACAGTATGTTTACGTAGAGCACGCACCTGATGGTTCTGATGCTAACCGCGGTATCGAAGGCGACGGCGACGGCGGTGACGGCGATGCATTCTCACTTCCAAAAATTGCTAACATTACGATTATCGGTAACAGTTTCGATACAGCAGACGCCGATTCTGAAGGTGTTTTGTTACGCGACCAAACTGGCGCAAACATCATTAACATGCTGATCACTGGCCCTGCAGGTATGGGTGAGTGTTTAGAAATGGACAACGATGCAACCGTACAAGGCAACCTTGCTGACGGCGATATCACGATTACGAATTCAGTGATTGCTTGCTCAGAGGCATTTAACTTTGGCGAAACTGATGTTGATTTGAATACTTGGTTTGGCACAGAGCAGCAAGGTAATAGCGTTATCGCTTTCGCTGACAGAGCTAATGTTGGTATTAACAGTGACGGTACATTGACTGCAGAAAGCGCATTACGCACGTCGGGTGGCAACCCAACAAATTTAGACACATTTTTTGATACCAACTCGTTCATCGGTGCGATTGGTGCTGATGATTGGCGCCAAGGTTGGGCATTTGGATTTGGTGGCGGTGAAGTGGGTGTTGTCACTACAGCGTCGGGTTGCCCTGCTGGAACAACAACGATTCCGGCGGTTGATGGTACAACCAATACTTGCCAATTATCTGGTCGTATTACTGCTAATTTACGTTTAACTGCGGGTAATCACTATGCATTGTCTGAGGCAGTATTTGTTGGTGGCGACAATGTTGATAGTGCTACACTGACTGTTGACCCAGGCGTTGTTGTTTACGGTAGCTCTGGTGCAGACTACTTAGTCGTTAGCCGTGGTTCAAAAATTGAAGCAAATGGTACTTCCACTTCTCCTATTACATTCACATCGCGTCAGCACGTAGCTAACGGTGTTACTGCTGGTTTAGCTAACGGTACTGCGGGCCAGTGGGGCGGCATGGTTATTTTAGGTAACGGCACGTCTACTAAATGCCCAACAGACGGTTCTGCCTGTGCACTGCAAGTTGAAGGTGTACAAGAAGGTGCTGTTTTCGGTGGAACAAACGATGCTGATAATTCAGGTACTTTGCGCTATGTCCGAGTCATGCACGGTGGTTTTGAAGTTGCACCTGATAACGAGTTGAACGGTATTACTTTTGGTGCTGTTGGTTCAGGAACGGTAGTTGAATATTTACAAATTCACAAAAATGCGGATGACGGTGTTGAATTCTTTGGTGGTGCAGTTAACGCTAAATATGTTGTGCTAACCGGTATTCAAGACGATTCAGTTGATTGGGATAATGGTTATACAGGTAAAATGCAGTTCGTACTTGTGAAGCACGCTGATGACAACTCAGACGCAAACCGTGGTATTGAAGGTGACGGTGACGGTGGTGCTGGTACTGCTTTCTCTAACCCAACGATTGCCAACATGACCATCATAGGTAATGCGTTCGATACTGCAGATGCAGACTCTGAAGGTGTATTGTTACGTGACCAAACAAACGCGCAACTTTATAACTTTGTGGTAACGGGTCCTGATGGCATGGGCGAATGTTTTGAAGCTGATTTATCAGATGGCGATACAACGCTTGAAGAGAACATGGATGGAACGAGTGCGACTCAGTTAGTGTTCCAGTCTTCGGTATTAGCGTGTACGCAAAACATCAATAACTCGGGTACATTTGACCAAGAAGCGTGGTTCCTAGCTCAAACGGGTAACTCAACTGCAGCAAATCAAGCAGCAGTATTGAATGGTATATTTACCATCGATGCAACAGTACCTACTGACGTAACGACCTTAGATAGTTTCTTTACTACTGTCGACTACATCGGCGCAGTAAAAGATGCAGACAATAACTGGACTGCAAACTGGACGGTAGGTCTTTAAGAGCTACGACAGTTTGAGAGCAATTGGCTCGCGAGTAAATGGATACAGGTGCGTTACTCTTAGGTAGCGCACTTGCATTTAAAAGATTCAGTTTTAGATGTTGCTAAATTTAGGTACTGTAAAAAATTAGCAACTAATGAGGTTAAAATGAACCAGCCTGCAAACAGGTTTCCAGTAAAGCAACTAACACTCGCGGTGTTAGCTTCATTTGCAGTAGCGCAGCCATTCTTCGCGCAGTCGGTAATGGCGCAGCAAGCAGACGAAGAAGAAGCAATTGAAGAAGTTGTTGCTACTGGAACACGATTAAAAGGAACAGCAACAGCTGTTTTAGAAGAACGTAAAAACCAAGCCTTCGTTGCCGATATTTTAGGTGCTGAACAAATTTCAAGAACGGGTGACGGGGATGCGGCATCCGCCCTTCGTCGTGTAACCGGCTTGACCTTGGTAGATGGCAAATTCATCTACGTTCGTGGTTTGGGTGAGCGCTACTCAAGTACGCAACTCAATGGTGCGGCCGTACCTAGCCCTGATCCAACAAGAAACGTTATTCCACTTGATTTATTCCCCGCCGATATCATTGAAAGTTTGTCAGTACAGAAGTCCTTTTCGCCTTCTATGCCTGCTTCTTTTGGTGGCGGTAACGTTAATATTCGTTTAAAAACTATTCCTACCCAGTTCATATTCAACGTTTCGGGTAGTTTAGGTTACAACACTGAAAACTCAGGCGATGCGCTAGCTTATAATGGTGGTGGCAATGATTGGCAGGGTCGCGATGATGGTACTCGTGCCGCGCCTGCTTCGATCGCAACGCGTTGGGAAAACAAAGAATTTTTGGACTCTCTTGACCAAGATGTCGCACTTGCATTATTACGCGACGTTAATCGTGACTATGACCCCTTTTTAGATAGTGTAGGCCCCGATATGGGATTTAACTTCTCATTAGGCAACAGTTTTGATATTGACGATAAATGGCGCTATGGCTTTTTGGTAACCAGTAGCTACGATAATGAAACAAGCGTTTCTGAAGAGTACGAATTGCAGCAAGCCGACCGCGTGCAGGATTCAATCAACATCGTGCGTTTCTTTGACGATATTTCGGTTACTGAAACAAGCATTAAATGGTCAAACATGGTCAACTTAGGTATCGACTACAATCGCAATCACCGAGTAGATTACAGTTTGATCATATTGAACGATACGCGTGATCAAATTAGTGAAAAATTCGGCAATACTGAAAATCTAAGCCAGGCTGAAGGTTTGCGTATTCGTGATGTTGAAGTTGAATACGAAGAACGTAAGATGTTTACCAATCAGATTCGCGGCATGCATACTTTTCCTCAGTTTAATTTTGCAGGAATTGACTGGAAATATAGTCTGGGCCGTTCAGTTCGAAATGCGCCTGGAAACTTCGAGTCACGCTTTGTCATTAGTGACCTTAATAGCGACGGCACGTTTGATACTACTAATGAAATTGCCTTGAATAACTCCACAACGGCAGCGCGATATTCATTTCAAACACTTCACGACAGGCTAGAGAATGCGGGTTACAACGTAACCATGCCGTATTCTATCGAAAATTGGGAGATGGAGTTTAAGTTTGGTGCTGATTTCTTGACCAAAACTCGTACTGCTGAGAACCGTCGATTTGACATTAATACGCGGGCTTTCACTGATCCAGACTTATTACTCGGCAACTCATATTCCAGTATTTTCAGTGATCAAGCGTTAAGCGATGAGACTAATTTTGGCGGAGCGGGCCCTGCAATAATAAGAGATACAACGATTGCCGGCGATGATTACGCGGCAGGTCAAAAAGTCGATGCTTATTATGTTGAAGGTGATTTCTTCTTCAAGAACAAATGGCGCTTTAGTGGCGGTGTTCGTTTTGAAGATTTCCGTCAAGTGGTTGCCCCGTTCGACCCACGTACGAATCAGTTCGACTTGCCGGATGAAGCCGACCGTTCGCAGCTAGCGTTTCAAGAAGATGATTTTTACCCTGCAATTGCAATGACCTACATCAAAGATGAGGGCGTGCAGTTTAGAGCAAGTATTGGTCAAACGGTAGTTCGTCCTGATTTGCGTGAAGTATCATCTTCAACGTTTATTGACCCGCTAACTGAATTTCCAATTGCGGGTACACCAGGTATCAATACCACGTCTATTATTAACTACGATCTTCGTTGGGAATGGTATCGAGAAGCTGGTAACAACCTGTCGGTGGGTTTGTTCTATAAGGACATGGATGCGCCCATTGAATCGGTTCAGTCGCCAGCTCAGGATGGTCCGCCGCTAATACGGATTGCGAATGCCGAAACGGGTGAGCTTTACGGTATCGAAGTGGAGTTTTTACAAGGTCTAGAATTCATTGGTGAGGGTATTTGGGACAATATGTTTGTGTCAGGTAACTTAACCTTAAGTGATTCTGAAATTCAGCTTGATAGACAGAATATTGTTGAGCAAACCGGTGTTTCAGCTGCTGTCACTAACTTACAGCGCCGTTTAACCGGTCACTCTCAATATGTAATGAACCTGCAAGGCGGTTTCGATTCTGACAATGGGGAACACTCACTTTCAGTCGTTTATAACGTATTCGGTGAGCGTATTTTGATACCCGGTATCGATGGTTTTGACGATAGTTATGAGCAACCTTTTCACTCTTTAGATACGGTTTATAAGTTTTATCCTGACTTCAACACCACAGTGACGTTCAAAGTTCAAAATATACTGGGCGAAACTAAAAAGCTAGAGTTCGAAAATGTGCTATTGCGTTCCGAAACACGAGGACGTGAATTGAGTTTGTCAGTAAAGTACGATTTTTAACTGACACAAAAAGTTCATAAAACTCACTCCGTTGCTTAAAAGCTGTGCCATGTAACCCTTCTACACAAGTGGCACAGCTTTTTTATTCTTAGATCCCGCCAGACTTTCCTGAATATGACAGTTATGTAATAAATCTGTAATAGAATACCTCTATCCTTTGCGCAGATTTTGCTGTGGCTGTTAGCGCTTAATTGCTAACACCCAGTCTGTTTATTTTGAACTTAGGATGCGTATATGAAGGTTTTTCAAACGTTAATAGCGACTGCAGTCACGTCAGTGTTACTCAGCACGTCTGCTTTTGCACAAGAAGATAAGTATCTTGACCCAGCGGCCAAAAAGGCCACTGAAATTAATGAATCTGCGGTTAAGTCGCAGGGTAAAATTAATAGCATCACAGATCAAATTGATGACAAACTTCAGCAGTTCAAAGCACTAAGCAAAGAAATAGAAGGCTTAGAGGTTTATAACGAGCAGTTGCGTCGTCAAATAGCCAACCAAGACCAAGAAATGATAGACCTCAACCAGTCGATAGACGAAGTGAGTGTCATAGAGCGTCAAATCACGCCATTGATGCTGAATATGATTACTGGCTTATCTCAGTTCGTCGGATTGGACGTTCCCTTCCTTGCTGAAGAACGTGGCAACCGCATCCTCGATTTACAAAACATGATGGACAGAGCCGATGTGTCGTCTTCTGAAAAATTCCGTCGTGTGATGGAAGCTTATCAGGTTGAAATGGACTACGGCAAAACAATTGAAGCTTACCCTGGCTTAAAAGATATCGATGGCCAAGAACGCTCAGTTGAGTTTTTACGCATTGGCCGCACGGCATTGATTTATCAAACGCGCGATGGCAGCTATCAAGGTGCGTGGAATAAGCAAACACGCCAGTGGGAAGAACTTGATTCAAGCTACAAAAACCAAATATCCAAAGGTTTGCGTATCGCGAAGAAGCAACTAGCACCGGACCTATTAATGGTTCCAGTCGCGATTACGGATTAAGGGAAAGATGATGAACATATTCTTTTTTAAAAACACAGATAAAAGCAAGCGTAAGAACGCGCGAGCAAACAACACGCCAATGACCTTTGCAAAATCGATGTTAGCGGCAACGGCAGCTGTCGTTTTATCTTTCTCTGTTCAGGCACAGTCAGATACCGCGCTTGACCTAGATGCACTTCTTAAGCAACTAGAAGAGGGTAAGTTTGCACAGTCAGAGCAAAATAAATCGCGTGAACAAGACTTTATGTCGAAGCGTGCGCAGCAAGACCAGATTTTACGTGACACGCTCAAACTTCGTGATGCGCAATTAGCGATGTCTGAAAAGCTAGAAACGCAGTTTGAAGAAAATGAGTTTAAAATAACAGATTTGAATGGCGCACTTGATAACCGCCTAGGTTCGTTAAAAGAGTTGTTTGGTGTGTTGCAGCAAGTTGCTGGTGACACTAAAAATAAATTCTCGAACTCAGTAATATCAGCGCAAATCCCTGGTCGTTCTGAATTCTTAGATGAGATGGCTCAGTCAATGGGCCAGTCAACCAAACTTGCATCAATTGCCGAGATAGAGCGTGTTTGGTTTGAAATTCAGCGCGAAATGACAGAGTCAGGCAAGGTTACTCGATTCAATACGGACGTCGTTGAAGCCAACGGTGAAAAGGTGAATAAAGAAGTCGTCCGAGTGGGGCCGTTCGGCTTAATTTCAGATGGCAAATACTTAGAGTATCAAGGTGCAACGGGCGTTGTTTCTGAACTACTTCGCCAGCCAAAAGACCGTTTCGTAGAGTCAACCGCTGCACTACAAGCATCTTCAGGTGAATTGGTTACTTTCGGTTTAGATCCAACGGGTGGTTCAATTCTTGGTCTACTGATCCAAGCGCCTTCATTAGAAGAGCGTATTCATCAAGGTGAATTAGTTGGTTACATCATTATTGCAGTGGGTGCTGTGGGTATCTTGGTAGCGTTCTGGCGCTTTATCGTGCTAACGCTGGTGACTTCAAGCGTTAATCGCCAGCTTAAGTCGGACAAATTATCAGACAATAACCCATTGGGTCGTGTACTGAAGGTAAAAGAGAAATATCCAGATGTGGATACGGAAGCACTAGAACTTCATTTGACCGAAGCTATTTTAGGCGAAGTACCTAAGCTAGGCCGCTATCTCACGCTCGTAAAAATGATTTCAGTGGTAGCACCTCTTGGCGGTTTGTTAGGAACGGTAACGGGTATGATTGTGACCTTCCAACAAATTACCTTGTTTGGTACAGGCGACCCGAAAATCATGGCTGGTGGTATTTCATCAGCCCTAATGACAACGGTATTAGGCTTGGTAGTGGCAATTCCAACCACATTGCTTTACGCACTATTAAGTACGCAAAGTAAAAATGTTGTGATGATTCTACAAGAACAGGCCGCTGGCGTTATTGCAGAGCGGGCTGAAAAGCAAGCGCTTAAAAACCCAAAGGCATAAATCATGTTTGTAGATATTTTCGAATCAATTCGTGACTTTACCGAAACTGGCGGGACTATCCTGCTGGTTATCGGGGCGCTTATCTTCGTAATGTGGATATTGATACTCGAGAGAATTCTATATGTGACCAATGGCCACAAAAAAATGATGAAAAATACCATTGCTGAGTGGCACGCACGCATCGAACGTAACTCGTGGAATGCCGTGCAAATACGCCAAGCAATGATTTCTCGAGTAAGTTTAAAACTGCGTTTTAGTTTACCTATCATTCAAGCCCTTGTAGCCCTATGTCCTCTGCTTGGACTTATGGGAACCGTCACCGGCATGATTATGGTGTTTGACGTAATGGCAATGACAGGTGGCGGTAACGCCCGTTCAATGGCTGCAGGGGTGTCTCAGGCGACTATCCCTACAATGGCAGGCATGGTCGGGGCGCTTTCGGGTGTATTTGCGTCAACTTGGTTAACCAGAACCGCAAAAACTGAACGTATGCATTTAGAAGACGCTTTACAACTGCAACGCAGCGAATAATCGCTGGTTGGTTAAGGAATACTTATGAAACATTTACAAAACTTAGTCGAAGAAGAAGAAGCAACAATCGATATGACGCCAATGCTTGACGTGGTATTTATTATGTTGATTTTCTTTATTGTTACGGCGTCTTTTGTAAAAGAGTCTGGCATTGACGTTAATCGTCCAGATGCACCGACCGCAGTGAAAAAAGACCGTGCAAATATCTTAATTGGTATCAGCGATAAAAATGAAATTTGGATAAACAAACGTCAAATTGATGTGCGTGCTGTGCAGGCAAACGTTGAGCGTTTGCATGCTGAAAATCCACAGGGTTCTGTGGTTATTCAAGCCGATCGTAAATCAACAACTGAGTTCTTAATCAAAGTCATGGACGCTTCGCGCGCTGCGGGTGTGTCCGACGTTTCTATTGCTGCACAAGAGTAGATTGTTATGCTAAGACTTCTGATTGCTATTGTCTTAGCTGCTGTTATCACACTGAGCTTGTTTTTTTTGATGCAAGCCTTGATAGCCAGCGGTGATAAGACATTATCTGAGCCACCGGTAGGCAAAGTGCTTGATTTTGTGCGTGTTCCAAAAGAAGAAAACGTGCAGAAAAAAGACAACAAGCCTAAGCGCCCACCTAAGCCGGAAGCGCCGCCTCCTGAAATGGAAGCGCCACAGATGGACTCTCCAACACCAGACGGTGACGGTGCTGCATTGGATTTTGGCGCTGATGTATCGAATGATATCGCACTGGACGGTGGTTTGGCTTTAGGTTCGGGTGATGGAGAATACTTACCGATTGTAAAAGTAACGCCTGTTTACCCAAGACGTGCACTGCAGCGAGGCATCCAAGGCTACGTAATTGTTGAATTTACAGTGAGTAAAATTGGTGCGGTGGTCGACCCATTTGTGGTTGAAGCTAACCCAGAAGGTATTTTTGACCAAGCAGCAATGGATGCAGCAAAAAAATTCAAATATAAGCCACGTGTTGTTAATGGTGAACCCGCCGCTGTTTCTGGGGTTCAGAACCGTATAACCTTTAAGATTGATGGATAAGGGGATGATGATGAAAAATAAATTCTCTTTGTTGTTATCGTTGGTATTAGTTTTTGGGTCTGTGTTACTGATTTCATCGTTGAATAATGTGGCGTTAGCACAAGATACTGAGGCCGCAGAATCTTCTGAAATCTCGCCTGGCGAACGTAAAACCAGACGTGTGCCTGCACTACGTTCAAGAGTGTATGAGCAGCTATCCCGCGCACAAACTGCAGGCGATGCTGGTAATGTCGCAGAAGCCATCGCAATACTGGACGAAGTAAGAGATAAAGATAGCTCGATGAACGGTTACGAAAAATCGATGATGTATAACTTTTACGGCTTTATTTATTACAACAATGAAGATCTCGAAAAATCGATTGAAAGCTTTGAACAGGCTGCTGCACAAGATCCTATCCCAGAAAAGTTTGAACAGACAACGCTGTTTACTTTGGCGCAGCTTTACATGGCCACGGGCAAGTTCGAAAAAAGCATCGAGAAGCTAGAGCAGTGGGAAGCGCTTAATAACGGTGTCATTCCACCTAAAAACTTTGTTCTAAAAGCGCAAGCGCATTATCAGAATAAAAATTACGCTGAATCGGCTCGATATATTGAACTGGCGATAGACGGTCACGAAGCGGAAGGGTACTTGCCTGACGAAGGTTGGTTGATTTTGCAGCGCGCGGTTTATTATGAAATGAAGCAGCCCGAAAAAGTAAAAGAGATATTGGCGAAAATGATCCGCCTGTACGATAACCCTAAATACTGGATACAGTTAGCGGGTATGTACGGTGAACTTGGCCAAGAAAAACGTCAGCTAGCCATGATGGAAAGCGCCTACCAGTTAGGCTATGTCGAATCTGCGTCAGATATATTTAACTTTGCACAGTTGTATTATTACCATGAGGCGCCGTTTAAAGCTGCTGCGCTAATGGACCAAGCGCTTAAAAATGGCCTGCTTGAACGCAACCTACGCAATCTTAAGTTCTTATCCATTTGCTGGACGTCGGCAAAAGAGCAAGACAAAGCGATTCCTGTGTTAATCGAAGCTGCTGAATTAGCGGAAGACGGCGAGCTCGATGCGCAACTTGCCCACCTTTATTATAATAGTGATAAATTCGATAGCGCGATTGCTTCATCGAATGCGGCTATTGAAAAAGGTGGCTTGAGCAATCAAGGTTCGGTTCATATGCTGCTAGGCTTGGCGTATTACAATCAGAAAGACTTTGTAAAAGCCTTGGATGAATTAGCTAAGGCTGAGGAATTTAAGTCCAGCAGGGCCGCTGCTCAGCAGTGGAAGCAGTTTGTTGGCAGAGAAAAGTATGAAACTGAACAGTTGCAAATTGAGTTAAACAGTATTTAGGTAGTAAATTGTTAGGTTTTTGAATGTCTATGCATCAAATAGCATTCAGCATTGTAGTAGAGTACAGTTTCTTCACTAATACTGTAAATAGATATAGAGCCTGCTAGTATTGATTGTTACAAGCAAAAAAGGCAGCGCTTCTCCGAAGCGCTGCCTTTTTATTGCGACGTTAAATACTATTTATCGTTAGCAATTTGCTCATGCAGCCAAGCAGCATGTCGCGGTGCTTTTTTAGTTTTGCTCCATTCTTCCAACATGTCAGGGGCAACTCTATGTAGCTCTTGCATTTGCTCACTGGTATGCGTGTTCGCAGCAAGTTCTAAACGATGACCGTTCGGATCGAAGAAGTAAATCGACTTAAATATGCCATGGTTAGTCGGACCAATAACATCGATGCCGTGACTCTCAATCGATGCCTTCGCTGCTTCTAATGCTTCTAAGCTATCAACCTTAATCGCGATGTGCTGTACCCATTTAGGCGTGTTTTGGTCGCGATCCATATCAGGTTGTTCTGGCAGCTCAAAAAATGCTAAAACGTTACCATTTCCTGCATCCATGAAAATATGCATGTAGGGGTCGTAGGCACCAGTAGAGGGAACGTGATCTTCAGCTATCGCTAGCTGAAAATCCATACCCAATACGTTTTGATAAAACTCAACGGTTTCCTTCGCATCCTTGCAGCGATAAGCTACATGATGAAAGCCATTTAGCTGAATTGGGTGGCTCATACGCCCTCCTTTTCCTCAGTTTTTTTACTTGTGTCCAACACACCGCGATTAATTTGATCACGTTCAATAGATTCGAATAGGGCTTTGAAGTTACCTTCACCGAAACCGTCATCACCTTTGCGTTGAATAAATTCAAAGAATACCGGGCCTAGCTGTGTTTCAGAGAATATTTGAAGCAGCAAGCGCGGGCCGTCTTCTGTCGTGCCATCCATTAAGATACCGCGAGTTTGTAGCTCCTCAACTGATTCGCCATGATTTGGTAAGCGGCCTTCTAAAAGCTCGTAATAGGTTGCTGGTGGTGCAGTCATGAAAGGCATTCCCATGTCTTTCAGGCGATCCCAACAGGTCAGTAAATCGTCACAGCTAAAAGCGATATGCTGGATGCCTTCGCCATTAAATGCGCGCAAGAACTCTTCAATTTGTCCTTTACCGCCTTCGCCTTCTTCGTTCAAAGGAATGCGAATTTTGCCGTCTGGCGCTGTCAGTGCTTTCGACGTCAAACCAGTGTATTCACCTTTGATGTCGAAGAAGCGAATTTCTTTAAAGTTGAATAACTTTTCATAAAAATCAGCCCAATATTTCATTCGGCCGCCATAAACGTTGTGCGTCAAGTGGTCGATAACTTTAAAGCCTGCGCCTACTGGGTTGCGATCAACGCCTTCAATATAGTCAAAGTCGATGTCGTAAATTGATAAGCTGTCGCCATAACGGTCGATCAAATAAATGATAGCGTTGCCGATACCACGGATAGCGGGCAAACGAAGCTCCATCGGACCTGTTTCTACCTGCACCGGTTCTGCACCTTGTGCCAATAAATATTTATATGCTTTTACAGCATTCTTAACGCGAAAACCCATACCACAGGCAGATGGACCGTGCTCACGTGCAAAGTACGAAGCTGCTGATTTTGGCTCGTAGTTAGCGATAAGATTGATACCGCCTTGGCGCCATAGCTGCGCGTCTTTAGTGCGGTGATTAGCAATGTGGGTAAAGCCCATCACAGTAAATACTTTTTCTAGGTGGCCTTTTTCAGGAGAAGAAAATTCGATGAATTCAAATCCATCTAAGCCCACTGGATTTTCAAATAAGTCTGCCATTGTTCCCTCTCTTTATCATTGTGTATTAATTATTGTGTATTAATTACTACGTATTAATTGTTATGTGAAAATATAGACGCGCTTGGCGCCAAATTTTGATGGGCGCAGTTTAGGTTATTTCGCTAAAAATTACCCGAGAAGGGCACCCTGAGGCACAGTCGCAATTTAATCAAAAACACGCGATTGTAAATATTATAATACGGAAGTGAGGTTGCAGGGCGCATTTTTAGGTTTTAACTATCTATGCAGTATGTTGAAGCTGCGTATTCTAGCTTTCTAAGAAGAAAACAAATATCGCTTTTATTATTGGTGTGAACTGGGTCAGTTTGTGATCGCTAATAAATACCGCTTTTTTGCTCCAGAATTTATCCATCGCCTACAATACAGTTTCTGCCGCCGTCTTTCGCTTTGTAAAGGTTCTCATCGGCATAGCCGAGCATCGATTCAACTTTACGTTTGAATTTGCTTGTTACGCCTATGCTGACAGTACAGGTTATCCCGACTCCTTTACGAATGAAGCGTTTGTTGCTGACGGCCACGCGAAAGCTGTCTAGCAAGGGGATGGCTTCTTTTAAACTTACATTAGGTAAAAACACACAAAATTCCTCTCCGCCAAAGCGCGAGATACACTGTGTGCTAAAGTGTTTAGCCAACAATTTAGAGAATTCTTTTAGTACAATATCCCCGTGGTCATGGCCATAGCTATCGTTAACTGTTTTAAAAAAATCTAAGTCCATTAGCGCCAATGTTTTGTGCTCTAAATCGCGATTTAGATATTCATTTACTTGCGAAAAGAAGTGTCGGCGGTTGGGCAAGCCAGTGAGATAGTCGGCGTTTGCTGTCTTTCGAATTAGCTCAATTTGCTCTAAATATTCTATATTTTGAATAACCCGAACAAAGAACTCTTCATGGCAATAGGGCTTGGCTAGATAATCATCCGCACCGCTTTTGATAAAGTTTGCTAGCACTCTCGAAGAAGCCTCGGTTGCGGAGCTTGTTGATGAGCCTATGATACCTAAAGTGTCCTTATGAAAATGTTTGCGCACGTCGGCGACGACATCAACACCTGCTTCATTTTTAAGGTCGTTGTCTATAATCACGAGTTTAATATCAGCGTGTTCACTCAGATAATTGTTAAGTGACTCGGCGTTTGGGCGCTCATGAATAATAAAGTTGTGCCGTTTCAAGAGGGAGGTCATAGCATTTCGTTGTTTTCTTTGAGAATCAACTACCAATACGCCAATGTTTTTATTTTTCTCTAAGCGAATTAATAGCCTGCTTAGGTATTCGTATATTTGTGCATTCTTTTTGGGGATATAGTCGACGACCGCTTTACTCAGAATATTGTTTCTTACATCATCTTCTGTGCTTGATGTAATAACCACGACAGGCATAAATGAATCAATTGCGAAATCAATTGCTTCCCCGTGTTGCGCATCAGGCAGATTATAGTCTACAACTGCACATAAATAGGCTTCGGGAGAGGTGTTGCTAAAAATAGCTTTTGCTTGGGTTAATGTCGTGGCGCTTATGACATCAAGATTTGCTTTGCCGATGACGCGCTTGAGCACTCGTAAATTCACAATGTCGTGTTCAATTAGCAAAACTTTATACTTCATCGGTAAATCTCGTAAAATCCGAACCTGTGATTCGTATACTAATTTATTCTTATGCGCTGTGCGATGATAAATCGCGTATATTTTTTTACTACAGTGGTCTGGCGGCTAATTTTACTAGGTTCTCCGTTTATCTGCTTGACTCCTTTTACAAGTGCTTTACTTTATCAACGGTAATCTGTTGAAGGCACTCTATTAATATTCTCAAACTGACTTTGGCCCAAACTGCCGAGGTCGAAGTTTAGACGTGAGAAGTCAGCACGGATGTTGATTATTTTGAAGTGACTTCAAGAAAACATGTAAACCTTTCTAGTTTTTTAACATAAATAAAGAACAATAAAAACGCACTAAATGGACACAGCAGCAATGAACGATAAAATTGAAATTCTCCCATTTAGCGACCAACTTGCTCCTCACTTTGAAAGCATTAATGCGCAGTGGATAAATGCGATGTTTATACTTGAAGATATCGACAAGCAAGTACTGCAGCAGCCACGCAAATACATTATTGATAAAGGCGGCAAAATTTGGTTCGCAAAGCATTCAACACTCGGTATTGTCGGTGCCTGTGCCTTATTAAATAAAGGTGATGGCAATTTTGAATTGACAAAAATGGGGGTTTTAGAGACGGTGCGCGGGCTAAAAGTGGGTGAGGTGTTGCTTCGCTATGTTATTCAGGAAGCGATTAAAATGCAGGTTAGCTGTTTGTTTTTGCTTACTAATGCAAAATGTGAAGCTGCTATCCATCTTTACGAGAAGAATGGCTTCATACACGATAATGAGATAATGCAAAACTACGGCAAAAGTTATGAAAGGTGTAATGTGGCTATGCGTTTTGTTGCTTGACATATTTTTTAGCCACACCAAGCGCCGACCTTTTTCAAATACCTTTTTTGACAGGACACTACACTAGCCAATAGCATCTATAATGAGTTTACAACATACAAATTTTTAAATTTTTGCACCTTCGTAAAGTACAAGGAAAGATGATGAGCAACCAAGATAAAGAACGAATGAAGTTTGTTAATGAGTTACTCGCAAAGTATGAAGGTATATCCGCTGCTGCTTATCAGCAAATTATAGAAGCTCTGGAAGTTCAGCACGAATCCTTTGGTTACAATGCAAAAAAACAGCTCAAAGTGGCCATGTTCGACGCACGTTCATACGATATTGCTGCATTCAACGGTGAGTCCAATTCGCATATTCAAGCCATCAATATACCAAGCTCATTAAATGTCGTATCTGCTATTCAGGCTAAAGGATGCTTAGCGGTTTGCGTTTTTGTTAACGATGAATGCAACGAACCCGTTATCGCGAAATTAGCGGCATATGGCGTAAAGCTTATCGCTTTGCGTTGTGCAGGATTTAACAATGTTGATTTAGAAGCCTGTAAAAAGCATAAAATCGATGTCGTGCGGGTGCCTAAATATTCACCTTATGCAGTGGCTGAGCACACCGTCGCATTGATGATGATGCTCAATCGGAAGCTACATCAGGCGTACATGCGTAATAAGAATGGGCAGTATGTGTTGGATGGGCTTGTAGGCTTCGATATGTTCGGCAAAACGGTTGGGGTTATTGGTGTCGGGAAAATTGGTCGTTGTTTAATTAATATTCTTCTTGGTTTTGGTTGCAAGGTGCTGGCTTACGATATAAACGTAGATGAAGCGTTGCAGACTAATCCAAATGTGAACTTTGTCTCCCTAGACCAGCTTCTTGAATCGAGCGACATTATTACGCTTCATGCGCCTTTAACAAAACAAACGCAGCATGTAATTGATGAAAATGCGCTTAATAAGATGAAAGAGAAGGTGATGATAATCAATACAAGCAGAGGCGGGCTAATTGATACAAAGGCATTAGTTCAAGGTTTGAAGTCTGGGAAAATTGGTTCGGCGGGTCTAGATGTTTATGAAGAAGAAGCGAGTATTTTCTTTCATGATAAAAGTGGAGAAGTGATCACCGATGACGTCTTCGCAAGGCTAACTACTTTTAATAATGTGGTCATTACTTCACATCAAGGATTTTTAACAAAAGAGGCTTTGAGCAATATTGCGCAAACCACGCTGAATAGTTTTGCTGAGTTTATAGATGGAAAAAGAGGCTCAGAACTAAGCTATAGCATCGGCAGCTAGTCTTGCTGAAATTCGGCGCTTGCAACAAATGCGCAGTTAAATGTAGGAGTAAGCGAAGTAGGTTGCTTGGCTTACTTTGAGTTCGTTGGAAAATAAGACTATGGTTAGTGCATACCAACTAGCGAATATTTAACGCGCAAGTGTGGTTCAGATCAATGCACGTAGACATTGAATTCATTATCATAAGGGCTGTTCTTAGTTTCCCCCTTTTTATGGAAAATATTCATGCAATCAGTTGTCTCTCAGTTCAACAATCAAATTGATTGGTCGTCTATTATCAAGTCGGGCGACCGCATTTTTCTCGGTTCTAACGCCGCAATTCCAAATGCACTTGTTGATAGTTTGATCGAAAATGGCAAGAAGATTAAAGATATCGAAGTGACCCATATTGGCACCTTGTCTGATGAACGTTGGGCACTTCCAGAGCATCAACAACAGTTTAAAGTAAACACCTTTTTTATTCACGGTAAGGTAATTCGCCAAGCCGTAGACGAGGGTAGGGCAGACTACACACCTTGCTTTTTATCTGAAATTTCTAGTTTGTTTGCGAATGATATTTTACCCTTAGATGCTGCGCTTATTATGGTTGGCCCGCCCGATCAACTCGGCTATTGTTCTCTTGGTGTTTCAGTTGATATTGTGATGTCTGCGGCACGCTCTGCGAAAAAGATCGTCGCGCAGATAAATCCGCAGATGCCGAGAACTGCAGGACATTCTTTTCTTCACATTTCTGAATTTGCCGCATGTATTCATCATGAGCAAAAGCTGCCCGAAATTAAGCCTGCTGAAAGGAGCGACATTTACGAGCGTATCGGTCAATACGTGGCGATGCTGGTGGATAATGGTTCAACTTTGCAAATGGGTATAGGTAAAATTCCGGATGCGACACTCAGCTATTTGGGGAAGCATAAAAACTTGGGCATTCACAGCGAAATGATCAGTGACGGTGTTATCGAGTTAATTCGAAGTGGGGTTATCAATAACCGAGCTAAAACTTTTCATCCAGGTAAATCGGTTGTCAGTTTTTGCATGGGCACACAGCATCTTTACGATTTTGTGCATAACAATCCGCACATTGAATTTTACCCATCGAGCTATGTCAACAAACCCACTAATATTGCTAAAAACGATAATCTTGTTTCCATTAACAGTGCGTTGGAAGTGGACTTAACGGGTCAAGTTGTGGCCGACTCAATAGGACACGATTTTTACAGTGGCATTGGTGGTCAAGTTGATTTTGTCACTGGAGCAACACTAAGTAAGGGCGGTAAGCCAATTATTGCATTGCCCTCAACCGCAAAAAACGGAACAGTTTCTCGTATTGTTGCGAACATTAAGGAAGGCGCTGGTGTGGTTACCTCGCGCGGCAACGTGCATTATATTGTGACTGAGTTTGGCGTGGCGAGTTTAAAAGGTAAGAGTATTCGTGAGCGCGCGCTGGAGTTGATAAGAGTAGCGCACCCCAAATTCAGACAAGCGTTATTAGAATCGGTGCGGCAGCACTATTGGGTGCCCGACTATCAAACTAAGTTTCCTACTGATATTCCCGAATTAGGTGAACTGCAGCTACAAGAAATGGAAATTCAGGGTGAGATGTTTTATCTGAGGCCTCTTAACCCGGCAGATGAAAGGCGTCTTCAAGAATTTTTCTATTCACATACTAAAGAAACTTTGCGTTTACGCTACAACTACGTGCCTCAGGGAATGAGTAGGCAAAATTCGTGTGATCTGGTGAGCGTTGATCAAACGAAGGACATTGCACTAACAATAGTGAATCAGCAAGGTTCTAGCGTTAAAATTGAAGCTGTTGGGCGTTATTATTTGAATCCTGACAATTCATGTGAGGTTGCCTTTATTACGCGCGAAAACCAGCAAGGTAAAGGTATGGCATCTCGATTGATGAAGCAGATGATCAGCATTGCTCAGCAAAGAGGTGTGTCTAAAATGGTGGCTTACGTGCGCAGCGAAAATAAGCCGATGATCACCGTGTTTGAGCAATTCGAATTCAAGCGCGTATTTAATCCAGATCCTGCAGAAGTTGAACTGGTATTGTTTTTACAGGAGAGCTAAATGCCAATTACATTTATAAGTAGTCCTAAGTGCTTACTGCACGATATGGACCCAGAACATCCGGAACAGCCAGCAAGACTGCACAGTATTAATGATCAAATTATCTCATCAGGCGTTGAGTTTGCGATCCACTTTGCTGACACGCCGCCTGCCGATTTAGCCCAGCTTTATCGCGCTCACGACAAGCATTTCGTAGATAAGATCATTAAGGAAGCGCCAACAGAAGGTCATAAATGGCTAGATGACGATACGCTGATGATGCCGCAGTCACTTAATGCTGCAATGCACGCTGCGGGAGCTGGAGTGCACGCAGTGGATTTGATTATGAGCGGTGATTCGAATAAGGCATTCTGCTCTGTTCGTCCCCCCGGCCATCATGCTGAACACGCTAAGTCAGGCGGCTTTTGTATTTTCAATAATGTTGCCGTTGCTGCGCTTCACGCGCTTGACCAATATAACTTGAAGAAAGTAGCTATTGTTGATTTTGACGTGCATCACGGTAATGGGACTGAAGATATTTTTAAGAATGATCCACGCGTGCTATTTTGTTCTTCATTTCAGCACCCGTTTTATCCTTTTAGTGGTGATAAGCCCACCAATGACCACATTCTCAATATTCCGATCCCTGCAGGTACAAAGGGCAGCGAATATCGTGAATTGGTAATGCCTTGGTTTGATAAACTTGATGCATTCGCACCTGAAATGATATTTGTATCCGCTGGTTTTGATGGCCACGCTGAAGATGCTTTAGGTCACTTGCGCCTTGTCGAAGCTGACTACGAATGGCTTACATCACAAATTAAACATATTGCAGATAAACACTGCGGCGGGAAAATAGTGTCTATGCTTGAAGGCGGATATGCACTCAGTGCACTATCACGCAGTGTTGTGGCACATATTAAAGCTTTGATGAAATAATGTAGAGAAAGTGTTTTAAAAGGACGCAGAAGAAAGAGAATTGCAAAGACAGTGAAAAAGAGCTTAAAAGAAAGAGAAATAAAGTAGCAATCGACTTTTGAAAAACTACGTATATTCTATGTCTACAATTATTATAACAAGAACCCTGAACGTGAAGCTGTCGCTATAGGGGCTTTTAGATTGAAGCCCTCGTATTGCTGACTAGTAAAATAGTTTCGCGTGGTCCAGGTGAAAAAGGAATAAACAATAATGAAATACTCACCTCTTGGAAGTTCTGGTTTATCGGTGTCTCGCGTCTGCTTAGGAAGCATGACGTGGGGGATACAGAACACACAGGCCGATGCTGATGAGCAAATTGAATATGCGATTGAGCGTGGCGTTAATTTTATCGATACAGCAGAGATGTATCCAGTGCCGCCCTCGGAGCAAACTCACGGTGATACCGAGCGTTGCATAGGAAACTGGCTAGCGCGCAACCCAGAACAACGAGCAAAGCTGATTATTGCAACTAAAATTTCAGGCCCTGGTTTTGAATATGTGCGCGACAATTCAATGATCAGCGGTGCGACAATCGAGCAAGCACTCGACGATTCTCTCGAACGACTGAAAACTGACTATATCGATGTTTATCAACTGCATTGGCCGAATAGAACATCACCGCACTTTGGCAAGCATTGGCCTAATCAAGTGATGGCTACGCAGCAAAATGTTAAAGCAGAAAAAAAGCGTATGCGCGATATTGTTTTAGGTTTAGGTAAAGCGCTTGATAGCGGAAAAATAAGACATTGGGGACTATCAGACGACACGACTTGGGGGATCCATACTTATTTGACGCTTTGTGAAGAGTTGGGTGTAGCGAAGCCAGTTTCTATTCAAAATGAATTTAACTTACTTCACATAAAAGACTGGCCGTACTTGATTGAATCTTGCGTATTTGAAAACATTGCTTATTTGCCTTGGTCTCCGCTCTCTAGTGGCATGTTGTCGGGCAAATATATCGGTGGTGCAAGGCCCGAAGGGAGTCGCTGGACGCTTACCCAACGCCAAGGTTTATTCCGCAATACCGAGCATTCGGAGCAAGCTATTATTGCGTACTGTGAAGTCGCGAAAAAGCACGGTATGACGCCAAGCCAGATGGCGCTTGCTTGGTGTGATCAGGTGGATGGAGTAACGTCGACTATTATTGGGGCGACTAAAATGTCGCAGTTGAAAGAAAATATTGACGCTTTTGATTTAACGCTGTCTGGTGCTTGTTTGGCAGACATTGAAGCGGTATTGCAACAATATACAGCGCCGTTTTAGGGCGCTAGAGGGCCGGTTCGTTTAGGAATCGAGCCCTAATTTTTCTATGATTGCGTTCACATCTTCCTTGAAACGTGGTTTTCTTAAGGTGCCGTTTATTCTTCCTAAACCATAATGCTCTATTTGTGCTTGTGAGTAGAAAAAGCTTTCGCACTTGGTCTCGGCAAAACTAATTTCCTCTAGGTTGATAGTATCCATCGTCCGTTCAAACACAATCAAATCGGTAATACGGCTAACATAGTAACTAAAAACTACGACGCTTTGTTGCTCTTGCGACAATAGCTCTGAATCTTTGAGTTTATCAACCAGCGGGAGCATGCTGGCGCTAATACTGTCAATAATCTCTTGCGGCAGTTCCGCATTTTTTGCAAAGCTTGTTCCCATTATTGCGGAATTAGCTCCTAGCTCTTTTTGAATCCCTCTCACTCGCGCAAAATAACTAGAGTGATTTAAATAGTATTTAGCAATTTTAGGTTTTGCTGTGAGCAATGAAATATCACCTAAATAGTCTAATAAACAGCGCGTTGATAGTTCGGCTGAGTTTTCTAACTTTAGATCTTTAGCAATCAATAAGCCTATTGAGCTTGCGAGGAAACTCGCCTTCCAAATCTTATGGTAGGCTTGCTTTTGCTCATTCGTTACGAATTCTGCACTGCTTTCTAGTGCAAACTGCATCGCAATATTTTTTGCCTGCAGAACGCCCAAATAAACAATGGCATGGTTGATGGTGGTAATCGATTTACGCAAAGCGAATAAGGATGAGTTTGCTACTTTGATGACTTTTACGACTAATTCTGGGTCGTTCTTAATGATATCCATTAGCTCTTTTGGGTCGTTGATGTTTCGAGTGAGGGACATCAGCAGTGGATGCGGTTTTTTTAAACTTGTCGCCGACTCGAACAGTTTGCGTTGTTTTTCGTCAGCAATTTCTTCTAGGAGCTCGAAGCTGGTGAAATCTTCAGATAACGCCGGAACGTCCTTTGGGTTTCTAAGTTTTGGGCTTGGTTCTGAAGCCTCTCCAATCCCCGCAAAAGTCCCCGTGTTAATGGTGCTTTTCATTTTTGGGTTTTTGGTCGCAATAGTCGACTTCTTACTCATACGATACAAGAACAGTACCAAAATAAGTCCTGCAATCGCAATTGAGTTAATGATGATATCTAAGGGCACAGCGCGCCTCGCGTAAGCTTTAGTTGTCTCTGTATCTTACTATAGGCATGAGTTTAGGTTATGCATAGAATTTGATCTAAAGGTATGTTTTTAGCAGATTAGTACAAAAGTTTAAAAACGAGGTCCAATAAAAAAGTCTACGCTTTGTTGGCGTAGACTTTATTTATTACACTATTATTTAACTCGGAGTAAGCCTTAAAATGCGTACTTCATTGTAAATTGAACGCGAGTCATATCGCCATCTGCTCCGGATTCAACCTCTCGCGTTGCTTGTTTAATTTCCCCGCCCACCGTAATCTTGGCAGTAGGTGAATATAGCAAGTTAGCACTTACACTGTAGGTACTTTCAGTTGCCGATGCGCCTGCAAGGGCAACATCATTGTCAACAGATAACGCTGAATACGAAACGGTTGAACGCATTTTATTGTTCCAAACATGTCGATAAGCAACTGAATAAGCGGTTGAATCAATGGTCTCTAAGTTGCCATTTGCGTCAAGTACTGCACCGTTTACAGCGTTTAATGCAATATAGCGGCCTAATCCTGAGCCCGTTGTAAATGACAATCTGATATCGTCCTTGTCACCGACTTTTATTTTTGAGTTAATGCTAAGGCCGGCTGATGTTACCGAGTCATCAATTGCATTTGGAACTTCTAGGTTTAACTGACGAACAAGACCTGCAACAGAAACATGACCCCAGTCAGCCGTGTGAGTATAGCGGACGACAGCGTCTGGAACCGCGCCATCATCGGATACAATTCTTGCACCGCCACCAAAAGGCGTTATTGTGGATTCAGAGTTTTCAAGTGCGAACTCCCATGCGCCTGTTGTGTATTTAACAAGTGCTTGGCGACCGAAGACTACGCCATCCGTTGTGCCAACAAAATCAACTGACTCCGGCAATGTTTTAACATCTTGGAAAGTTGTCCAAGTTTGACCTACGGTCCAACCTTTGTAATTAATAAACGCATGGCGAACACGAGGAACATAAGAGTTACTTACGCGCTCATTACCGCCAGGAGTTACTAAAAAATCTAATTCTAAAACGCCCGTGATGCTGTCTCCTTCGTCAGTCTTAGTGTTGGAGGTAAAACGAAAGCGAGTCTGCTTAGCGTGTGCATCAAATTGTGTGCTCTCTTCAGCACCACCGACGGGGGTTAAGCTTGGCACATAAAAATCGCGACCTAGATTTTGAGCGGCTAGTGAACCATCAGAGTAATTACTAAACATTGCGTCTACTTTGAAATATCCACTGAATTTGACATCAGTACCTTGCAACATATCTGCTTGCGCGTTCAAAGAAACTGCTGAAACGCCTAGTGCTAAAGAAACTGCTAGTGCAGACTTTAAAATTGAATTTTTCATATTCTTATCCATATTCTTAAACGTTAATAGTGTGTAAAGTTGTGGTTAATTCATTGTAATTTTACGCAAACTAAGGAAATTGCAAATTAGCGTATGGTCTATCAGACTATGGTCGTAGCTAACTATAAACAAGATAATTTTCGAATCATACCAAAGTCTCATTTTTGTTTGCTCATTTAAGTTTATTGTAAGAGCATTAATAGAAGTTATTTTTAGAACGTTTAATACGGGGACAACATTATGTCGGCCAAAAAGCTTTATCCAGTACCTGAATCCTATAAAAAAGAAACGTTGCTTACGCCAGAGCTTTACGCGTCGATGTATGAGCAATCCGTAAACGATCCTGATGCATTTTGGGCTGAGCAAATGACTCAGATTGATTGGTACAAAAAGCCCACTATCATTAAAAACACAAGTTTTGATGCTTCAAATCTGTCAATTAAGTGGTTTGAAGACGGTGAATTAAACGTTAGTTATAACTGTATTGATCGTCATTTAGCAACACGTGCCAAAAAGACGGCTTTATTTTGGGAAGGTGATTCGCCTAATGATAGCCAGAAAGTGTCTTATCAAGAGCTTCACTATGAGGTTTGTAAACTAGCAAACGGTTTGAAAAAGCTGGGCGTCAAGAAGGGCGACCGCGTTGCACTTTATATGCCTATGGTGCCGCACGCTACTTATGCAATGCTAGCTTGCGCCCGCATTGGCGCTGTTCATTCGGTTATTTTCGGTGGTTTCTCACCAAACGCAATTGCCGATCGTATCAACGATAGCAAAGCTAAAGTGATCATTACTTGTGATGAAGGTCGCCGAGCTGGACGGTCAGTGCCCTTAAAAGCTAATGTGGATAAAGCGCTTGCAGATGGAGCTTGCTCGTCAATTACCGCTGTTGTTGTACATAAATTAACTGGCGGAGACGTTACAACGAACAATGTCGACGTATGGTGGCACGATCTAATTGAAGACTGCTCGGCTCAATGTGAACCGGAAGTAATGAATGCTGAAGATCCTCTATTCATTCTATATACCTCAGGTTCGACTGGCCAACCTAAAGGAGTGGTTCACGCCACAGGCGGTTACTTGCTGTATACAAGCATGACCTTTAAATACGCATTCGATTATCGTGAAGACGATATTTTTTGGTGCTCAGCTGATGTAGGTTGGATTACTGGCCACAGCTATATCGTTTATGGTCCATTATCAAATGGCGCTTCACAAGTCTTCTTTGAAGGGGTACCTACTTATCCTGATGTGAGAAGAATTGCGCAAATCGTTGAAAAATATAAAGTGACCTCACTGTATACTGCTCCAACTGCAATACGTGCGTTAATGGCGCATGGTGAAAAGCCCGTTGAAGGTTGCGATCTTTCTTCATTGCGGATCCTTGGTTCAGTCGGTGAACCTATCAATCCGGAAGCTTGGGAATGGTATTACCGTACTATTGGACAGAGCAGATGCCCCATTATTGACACGTGGTGGCAAACAGAAACTGGCGGCATGATGATTGCGCCAATGCCAACAGTCCACGCGTTAAAACCAGGTTCAGCATCGCGGCCAATGTTTGGTATTCAGCCGGCACTATTTGATGCTGAGGGAAATGAATTAGAAGGTGTTGCTGAGGGTAATCTGGTTATCAAAGATAGTTGGCCAAGCCAAGCACGAACAGTTTATGGCGATCATAAACGGTTTATTGAAACTTATTTCAGCGCCTACCCAGGCGTGTACTTTACTGGCGATGGATGTCGTCGCGACGAAGATGACTATTACTGGATCACTGGGCGTGTTGACGATGTGCTCAATGTATCTGGTCACAGACTTGGCACTGCAGAAATTGAAAGTGCACTAGTGGCTCACCCTGACGTTGCAGAAGCTGCTGTTGTCGGTTTCCCACACGACATAAAAGGTCAAGGGATCTATGTCTATATCACGCCCAACGAAGGTGTTGAAGTGAGCGACGAACTGACTGCTGAAATTCGCAAGTGGGTTCGCACAGAGTTAAGCCCAATAGCGACACCAGATATTATTCAGTGGACTAAGGGATTGCCGAAAACGCGGTCAGGTAAAATAATGCGCCGTATTCTACGCAAAATTGCTGCGAATGAGCACGATAATTTGGGTGATACATCAACGTTGGCAGATCCATCAGTTGTTGATACACTGGTAAAGGAGCGATTGAACAAATAAGGGAATTGGTATGGTAAACCTGCTTATAGCAGACGACCATCCTCTGTATCGTGACGCCCTGAAAGGGGCGTTATATATGGCGTTTAGTGATCTGAATATACTTGAATCTGGTGATTTAAATGAAACTGTAAAAGTACTGCACGAACACGATGTAGACTTGCTTTTACTGGATTTGCACATGCCTGGCAGCAGTGATTTGTTCGGATTATTGCATATTCAAAAAACTTTCCCTGATCTTCCTATTGCGGTTGTTTCTGGCACTGAGGATGCATCTCTGATATCTAAAGTAATAGGCGTTGGCGCAATGGGTTTTATTCCAAAAACAGCGAGCGCAAAAAATATCGGTGACGCCGTAAATGCAATGTTAGATGGTGACGTTTGGGTGCCCGAGAGCGTTAGGCAGCAAATCGAACACATTGATGAGGACTTCTCTGTATTAGCTGAAAATGTTGCAAGCCTTACGCCAGCGCAATATAAGGTACTGTGTTACATGCGTGATGGATTGCTTAATAAACAAATTGGCTACAACTTAGATATAGCAGAGGCCACAGTGAAAGCTCATGTTACTGCAATATTTAGAAAACTGAGCATCAACAATCGTACACAAGCTGTCTTAATAGCCAGTGAACTTCAGCTAGAGCCGCCCGCGAAGTAGCCTCTGTTTGTTTGCAAACGGGTTAAATTATGGGATAGAAGTCCCTTTAGGCGAACTTCTCGAGCATAGAATACAATAACGAACGTTCTACTGGTTTAGACAAATACTCATTCATACCGCAGGCGAAACATTTGTCACGTTCTTCAGACATGGCGTTTGCAGTCAATGCAATAATAGGTATTGTTGAAATGGGCGTTGGTAGCTGCCGGATATGTCTTGTGGTGTCATAACCATCCATGTTTGGCATTTGGCAATCCATTAAAATTAACGAAAATGAACGTCCACGGTCTGCTTCATGTTGAATGTGTGCCAATGCTTCAACGCCGTCATTTACGATGTCATAAGTAATGTTTCGCTGCTTTAACATTTCCCCTACAACCACCTGATTGATTTCATTGTCTTCAACTACTAATACTTCAAGGTGACTCAAATCTACCGTTTTAGGCATAACATCGTTGGAGTCCAACGTTTGTTCTTCGTCATCGATGAGCTCAACGCTGATCGTTGCTTTGAATTCGCTGCCTCTATTCGGTGTGCTTTCAATGCCTATATCACCCCCCATCAGTTGGCATATCTTTTGAGTGATTGATAGTCCTAGTCCTGTACCACCGAATTTACGGGTAGTGGAAACGTCGGCTTGGCTAAAAGGTGAAAATAAATGCGCCTTCTGTTCCTCAGTGATCCCCAATCCGGTGTCTTCCACTATTATCGTCAACGTGGCTTGTTTGCTATCGCGCAAGGTCAGTTGGGTCTTGATATTGACCTGCCCATGATGTGTGAATTTAATTGCGTTTGATAGTAGGTTTGAGCATATTTGACGCAGACGGGTTGGATCGGTAAGTGCCTTAACACGCTGTGTAGAATCAAGTTGTTTTATCAAGCTTATTGATTTACTTTCGGCTCTAGGATTGAAAATATCGACGCAGTTGTTGAGCAATAGGTTGATATCTACTGGCACTTTTTCGAGGGTTAACTTGCCTGAATCGACTTTAGTGAAATCTAATATATCGCTGATGATGCCTAGTAAAGATATCGCACTATCTTTTGCCAATCCCAAAAAGCGTTGCTGTTCAGAAGAAAGTGGAGAAGTTTCTAGTATTTGTAACATGCCCAACACACCATTGATGGGCGTGCGAATTTCATGGCTCATATTGGCTAAAAATAAACTGCGTGCTTCGAGCGCTAAAGAGAGTTCTGTGTGTCTATTCTCTAACTGAACTCGAGAATCTACTTGTTTAGTAATATCTTGAAATGCACCGATTAACCTTACACATTGGCCATCGTCTAATTCTGCTCTTCCTTTTACGGCAACCCATTTAGCGGTGCCTTTTTGGGTGATAATTTCGAACTCTCCAGAAAAGTGACCACCTTGTTGTATCACTCTATTAATTAATTGGGTGATGCGTTCTCGGTTTTCTCCTTCCTTGTAAAAATTGATCCCTGTTGCTAGCTCAGGTTCGAAATCGGCATCCACATCATGAATTTTTTTGGTTACTGCAGACCAGTAAACTTTTTCACTAATAAGGTCAACTTCCCAAGCGCCTACACCAGCTAACTGCCCCATCTGTTCTAATATATTTTGCTGACGAGCCATTGTCTTCTGTTGCTCATGCAGAAGTGTAAGCTTTTCACTAAGCGCTATTTCATTACCAACCCAATGTGATAGTAATTCTATACATTCATGTTCCTCGTCGCTAAAAGGACTTGTTCTCGGAGATGCTGCTGAAAAGTTAATTGTGCCAAAACGTTTACCATCGACCACAAGAGGAGCACCTATGTAACTTTCTAAACCGAAATTTAGATAACACGGATGTTGGGCTATATTACTCTTACCGGCATGATAAAAGGACAGGGCTTGGTTGTTTTCCAAGGTATGCAAACAATAAGTATCGGCTACTGGAAAAGTGGTGCCGACAAACAGTGAGTTATCGGGCGATATGCCGTGCAGGACGGTATAAACGTCGCCATCGATTCTGCTGATAATAGCAAGTTCAAGCTTAAAATAATCCAAACCAAGCTGTAGCAAAGCATCCATTTTTTGGTCGTAAGACAAATTGCTATTTGAGGTTATCTGATACAAGCCTTTGAGGTTTTGCATCGAATTCCACTCCTTGTTAACGTAAATTTTATTTAGCGAAAATAACGCTATTGATAAGCATAGATAGCATATCACTCAACTATATCTTGTAAATTAGCATTGGCAAAGGAGAGTTTGCCATATAGTACAGGTATGTTTTTGCGCGCCACGCAGATAACTATACTTTAGTTTAAAATGAATTTTACGATGGCTTATACATTCGCAAGTAGCTGGCAAAACGAGGCACGCCCCGTTTAGTAAAACCGTGATACTTGAAAGTAATAACGCTGCCTATTGGTGGCGGATTAGCTCTTTCAGCATCACTAAACCCGCTACCAATCTTGAACGTAATTTTACAGCCTGACGCGTTAATATAAAGTACCAGTATCGCACCAACTTTGTTCCGGTATTTACCTTTTCCCTCTAAGTGAGCTAATACCCGTGCTTCGGCGTCCATATATGGTTTGAGCTTGAGCAAATTGCTACTGCGTCCATCGGCGAATTTTGCATCCGCTTTTTGCAGCATTAACCCTTCAGCTCCCTCTGCGACATAATTTTTTAAATAAGTAGATAACTCCGCATTCGTACTTAAGCTAAATTGGTCGACGGCTTTTACATGCGCAAGATGTAAACCTTGTATTAAGCTGGTATAGAAAGTTACTCTGCTCTGAAAGTCGGCGTTGTTGTTTGGCGCATCAAACACCATGTAAGTAATGTTTTTCCATTCACTATTAATCGGGATATCTTTGTTCACGGTTGAAATCACATATTCGAAATCTCCTCTTCGATACCATAATTCACCGTCTAGCCAAACGTCTGGTAATCCCTCGGTAAACCAAGTTGGAGCATGAATAATATTCCCGCTTCGCGTTCTCAGGGTGCGGTCTTTCCATATGGCACGCACGCCGTCATACTTTTCGCTGATAAGGTAATCTTGCACATTTTGCTCATCATATACTTCTGCAAGCTGCACCTTAGAAAGGTTTGTTTCGTTAGACGCTTGTGCATTTTTGCTTGTTAAAAATAATGCTAATGCGAAAGAGACCAATAATAATATTGCTTTTGTAATTAGGAAGTTAGAATGAAAGCTCACGACACACTCCCTGCGTTTCGGGCTGTTGCTAAAATGAACACCGTGCTTGCTTTAAATGCGCTATCTTCATTTTTAAGTGGAAAAGAATAATTATCCTAAGATAAAAATGAGGTAATAGAAACTGTACCTAGCTTAAACTAGTCAAAAGGGCGGAGCGGAACATCATTGATTAATTGCGTTGCGCAGGACTTTAAACTTCAGCCGAGGATTATTTTGATTTAAAGATAAACTGACCTTCCCTATTTATTTCACGGCTAAACTCACCTGAAAAATACAAATAATTAAGGTGTGAAATAGCTTCAGCTACTGCAAAAAACATATTGTGAGGATTAAGTTTGCGTTTAAACAAAATCGGAAGACAGTCATTGATGGTCTTAGCTTGTTGACAAAATGCACGTAAATTATCCAAGTGAAGATGATGATGCTCAATCAGTTCATTGACGCGAATATGTAATCCATGGAAAGGCTGTTTATGTGAAGGCAGCACAAGCGTATTTTTCGGTAAGTTCAGGAATTGCGGCAGGGTAGTTAAATATTGCTCTAATGCATTCGCGTTTGGTTCGGTGCTGTAAACGCCAATGTTGGGAGATATCCCCGGTAACACATGGTCGCCTGAAATAAGTACTGCTCTTTGCTTGCTATACAAGCAAACATGTTCAGGAGAGTGTCCACGACCGATCATAACCTGCCACTCGTCGCTACCGATGGGAATGGTATCTCCTTCCTCTAAACGCTCATACTGTAGCGGAATAGGGCGAATGACCTGACCAACTCCTTTGCTCTCTTTGCGATTTTGTTTTGCCTTTGCTACATATTCTTGCGACATTCCGCAGCGCACTAAATATTCATCATCTTGCCAATCTGACGCACCTCGGCTGCCGGCAGATAGAGCTCGAGCAACAAAGTACTCAGAATGACTCATGTACAGCGGTACTCTGAACTTTTCCACTAGGTATCCGGCCATGCCAATATGATCTGGGTGCATGTGGGTCACGATCACTTTGGTAATTGGTTTTTTTAGCTCAGCAAGCAATGCCTCCCAAAGCTCTTCAACACGACTCGTCCCGATGCCGGTGTCGATCAAGGCATATCCTTCGTCACCATCTTCCAATAAATACAAATTAATATGGTCGAGGTCGAACGGCAAAGGCATGCGCAACCAAAAAATATCAGGAGCCACTTTTTGCAGTGTGCCTGATTCTGGAATAGGCACGTCTATAAAAGTAATTGGCATGAATGCTCCGTAATATCGATATTTTTGAATGATCATTAAAAACAATAATGCGCAGTAATACCAAGCACAATTATGAATTATCAAGTATTAGAAAACTGAATGCACAAGCGCTGAAATCGATAAGTGCTGGCTTGCAGCAACCATCATTTCAACTAGCTTCTAATGATGTAAGCGTCGGTGGCATTTTTGATAACTTGAACTATAGTTAACATATGTATTCTAAACTAACACATAAACAAAGCGCTAAAGCGGATTTGCTTTAGCGTTAGTAAAAATAGGAAGTGAACCTGCATACGACAGTGCGTTTAATGTTCCTTATTTAGTAAATCCGATTCGATTAAAGAGGAGGAGAATATGTTTATAAACCTCAAGCAATTGACCTCAAAATATATCAAGGCCAGTGATGGTGAGTTGGGAAGAGTAAAGGATGTCTATTTTGACGACCGCTATTGGACAACTCGCTTTTTGGTTGTTGACACCCACGCTTGGTTACCCCTCAGCCAAAAGGTCTTATTGAGTCCAATAGCGTTGTTCAAATTCCATGTTGATGATGCTGAAATTAAAGTATCTATGACCAAAGAAATGGTTGAGAACTGCCCTAAAGTTGAAGAACAAGAAACCGTATCCCGTGAATTTGAGAAGAGGTACTTCGATTATTTTGGTTACGGTTATTACTGGGCAGGGGAGAGTGCCTGGGGCGATTACCATTATCCTGGCGCGTTAACCAACCGTGACATGTTGTCTCATGCTGTCATTCAAAAAACGGAAATTGAGAAGACAAATCACCTGCGCTCCGCCGACGAGATCCAAGATTACGACGTGGAAGAAATTGATGGCAGCAAAGGCCACGTGCATGACTTCATATTGGATACATACGATTGGTCATTGAAATATATTGTCATTGATACGAGAAACTGGCTCCCCGGTGGTAAAAAAGTACTGATAACTCCCAAACAAGTTGATGGCATAAGCTGGGAAAGTAGAACCGTAAAATGCAAACTGAGCATTCAAGACATTGACGTCTGCCCGGAATATGAGCCAGACAAATTAAATGATACGGAGTATAGGGCTAAAGTTACTCAAGACGCGAAGCGACTTAAATCTTAACAGCACCTAGTTTTGCAGCGTTTTAAAACGATAATCAGTAGCAGAAAAAATACCTAATACGGAGGAATTTATGCAAAAGCAATCATGGCTAGTTGTCGCTAATGGTTCAGAAGCAACATTTTTTAAATACACTGACGAAGGCAAAAGCTTGCAAAAGATAGGAGGATTAGGCAACAGTTTCGCTCATAAACAAAATAAAGACATAGTAAGCGATCGACCCGGCGTGATGTCAGGAGGAAAGAATATTCATGGTCGAGATTCTATGAGCGTGGAAATGTCACCGACGGATAAAGCCCGTGAAAACTTCGTTAAGGAAGTTGCAGACCAGCTTGAGCAGGCGCGAAAAAAAGATAAACTGCAGAGCGTCGACATTATTGCTGAACCAAAAACAATGGGTTTGCTCAGAAATAATTTCTCGTCTAACTTAGCGGCACTGGTAGAACACACGATAAGTAAAGACGCAATTTCAAAGGATAATGCTGAATTGCTAAAATTAATCAATAAACACTAACGCTTCAGTAAAAACAAGCGCTTTGCTTTCGACTAATCGGTGTTGTACATTACGTCTTCAATCATTTTGTAAGGATGTTTACATGTTTAGTCACATCATGTTGGGCGCTAACGATATTCAAGAATCAAAGACGTTTTACGATGCTACTTTCGGAGCGCTGGGCTTTGAACCCGGTGTCATTGACGAAAAGGGACGCTGCTTTTATTTTACCGATAGCGGCGTTTTTGCGATAACAAAACCTATCGACGGTGAGCCTGCAAGTCATGGTAACGGGACTACTATCGGATTCTCCGCTGCAACTACTGATATTGCAGACGCTTGGCACGCCGCGGGACTAGCGAACGGTGGGACCGATTGTGAAGATCCTCCCGGCTGGCGTGAAGGCGGTAGCATGAAGTTATATTTGGCCTATTTGCTTGACCCAGCCGGCAACAAGTTGTGCGTTTTGCATCGATAAAGTAAAGTTAGCGCGCTGAATTTATTAGGTATCGTCATGCAACTTAAGCGTTGACGATGACTAATCCTTCGTGCGCAATTTCAATACTCTCAATCGCTACTTCACTGCCCTCAGCATTGAGTTCATTTGCGCTTACCCTTGTCGGCCAAGCATTATTCAGCTCCCAAACCATCACAGAGTGTCCGCTGTCATCCATTAATTTGATGACCACGTTTTGACGTTCTAGTGTGTTGTTTTTTACTTTTACATACCAAGCCCAGAACGCGTTGTCTTGTGTAAAAACCGACTTTTTCATTGTGATGTTGCCATTTTTAACCAGTCCAGGCATGCTAATTTCTGAAAATGTGGAACTACTGCTGTGTCGGTAGCCGATAGGTTGTGCGTCGATATCTAAGCCACTGACTTCTTGAAAGGGAATACCAATATCATTTCCCCAATCAAGCAAAAAGTAAAATTTGGGTACAGGCCAGTTTTGATCGTGTACTGTCATTGTTTTTCTGTATTGTTATATTCTCGCGGTAAGCAGAGCATAGTCGCAATAATCAATTGTGCAATAAATGAGCTCTAATTGAATTGCGAACTCTCATTTCGCTACTTGCAAACTACGGAAAGGAATAGAACAACGCGCAAATGCCCATTTGCTTTCACTATTTTGTTTTCACTTTTGCTGCTCTAATAAATTTCGTCATACTTTGAATTAATGTTCTCAATTTTGCAGGCTTCAATGGTTTACTGAGATAATTAACACCTTGCTCTTGGCATAGTTTTACCAATTCGTCACCGCGTTTTGCTGTCACCAAACATGCGGGAATGACCATATTTAATGAGGCACGAATAGCTTCGATAATGGCTAAACCGTCTGGGCCTTTACCTAATTGATAATCTACCAGTATGATTTGCGGCAAAAAGTGTTGAGCAACGGCTACTGCTTGTTCATAGTCTTGCGCGATTTGAACTTCAATCCCCCACTTGGTCAATAATGTTTGCATAGCGTCTAAGTTTTCTTGCTGATCATCAACGCACAAAATGCGCAGGCCACTGAATACAGAAGTGGCTTTGGAAACCACAATTCCAGCCGTCTCAGGAGCGTCAATTAAATCAAACATGATGGTAAAACAGCTTCCTTTTCCTTCTTCAGACATTACTTTAATACTGCATTGCAGTTGTTGTGAAAGACGCTTTACTACGCCTAAACCTAAACCAATGCCTTGTTCATTACTGTTTTCAACACGATAAAAATCACTAAATATCGCGGCTTGTTGAAGCGTAGGAATGCCAATACCGGTGTCTCTAACTTCAATAATCACACTGTTTTTTTGTTTTCTAGCCGTTAGGAGGACCTTACCTGTTTGGGTGTACTTGACCGCGTTTGAAACCAAATTTTGTACGATGCGATAAACATAAGTTCTATCCGCCCTTATCCACACCTCTTGCACGTGGTGTTTAAATATCAAGCCCTTTTCTGCAGCTTTCATGCTCATTTCATTGATAATAGGTGTGAGTGTTTCAACCACATTGACTGTTTCAATGAAGGGTTTCAACTCGCCTTGATCTAATCGCGAAATATCCAGAATAGTGCCTATCAATGCCTCGCTTGAGACGACTGAGTCATTGAGTTTATTAATTATCTTCGCAGTGTCATCGTCGAGCTTCGTTTCCTGTAGAGCAGATAAATAGAGCTTTGCAGCATTGAGTGGCTGCAGCACGTCGTGACTTGCCAATGCTAAGAATCTGGATTTACTTGCATTGGCATTTTCAGCTTCCTGTCTTGCTCTTATCAGCTCTTTTTCTGCACCATTTCTGCGTTCAATTTCTAGTCTAAGCTCAGCGTTAATTGAATGTACTTCTTCCGTTCTTTTGCGCACGCGCTGTTCAAGTGAAATATTGGTTTCTTCTAAAGCTTGCTGTAACTCTACGTGCCCAGTGATGTCGTGAAAACTGGTTACGAAACCTCCTCCGGGTAAGGGATTACCAATGGTCTCAATCACTCTGCCGTCACCGCGCTTACGCGTAAATTTATGCGCTTGGCCTGACTTAAGGCGTTCAATTCGTTTTTGAACGCGAATTTCAATTTCACTTGGCGGACAATCACTGTGCGCAATGTTAAAGCGGATTAATTTCTCTATTGGCATGCCAACGGATAGGATTTCGGTAGGAAAATTAAACAGATCAACGTAGCTTTTGTTCCAGGCAACTAAATTAAGATTTTTGTCGACCACGCTGATACCTTGCTCAAGGTTTTCGAGTGAGGTCATTAACGCACTAATATTAAACTCTACGGCCTGTGCATTTTCTTCAAAGAAGTTAACCACCTCTGAAATATCCAGCTTTTTCCCTCTTACTAAGCTGTCAATTAGTGCTTTTGAGCTAGAAGAACCGACTACACCGCCCAGTGCGCGTTCGCAAAATGATAAGAAACTGTCGTTCGCTGGGTCTTGCATTTTCATTTCTATATTTGTGCGTCTGGCGTAGTCGTTAAACAACTGCTCACATCGCTCTACGCCGCTGAATCGAGAAATAAGAGTATGCAGGTCATCTACCGTAACCGTTAGCGGTTGCGTGGATATTAGTGGAGAACGAATATCGGCAGGTGACACAAAAGCTTCGGCTTGTATTCTGTCAATTAAGCGAGAACTGGTAGTCATTGAAAACGTGATATAGGCAATAATATTGGCTAATAAGCTGACCATGGCAGCTTGGCTGAGTGATTCGGATTGATCAATGCCGGCTGATGCACCACCGAGGATTGGCAGCATTAACCACATTGTCCAAACCACAATTCCAGCGACTAGTCCTGCATATACGCCATGGGCGTGGCCGCGTTTCCAATATAAGCCTCCAACGATGCTAGGTAATAAATGAATCACTAAAGAGAATGCTAAGAGTCCAATGGAAGCTAAACTCGTTTCATTTGTCATTTGTTGTTGATATAAAAACGCGAGGGTTAAAATAAGAAAAATGATGATACGGCGCAGGAGCTTTATGCGTCTTATTTTATTGGTTTTTTGACTGGATATCCGTTCTAATATTTTCGGCAAAATAACGTCATTGGTTATCATTGTACTTAGGGTGAGCGTAGCAACAATGATCATTGCCGTTGCCGCTGACAAACCACCGATAAAAACAATTATTTGCAAAGCAATTGATTCAGATAATATCGCTAAGCCCAAAACATAGTTGTCTGCCTTTATATCGGATTGACTAAATATAGCATCGCCCGCAGCAGCAATAACCGGAATGGTGCAAGCTATAATGAATAAGTAAATAGGGAAGACCCAGCGCGCTTGTTTTAGATGTTCTAGGTTTAAATTATCAACAACAGCAACGTGAAACTGTCTTGGCAAACAAATAACAGCGGCTGCAGCCATCAGTGTTTGCGCCCAAAAGGTGAAAGAATAGAATGTCCCAATTGCTTCGTCAGACTTAAATTCAACAAAAATATCATTACTTGGATTAGCTTCGTAATATTGATAAGCAACAATGGCAACCAGCACGAGAGCGAGCAATTTTATGCAAGACTCAAAGGATATTGCCAGCATCAAGCCACGTCTGTATTCGGTAACATCGGTATTTTTAGTGCCAAAATACATCGCGAAAATAGCGATAAACACGGTGGCGATCACGACAACGAAATTTGAATGCTGTTGTTCAGATATGGATGTAAATAGTGAGCCAATCGCTTTCAGCTGAAGGGCTATATAAGGAATTGTGGCGAGTAAGGCAATTATGGTAACTAGGAGAGCGACCACTTGACGCTTGCCATATCTAGCGCTGATAAAGTCGGCGATCGTACTGATATGTTGCTTTTTACTTACCAAAATTAATTTACGTATAAATCGATAAAACACGACATAAACAATGATGGGGCCTAACAATATTGGTAAATATAACCAGTTGTCTCGGCTGGCTTGTCCTACGGCACCGAAAAATGTCCACGCCGTGCAATAAATGCCTAAAGCGAGAGAATAGACTAGGGGAGTTGAAGTAAGCCATCTGGAGGTTGGCGTATTACGATCACCCCACTTTGCAATCCAAAACAGCAAACAAAGATAAATTAGTGCGAGAGCAAGCCATCCCAATGACATATGTTTTCCTAACAAACGTTTAACAATTCAAACCGTATCATATTCTATGAGTAGTCTACGACCCCTAAGACCATCGTCTCATTTTACCTTTTTTTGTGAACATATACAGTATGTCTAACAGTGCTAATGTCAGGTTTTGCAGTGGTTTGGCTCAAACTTCTATAAGAATTGATAGCGAACACCACAGCCAGCAAAGGTTGACGTTAGCAAAATGTTAAACAAATACATCTTATTAACTTGCTGAGGAACGTAAAGATGGCTTTTAAAAATGAAGGGGATCAGAAGGCTTACTGGAAAGAGAATTTATCTCTCCTGTTTAAACTTCTCATAGTGTGGTTCGTCGTCTCGTTTGGCGCCGGCATTATTTTCGTTGAGGTCTTAAATCAAATCCAGTTTTTCGGGTTTAAACTTGGTTTTTGGTTTGCACAACAGGGCTCAATATACGTTTTTGTCGCAATCATTTTCATCTACATGAAGAAAATGAACGACTTAGATAAAAAATACGGCGTGGGAGAGGAATAACTCATGAGTGTACAAGTATTAACATTTATTATTGTTGGGGCATCATTTCTGCTCTACATGGGCATCGCTGTGTGGGCGCGAGCAGGATCAACTAACGACTTCTATATTGCTGGTGGCGGTGTTCATCCAGTACTGAACGGAATGGCAACGGCCGCCGATTGGATGTCAGCAGCGTCGTTTATTTCTATGGCAGGCTTAGTGTCTTTCATGGGTTATGACGGTGCCGTGTACTTAATGGGTTGGACAGGCGGCTACGTATTACTCGCACTATGTTTAGCACCTTATTTGCGTAAGTTCGGTAAGTTTACAGTGCCAGACTTCATTGGCGATCGATACTACTCACAAACAGCAAGAACGGTTGCTGTAATTTGTGCTATTTTCGTGTGTTTCACATACGTAATTGGACAGATGCGTGGTGTTGGTGTTGTATTCAGTCGCTTCTTAGAAGTTGAGCTTTGGCTGGGTGTTGTTATTGGTATGGGTGTGGTTTTCTTCTACACAGTACTTGGCGGCATGAAAGGCATTACTTATACTCAGGTTGCTCAATTCTGCGTCCTCATCTTTGCTTACTTAGTACCAGCAGTCTTCATCTCAATCATGCTCACAGGTCACGTGTTACCACAAACTGGTTTCGGTGCCACTTTAGCTGATGGTTCCGGCATGTTCTTGCTCGAAAAATTGGATATGTTGTCAACTGACTTAGGATTTAACGAATACACGTCAAACACTAAATCGTATTTAGATATTTTCTGCATTACTTTCGCTCTTATGGTCGGTACTGCAGGTTTACCACACGTAATTGTACGTTTCTTCACTGTTCCTAAAGTAAGTGATGCGCGGAAGAGTGCTGGTTGGGCATTAGCCTTTATCGCTATTCTTTACACTACTGCTCCTGCACTCGCTGCATTCGCTCGTGTAAACATGATTGAGACTATCAACGGTCCAGAAGGCCAAGGTATGTCTTACGCTGAAAGACCAAGTTGGATTGAGAACTGGGAAAAAACCAATCTTATCTCGCATGATGACAAGAACGGCGACGGTAAAATGTTCTATGCTCAAAAAGATGATCCACGCAGTGAGATGACGATTGACCGTGACATCATGGTACTAGCGAATCCTGAAATTGCGAATCTACCTGCTTGGGTAATTGCATTAGTTGCCGCAGGTGGTGTTGCTGCTGCCTTGTCAACGTCAGCAGGCTTGCTATTGGTTATCTCGACATCGGTTTCGCATGATTTACTCAAACGAAATTTGATGCCGGATATTACCGATAAGAAGGAGCTATTGTCTGCGCGAATAGCAGCGGGGGTAGCTATTCTAATAGCCGGTTACTTTGGCATCAATCCGCCAGACTTTGTGGCCGCGATAGTCGCCTTTGCCTTCGGTCTTGCTGCTTCAAGTTTCTTCCCAGTGATCATCATGGGTATATTCAGCAAGCGTATGAATGATAAAGGTGCTATCTCAGGGATGATTACGGGTATCGTGTTCACCGCTGCGTATATCATATACTTCAAGTTCGTGAGCCCTGAAATGAATAAACCTGACAACTGGTTGTTCGGAATTTCTCCAGAAGGTATTGGTACTATCGGTATGATAATTAACTTTGTCGTTGCTTATGTAGTATTCAAATTTACAGATGATGCACCACAAGAAATTCAAGATCTTGTTGAAAGCATTCGTTTCCCTAAAGGAGCTGGTGCCGCAACTGGGCACTAATAAGATGTAACACTGAAAAGCCCAGCAACGCTGGGCTTTTTTATCACTGAAAACGACAAGCCCCGATATTAAGTATAAGATTATGTCTCTGCAAGGGGCCCTAACGCATAATGAAGACCGCTGTGACGCTGGCGCGTCAGGCCATCCCTGGCCCGCTTACAATCGCCATCCCTAGCGATTGAAGTCTTCATTATGCGATAGGGCCCCTCACAGAGAAATAATCTTATACTTACCACCTCCCACCTCCCAAAGGAGTGAACTATGACAGCCGTGCCACAACAGGTGACTGATTTCCTCCAACAGTCAGGGCCTTTTGATATGTTGGATATCGAACAGCTGCATGATATTGCTCGACATTCTCACATTATTTACCTTGCGGCTGAAAACCAAGAGGAGATGCTCGCAACGCATAAAAACTCGCTTTATTTGATTCAAAGCGGACAGTTTTCAATAAAGGATTGTGACGGTGCGCTGAAGCACTTGAGTGACGGCGATTATTTTGGTTATGCCGCATTGCTCGACAACGTAAATTATAAGCTGAATGTCACAGTAGAAAGCCCCGGCCTAGTTTTGTGTATGCCAAAAGAGTGGTTTGATAAAGCCATGTCGCATCCTAAAATCAGCCAATTTTTTAATGCCGCCAAGGATGACGTTCTGCAGCATGATGCTGTAACAGATTCAAACTCAATGTGGCTGCACAAGCCCCTCTTTGAAGTAGCGGAAACGCTGCCAATCACTATTTCCCAAACTGACTCTATACAAAGCGCAGGCGCGCTGATGAGCGAAAAGCATATTTCATCAGTGCTGATCATTGAAAATAATAAGTTAATGGGCATTATCACCGACCGCGATTTGCGCAATCGGGTAGTAGCAGTTGGTCTTAATATGCAACTGCCGGTGAAACAAATAATGACTGAAAATCCGGCTTATCTAACCAAGAATAAAACCTTGTTTGATGCGGTTTGTATAATGAATGAAAAGTCGATTAATCACTTGCCGGTATTGGACGAAATTACTAACAAACCAATAGGGATGATTACTGCAACAGATATTTTTAAACAGCAGCGCAACAATGTTTTATTTGTGATCAGCGATATTTCAAAAGCGAATAATTTGTATGAGCTCACGCGTTGTTCTTGGCAACTACCGCATTATTTTGCATCGAGCGCAAAACGTCCCGGTGATTTCGATATTGTAGGCAAGGTGCTCTCACAAGCGACCGATGTCATGACGCGTAAATTAATCACTTTTTTTCAGCAACAAAACGGTCAAGCACCCATGCCTTATTGTTGGATAGTGTATGGCTCTCAGGCGCGGGAAGACCAAACAATGGGATCTGACCAAGATAATTCCCTGTTATTGGCTGAAGAACCCAATGAAGAGCAAGCCGTCTATTTCGAAAAAATGGCGCAATATGTGTGTTTAGGCTTGGGAAAGTGTGGCATAAAATTATGCGATGGAAATATTATGGCGTCCAATCCTAAGTTGCGTAATTCATTAAGTGAATTGATTCAACAATCGAAATCATGGGTTCGAGAACCGACACCAGAAGCAATGCTATCGTTTAATATTTTCTTAGATGCGCGGGCAGCTGCAGGCGATACAAGCCTGTTTTTACGTTTACAGGATGAACGTAAGAAGTTGTTTCGACAGTCTATGTTTCTAGCTGCTCTGGCGCGTCAGGCAAATGAAGGTTCTGTGCCGCTCTCAATGTTCCAAAAGTTTGTTTTTGCAAAAGACAGAAAAGAAAAAGACAGCATTGATCTAAAGCATACAGCCATAGCCATTATCAATAATCTAGTGCGAATTCACGCCCTAGCGAATGGAATTAGCATTCCGGCAACGGTCGCTAGGTTAGATGCATTGCCAGTAGATTGCGGAGTTTCATCAGAAGATATTAAAAATTTACGAGACATATGGTTATTTTTAAATCGACTACGCTGGCGCCATCAGCTGAACAATAAAGTACAGGATAACTTTATTCGCGTGAGCGATCTATCGTCTATAGAAAAGCACCAATTAAAGGCAGCCTTTCAAGCTATCCACAGAGCCCAACAAACCGCTGTTCTTAAATATTCAGGTGGAATTGGGTAATGGCGTCGCTCTTTTCTAAACTATTCAAGCGAGCACCCACGCTGCCAGATAAATGGAAAATGATGCCCATTAAGGACACACCTCTTTTATCTATCGATTTAGAGCTGACCGGTTTAGATACTACGATTGCTAAAATCACGTCTATTGGATGGGTAAACGGAACGCATCAAAGTATTGATTTGGGCTCTGCATTTTACACCGTTGTGCGTGCTTCAGGCGATTTACAGCAAAGCCCTGTCATCCATGGTTTAACCGCGAGAGACTTATTGAAGGGTGAGCATGTTAAAACTGTGATTGATCAATTACAAGCATTCGCTAACTCGCATGTTTGGGTGCTGCACAATGCCTCTTTGGACATGCAAGTGTTAGATAGAGTCGCCAAAAGCTTAGGACTGCCAGAAACCCAAATAACGACTATCGACACCATGTTGCTCGAACTTTACTTTCTTAATAAAACCCAGGATATGGTTAAGCAAGGGGCTGTTACGCTTGAGCAATGTCGCCAGCGCTATGGTTTTCCCGTAGCACCAAATCATAACGCATTGGATGACGCTGTCGCTACACTCTCCCTTGCTTTTGCGCAGTGGTATAAGTTCGATAAACAGACATCTGCGCCTCTTTCTGATTTAGCCCACACCAAAGCGATTAAGGTCTATACGATAGGCGACGCTTAGATCTATTGACGTACTCTGCCACAAACAAAAAATCAGCTCGTAAAGCTGATTTTTATCAATAAAATACTTTTCCCTTTCGCAATGCTACGCGCTAACAGGAATCTTAAAGCACACCTAACTCAGTTAAGCGTTCTGTAAGGTAGGTTCCAGCTGTATGACGTTCAGACAATTTAACATCAGGACGCGGATGCAAAAATAAGGGTAACGAAATGCGCGATTTGGTCACGTCAGTACCTTCCGGGTTTATTACTCGGTGAGTGGTTGACGGGAAGTAATGACCTGAAGCTTCTTGCAGCATGTCACCAATATTGACAATCAAGTTACCAAAGTCACAGGGCACATCTAACCAACTGCCGTCGAGGGCTTTTACCTGCAAGCCAGGCTCATTCGCAGCAGGCAATAGCGTGATTAAGTTAATATCTTCATGAGCGGCAGCACGAATGGCGTCAGCTTCTTCATCGCCTGCTAGCGGCGGATAATGTAACACTCGCAATAGCGTTTGATCGCTTCCATCTATCATTTGCGATAGCGGCATACTGTAGTGCTTACTGACTTCTGCTGGTGACTCTTGCTCTATCCAATTCAATAATTGAGCGGCTAAACTAGAGGTGTTTTTATAATAATCACTTAACTCATCTCTTAGTTCTTCAGGGCACTGTCCCCAAGGATAAAAGTGGAAGTATTCTTTAATGTCTTTCTTCTTAAAGCCTTTTGCAACTTCAGACACGCTTTGCGGAAAAAATCCGTCTTGCTTGTCTTTGTTATACAAGTATGACTGCTTTTCTTCACCGTTAAAAAACGCCTGCCAATTAGCATAAATACTTGCCACGCTGTCTTGCGATATAGGGTGATTTTTCAACACACCAAAGCCGGTCTGGCGTAATGATTCAACAAATTTTTGCTGGGCATCGGGCGCGGTAAAGTCAACTGCTTCTAATTTCATATCGGGTTAAACCTATTTCTATTTTTTCTACAAACTCAATGAGATAAATATACCAGCCAGTGCTGCGCTTATTAAGTTGGCTAATGTTGCTGCAAAAACGGCTTTTAGGCCAAGTTGCGCTATTTCTTTACGTCGTGTTGGTGCTAATGCGCCTATACCACCCATGAGTATTGCAATGGATGAAAGGTTAGCAAAACCGCATAGTGCAAATGTCACTATCGCTTGTGTAACTGGCGACAGTTCTGCGCTATATTTTATAAAATCTAGGTACGCAACAAACTCGTTCACGACCACTTTCTGGCCAATAAAACTGCCCGCTAAATTAGCCTCGCTCCACGGCACGCCAATTAACCATGCTATCGGCTGGAATACGTAGCCTAAAATAAGCTGAATAGACAGGTCGCCTTGACCAAATAGTGCACCAATGCCGCCAAGCATTCCATTCAGAAGTGCGATCAAAGCGATGAAGGCAAGCAGCATTGCGCCAACATTCACAGCAAGCTTCAATCCTGCAGTTGCACCGCTTGCTGCAGCGTCGAACACGTTAGCATATTCTTCATTGTCAGCTTTGACATCGGTCACTTCTTCGTTGGTTTTCTGCGTTTCTGGTTCCAACATCTTTGCCATCAGCAAACCGCCGGGAGCTGCCATGAAACTGGCTGCCAATAAATATTTTAACTCTACTCCTAAACCGGCATAACCAGCCATGATAGAGCCTGCTATAGAGGCTAAACCGCCTACCATCACTGCAAATAACTCCGAACGAGTCATACTGGGTAAAAAAGGTTTTATAATCAGAGGAGCTTCAGTTTGACCGACAAATATATTAGCAGCCGCAGACATTGACTCTGGTCGACTCGTGCCAAGCAGCTTCTGTAATGTACCACCTATGATCCGAATGACCCATGACATAATGCCAAGGTGATATAGCACGGCAATTAATGATGAGAAAAATATAATGACAGGCAGAACGTTTATCGCGAAAATAAAGCCTAATGATTCATTCCCTAAAAGGCCGCCAAAGAGGAAACGAATGCCATCTGCGCTGTAAGAAATAATATTAGCGACATAAATAGTTAGATTATTAAGGAATCGGATACCCCATTCAGAATAGAGTATGAAACCGCCCAATAGAGCCTGAATGGCAAAAGCGCCACCTACGGTCCGCCAATTAATATTCTTCCTAGCTGAAGAGAACAAAAAAGCCATGCCCAATAAAAAGGCGATCCCTAATAATCCTGTCATTTGATTTTCACTTATTTTTATTTTTATATTTATTTTTTAAATAGCGCATAAATCTATCTCAAATTGGCTTTGCAAGCACTAGTGAGTTTCTACAATAGCAAGAAAAAACGAATTACAGGCCTTTTAAGCTATTTTTGATTTACCTTCAAGCAAGTATGAACTTACTACGTCCACTGCCAAGAGATTTTCACCACCGTGCGGCACAATTAAATCGGCAAAGGTTTTACTAGGCTCAATAAATTTGTGGTACATCGGTTTAACGGTCGCTTCGTACTGTTTTGCGACTGAACTTATTGACCGGCCGCGCTCTTGTGTGTCGCGCAACATGCGTCGCATCAAACAGACATCAAGTGGTGTGTCTACGAATACTTTAATGTCAAATTGATCAAATAACTGAATTTGAGTCAGCAACATAATACCCTCTAGAATAATGATCGGGGCAGGGCTAATAACTTCGAAATCAGGAAGTCGGGTATGCGTCACATAGCAGTACCGAGGGTACTCTATACTGTTACCCGCGTTTAGCTCTTGTAGTTGTTGGTTTAGCAGATCATGCTCAAAAGCGTCAGGGTGGTCATAATTAGTGCTAACGCGCTCTTCCATTTCTACGTGGTCTTGCGCTTTGTAGTAATGGTCTTCTTGGAGGACTAACACTTCTCGTTCATGTTGGCGTAACTTTAACGCTAAGTTCTGGGTGAAGAGTGATTTACCAGAACCTGATGCGCCTGATATTGCGAGGATGATTGGTTTTTGCATGAATCTAGTGGGAGCCAATGATGATAGTGCTTATAGGATACCCTTTCGATGCATTTCGATCAATTTAAGCTTACGCATATAGACGCAATTAATAAACTTGCTTGCTAAATGTACAGCTCTACTATTACAGCCGAGTTTGTTAAAGTTGGTGAATGACGCGTGTTTAACAAGTGAAAAAAAACCTTAGCGTTTTAGTATGAGCCTGATACACAAGCTCACTGTGCTTTTGAGGCTATTGCTGATGCGCGTCACTATGGCATTTTATTTTATTACTAACATTTTAGTCATAAAAATGTCATAATTTACCTGTTACAATTCACCGCGAATTTTTAGGTCTTAGAAATTGTGAAGCAGCGCGCAAAGACTGTAGGCAATTTACGGCTAATTAGAAAAAACACACTTTACTTAGGATGAACACAATGTTGAAAAAAAACAAACTGAATCGTGTTGCGATTGCAGTTGCACTGACCGTGGGTCTTTCCACATCAGTACTTGCGCAGACGACCACCTCGGCAATTCGAGGTAACGTTTCCAGTGAAGCAGGATCAATTGTTTCTGGAGCGACTGTAACAATAACACATGTTCCATCAGGCACTGTGTCGACAGCAACGACAAACGAAAGTGGCGTTTTCTCGGCGCGCGGTTTGCGTGTTGGTGGGCCTTACTCAGTTACTATCACTGGCAGCGATTTTACGTCTGTACAAATTGATGACCTTTTTGTATCACTCGATCAAACATTGTCACTTCCGATTGAAGTTCAAGGTAACGCAAATAGAGAAGTTATTGTCGTTACAGGCTCGCGCGCTCAAGGTGGATTCTCTAACGATGGACTAAGTACTAGTCTTGGTCTTGAAGCATTAAACGAAGTTGCTTCAATTGACCGTGATATTACAGACGCTGCTGAGCTAGACCCTTTCGCCTCAGTAAACTTTCAAAGCGGCGGCGCTAAAGAGTTAACAATTGCGGGTGCAAACAACCGCTTTAACTCTTTAACTATTGACGGTGTTGCTTTAAACGACCGTTTCGGTTTGAATGCCAATGGTTACCCTACTCAGCGTTCACCAATTTCTTTTGACGCCATTGAGTCACTTTCAATTCAGACAGCCCCTTTCGACGTTGAATACAACGGTTTTACTGGCGGTACTATAAACGCCGTCACAAAATCAGGTACTAACGAATTTCACGGTTCTTTAGGCTATTATCATACGAGTGATTCGTTAATCGGTGATAAGAATGGCGATGACGATTTTGACTTCGCTTTTGAAGAAGACACTTTTGTTGGAACACTTGGTGGTGCAATCATCAAAGACAAGTTGTTCTTTTTTGTTGCTTACGACAAATATGAAGAAGTTGCGCCACTTAACAATGGACCAGTAGGTTCAGGTGCAGTTAACATCCGTGAAGACATTACGCTTGATGATGTTGCTCAAGTTGGTCAGATCGTTTCTGACGTTTGGGGCTTCGACATCGGTGACTTTAACAAAGGTCCTGCTAAAGATGAAAAAATCTTAGCGAATATCGACTGGAATATCACAGACGACCATCGCGCAAAATTCACTTACCTTTTGACTGACGGGAACACTATCCAAGAGCAGAACGGTAATAACTTTCTTGCATCAGACAACATTCTTGGCGCTTCTTCAGCGTGGTATGACAACTCTGAGCGCGTAGAAAGCTTTATCGGACATGTATTTTCAGATTGGACAGCTAATTTCTCGACTCAAGTTAAAATTGCAAGCACAACACAAGCAACGGGTCAGGATTCATTAAGTGGTAACGAGTTCCCGAACTTCGCAGTGTTCTTGCGTGAAGTAGATGGCGATGAGAATTATCTGACTATCGGTCCTGACCGTTTCCGTCATGGTAATGAACTAGATCAAGATTTTATGCAATACAAATTCGTAGCTGAATACTCAGTTGGCGATCATATTTTGAAAGCGGGTTATGAGCGTGAAGAAGTTGAAGTAGATAACCTCTTTGCACAAAACTCGGAAGGTTCATATGTATTTGATAGCATTGAAGACTTGCGCAACGCAACAGCGTCAGGTTTGCTATACGACAATGCCGTTACAAACGATGAAAACGATCTTCGTGCAATTTGGGGCTACAATTCAAATTCACTTTACATCCAAGATTCTTGGGACGTTAATGGTTACCTAACTATCGACGCTGGTCTTCGTTATGATTGGTATGAATCTGAAGGTCAAATTCGTGAAAACCAGAACTTTGTTGACCGTTATGGTTACAGCAATGCGAATGATATTGATGGTTTAGACGTTATTCTGCCAAGAGTGTCGTTTAAATGGTTAGCAACAGCAGATCTTACCGTGCGTGGTGGTTTGGGTAGATTCTCTGGTGGTGCTCCTGGCGTATGGATTTCAAACAGTTATTCAAACGATGGTGTGATCTCCGACGGTTTAAGTGTCGACGGACCAATCAATGTGCCGACTACACCAGATCCAGCAACGGGTCAGTATATTCCGCTTGACGTTCTTAATACTTTGGCAACTGAAGCACCAGACGGCTCGGTAAACGCGCTTCGTCCTGACTTTGAAATACCAACTACGTGGAAACTTAGCTTAGGCGCCGCTTACGCAGTTGATATTCCTTATTTAGGCGAAGACTGGTTACTATCAGGTGATTTCCTTTATAACAAGTTGGAAAATGCTTCTTATTGGTATGACCAACGTTGTGAAAACCCAGTAGGTACAGCTCCAGATGGTCGTGGTGTTTATGACTGTAGCAATGGTCCTGAAGCGATAGCTGTTGGTTCAGTTGATGACGGTGACGGTATGTTACTTGCGTTCTCAGCGTCTAACGACTGGGATACTGACTACGGTCGTTTTGATATGTTTACAAGCTATACCTATGCAGATGTAGAAGATGTTGGCTACGGTACGTCTTCAACAGCAACGTCAAACTACTCTGACTTTGCAGCATATGATCGTCAAAAGCCGCGGGCTGGTACTTCAAATTACCAAACAGAGCACTTGGCAAAAGTTCGCTTTAATTGGTCGAAAGAGATAGTTAATGGCTATCAAACTAAAGTATCAGTTTTCGCAACGCGTCGCTCTGGTCAGCCATATAGCTACACGTTCAACGAAAACAATGCTTGTGTTCTTGATGTAGGCGGCGGTCGTTGTGCTCGTGAGAGCCGTAACGATGACGCTGGTCACTTGCTTTACGTACCAACTGGTGTGAACGATCCATTGTTTGCTGCTAGTTCGTTTGGTGGCGATGCTGCGGCACAACAAGAGTTCTTTAACTATATCAATAGCTCAGAACTAGGCCAGTATGCAGGTGGTATTGCACCTAGAAATGGCGACAACTCACGTTGGTCAACCATTATTGATTTAAGAATTCAGCAAGAGTTACCGGCTATCAATGAAGACCACAAGTTCTTATTGTTCTTTGATATTGAAAACTTTGGTAACCTACTTAATTCTGATTGGGGTCGTGTAGAGCGCACTCGCTATGAATACGAGAGAGCAGTAGTATCGGCTAGTATCGTAGACGGTCAGTATGAGTACTTCAGCCTAAGAAACCCAGACAGTATTAAAAACTTAGAAGTACTTTCTCAGTCTGTTTGGCAAATTCAGTTTGGTCTGAAATACGAATTCTAATTCGCTAATATCTTTTAAGCGAAAGATTCGAAACTAAAAAAACCCCGAGTGCTTGATAAAAGCATCGGGGTTTTTTATTTATACTGAGAGTTTATAAAGTGAAATTTTGCTTGAGACTGACTTTCGGCTAAGAAAGCCGCGCTTTAAACTCCTCATAAGTAAATTCTTTTACAAGATCAAAAGTACCATCTTTTCGCAAAATACCAATCCCAGGATGCTCGACACCATTAAAGAAAGTGGTTTTCACCATGGTGTAATGCAGCATATCTTCAAATATTAAGCGCTCACCAGGCTTCACTTCATGATCGAAACTGTATTCTTCAATAACATCGCCTGCTAAGCACGAGTTGCCGCCTATTTTGTAGGTGAATGCTTTTTCATTTGGCATGCCTGCACCAGTGATTTTAGGTCGGTATGGCATTTCTAATACATCAGGCATATGTGCGGTAGCGCTGATGTCCAATATCAAAATTTTCTGTTCGTTCTCGACGATATCGACAACTTCACAAACCAGCGGACCCGCTTGCCAAGCAACGGCAGAACCGGGTTCCATGATGATGCGCAAATTAGGGTACTTTTCTTTAAATACAGTTAAGGCGTTTATAAGATGCTCAACGTCATAACCTTCTTTTGTCATTAAGTGACCACCGCCTAAGTTTAACCACTTAAGCGTGGGCAGATACTTTGCAAACTTTTTCTCAATGGCATGCAAAGTACGCTCTGTTGCGAACGAATCACACTCGCATAAATTGTGTACATGGAAGCCGTCAATGCCGGTAAGGTCTTGGCCTTCTAACTGCGATGCTAAGATGCCTAAGCGAGACCCCGGTGCACATGGGTCATATAATGGCGTATCTGCCTCTTGGTTCTCTGGGTTAACTCGCAGGCCCGCAGAAACTGAACTTTGCATCACCTGTTCTTTGAATTGATTCCACTGGTTCATGCTGTTAAAAGACAAGTGATGAACCAAGTTTAACAGCTGGTCCATATCTTTCTGTTTATAGGCAGGAGAGTAGCAGTGTACTTCGCCGCCCATTTCGTAGTTGGCAAGTTTGGCTTCCCACACAGCGCTGGCGGTTGCACCCTTTAAGTATTGCTTTACTAACGGAAAGGTTGACCACATTGAAAAGCCTTTCAGCGCTAAAATAATATCTACGCCCGCTTTATTCTGAACGTGCTGCATCAACTGCAAATTTTGCTCAAGCTTTGCCTCGTCACAAACGTAACAAGGTGAAGGTATATCGTCTCTCAAAAATTTGTTAGTCATTGTTGATTATCCTGAAGTGATGGCTTTTGGTTTCTGGCTTTTAATTGAAGAACAGCTTGCTCTGGAAGGGGCTACCTTGTGCAATAAAGACCGCTATTCGCTTTGTCTCTTTGCTCCGGCTTCGAAGAAATTAGTTCCAGCTTCGAATAAAAATAGCATTTCGGACTCGGGGCATAAAAGCCCGAATCCGGGAATGAAAACCGCTCGCTTATTTCGCGAACGGGCTGCTTTCGCATTCGATAACATGCCAAGGTAGGCCATGGTCGTTAAGCATTGCCATGAATGGGTCAGGATCGAATTGCTCCATATTCCAAACACCTGGCTTGTTCCACGTTTTGTTTAGCATGAGTGCCGCACCAATCATCGCCGGCACACCAGTGGTGTATGAAACGGCTTGAGCGCCCACTTCATCGTAACAAACAGCGTGGTCGCAGTTGTTATAGATAAAGATGGTTTTTTCTTTGCCGTCTTTCATACCAGTAATGTAAGTACCGATGCACGTTTTGCCTGTGTAACCCTCAGCAAGCGAACCTGGGTTTGGTAATACTGCTTTTAAGAATTCTAAGGGAACGATTTGTTGGCCTTGGAAGTCAATAGGAGCAATACTGGTCATGCCGATGCCTTCAAGCACTTTTAAATGATTCAGATAGGCGTCACCAAAGGTCATCCAGAAGCGAGCGCGTTTCAGCGTAGGGAAGTGCTTAACGAGCGATTCTAACTCTTCGTGAAACATCAAATATGAGGCTCTTATACCAATGTTTTGATAGTCAAGATCTTCGCGAACCGTCAATGGCTCGGTTTCTTTCCATTCGCCGTTTTCCCAGAAGCGACCGCGTTGTGTGATTTCACGGATATTAATTTCAGGATTGAAGTTTGTTGCAAATGCTTGACCATGATCACCACCGTTACAATCGACAATATCTAAATAATGAATTTCATCGAAGTAGTGTTTCGCGGCATAGGCTGTATAAACGTTAGTTACGCCGGGATCGAAGCCACTGCCAAGAAGCGCCATAATGCCCGCATCTTGGAATTTTTGCTGATATGCCCACTGCCAAGAATATTCGAATTTAGCTTCATCTTTAGGCTCGTAGTTGGCAGTATCTAGGTAATCTGTTTTGGTTGCTAAACAGGCGTCCATAATCGGCAGGTCCTGATACGGTAGCGCAAGGTTTACGACCAAGTCAGGTTTCACCTTGTTGATTAATTCGGCAACGGCGTCTGCATTATCGGCATCTACAGTAAAAACGCCTTTTAAACGATCTGCGCCAACTTCTTTCTGCAATGCTTCACATTTTGATAATGTGCGACTTGCCAAATAAATTTCATCAAACATTTCAGGCAATCGAGCACACTTTTTTACTGTAACGGATGACACGCCGCCAGCGCCGATGATTAATACACGAGACATAAGAGTTCCTTACTAAATAATTTGGCTGCATCGTAACAGCAATTTTTGAATTGGCAAGTTTAATGGAAAAGCGTGAAGAACGATAGGATCAGTCTGAAAAATCGCAGGTAAAAGGTTTGCCGATTGTGATTGAATTTTGCTCAAACTCATAGGGATAAAGAGTTAGGGTGTTCTCACCGTTCGAATCACTGATACTAAACATGAGTCCGTCTTTCTCTTCTTTATGAGGCGTTCGGATAGTCGCGGCATAGACTAACATGCCAATCGTTGATTTCGTTTGCATTTTGTAAAGTTGCAGTTGTTGTTCAAGCTTCTCAATCATGCCGAAATGTGCGCCATTGGGGTGCCGATTATTATAATCTTCATCACTCAGAAAAATGCAATGGGTATCGCCATCCACCGAGAGGGCGGCAAAGGGATAAAGTGTTTCCGAGCGGGAAAGCATTATCTCACACAAACTTAACGCTTTTTGAATCATCGGTGCGTATTGCAACTGCTGCTTTAAAATCATTTTGTGCTTCACGCGGATAACCTCGATTGTTTATTTACTACTCTGATAAAAATCCTTACTCACAGCCGATGAATGTGTATTGCTCATGATTAATTAACGACATTGGTAGAAAAATAGTTCAGTCGAATAATTCGAACCTTTTGTCAGCCTGTATGACATTGTTGGCGAGCGCCCTGTAATCCGCCGGTATGAATAAGTAATATTTTGCTATTTGGCGGGAAATAAGCCTGCTGGATAAGCGTTTTAAGAGCAAAGAAACATTTGCCTGAATAAACGGGTTCAATGCAAATAGGTGTGTCTTGTTTCGATTCCTCTTGTTGCGATACCCTTTGCCGCGATTTACTGTTCGCTAAGTTCGCTTGCTGTTGGTTGAAGTCTTTGCAAAAGGCGTCTAATTCAGCGCTGCTTTTGGCGTAGCCTCCGAAATGAAAGTTGTGGTTGATGTGCCAAGGCAAATAAGGTGTGTCTTTGTTTGCGCTTTTGTTTGCGCTTTTGTTTGCGCTTTTATTGCTGCTGCTTATATTGGACTTGCTTATATTGGAATTGTTCAGGAATTGCTTGACGAGATCTTCTAGATATCCTTCTCCCTTGAGTACGCCGATCCCAATTATTTGCGACGCGGTCTCAGCGTGACAGCTTTTTACCACTCCCGCCATGCTTGCTCCGCTGCCAACAGGGATCAGAATGGCATCGAACGACTGGTTTGAGCTAGCTGCATTAATTTCTTCGATCATAGCCTGCATACCGAAAAGCGCATCTGGCTGTGAACCGCCTTCGGGAATGATGATGTCTGCGTTGTGCTCTTCTCGTAGTTTGCTTAAATAGTGTCGGTCGGTTCTTTGTTGATAGGTTTGTTTATCCACGAATACCAAACGTGCATTCCACTGTTCCAAATCTTTGAGGGTTTGGTTTAAGTCTTGTTCTTTTAAATATGCGCCACGAATTATTGCAGTAAATTTGATGTTAAGTTGTTTGCAGCAATACGCTAGTGCGTGCAGGTGGTTTGAATAGGGACCGCCAAAACTAAGGACGTGCGATGGTGGAGCTTGCGTGAAATCATGCAGGGGCTTCACCAGCTTACGCCACTTGTTTCCTGATATTAGCGGGTGCAGTAAGTCGTCACGCTTGCACCAAACCTGAACTTGGTGCCTCGTCGCTGGTTTTTTCGATCCTTCTTGGCTGGTTGAGAACGCAGTCCACTCAGCTTCAACTCGCTGTAAAGGCGAGGGTGTCAGAATTGAAAACTGGCTCTCGATGCTGCCTGCTAGCGGATAGGTTAACAAAGTTTAATCCTTTATACTGATCTCTTGCTGTAATGTTGCGCGTTAAAACCTGTAAGATATCTGCATTATTACAGATAATAAGGAAACGACCATGAAATTAAGACGATTAAACAATAAACAGGCGACATATCCACGGAAAATATTAAGGTCGATACAAATTGCTGCACTACTTAGTTCATTCGGCTTTTCCACCCTTGGCCATGCATATTCGCCGGAAGCAGAAAAGAAACTCAGCGTTTCTAGCGCCGCGGTAGCAAATACGCCCTTGAGTTTTTCGCAGATTACCGAAAAATACATCGATAGTCCAAAGGTGGTGGGTGAAGCACAGCTCAAAGTGATGTTCTGGAAAATTTACGACGCCAAATTGGCAGCGCCCAACGGCGAGTGGAAAAAGGACACACCTTTTGCGCTATCCCTAACGTATTTACGCGATTTTGACGGAGAAGAGATTGCGAGTCGCTCGATAGACGAAATGAGAGACATTGGCTATGAAGACGAAGTGCTGCTAGCTAAATGGTTTGAGCAAATGCGCTCGGTTTTTCCTAATGTCAAAGAAGGGGAGAATATCACCGGCGTGATGGATAGCCAGCAGCACACGCACTTTTACTACGATGGTAATTTGATTGGAAGCATTGATGATCAATCATTTGGCCAAGCCTTTTTCGATATTTGGTTAAATGAAAAAACTTCTGAGCCAAAAATGCGTAAACAACTACTAGGGCTTAAAAAGTAGAGGCTGCTATCATTAACAGTGTTAAACAGTTGAGGCTCAATATTTGCGTGCTATTAGTAAACTAACAATGAGTAGCAGCACGCTGTAACCGAAAGTAAGCTAAAAAGGAGCAACAATGACTTTTCAAAATATCGCAAAAAAAGTAAGTATGTTAGCGGCCATCGCAGCGTCAATGCTTTTTCTTGGCGCATGTTCAGTATCACTGGACGCAAAAAAATACGAGCAGATGGAGCCGAAGTTTGATATCGACAGTTTCTTTGACGGCAAAGTAAAAGCGTGGGGAATCGTTCAAAATAGAGACGGTGACATTGTCCAGCGATTTACCGTGGATATAAATGGGTATAAAGAAGACGGTAACTTGATCCTAGATGAAAGCTTTGTATATGGCTTTGGCGACGGAGCAAAATCACGCGTATGGAAACTGAGCAAAAATGCAGACGGAACATACACTGGGAATGCTGGCGATATTGCAGGCCCTGCTAAGGGAACACCGCATGGTAATGCGTTCAACTTCTCATACGAAATGGACCTAGCTGTGGGTGATTCTACTTATCGCGTCCACTTCGACGACTGGTTTTTTGCATTTGACGACGACACAATGATGAATCGTTCTTATATTAAAAAGTTTGGCATTGTGATGGCTGAAGTCACCATTTTTATGCAAAAGCAGTAAGTCAGTTACGCATTTTACATAATACTTGGACAAGTTTAGAGGAGGGTACGGAGCATACTGCACGTACCTTCTAAATAATTGCAGCATAGAATCAAGTTCATTTGGGCAGCATTATTTCACAGCCTAAACCTGACACAGTTTTTAAAGGCTTATCAATGAATCGCATGCTTCCCTTGTGCAGATTAACGATTGCCAACACTAAGGCCAAACCTAATCCATTGCCACTTTTACTCCGGCTACTGTCTTCACGATAAAAACGTTGGGTTAACTTCTCAAAAGCTTGTGGCGTAACTCCGTTACCCGAATCAAATACTCGAAAAACAAGATGCTCGCGCTGACTTGTGACGCGCTCGTTTTCGTCTGTCGGCTGCTGAGCTAGGTGCTCTGAACCTAATAAAACCAGAATGTTACCGCCTTCCTCATTAAACTTGATTGCGTTATCTATCACATTAGCAAAAGCTTGGAAAATCAGGTCCTTATCGCAGTAAAGCTGTGTGTCTTTAGCGCGGATGGTCAATTCTAAATGAATGTTATTGTCTTCAACAATCGGTAAATAAAGATCAATGACATCTTCGAGTATTTCCTCCACATTATATATCGCAAATGCACTGGTTTTCTGTTCAGATTCCAGATCTGCAATTCTGAGTAATGAATTGAAAATTGATAATAAATTGTCAGACTCTTTAAGGAGGGCAAACTTGTCGTCTCCGTCAGGCATCACTTCTATATGCGTCTTAAGCCTAGCGAGGGGCGTCCGCAGATCGTGAGCAATATTGTCTGATACAGATTTAATCCCTTCAATTGACGACTCGAATTGGTCGAGCATTTTATTCAGCGCCATCGTCAACTTACTTAAATCGTCCCAATTGCTGTCTACCGGCAAGCGCTCTGTTAATTTGCCTGAAGAAATAATATCGTCGGCTTTATCGGAAATAATATTAATTCTATTTACAACATAATAAGCGACCCAAATACTGGTGACGGAAATAAGGCAAAGAATTAATATCATTATCCAGCCGAAGGTTTTACCAACCCACTGTGCAATTTCGATATCGTCTATATTGCGGCCAATCAGCAATTGATGGCCGTTGGTGAATACCATTATCTTCGCTATTACGTCGTATTCTTTTGAAGCGCTGTCACCGATTTTTATCGACAGCACCCCGTTCTTGACGCTCTGTGCATCTTCACTGGGCCAAAATAGCATATTGCCAGTGATGAATTTGTCTTGCTCAGTTTTTAAATGATAGAAGAAATCGTTTCCGTTTTCTGCAATCCTATCGTTTAAGGCCTTTTCCACCGCCTTTAAACCTGCTGCTCTATATAATGAGTTAAAACCACGGATATCAGCGTTGATCGCCGCTTCTGATTCTCTTACCAGTAAATCATCGTTAGAAATAATCAGAAAGTAGGTGATAAACACAACGCCCATCATAAGTAGACTAGTAAACAGGATACTAAGGGTAAAACTCGAACTTTTACGAAAAGCGGTGATGGCTCTCACGAATTAAGCTCCTATGTCTTGGGTTCGGATACTAAATAACCGGCACCGCGAATAGTTTCGATAATTGGATAGCTAAAGCCTTTATCTATTTTGTTTCTTAATCTACTGATGTGCACGTCAATGACGTTCGTTTGCGGATCGAAATTGTATTCCCACACTTTTTCTAACAACATCGTTCTCGTGACAATCTTGCCTTTGTTTTTTAATAAGTACTCAAGTAATTTAAATTCTTTTGATTGTAAATCGATAATCGTGCCGTTGCGGGTTACTTGCCTGTTGATTAGGTCGAGCTTTAGTTCACCTAATACAATCTCGGTAACGGAGGGCAAGGCGCCCGATTGACGAGAAGCTACGATTTCGATTCGGGCTAAAAGCTCCTCAAAAGCAAACGGTTTTGTCATATAATCGGCGGCGCCTGAGCGTAGACCTTTCACTTTATCTTCCACTTTGTTTTTTGCGCTAAGAATAACCGCTGGGGTATTGTCTCCCGAGTCTCTTATGGTATTCAGGATAGTAATGCCGTCGATATGCGGCAACATTCTGTCGAGGACAATAACGTCGTAGCTATTCGTTGTCGCTAGGAGTAGCCCTTGCTTGCCGTCATTTGCAACGTCAGGGGTATGTCCAGATTCTTCGAGACCTTTGGAGATATAACCGGCAACGGTCAAGTCGTCTTCTATTATCAGTATTTTCATTTTAGTCATTCTTCCATTTGACACAGCGTGCGATGTTTTGACGCAGCTAGCGCATACGCATTGCTTACCAGAACTTTAGTGCCCGTTAATTAGAATTTTCGTTTATCATTGTCGCCATCGAAGGCTATTTTACAAACTTTTACGTAGAATTTTCCAATAAAGACTTATCCGCGCACTTTTTGCAGGGATTTAAATAAGGAGAGATGCATGACAATAGTGGTAATTTGTATGGCAATAGTTGTTTTTATGCCCATGCTGGCAAAAGTGCCTTTAGCGCTGATGATGAACAAAAGCGGCGGGTACGACAATAGAATGCCGCGTGAACAGCAAAAAGCACTGAAGGGGCTTGGAGCGAGGGCGAAAGCTGCGCATGAGAATTGCTTTGAAGCGACCACGTTTTTCGCACCCACTGTATTACTGGTGCTGGCGCTAAATGCGGTTAATGATACGACCGCATATTTGTGTATTGCTTTTGTGGTATGTCGTCTCGTATACCTAGCTTGTTATTGGGCCGACTGGCATTTGGCAAGAAGCGTATTCTGGGGAATTGGGATGATCACCATTGCTGCGCATTATTTCCTAATTTTTGGCTAGTAAATGTAAAGCGAAACTGATGCTTAAATTCCAATCGTCAGTTTCGTGTTCGCTATTGTAAAGTAGTCAGCCAAGCAACATTAAAAGATATTGCTGTTTGCGACGGTCATCATCAAAAAACAGTTAACGCACAAAACGGTATTGCTCAGGATATGGCGTAAAGTTTTGAATAATACCTTGCGCCGTTATACGCTGTGTTTCGAGCCAGTATTCTGTTGTCATCAGGTCACCGTGCAGTTCTTTTAGAATATCTTTAAATACTTTTTTTCCGACAATGAAGTGCTCGAATTGCTCCGGAAATACATCCGTTGGTCCGACCGATAGAGTATCAATTGCATAAGGATCGTCATTTTTAGGTAAACTGCGAAACTGGCGTTCAGACATATAACAAATTTCATCGTAGTCATAAAATATGACCCTTCCCGTTTTCGTCACACCGAAATTTTTATGCAGCATATCACCCGGGAAAACATTGGCTAAGGCTATTTGTTTGATGCAAAGCCCAAGTTCATTTAGCACATTACGAATTTTTTCAGGGTCGGTTTGCTGTTGTAAATACAAGTTGAGCGGCGTCATTTTTCGCTCAATGTAGAGGTGGGAAATAATCAATTCACTGTCGGTCAATGTCACGCTGCTAGCACAAGTATCGAGCAGATATTGCAGTAATTCTTGATCGATACGATTGAGTGGGAAGCGAAAGTTCATATATTCATGAGTATCAGCCATGCGCCCAACCCGATCGGTACTTTTAACCAATCTATAGCGATCCTTTACGTATTCCCGTGTGATTTTTTTACTCTCTGCAAACTCATCTTTAATGACTTTAAATACCACCCCGTATGACGGCAAATGAAAAACAGTCATCACAAGGCCTTTAATACCCGGTGCAAGCTCAAACTTATCAGCGCAGCTTGATTCTGGTGTTTCGATCTTATTTACTATCGTGCCCGAGGTATTTTCCAAGTGCTGTAAATAATTACGGTAAAACACCGTTTTGCCGTGTTTATAAAATCCCAGCGACATGTAAAGCTCAAAATGCTTTTTATGTGGTAAAAGTTCCTGTAAGAAAGCAACAACTTCTGCGGGGTTCTGCGTATCAGCCATGAAGTATGAGCGGGCAAAACTGAATATCACGCTCAAATGATGTTGTTCAGTTAGCAATGCATCGACCATGAGTTTACCGTCATCCGTCATTTGCATCGCGATAACAAACGGTAATGTTTCGCTCGGCATACAAATTCTGCCTACCAAGTACGCGGCCTTTCCTCTATAAAATACCGGCTTTAGCATTTCAACGGCATGCACGCTGGCTAATTGCTCTCGGTTTAGCCGCGCTCGCAGGGCTTTGTCCATGTTCTCTAAGTCGAGGGAAAGATTATCGAAGGGGGTTTTGAATCGATAAGTATTAAATATAGATTCGTGCATAGCTCTAACGGTGCCTGAAGTGTCAAAGCTGTAAATAACCTTATCGCGGTCCGGACCAGGTAAATAGCAACGACTTGGCTGCACAAACATCATGTTGTCGTCTATTTTACTGTGTTTAAAAATGCGTCCAATAACCGAGTTGTAAAAAGTTTCGGCCAGCTCAAACTGTGGGTGGTCGTTAAGCAATTTAGTGTATTGATTTTTTGCTGCCTTCCAAAAGTGCTGGTCTTGTTGCTTTGGATGAACTTGCTGATATAAGTCAATAACGATATCCATCAAGCTTTGTTCATAAATGGCAATTCTTTCTTTAATGGCAAGTTGAGACTCGGCCCATCGTTCATTCTCAAATCGCTCTTTCGCACCTGCGGTAATGCGACTATGCCAGCGATACGATTTATCAAAGCCGCTGATAATTTGATAAGCGAATTGACGCGCAATGGCGTCTAAGGCCTTTTGTTCTTCAGAGTCATTGTTATCAGCTTGCGGCACAGGATTGCTTCCAACAGAATCAGGTGAGCGATTTGAACGTTGTGGCTGAATGCTGCTTTGTGAAGGGGTCTTTTTTTTCATTATTCAACTATTCATCATTGCTTTACATTTGTTTATGTTAGATCAGCCGAATACTGGACTAAATAGTGCGTATTAAGAACGGAACTAAACGTTTTGGAACGATTCATATATAAAGTACATGAGCTTTAAGTAAACGACAATTCGTTGCTTAAGTGATGATAAAACTAGCGCTAAAGTTACAATAAGTCATATCACGTTACGCTATGTTTACTATAGTATAGGAGTAGTAAGCTAGTCACACAGGAATTTACCTTGATATTTAAAACACTCGACAAGCTATTTTTTGGTATCACGTTAGTGTTGGCTTTACAGGTGCCTCAGTTGGCCGACCATTACCAGCAATTTTTAGCGGGCATGTATGAATCAAGCCAGTGGCAAATTGAGGGCTATCAAGCAACTGCGAAAAAGTATAATTATGCTTCTGTAGACGCCATGATAGCGCATCATCTTCAAAATGAAGTGCCAAGCGTGCGCGATGATGCAATTCAGAAGCAAAAAACGATTATTCAATATAATGAGCTGAGTGAAGGATTGTCTGTTTTTCAGAACGGCAACATCATAGAAAAGCTGATTTTTATGCTTTCGCCAAGCGGGTGGCAATACATAGACAATACTTTAGAGAATTTTAAATTTGGATTGCCTATTACGACGGAAGGGATTTTATTCGGTGTGCTTTTTGGTCTATTTTTAAACTTATTGGTGAGCACGCCAACATCCATGATCGCCAAGAAACAGCGAGAGCGCAAGCAACAGAAAGCCATTAGAAAACGACCTATTAGCAATTCAAAAGTGTAATTTATATTAACAAAAACAGTGCTGTAAAATAGTAGATAAACGCTAACGGTATAATAGTCTCTCTTAATCTTGCTGGCTCATGCAGTTTCCTTAGGTGCCTTAATGTTGTTATCGAGTAGAAAAACATCAATTAATCTCACTAAATCGTATAAAATACTGTATATTCCGCACTCATTTTTTGACTGTAGCCAGTGTTTATTGGTCTTTCATGCCATTAAACGATCACATTACAGAAAATAGCTACAGAGGACCCCACATGAAATTTTCAACTTTAGATTTACATCCATTACTTGAGCAAGCCGTCGTCGCTTGTGGATTCAGCGAAATGACGCCGGTTCAAGAACTATCGATGCCGAAAGCGCGCCGAGGTAAAGACCTGCTAGTACATGCTCAAACGGGCACAGGCAAAACGGCAGCTTTTGGACTTCCAATATTACAACAAATGTTAGATGCGCCGAAGGAGACTGTTTCAAGCAGCCCTAGAGCACTTATTTTGACGCCAACCCGCGAACTTGCAGAACAGTTGGCTGACGCTATTGGCAGCTATGCTCAATTCACGGAATTAACGGTTACTGCTCTATACGGCGGCGTTAAGTTGGGTGGGCAAACGAGTAAACTTAAAAAAGGCACGGACATCCTTATTGCAACGCCGGGTCGATTGCTTGAGCACATGGCGTTGAATAATGTCACCTTGGCGAATGCAGAGTTTGTCGTATTGGATGAAGCTGACCGCATGTTAGACATGGGCTTTATTACCGACGTGAGTCAAATAATGCAGCACACGGCGAAGAAACGTCAAACGCTGCTTTATTCGGCAACCAGTTCGCCAGCTGTCAATGAATTGTGCCACAAGATTTTAAGCAACCACGTTGAAATTCGCGTGAGTAAGGCCAATGCAACGGCCGACACCGTTAATCATGTTATGTATCCGGTTGAAGAATCTCGCAAAATTGATTTATTTAAGGCCTTGCTAAAAGAACAGAATTGGTTCCAAGTGTTGGTTTTTACTAGTACAAAAGAGCAAGCTGACAAATTAATGGCTGCGCTCAAGCAAAGTAAAATTGATGCGGCCGTTTGCCACGGCGATAAAAGCCAAGGCTCTCGACGTCGCGCATTGGCCGATTTCAAGTCAGCCAAGCTACAGGTGTTAATTTCCACAGAAGTTGCAGCACGAGGTCTGGATATTCAAGGTTTAGACTTTGTGGTGAACTATAATCTACCTTACTTACCTGAAGACTATGTGCACAGAATTGGACGAACCGGCCGCGCTGGAAACACAGGCAACGCAATTTCTTTCGTCAGTCGTGAAGAAGAGCGCACGGTTAGTCGCATTGAGGCGCTTATTGGTAGCTCGATAAAACGCGTGGTTAAGAAAGGATTTGAAGTAAGCGATCGTCAAAGTTTGTTAAAAAGCATTTCAAGGAATGGCCGCCCAAGTAAAACCAATAAAGTGAGCAAAACACAAATTACGGGTGATAGTGTTAAAGCGAAAAGACGCAGCCCTTCAAAAAGAAAGTAGCGCGCTTTTTGTTTCCCACGCTACTTTATATCGCTTAAGTTACTTTATAGCATGAGCGATATACTGCTTTATTTCGCTTAAGCTTTCTGGTTGCTTGAAAATAGTAGACACATATTGCGGCTTTTGCAAAATGCCTTTTTCGATTAAATTTGTAATTTGCGGTAAATAATCAATGGACGTTTTACCGGTAAAGAGCAGATCGAAGTTAGGTTCATTTTCATAAGCATTCAGCATTTTATGAAAACCCTGCATATACAAATAATCCTTCACAAAACCACCACCTCTGTATATGCGTGAACACACTGCGAAAGCGATGTCGTTGCTTGCCCCGTATTCTTCTTTGAGCAATAAGAAGCTTTTTCTGAAGCTCTTTTCTTTTATCATCGACTGCACTGCAACGACTCGCAAGGCTAATATTTTCAAGCGTTTGATAGTTAAATTATCGGATAAGTATTCGCTCAATATAGCCAGGCCTTCTTGAGTCATTGTGTTAAGTGGATTGCCTATTTCTAGTATCCGCAATGGCTGCTTTCGGGCATTTAATGTAGTGACCAAATGCACGCCAATTTCATGTTGCGCCAAGGCATTAGTGTCGCTAATTGACAGTTTTGCATTTTTGTTGAGTTTAATCGTATTGCCCGATACTAAGGCATTGGCAATCATGTTTTCTTCGATTTTTAGATTGTAGGGCAGCTCATTAACTTCAGCAAAATCGACGAGTATTTGTTTGATTTCTTCAAATTTCAATACTTCTTCATTCTCTTCATTAAGATTGCCAGGCAAATGCAAAATGAATTTTGCGTTGCCGATATCCTTCTGTGTGGGTTCGCCAAAGTAACGCAATGAATCATAAATAAAGTCGTTGGTGCCAATAGAGTTGAATTGGTCAACTTTATCCAAGTAGCTATTGATAGTATCGAAGTATATTTCGCTGAGGTCTTCGTCAACGACATTTTCAAGCGGTAAGTTCAATAACTTTCTTTTAGTGGCAAACACATCTAATTTACTGCCATCATAAGTAAACTCGGGTTCAATCGAAAAATGACTATCGAAGAATGTTTTCTTCTGTTGATCAAAATTAGTCGGGTTAACAGCACTCAGGATATTGATGGTTTTCGTGATGTCAAAAAACTCACTATCAAACTCAATTAATCCCTGCGAAATTTTTGGCTTACCTTGATTGGCCTCAGTCACTTTATATCCTTTGATTATTATGGGCAATTAGCCACCTAGATTCTATCAAGGGGCCAGGTTCGTTGATACCATTAACTTTCACATCAAGCATCAAGATATCAAGGGGCCAGGTACCTTGAATTACGGGATTGTTGTGTCAATGCAACTCACTTCCTTTTTCAACGCACCTGGCCCCTTGGTTTATTTCAACGTACCTGGCCCTTTGATTGAACAATATTTCATTTACTGGTAAATCTAGGTTGACATATAGACGTCTATACGGCAAATTGGCGGCATAAAATAAAAATAATACTAACGACAAAGAATTAAACTGAGAGGGTTGAGCTTCGTATGGTTTACATTGCACTGAAAAGCGTCAATAAAAATACCCATGCAAGCGCTCGTACACCTCGCGCAGCAATTTATGCTGTGAGTCTTGCCGCATTGATTTTCATTACAATGACCAACACTTTTTTGGTTTCTGTAAATACGCTATTTACTAGCGCGACAACAATGATGCGAACAATGACCAGTATGATGATTATCATGCCAATTAAGGGCATTCGTTAGGTTTTGCAAATTAAGCAATCAACGAAAGCCCGCCAAAAGCGGGTTTTTTTGTATCTGGGTAAAATAGGCTCAGTCGAGCACAGGAGAGTGACATGAAGGTTTTAAAGTTTGGTGGTTCGAGTCTCGCAGACGCAACGAGGTATATGCGCGTACTTGAGATTAGTGCCGACACTCACCAAACAGAGGGTGCTGCCGTTGTGTTGTCTGCGCCTAAAGGGGTAACAAATGCGCTTTCTCTGCTATGCGAACAAGCGCAAAGAGGCGCTGATTATGGCGAACTTTTCGCAAAATTAAACATGACGCTGAACGGTATTGCGGATGATTTGAATAAGAGCCTGGACAATTTCTCCTACCAGCCTCTTAGCGAGTTTATTACAGAAAAGTTAGCGCTTCTCGAACAACAGCTCAAAGGTATTGCACTACTAAAAATTTGCCCAGATCAAATTACTGCGTCCATTTTGAGTTTAGGCGAGTACGTTAGCGTGCGTATTTTCAGCGAAATTTTGAATGCAAAAGGGATTAGCAATAATATCATCGATCCTGTTGACTGCATTGTCGCTCATGGTGATTACCTTGATAGCATTGCAGACCTGAGTGCGAGTAAAGCTCGCTTTGCAGATATTGATATTAGCGGTGCGTCACTTATTATTATGCCTGGCTTTGTTGCTGTGAATGAGCTGGGTGAAAAGGTCACATTAGGGCGCAACGGTTCTGACTATTCTGCCGCAATCTTAGCTGCTTGTATTGACGCTAGCTGTTGCGAAATTTGGACCGACGTTGATGGAGTTTACAATGCTGATCCGAATCAAGTCGACGGCGCTGTTCTACTCGACAAATTGACTTATCAAGAAGCCATGGAGCTGTCTTATTTTGGGGCAAAAGTATTGCATCCCAAAACCATCGGTCCTATCGCTCAGTACAGCATTCCCTGTTTAATCCGCAACACCCTAAATCCAGCGGCACCGGGAACCTTAATTAGCCATGAAGCAAGCGAAAAATGGACTAGCGTTAAAGGGATTTCGCACCTTGAAAATGTGGTGATGTTCAACATTGCTGGGCCAGGAATGAAAGGCATGGTTGGCATGGCCAGTCGTATATTTGACGTCATTTCAACGGGCAACATCTCAATCAGCTTAATAACCCAAAGTTCATCTGAATACAGCATCAGCTTTTGTATTCAGAATAAAGATGCCGACCGCGCATTAGATTTGTTAGAAGACAGCTTTGCACTTGAGCTTAGCAATCATTTGTTAGAACCTATAGAAGTGCGTAAAGAGCTCGCTATCGTTACCTTAGTAGGGGACGGTATGCGTCAATCTCAGGGCATGGCGGCTAAATTCTTTAGCGCACTGGCTCAGGCTCGCGTCAACAATGTTGCCATTGCGCAGGGTTCATCAGAGCGTTCTATCAGTACCGTGATCGAAAACGCGAAAGCTAAGAAAGCGGTAAAAGTCATACATCAGAATTTCTTTACTAAAAAACACACAATTGACGCATTCTTGGTGGGTTGCGGAAACGTTGGCAAAGAATTGCTTCGTCAAATTGCACAGCAGCAACCGGCCTTAATGGCGAGGGATATTAGATTAGAAGTATTTGGTGTCGCGAATAGCCGCAAGTTGTTATTAAACAGCAAAGGTGTCGATTTAAATGCCGATTGGCAAGCAGAGCTAGCGAAAGCCGATGAAGGATTTTCGGTGGCCCGCATCCACAAATTTGCGAACGACAACAGTCTAGTTAACCCTGTGATTATTGACTGTACGAGCAACGCCGTCATTGCCGATTTGTACGTTGAAATGATGACCTCAGGTTGTCATGTTGTAACGCCGAATAAGAAGGCGAACACCTCTTCAATGGCGCAGTATAAAAAGCTTCAGAGAACGATGCAGCAAACCAATCGACAATATTTGTATGAAACGACGGTTGGTGCTGGTTTACCGGTTATCGATAACTTGCAAAAGTTAGTAGCGGCGGGCGACGAACTTGAAAGTTTTGAAGGTATCCTGTCAGGATCATTGTCCTATGTGTTCGGCAAATTGGATGAGGGCATGAGTTTATCTGAAGCTACCTTGATAGCTAAGGAAAACGGTTTCACTGAGCCCGACCCGCGCGACGATTTGTCTGGCATGGATGTGGCGCGTAAACTGCTTATCATGGCACGAGAGTCGGGATTAGAGTTAGAACTTGTCGATATCGAAATTGAGTCGGTGTTACCGCCGAGCTTTGACGATACAGGAAGTATAGAAGTATTCTTGAACAATCTTTCTTCTTTAGATGCTGACCTTAAAGTAAGAGCAGAGAACGCAAAAGAAGCGGGCAAAGTATTGCGTTACGTTGGCTCAATTAAAAAGAATAAATGTAAGGTTTCTATTCAAGAAGTCCCTCTTAATCACCCATTAGCTGCGGTTAAAGACGGTGAGAATGCATTGGCTATTCACAGCAAATACTATCAGCCAATACCCTTCGTTATTCGCGGCTATGGCGCAGGCGCAACGGTAACCGCAGCCGGCGTATTTGCTGATGTTCTCCGCACCATGCCATGGACTCAGGACTTCGCATAATGACTTTAAAAACAACAAAAGCATTTGCACCTGCCTCTGTTGGCAACGTCAGTTTAGGCTTTGATTTATTAGGCGCAGCACTCCAACCTATCGACGGCGCAGAGTTAGGAGATTGGGTGTCTGTAAGCGATGCTGATGAGTTTTCATTAAGTGTCGATGGTCAGTTTGCCGATAGACTACCTCCGGGAACTGAAAGCAATATCGTCACCAAGTGTTATGCTTATTTTCAAAGTAGCTTAAGCTCAAGTGGGCATGCTCCGCTCAAGGTCAAAATGCACTTACATAAAACCTTGCCTATTGGCAGCGGTTTAGGTTCAAGCGCAAGCTCGATAGTTGCCGCGTTTCATGCGCTGAATGAGCATGCTGGTAAACCGTTTTCTGAAAACACTCTGTTGGTGATGATGGGGGAATTAGAAGGGCAGATTAGCGGTAGCGTACATTATGATAATGTTGCACCAAGCTTTATCGGCGGACTCGTGTTGATGACAGGTGAAGACTCACCCATTGCGGCGAAGCTTCCTTGTTTCGAAAACTGGTATTGGCTTGTATGCTATTCTGGTATTTCGGTCTCGACGGCTGAAGCAAGACGATTGTTACCTAAGCAATATACATTATCAGACACGCTAGATTTTGGTCGCCAACTCAGCGTATTCGTGCACAGTTTATACGCGAAAAATGAAGCGCTAGCGGCGAAAATGATGACCGACGTAATAGCTGAACAACATCGAAAAGTGCTGCTTCCTCGTTTCGATGATGCACGAGAAGCCTGCATGCGCAGTAATGCTTTAGCGTTCGGTATTTCAGGATCAGGTCCAACCGTGTTTGCGGTTGCCAGAGAACTTGAAGACGCAAAAAACATGCAGGCATGGTTAGAAAAAGAGTATATTCAGAACGACGATGGCTTCAGCCACATTTGTAAGTTAGATATTGAAGGGGCCATCCTCATTTCCTAAGTAGTGTTAATGCGGCCGTGAATAGAACAAAAACCAAAGGTTTGGACAAGTGAATTTAGTAAATTTAAAAGATGCGAGTGATAAAGTAAGTTTTGCCGAAGCGGTAAAGAAAGGCTTGGGTAAAAACCAGGGCTTATACTTTCCTCAAGAGATTACGCCCTTTGAGAATATTAACGACGTTCTGGCGTTGCCTTTTGTCGAAAGAAGTATTCGGATATTAAAGCAACTGATTGGTGACGAGTTACCTGATGAGTTGTTAAGTAAGATTGTTACCACTGCATTTCAATTTGGCGCACCTTTAGTAAAGGTCACCGAAAATATTTATAGCTTGGAGCTGTTTCACGGTCCAACATTGGCATTTAAAGACTTTGGCGGGCGCTTCATGGCGCAGTGCTTAGATAACATTAGTGCAGGTCAGCCAATCACTATTTTAACTGCAACGTCGGGTGACACCGGTGCCGCAGTTGCTCATGCTTTTCATGGCATTGACAACATTCAAGTTGTTATTTTGTTTCCTAAGGGGAAAATTAGTAAACTACAAGAGAAGCTATTTACTACCTTAGGTGACAATATTCATACCGTTGCAATCGAAAGTGATTTTGACGCTTGCCAGCAGCTAGTTAAAGCGGCATTTGATGATCCTGAAGTTCGCGATGGACTGCATTTAAATTCAGCTAACTCGATTAATATCAGCCGTTTGTTCGCACAAGTTTGCTATTATTTTGAAGCGATTGCGCAATTACCAAAAGAACAACAAGACAAGGCTGTTTTTTCTGTACCAAGCGGCAACTTTGGTAATCTAACCGCTGGTATGATTGCTAAGTCACTGGGACTGCCTATTAAACGCTTTATTGCGGCTACTAATTCAAATGACACTGTACCTCGTTATTTGCAAACAGGTGAATGGGCACCCAAGCCAACCGTCGCTACAATTTCGAACGCCATGGACGTGAGCCAACCAAATAACTGGCCTCGAATCGAAGCATTAATTGAGCAGGGATATATCGATAAAGATAGCCTGATAGGTGAGGCGATTGACGAAGAGTATACTCAAGTTGCGATGCGTCAACTCGCAAGCTTAGGTTATGTTTCAGAACCACATGCGGCCATTGGTTATCGTTCATTATCGCGGTCATTAACTGGCGATGAAGTGGGTATTTTCTTAGGAACTGCACACCCTGCTAAATTTAGAGAAACCGTTGAAAATGTGCTAGGTCAGCCTATCAGCTTGCCACAGCCACTGGCTGATTGTGTCGGTAAGCCTGATTTCTCTGTGGAAGTTGAGAACAGCTACGAAGCACTAAAGTCGCATTTATTTTCGATCTTAAAATAAGTCAGTACAGGAGCAACCTGAATGCAATCTTGGGATCCGCTCCTCGACCTTAAAGGGGCCAGCGTTGATGAAAGTGCTAAGCTAAACAACATTAGCAATACATTAACCGCTGGCTTACGAAGCGCCCTTGCTCATGTAGCGATAGAACGAGCTGCGGGCAAGGTTGTCTATCCGGCTGACGCAGACGTGTTTAACGCTTTCAAACTAACTCAAGCTGACGCCTTGAAAGTGGTGATTTTAGGACAGGACCCATACCACGGCCCAAACCAGTCCCACGGTTTATGCTTCTCGGTTCGCAAAGGGAATAAAATCCCACCCTCGTTGCGCAATATCTACAAAGAACTCGCGGCAGACATTCCCAATTTCGTGATACCTAGTCATGGTGATTTAAGTCACTGGGCAGAGCAGGGCGTTTTATTGCTGAATACCGTGTTGACGGTCGAGCAGGGGCTGGCTTATTCTCATAAAAAAGTAGGTTGGGAGGAGTTTACTGACGGCGTAATTTCAACAATTAACCGTGAGTTCGAGAATCTGATATTTTTGTTATGGGGTGCGCCAGCACAGAAGAAAGCAGCACTCATTAATGAAAAACGGCACACTATTTTGACCGCGGTTCACCCATCTCCGTTATCTGCACATCGTGGTTTTTTTGGCTGTCAGCATTTTAGCAAAACGAATCAGATACTCAGTTCGCAGGGTAAGAAGCCAATTGATTGGCAGCCTAAATAGAAATTTATTAATGGGCTTTGCAAGATGACATTGTGCAGGTAGAAAAAAGGCGAGTTACAACTCGCCTTTAACATTTACTTTGTGTAAGCGTTGGCGTTTTTAATACTTTCAAAATCGTTGAATCGGACACCTTCTTTTTTCATCAACTCATTAATTTTAGCGCTAATGAGCTGTCTTATGTAGAAAGGCTGATTCGGCGCATAGTGATGAATGGTATGGGTTTTGCCAAAGTTAAAGCAAAACAAATGGAAGGGCGCAAACAAGCGACTCGTTAATACGTGGGTTTGTTCGAATACATTGTTTACACCGCCGTAGTAATGCATAGATGATGTCACGAAGTTTAACGACGTGGAACGAACAATATTAGGTAGCACTAATACCACCATTAAGAATTCAAACACGCTCAATATAGAGAGTCCCCAGCTAGGCATATGAGGCGCTAATGGGAAAAATACGTTGATTAGATGATACAGTATCACGCTGTAAAGCACGACAAAATATGAAGTCGTAATTGGGAAGCCTGCGTTAAATACTTTTGAAAAGCTAAAATCTTTTATTTCTTGTTTGAAGCGGGCTTGATTAATGACAAGTCCTAACAAGCCATCGACAATGACTAATGCTCTTAGAAATGGATTTTTGATCCCGTTTCCTACGAGTCTTTCTTCTAAGTCCTGATTAGTGCCTGATGTGTAATGATGGTGAAGGTGTATTTTTCTACGATACCAAGGATTTATCGTGTTAGGGCGCATCATCCAAACGACCAGCATCATAAAATTGTGGATAAGAGGTTTTTTGCTGAAGTATTGTTTATGAATTAAATCATGCTCTATTTCGTGAGAAATAGAAGTAATCACGGCAGCTAGAATCACGCATAACCAAGCAGGTATGAGTGCCATGTAGTAAAGTGAGCCAACGCCAATAAGGGCGGCGAGTGAAAGTAGAGTTATCGACAGACCTAAAACATTCTGATATGACAAGAAAGCGTACTTACTTCTAAGTAACTTTTCTTCAGTTTTGATTGCTCTTACGATGGTCTTAATAGTTTCTTTTGCGTCTTGATTTGTCATAGTCTAAAAATTAAACGTTCACATGCGCTGACTATACCTGAATTTATCAAAAACCCGAAGAGCATTGTTGTAAATTTAAGGTATATTTGGAAAGCAAAACGTACGAATGCGCAGTCTCGTTCTTGCACAAAATTAACGCAAAAAAAATGCCACTCTCAGTAGAGTGGCATTTTATGGTGCTATCGCATCATTTCGTTTAATTCGTATTCTAGGTTCATATCCAGATCGCCTAACTCTCGTTCGAGTTTGTACTGATCTTGGATAGCTTCAATCTCTCGCCATTTTCGTTTTTTGCTTTTAGTTTTAACTGGACGGGACTCTGTGTCGATTAATGACAATAACTCGGATCTTTCCACGGGCATCTCCTTATCGAAACCGCTTACTACATAAACCATGAGTTCTATGAACAGCATTGAGTCTCGCTGTTCATTCTTCATATGTACCATAAACAGTACAAAATTAAAACACATTAATTAACATTAATTAACGTCTTGTTTGCACCTTTATGACATTAGCAGCGGTTTTTAAAGAGAATAGCGTCTATTATCCTCGGTTGAATTGGGCAATGAGAGCAGCCGTTGAAGCATCCAAGTGATTGTTATCTTTTGCCCCTTTAATGACATCCAAAACATCATTCCCTAGCACTTTACCGAGCTCAACACCCCATTGGTCGAACGAGTTTAAGTCCCATATTGCACCCTGAATCAGCACTTTATGTTCATATAGCGCAACTAAAGCCCCCATCGTTTTCGGGTCAAGTTGGTCAAACAACAAGGTATTACTTGGTTTGTTGCCAGGCATCGTTTTATGTGACGCTAGGGTTGAACGCTCTTTGTCGGACAAATCTTGATCCGCCAGATCTTGGTAACACTCTTCAAACGTTTTCCCTTGCATCATGGCTTGTGTCTGCCCAAAGCAGTTTGATGCAAGCATTGCATGATGAGTATTATCTTGATTTGGAACCTTAATTGGCAACATAAAATCAGCAGGGATGGGCAGGTTGCTTTGATGAATTAATTGATGAAATGAATGCTGGCCATTGGTCCCCTCGCTCCCCCAAATTATCGGGCCTGTACCATGATCTACGGTCAATCCATTCAGTGTTGTGGATTTACCATTACTTTCCATGTCAAGCTGCTGTACGTAGGCTGGGAAGCCCCTTAAATAATGATAATAAGGTAATAATACATGGGATTGAGCACCCATGAAATTACGGTACCAAACCCCTAAAACCGCTAGGATCACGGGTAAATTGGATGCAAAAGGCGTTGTTTGAGTGTGCACGTCCATTTCATAAGCACCCTGTAGAACTTGTCTAAAGTTATCAAAACCGATGGCTAGGCAAATGGGTAGACCAATCGCTGACCAAAGAGAATACCTGCCGCCAACCCAATCTGCCATTGGAAATACATTCTCGGCGGCCATACCAAATTCTGTTGCTGCTTTTACATTGGATGACACCGCAACAAAATGTTTGGCAATATCAGCCTCAGTTGCACCTTGCTGCAGAAACCAAGCTTTTGCGGTCAAGGTGTTTTGCAATGTTTCTTGCGTACTGAATGATTTTGAGGACATGACGAATAGCGTTTCTTTATAATCACATTCAGATAAGACGTCGTGTATATGGCACGCATCAACGTTTGCTACGAAGCGAACGTCTAGGGCTTTGTTGTGATGTGATTTTAGTGCTTCGGTGACTATTTTAGGGCCAAGGAATGAGCCGCCAATACCAATGCAGACTACCTTTTTAATCGCTTTTCCCGCGCAGCCTTTGTGCGCGCCTGATTGGACACTTTCGGTGAATGCTTTCATTTTGTCCAGCGTAGCAAAAACACTGGGCATAACGTCTTCACCATCGACCATAACAGGCTCACCCGAAAAGTTTCTTAACGCGGTATGAAGTACTGCACGATGCTCAGTTGTATTGATTATTTCACCTGAGAACATCGCGGTGATTTTCTCACTTACCTGACGTTGTTCAGCAAGCTCAAAAAGCGCAGTCAACACGTCTTCGTTTATTCGGTTCTTGCTATAATCAAGCGTGATGCCGCAGGCGCTCGTTGTGTATTTAGCGGCGCGATTTTTATCATTGGCAAACCAGTCGCGCATATGTTGGCGCTTTACACTGGTTGAAAGTGTCTCGAGTGTTGCCCATGCTTGAGTATGACGAATACGTTCCACGGTTGAGTCTCCATTTTTCAAATTTTGCCCATTAACATATGGGTATAAGGCATACTAAATTAAGAGCAAGCAGCGCATAAATTACAAGCTGAATGTATGCAAGCCCTAAATGGTGTCAACCGAGCAGAACCACATAGCGAATGATCTGCTCGACTGTTTGTTTATAAAAATTAGTGACGCATCGATTTCATACGCTATTTTTTGCATTCATTAGAAGACATTTAGCAGTATGTAAGTCACTTGAACCTATAACATTTTGCTCAACAAGGCTTCTAATTTGACTTGATCGCCTGCAAAGTTGCGAATACCTTCAGCCAATTTTTCAGTTGCCATTGCATTTTCATTCATGTCCCATTTAAATTGGGCTTCCGATATTTTATCACCGACATTTTTTACTTTACCACTGTCGACTAAATATGGCTTTACCTCACCCTGTGCGTTAGAGAGTTCTTCGAGCAATTGCGGACTAATGGTCAAGCGATCGCAGCCTGCTAGACACAGTATTTCGTCAATATTACGGAAGCTTGCGCCCATGACGACAGTTTTGTAACCGTATGACTTGTAATAGTTATAGATTTCGGTCACTGAAACGACACCCGGATCTTCACTGCCTGCATAATCTGTTTTACCTGTGCTGGCTTTGAACCAATCTAAAATTCGGCCCACGAATGGCGAAATTAAAAATACACCTGCTTCAGCACAGGCCCTAGCCTGGGCAAAGCTAAACAGTAGCGTTAGATTACAGTTGATGCCTTCTTTTTCTAGAATCTCTGCCGCTTTTATTCCTTCCCAAGTCGACGCAATTTTAATTAATATACGAGACTTATCGATACCTGCATCATCATATAATTTAATCAACTTGTGAGCTTTTTTAACGGTTGCTGCCGTATCAAAACTTAATCTAGCGTCGACCTCGGTCGAAATACGACCAGGAATGACGTTGACGATTTCATTACCAATGGCGACAGCTAATTTGTCGCCAGCGTCAACGATCTGTTGTTCAGCGTTGCTTGATTGGGCTTTTGCCCATGCCACGGACTCTTTGATTATCTCAGCGTACTGAGGCAACGAGGCGGCTTTTAGCAGCAATGAAGGGTTAGTTGTGGCGTCTACCGGTTGGTACTTTTTAATTGCTTCAATGTCGCCCGTATCCGCGACTACTGTCGTGAGAGTGCGCAATGATTCAAGTTGTGTTGTCATTTTTATGCCTTAGAATGAAATAATGCGTCTAGATTACCGATTGTGGCGGCAACTGGCTATAACAGATTGATGGTTTTTATATGATGAAATATAGAAATATGTAAAATTGCCCCCATATTTCTAATGTACACACAAAAAAGGACAGATAGTTACTATGTTAATGGTTGTTTCCCCAGCGAAAAATCTCGATTTTAAATCTCCACTGCCAACCGAAGAGTTTACTCAACCTAGCATGTTGAATGATGCAAAAACGTTGGTCAAAACCTGCAAAAAACTAGCGCCGAGTGATTTAGCTAGCTTGATGCATATTAGTGACAAACTATCCATATTGAATGCAGAGCGATTTTCAAGTTTTACAACGCCTTTTACGCCTGATAATGCGCGCCAATCTATCTTTGCTTTTAACGGTGATGTGTATTCAGGACTCGATGCAAAAACCCTATCAGAGGACGACATTCAGTTCGCACAAAAGCATTTAAGAATTTTATCAGGGCTGTATGGTTTACTGCGCCCACTTGATTTGATGCAAGCATATCGCCTTGAAATGGGAACAAAACTAGAAAACTCTCGCGGAAACTCATTATATGAGTACTGGGGGGACTCAATTACTACGGAGTTAAATAAAGCGTTGCAGGATGCTGAGGACGCTAGCGAGGCTAAAACTAAGAGTAGCGCTCAAGAAGAAGGCGCTAATATATTGGTGAACCTAGCAAGTAATGAGTATTTTACGTCAGTGAAGAAAAAACTACTTGATGCAACTATTATCACCCCTCATTTTAAAGATGAAAAAAACGGTAAGTACAAAATTATCAGTTTTTACGCTAAAAAAGCGCGTGGCCTCATGGCAAGATACATTATCGAAAACCGCATTACGTCAGTATCGCAATTGAAAAGCTTTGATAGCGCAGGCTACCAATACAATGATGCAGAGAGCACCGCGACAGAACTCGTGTTTAAACGAGCGGATCAAAGCTGAAACTAAAAAGCCTGAGTCCGATGGTGTATCGAAATCAGGCTTTGGTTGCAGTTTACTTAATCTGTCTAAGTGCCTAATCGTGCTTCATTTATCAGGCGGGCTTTGAGAAAAAGCCTAGCAGCCATCCAAACAATCACGAGAACAGTTGTCTCAGTCTACGTACATTTCTTGCTGTAGTTGCAGCGTCTGTGTTTCGTTACCCTGCTGAATGTTGATATCGAAACGAAATTTCTCTTTGTGCGAGTAAGAGAATACAGCCAAATAATAAATAGCGTCACCCTCTGTTACCTTCTTAAATGTGAGCTTCTTGCTATTGCCCAATAAATTTCTAGCAGTACCTGTAATCGATACGTTTTGTGCAGTCTTATCCTTGCTGTCTAATACTGAAATGTTCACCAACGCGTTGTATTTACTGCGTACGATATTATTCGCTTTCGCAATTTCTGGTGTTAAAAAGGTGCTTGAAAGTACGATGTGATGTACTTCCCAGTTACCTAACAACGTTTTTTCCTCTGCGTTAGCGGTGGATTGCAGTAACAGTGATGCAAGCGCCAGTAGCGCTAGCGTTAGGGCTACATGTGCTTTTGGTATGAAACTCTTACTTAGCTGAATGACTGAGAATGTCATGACTTCTCCTTATCGTAAATCGTATCGTTAAAAGAAAATAACGCATGCAGCAACTCTAGTTGATGCATGCGGTCTATGCTAGATCGGCACTACAATAAGTACGGTAAATATTGAGCAATCAGATCTAATGCAAATTGAAGTGCTAAAATCAGGATTAGTGGAGAAAAGTCGAGCCCACCCAGTGTTGGCAAAAATTGACGAATGGGCGCTAGCAGAGGATCGGTCAGCTGATGTAAAACAAAGCGAATTGAAGGACCAATGTTAGGTGCAAAACTCAATATCATGTTGGCTATTAACGCGATAAAAAGCAGCCAAAATGCACTTTTTAAAAGGCCAAACAGCACTAAAATGAGCGTCGACAATACTGGAAACATCGTGCCGCTAAGTATAAAAATCACAACAAATTTTGCTAGAATTATTAAAAATGCAAACAAGAATGTGGCCGTGTCGAACCTACCTAAAGACGGGATAACTCGGCGCAAAGGGCCAACAGCCGGCTGGGTCGCTTTAACCACAAATTGACTAAACGGATTATAGAAATCAGCGCGCGCCCATTGCAGCCAAAGCCTTGCCAAAATAATCATGGCGTAAGTATCAAATAACAAGGTAATTAAATTATTGAACGCTAACATCTTGGATTCCGTTTGAGTTAAAAGTCAGATGACATTTCTATCGCTCTTGCAACAGCAGCCTGCATGGCTTTGCTAACAATCGCTTCTAGGTTGTTTTCTTGGAAGGTACGAACTGCTTCGTGCGTTGTCCCCCCTTTAGATGTAACTTGGGCTCTGAGTTCACTTATTTCAAGGTCTGGATTATGACAAATCATTTCTGCACTACCCAGTAAGGCTTGTTGCACTAATAAGCGCGAGTCATCTTTACTCAATCCCATTTTAATAGCTTCATCCTGCATTGCTTGCGCGAATAGATACAAATATGCTGGGCTGCTTCCTGCCGCTGCAATAACCGTATTAATCTGGCTGTCTTCTTTTACCCATAACGTTTTACCAACGTGGTTCATCACATGAGCGACAAAGTCGCGATCGTCTTGTGCCACCGAAGCTGGAGCGTAAAGCCCAGTCATACCTTTGCTGAGTGAGGATGGCGTATTTGGCATGGTGCGAACGACTTGATCGTAATCGCCGAGCATTTCAATGAAACGCTCAGTGGTTATGCCTGCCGCAATTGACACCATAATTTTATCATCAAGCGATGTTTTCTCAATCAGATCTGCACAAGTTGCCGCCATGATTTGCGGCTTCACCGACATAATCACTACATCACTAGCTTGACATGCCTCAACGTTTGATTGGGTCGTGTTAATACCAAAATCCTTAGACAAAGCGTCTAATTTTGGCGTAGATGGATTCGATGCAGTAATCAGCTTCGGGTCATATCCGCCCTTCACTAAACCACTAATAATGCTTCTGGGCATATTACCCGCGCCTATAAAACTTAACTTACGTGCTTGCATGTTTCTCCTTCATATTTGTTAATTAATGAATATTGTTGAGGCAATAAATAGGGGCCCCAAACTAGGTTGCAACTCAGTTGTGCAGCCAATATAAATCTGTCGGTATTAAGTGCTAGCGTCATCATTAGTCGCGAGCGCCAAAAATAGCAGTACCAACACGAACGATGGTTGAGCCACATTCAATTGCCGCAGGTATGTCACCACTCATGCCTATGGATAGGGTATCAAATTGTGGATACTTTTGCTGACAAGTGGCAAATAAAGCCTGCACTTTTTTAAAAGAGGCCAACTGCTCCGACTTTATTTTGCTTGCTTTCGGAATAGCCATTAAGCCTCTTATGCACACGCGGTCAAGTTTTTCGCAATCTGACAATAGCGGCATTAGTTCGTGTGGCAATACACCCGCTTTCGTTTCTTCTTCGTCAATATTAATTTGAATACAGATATTCAGCGGTTTGGCATAGTGAGGGCGCTGTTCATGCAAACGCTTTGCAATTTTATAGCGATCGACGGAATGCATCCAATCAAAATTTTCTGCCACTAAACGACTCTTGTTTGACTGCAACGGGCCGATAAAATGCCAAGAGATATCAGTTAAGTGCTTTAGTTCAGCTATTTTGTCGACGCCTTCTTGGACATAATTCTCACCGAAGGAACGGTGTCCGGCTTCATACGCAAGGACAATATCCGATACGGGTTTGGTTTTACTTACGGCTAACAATTCAATATTGTTCGGATCACGACCAGCCTGCACCGCGCACTGTTTTATTTGAGCATGAATTGACAGAAGGTTTTCGGCAATATGATTTGTCATAAATTGATTTCTCAAGTTTTAGTATTACAAGATTAATTTTTATTAGCGTTCGCATCAGCAATTATTTTTTGGAGTAACCTACATTGGACATTAACGAACTACTCGCTTTTAGTGTAAGCAACAAAGCATCAGATTTACACCTATCTGCAGGATTGCCTCCCATCATCCGCGTGGATGGTGAAATGCGACGTCTCAATGTTGAACCACTTGACCACAAACAAGTGCATGCTTTGATTTTTAGCATCATGAATGACAACCAACGTAAAGATTACGAAGAAAACCTAGAATGCGATTTTTCTTTTGAAATAAAAGATTTGTCTCGTTTCAGGGTTAATGCTTTTGTACAAAATCGCGGCGCTGCAGCTGTTTTAAGAACAATTCCAAGTGACATTCTAACACTCGACCAATTGGGTGCACCGGAAATATTTAAACAAATCATTAATCAGCCGACGGGCATTGTTTTGGTAACAGGTGCAACAGGCTCAGGTAAAAGTACCACACTTGCTGCAATGGTTGATCATATAAACACGCATAAGCGAGAGCATATTCTCACCATTGAAGATCCAATAGAATTTGTGCACAAGAATAAGATGTGTGTAATGAATCAGCGTGAAGTGCATCGCGATACGAAAAGCTTTAATAACGCGTTGCGCTCAGCGCTGCGTGAAGACCCAGACGTTATCTTGGTCGGTGAATTACGAGATTTAGAAACTATCCGTCTTGCAATATCAGCGGCTGAAACTGGCCACTTAGTCTTCGGAACGCTACATACGAACTCAGCACCAAAAACCATCGATCGTATTATTGACGTGTTCCCAGCGGAAGAAAAGTCGATGGTACGTTCAATGCTGTCTGAATCGTTGCGAGCGGTAATTTCACAGACCTTATTGAAAAAGGTTGGTGGCGGTCGAATAGCTGCACATGAAATCATGATAGGTATTCCTGCCATCAGAAACCTCATACGTGAGGACAAAGTACCGCAGATGTATTCTGTGATTCAAACGGGACAGCAGCACGGCATGCAAACGATGGATCAATGCTTACAGCGCTTGGTTGCGATGGGCGTTATTTCAGCCAATGATGCAGCATCTAAGTCGATAGATAAAGCGCCATCAATAGGTATGTAAGGCATTTGGAGAAGCGGTGCGTTATGGGCAAGTAATGCATCCAAATAGCTCAGAGGATCAAGTATGTTAGGTTTACATCAGTATTTACAAGACATGGTGGTGCACAGTGCATCAGATTTATTCATTACGGTAGGCATGCCCGTCAGTGCTAAAATTAACGGACGCATGACACCATTAACTGCGATGAATTTAACTGAGCCAGAAGCGCTGGAGCTGGTTCACGATACAATGAATGAAAAGCAAAAAAAGAGCTTTGCTGACGACAAAGAGTGTAATTTTGCTATCTCGATAGACGGCATTGGTCGTTTCAGATGCAGTGCTTTTTGGCAGCGAGATCAAGCGGGAATGGTTATTCGCCGCATCGTCACACAAATTCCAAATGCAGACGATTTAGGTTTACCACCTGTCTTGAAAGACATCATCATGTCTAAAAAGGGGCTGGTGTTATTCGTGGGCGGCACAGGCACCGGTAAATCTACCTCTCTAGCAGCACTCATCGGGCATCGAAACCAGCACTCTCATGGGCATATTCTGACCATTGAGGACCCAATTGAGTTTGTGCATGAACACAATAACTGCGTGGTTACCCAGCGTGAAGTAGGCATCGACACGCATACATTTGATGACGCGTTGAAGAGCTCATTGCGTCAGGCACCTGATGTTATTTTGATTGGTGAAATTCGTTCTATGGAGACCATGGAGTATGCAATGTCTTTCGCTGACACGGGGCATTTATGCGTCGCGACACTGCATGCGAATAATGCGAACCAAGCAATTGAGCGAATCATGCATTTAGCGCCACAAAATCTACACCAGAAGCTGCGTTTCGATCTAAGTCAAAATATTCGTGCTATTGTTGCTCAGCAATTGGTCCCCACCATCGATGGTAAAGGTCGAGTGGCTGCAATAGAGATCCTTTTGAATTCGCCGCTAGTGTCAGATTTAATTCAGCGCAATGAGATAGGCATGCTTAAAGAAGCGATGATGAAAGGCAAAGAGCAGGGGATGCAGAGCTTTGACATGGCATTGTATGAGCTGTTTAAAGACAATCGTATTTCCGAAGAGCAAGCCATGCATAATGCTGACTCACCGAATGATTTGCGCTTAATGATTAAGTTAGATAGTCAGGAAGGCACTGGATTGGGCAGCTTGTCGAACGTATCGTTCGATATGGGCTAATGGAATGTTGCTAGTCTTTACCTCTTAGTTTGTCTAGCAAGCCCCGCTACAAGCGGGGTTTGTTGTTTAATTTTATTTGCTCCACAGCGCAGCAATACTGATCACCGTAATAATTATCTTTGAAATTGCACACTTGAACAGTCTTTTTTTGTCTGATCAGCAGCAGGCGCTTGTTTAGTTGTATGATGATATCGTACATTGTATTTTCCTTGTTTGGATATTAGTTTAGTTGGCGGGAGTTGCACTTAAGTGTTCTACCGCGAGCGTTTTCGATAGTTGCAGAGTAAGATAAGTTGACTATCATTAAAAACGATAAAAACAAATCATTCTAATCGTTTTTTTTTGGGGTTGGCGGTTCGCTTGATAACTTGCGTCAAAATGGTGTGAACGCACGACTTTTTTCGACGTTTATTTCGAAATGCACTATTTAGGCTGCGTTACAGTCGGTTTGAAACAAGAGTAAAAATAATTATAATCTGCGAAAGGAGATTCAATGCAGCGATTTTTTCGCCATCATGACAGGTTTCATGTTTATCAAGTAAAAAGTGTTTTAGATGAGGCTGGTATTCCCTGTTTTGTTAAAAATGAGCTAGTTCAAGGCGCTATCGGTGAAATACCACCGATGGATTCTGAACCGGAAATTTGGCTTCAAGATGACGAATGGCAACCGAAAGCGCAAAGAGTCATAAAACGTTTTTACGAAGAGCAAGCCGAAATAAGCTCTGATAATAAAAATGATTGGGCTTGCTTGCATTGTGGACAGATGAATGAATATCAATTTGCAATTTGTTGGCAATGCCAAAACCCCAGAATTAGCGCTGAAAATTAGCTAGCACGCGGTGAAATTCCCTTTTTTTTGCGTATTTAAGATAATACTTTTTGTTGAAAAGGTTTTACCCAATATTGATTAAAAGCTTGTTCAACAGCGCTACTAGGTATATATTTTTACCATGAAAAAAATAGGGCTTAATAGCATCAATACGCAAGTTGTCAATAAGCGGTTTATATACATTATTGGAGCGTCTTTAGGTACTTTCGCTTTTATTTTTAATGCCTTCTTTGTCGTCAATATAGTAGGTGATATTCCTATATATTTCGGCAGCGCATTTGTTCTTCTAAGTCTTCTGGCCCTGCCTTTTCATGTCGCCATATTGGTATTGTCAGCAAGCTTGGCTCCTCTTGTGATCTTTGATGGTGCTTCAAGTATAGCTTGGTTACACGGCGTGCAGTTTTTTGCGATCGCGTTACTACTTTATGTTCAAATACGTTTCTTAACTGCACTGCTGCTGTTCTGGCTGCTCATTGGCTTACCTATAGCCAGTATGATAGTCGATTCCAATTTGTCGCAAAGCTACCAAATTTCTGTTTTTATTGCCTTGCCCTTCGTGCTCAGCGGCCTTATTAGCGGAATGTTCGCTATTTTGGTTTACTGGTTGCTTCCGGTGAGCAGCCAGTTCAGGCAGAACCCTGTTTTGCCCAAGTTTTCAAAGGTAGTATTGGAGTTTAATCTTGTCAGCGTTATGCTGCCGTTTTTTGTGGTGCTATTATTTCTTATTTGGCGCTCAACACATGACAGCCAGATTTCACTTAGTTTAGAACTAGATAATGCGTTAGAGGAGCTAAACAGGAGCTCTACTGTATTGCTAGACGACAAAGTCCATGCCTTAACGTCAACTGCAGCTTTGTTACTCAACGAAAAAAACATTCAAAATCACGCTAATATCCTTGATACAGTCGCAAACGCGAGCGCTGATATAGAGAGTATGATCGTCACTGATGAAGCTGGGGGTGTACTCCTTGCTGCGCCTGCTCAATATGCAGCAAAATTACCTAACCTGTCGCAGCTTAATATTGCTTTTCGAGCGTATTTTCAGCAAACGAAAGAACGCAAAATTCCGATCATATCAGAAGCAATAAAAGGCAGGGGCCTTGGGTCGCTAGATATTGTTGCCATTACAGCACCAATCATATCAGAGAAGGGCTTTGAAGGATTAGTTCAGGCTGCGATTAAGATTGATCGCCTCGTTGATCAAAGTGTCATTAATGCGATTCAAAATAGTCAAATAGCCGTTATTGTTACGGATGCTATGGACTCTATTATTTATAGCTCTCCAAGGTTGGGTTTACAACAACTTGATGCGTTCCAAAAAAATCAAGATGATGCGGCCAATACATTTCTCCTACCTAAAATGATAGTTTCTGAAAAGGACTATTTATACCGTTCTCTGCTAAGCGCAAAGGGATGGAAAATATACACGCTGACAGAACCTCGGCGAATTTTCAAAGACACGAATATGTATTTCATATTCATGATGATGATTTTTGTTCAAAGTATTATATTAATTGCCATATTGTCGAGAGGCTTGGCATCGAATATCGTTCGACCCTTACGCAATCTTGAGGCTTTTATTAAAGGAAAGAAGCCGCCGGATAAGCTGATTGCAGAGGCTAAAGTAAGCCAAGAAATGTTTCTCGTAACCGAGAGCGTCATTAATGCTCAGAAACTTACAATGGATTTTCAACAGGAACTAAAAAAGCAGGTTGAAGAAAAAACAAAAGAGCTGCTTAGTTTAAACTCAGAGCTTTTAAGAGTTTCAAGGACAGATTCATTAACGGGTTTATTCAATAGAGGTGCTTTTGATACCCTCGCGCATGAAGCATACATGTATTGTCGGCGTAATAAGAAGGCATTTACTTTGACGCTTATCGATATCGATTATTTTAAGAATGTTAACGATACACATGGCCACAATGCCGGTGATAAATGCCTTGTAAATATTGCTAATATTATTGCTAATATGTGTCGCCGCGATACTGATATTGTCGCCAGATACGGCGGGGAAGAATTTGTGTTATTTTTTGCTAGTGATAAACCTGATGAACATATTGAGCATATAAAATCGATTGCGCAAACGGTATCTGAACATGTAGTCAACCACAATGATTGTGATATCCAATTAACGGTTAGCTGCGGTGTAGTTCGGGTCGAAAAGGATTTTTCTAAGGAGATGATTGAGCTTATTTCTTTGGCGGATCAACAACTGTATTTAAGCAAGGATCAAGGGCGTAATCAGGTAAATTCAATTAGCATCTAAAGCAAGCGCGGTATTGTTTTTCGTAGGAGCTTCAATACTGTTCGGTAACCCAACTTTCATATATCAAACAGGCTGAAACGCTGTCTACTTTCTCTTTTGTCAACTTCTTAAAACCGCCTAATTCGAATAAGCGCGCTTTTGCATCAACCGTACTGAGGCGTTCATCGTGCGTGTGAACAGTGAGACCAAATCGACCATGCAAACGATTAGCAAATTTTCGAGCGCGCTGCGTAATCTCCTGTTCGCTACCATCCATGTTTAAAGGTAAGCCAACAAGCAGGTTGTCGGGTTGCCATTCAGCAAAAACATCGGCGATTGTTTGCCAGTTTGGAATGCCATCATTTGCTTTTAGTGCTGACAAAGGGGACGCAGTGCCGGTAATTTTTTGTCCTACTGCTACGCCAATGCTTTTAACACCGTAATCGAAGGCAATAGTGGTAAAGTTTTTCATTTACGCATGGCCAACATCTTGAGTCAATTGCCAAACATCAACACCTAATTTGTTGACGGCGGCTTGCCATTTTGCGTGGATAGGGGTGTTGAACAACAAGTCATCATCAGCTTCTACGGTTAACCAAGCATTTTCCTGTAGTTCTTGTTCAAGTTGTCCCGCTTCCCACCCTGCATGACCAAGTGCAATCAGCGCTTTGTTGGGGCCTAAATCATTGCCTAATACCGTTAAGATATCTTTTGAAGTCGTTACCATTAATGCCGGCGTTAGAGCAACACTTGAGCTCCAACCCTCTTGAGCTTCATGCAGTACAAAACCTCTATCCTGATGGACAGGGCCGCCACAAAGCACAATTTGTTCACTCTTTTTTTCTTCAACAATAGCGTGTTCATCAGTTTGCGATATAAGTTCTCGAAACGTCATGGTAGAAGCGAGATTAATAACGATACCCATCGCACCCTCTTTCGTATGCTCGCAAACATAGATGACGGTTCGTTCGAAGAAACCGTCCTCTAACGACGGCATCGCTATCAACAAATGATTCTCCAAGTTATTTTCCAGCATATTTAAGCTCTTCATGTATCTCGGTCTTTTCCTTATTGAAGTCGTTTTTCAATCGCATCGAACAAGATGCCACAAATATTAATGTCGTAAGCGCTTTCGATTTCTCTTACACACGTAGGACTTGTAATATTAATTTCAGTCACTTTACTACCAATCACATCAAGCCCAACAAATAGTAAACCTTGGGAAGACAAGTTTGCAGCAATTTTGTTAGCGATCGCAAAGTCTGAATCAGATAAAGGCTGGGGTCGACCGGTGCCGCCAGCAGCTAAATTTCCGCGTGTTTCATTCTTGGCGGGTAGTCTTGCTAGCGCGAAAGGAATAACTTGGCCATCAACAATCAAAATACGTTTATCGCCGTCTTTTATTTCAGGCAAATACTCTTGAAACATTGCGTAGCGAGTGCCTAATTCGGTCAGCGTCTCCATAATTACGCCTAGATTGTTACCATCTTCTTTGACTCTAAAGATTGAAGTGCCGCCCATGCCATCGAGAGGCTTACAAATGATGTCTTTGTGTTTAGCATGAAATGCTCGAATCAATTTGTTGTTGCTGGTAACCAAGGTGTCTGGAATAAGCTCTGGGAACCAAGAAGTAAAGAGCTTTTCATTGAAATCTCTGAGTGCCGAAGCTTTATTTACAACAAGACAACCAAGGTTCTCTGCAAGCTCGAAAATTTGCGTTGCATACAAAAATTCACTATCAAACGGTGGATCTTTTCGCATTAGCAAAGTGTCTAGGTCACCCAAACAAATATCTTGTTCCGATTCAAAAGTATACCAATTTGCAGGATCATTCTGCACTCGAAGTATTTTGCTGGTTGCACGAGGTTCGCCATTCAAAATATATAAGTCACCCATTTCGATGTAGTAGAGCTCGTATCCACGTTTTTGTGCTTCGGTGAGCATGGCAAAACTAGTGTCTTTCTTTATGTTGATGGCGGAAATCGGATCCATCACAATGCCAAGTTTAATTGTCATAAGCTTATTGGTCTCTTGTCTTTAACTTTAATATTGTTACTGCGGGCCAGGATTTCAAGCTATAGATCACCAAATAGTGCCTGCATGATAGAAATACTAGCCAAAGCGGCAGTTTCCGTGCGTAAAATACGAGGGCCTAAATTTACAGATTCAAAGCCGGTTTGTTCACAAGTGTATATCTCTTGCTCCGAGAGTCCTCCTTCAGGACCGATTAACAACCTAAAACCTTTCGGAGATCTTGTTAAATTCGACATATATTTGGAACTACCCGGCGTCAACATCACTTTTTGCTGGTCTGTGGTTTGGCCTAACCATTTTTGTAAAGTAATAGGCTGATGCAGGGTTGGTAGAACATTTCGGCCCGACTGTTCACAGGCTGAGATGACTATTTTTTGCCATTGTTCGTGTTTCTTTTCCCATCGCTCCGATGAAAGTTTAACTGCGCAGCGTTCGGTTATCACTGGCGTTATTTCAGTAACCCCCAGCTCAACAGACTTTTGTAAGGCAAAATCCATTCTATCGCCTTTCGATACGCCTTGAGCTAAATGGATATGCAGAGGAGATTCACTGCGCATCGAAAGCTGCGAGCCAACGATAACAACGACTTGTCTTTTGCTGATACTGAGTATTTCTCCGCAGTACTCATTCCCATCGCCATTAAAGAGCACAAGAGGGTCACTTTGTTTCAAACGCAAGACATTGTTAATGTAATGACTGAGCTGCGAGTCGAGCTCAATTTCATCATCAACTTGCAATGGCAAAGGTGTATAAAAACGGGAAATTCGCATAATTTTTAGAATTAAAAAGAAATAATGTTGCGATCCTATCACAACATTATTATTAGCGATGTTTTTATGAGTTATTTTATATGGGCGAAAAGCTCACCTTTTCAACGTTTGCGCGCTACAGCCTCCCGTTGAGCAAAAGCTCTGCAGCTTCCTTTTGGGCGAAAGTGGTATTTGGTCAGTTGCTTAACGCACAGTTGTAAAAGAGGATGCGCGTGAGGACGACGAATTAACAATACACTTGCGCTAGTCTGAACAGGCTACAAACGCGATCAAACGAGGGCGAGTTAATGGTTCGACTGCGCCCTTGTATACTCGACAACTCTTGATGCCGTTGGACTGGATGTTCCTATACTGTGTTCTGCGTTAGCAAACTTGCCACGAGCATTAGGACTGTTTCTGCCCTTCGATTCACACAATGCGAATGCCAATAAGGCTAAAATAATGAGGGAGATTACTACAAAAAAATACGTTGCCATTTCTTGCTCCTAGCTTTCCTTGTTGTGCGCTTGACTACGATTTTAGATTCCTATCGTAACGCTTTATTGATTACGTCCATGTTTTCAATATCTTTTTTATAAACAGTTAACAGCGGGCGCTAAACTATATTGTTCTGATAATTTTTGATAACTATAAAATACAGTCCACTCAGCCGAGAACTTTTCTACTGGCAAATTATAATTGTATATTAATTGCACAATTAGAATGTTCGATAAGTTTAGTCAAAGCATCAAAAATATCAACCTTTAATATAGTATTTTTTTAACTTTTTATCGTGCGTTCAGGATGGCAACTCAGCACACAAAATCAACACTGGAATGCTTTTTATTTTTTGAGAAGTAGTGCGGTAAAAAAAGTCAGTGGTTTGAAGTGAACGGCACAGCACTTAGGTGTTGAGGAGATCTGTTTATTTTGCTTTATTAAAAATAAATGCTATTTTGGCAACAGTTTGTTACGAAATATTGCAAACAATACCAAAATAAAAATTACATAGGATTTGTACCATGTTTGATTTCACGCAAGAAGATATGACGAAGTATCTAGATGATTATATTCTGCCATTCGCAATTAACCTTGCTATGGCGATTGTCATTTACGTCGTTGGTAAGTTAGTTGTTAAGATTTTAGTTTCTGGTTTTGGCAAGTTACTAGAAAAATCGAAATATGATGATATGTTGATTAACTTCCTCAAATCGATTTTTAACGCAGTATTAATGCTATTTGTCATCATTGCTTCTCTCAATGAGTTGGGCGTTGATACGACATCATTAGCTGCAATAATAGCTGCTGCTGGCTTAGCGATTGGTTTATCGTTGCAAGGTTCGCTTCAGAACTTCGCTGCGGGTGTGATGCTTTTGGTATTCCGTCCTTTCAAAAAAGGTGATTTTGTTGATGCAGCGGGTGTTGCGGGCTCAGTAAAAAGTATTGGTGTTTTTTCTACCATAATGAATACGCCAGACAATAAAGAGATTATTGTTCCAAACGGTAAAATCTATGGCGACAACATTATTAACTTCTCTGCAAAAGACACACGTCGCGTGGATATGAAGTTCGGTATTGGGTACGGCGACGATCTGTTGCTAGCTAAAAAGCTGTTGGAAGAAATGATTGTTGCTGATGAACGCGTCCTTGCTGATCCAGCGCCAGTAGTTGCGGTTGCTGAATTAGGCGATAGCAGCGTTAATTTCGTTGTTCGTCCTTGGGTTAAGTCAGGTGACTATTGGGGAGTTATGTTTGGTTTTACCGAAGCAGTTAAATTACGCTTCGACGCCGAGGGCATTTCAATCCCATTCCCACAAATGGATGTACATGTTCACAAACAAGACTAGTATTTGTTAGCTTGATAATAAAAAGGCCCACTGGGGCCTTTTTTATTTTCTTCGCTTTATTTTTGACAGTTCGGGCGCTTGTCTGCAGCTTTATAGCTAGCTAATGCCGCCTGCATATTGGCTTGTAAATCTTCAATTCTTGTTTCAGGGGAAGGGTGAGTAGAAAAGAATTCAGGTTGAGTATTACCACCACTTGCTTTCGCCATGTTCTTCCATAGTTCAACCGACTCTAGTGGGTTGAAGCCTGCTTTTGCCATTAGCTCTAAACCTATTTCGTCTGCTTCACTTTCGTGTTTGCGGCCAAATGGCATGGTAACGCCATACTGAAAACCAAGTCCTAACCCCGCCATTATTAGCTGACTGCTTGCCACTTCATTAGTTTGTAAGGCAACATTCACTGCTTCTTGGCCAATCCCTATTAAGGTGCTTTGCGAAACTCGTTCATTGCCGTGATGCGCTATGACGTGTCCCACTTCATGACCCATAACCGCCGCAACTTGATGTTGATTAACGGCCACTTCTAATAAGCCTGTGTATACGCCAATTTTGCCGCCAGGTAGCGCAAATGCATTCACTTGGGGGTCGTCAAAAACAACGACTTCCCATACGCCGGCAAATACGTCTTTAGACACATGCGCCGTAATACTGTCGGCAATACATTGGACGTAATCATTCTGCACAGGTTTATTGGAAATTTTGATGTTCTCTTTCATGCCAGCGAAAGCCTGCACACCCATTTCGCTTAACTGCGACTCTGGAAATAAGAGCACTTGTTTGCGCCCTGTTGGTGATGTGGCACAAGAGCTTAGCGTTAGTGTAGTAATAACGGTAAGTGATGCCAGTGCGAAGCGGTTCAATGTGAAGTTCATGGGATTTCCTTGTCTAAAAAAATACCTCCATAAGGGAGGTATTTAATAAAATATACTATTACCTAGGCTAAGTACTATAACCCAGCAGCATGCTTTAGGTCATCGGCTTTATCGGTTTTTTCCCACGGGAACTCTTCACGCCCAAAGTGACCGTACGCGGCAGTCGCCTTATAGATTGGTCGCTCCAAATCCAACATCTTAATTAGGCCGTAAGGGCGCAAATCGAAATGGTCTCTCACTAGTGCAGTGAGTAACTCATCCGATATTTTGCCTGTACCAAAGGTCTCAACGTTAATAGACGTAGGTTCAGCAACACCGATAGCGTAAGAAATCTGGATTTCACAACGGTCAGCCAACCCCGCTGCCACAAGGTTTTTGGCAACGTATCTACCAGCATATGCGGCCGAGCGGTCTACTTTAGATGGATCTTTACCAGAAAAAGCGCCGCCGCCATGACGAGCCATACCACCGTAAGTATCGACAATAATTTTACGTCCAGTGAGTCCGCAATCGCCCATCGGGCCGCCAATAACGAAACGACCAGTTGGATTAATGTGAAACTTAGTTTTATTCGATAGCCATTGCTCAGGTAATACAGGCTTGATGATTTCTTCCATCACAGCTTCACGAAGCTGTTCGTTTGTCACTGAATCACAATGCTGTGTAGACAGTACAACAGCGTCAATACCAACCGGTTTGTTATCTTCATAAATGAAGGTAACTTGGCTTTTTGCGTCGGGTCGTAGCCAGCTTAGTTTGCCGTTCTTGCGCAGCTCAGCCTGCTTTTGAACTAATCTATGAGCAAACGTGACAGGTGCAGGCATCAAAACTTCAGTCTCGTTACTTGCATAACCAAACATTAAACCTTGGTCTCCTGCACCCTGTTCTTCAGGAGATGAGCGATCAACGCCTTGATTAATATCGTTTGATTGTTTACCAATTGCGTTTAAAACAGCGCATGAATCGCCGTCAAAGCCCATGTCAGAGTGTGTGTAGCCAATCTCTTTCACCGTTTTGCGAGTTAACTCTTCAATATCAACCCATGCTTTGGTATTGATTTCGCCGCCAACTAGTACCATGCCAGTCTTAACGTATGTTTCGCATGCCACACGGGCTTTGGGGTCAATTTCTAAAATGGCATCAAGAACGGCGTCTGAAATTTGGTCTGCAATTTTATCTGGGTGACCTTCAGATACCGACTCTGATGTAAATAAATGACTTGCCATGAATTATCCTATATTTGTTTCAGCACAGGCGCTCGCGCAACCTATACTTCAATTCTCGTTAAGCGAAAACGACAGATGATTGATGAACTTAACGCTGTTTTTATTTACTTTAACAACGATTTAAATGTTCAAGGTCCTTGGCTGGTATCGGCAAGGAATCAACTATCTCGACTTGTTAAGCGTATTGTAGAGCAAATTTCGTAATTTACCAATATTTACTTCTAGACGTCTAAAGGTCTATTGCTACTGAAGCTGTGTACGGTCTGCAACGTAATTTGGATTTTATCAAATAGTTGTTAGTCAAAAAAATGAGAGCAGAAAAGCCGAATAATGATTGAACAAAGCGACCTACTGTATAAGAATACGCGCTCTATTTGAGAATACCCTGTATTTTCTGAGGTAATCTCACACGCAATAAGTAATTGAAGTTTCTAGGAGAGCTCATGCCATCACGTCGTCATCTAGCCAACGCCATCCGCGCGTTAAGTATGGACGCTGTTCAAAAAGCGAAGTCAGGTCACCCTGGTGCACCAATGGGAATGGCAGATATTGCTCAAGTATTGTGGACAGATTTTATGTCACACAATCCACAAAACCCGAATTGGGCAAACCGAGATCGCTTCGTGCTGTCGAACGGTCATGGCTCAATGTTGCTGTATTCACTATTGCATCTTACAGGTTACGAATTACCCATTGAGGAATTAAAACAGTTCCGTCAATTACATTCAAAAACACCAGGCCATCCTGAATATGGTTATGCGCCAGGTGTTGAAACAACCACGGGTCCATTAGGACAAGGCATCACTAATGCCGTTGGTATGGCAATTGCTGAAAAAGTGCTTGGTGCCCAGTTTAACCGCGATAAATTTGCAGTTGTCGATCATCATACTTATACATTCCTAGGCGATGGTTGCTTGATGGAAGGCATCTCACATGAAGCTTGTTCTCTTGCGGGTACTTTAGGTTTAGGCAAGCTAGTTGCGTTTTGGGATGACAACGGTATCTCTATTGACGGCGAAGTGGAAGGCTGGTTCAGCGATGATACACCAAAACGTTTCGAGTCTTACGGCTGGCAAGTGATCAGTGGCGTTGATGGTCATGACCCTGAGCAAATTAGTGCCGCTATTGAGAAAGCGAAAGCGGATACAACGCGCCCAACGTTAATTTGCTGCAAAACAGTGATCGGTTTCGGTTCACCGAACAAGCAAGGCAAAGAAGATTGCCATGGTGCACCACTAGGTGATGCTGAAATTGAACTGGTAAGAAAAGAACTGGCTTGGCCGTACGCGCCATTTGAAATTCCTGCTGACGTTTATGCTGGTTGGGATGCAAAAGAAAAAGGTGCGGCAAAAGAAGCTTCTTGGGAAGCACTGTTTGCTGACTATCAGCAGGCCTATCCTGAGTTAGCTCAAGAGTTTGTTCGCAGAAAAAACAATTCATTACCAGAATCATGGAGCCACGAGTCAGCTAAGTATATTCGCAGCTTACAAGACAATCCTGAAAACATTGCAACACGCAAAGCATCACAAAATGCACTTAATGCATTTGGACCGTTGTTACCTGAATTATTAGGTGGCTCTGCCGACCTTGCCGGCTCAAACTTAACTATTTGGTCTGGTAGCAAGGGCGTAAGTAAAGATGATGCATCAGGCAACTATTTATATTACGGTGTTCGTGAATTTGGTATGTCGGCAATGATGAACGGCATTACTTTATATGGCGGTTTCAAAGCTTACGGTGCGACCTTCTTGATGTTTATGGAATATGCTCGCAACGCTGTAAGAATGGCAGCGCTGATGAAACAGCCTTGTATATTCGTTTACACGCATGACTCAATTGGCTTGGGTGAAGATGGACCAACGCATCAGCCGGTAGAGCAAGTTGTTTCTTTGCGCGCTACACCTAACTTAGATAACTGGCGCCCATGCGACCAAGTTGAGTCTGCTATTGCTTGGAAAGCGGCGATTGAAAGAACTGATGGGCCAACAACGCTGATATTTACTCGCCAAGGTTTACCACAGCAAAACAGAAGTGCGCAGCAGTTAAGTGACGTAGAACGAGGTGGCTATGTGCTAGTTGACAGCGATTCGGCGCCGCAAATTATCTTGATTGCGACAGGTTCTGAAGTACATTTGGCGGTTGAAGCGGCAGCGAAACTGAACGCTGAAGGTTTACCAACGCGAGTAGTATCAATGCCATGCACTGACTTGTTTGATCGTCAATCAGCAGAGTATAAAGAAAGCGTGTTGCCACGAGCGACTACCAAACGCGTAGCGGTTGAAGCTCTTGCCAAAGACACTTGGTATAAATATGTGGGCCTAGATGGCGCAGTTGTGGGCATGGATACCTTTGGCGAATCTGCGCCAGCTGGCGATTTGTTTGCTTACTTTAATATTACAACTGAAGCGGTCTATAACGTTGCTAAAGGATTGAAATAAGGTTTGAAAACCAAAGATAGTTTGCTTGTCATAACGAGCGCAGCGTAATGCTGCGTATCGCTATAAATGGTTTCGGTCGTATTGGTCGAAACGTCTTGCGTGCACTCTATGAGTCGGGTCGTAATGATCAAATTCAAATTGTCGCTATCAATGAAATTGCTTCTCCGGAAGGTGTGGCACATCTTCTTAAATACGACACTGCTCATGGCCGTTTCAAAGGCACTGTCGACTATACAGATCAATGTTTAATCGTTAATGGTGACAAAATTCCACTCTTTCAAAAGAACAACATTGAAGAGCTTGCATGGTCAACGGTCAAGGTTGATATTGTTTTAGAGTGTACAGGTGTATTTAGTTCAAGAGAATCGGCCCAGCAGCACATTGCGAATGGTGCTCGGAAAGTTTTGTTTTCGCAGCCGTGCGGGCAAGATATGGACGCGACAATCGTCTTCGGCGTCAATCATAATACTTTAAAACCGAGTGATGTGATTGTGTCGAATGGTTCATGTACGACAAACTGCATTGTGCCTATTATTCAGGTGTTAGACGAGGCGTTCGGTGTCGAAAGCGGCACAATTACGACTATTCACTCATCAATGAATGACCAACAAGTGATTGATGCTTATCATCCTGACTTGCGTCGAACACGCGCCGCAAGCCAATCCATTATTCCCGTGGATACGCGCTTGCATGTGGGAATTGAACGAATATTACCGCGTTTTGCGGGTAAGTTTGAAGCAATAGCCGTGCGAGTACCGACGATTAACGTTACTGCGATGGACTTGAGTGTCACTCTGCGCGACAAAGTTACGGTTAGTGATGTTAATGCGGTTTTGAAAAAAAGCGCGCATGGCGAGTTAAAACGCATTATTGATTACACCGAAGAACCTCTGGTATCAGTAGATTTTAATCACGATCCACATTCTTCTATCGTTGATGGCACACAAACGAGAGTGAGCCATAAACAACTGGTTAAAACATTAGTTTGGTGTGATAACGAGTGGGGCTTTGCAAATCGCATGCTTGATACGGCGTTACACATGCATCAACTTGACAGTTAATTTTTAAACACGTCTGAAAGGAAAAGGTTATGACTATTCGTAAAATGCAAGATATAGACTTACAAGGGAAGCGAGTACTGATCAGACAAGATTTGAACGTGCCGGTAAAAGACGGCGCGGTGACTTCTGACGCCCGTATTCGTGCATCACTTCCCACTATCAAGCTTGCGTTGAAAAAAGGCGCAACCCTAATGTTGATGTCTCATTTAGGTCGCCCCACAGAAGGTGAATCGGATCCCGCTTTTTCATTGCAAGCAGTGGTGGATTACCTAAATGAAGCGCTTGATGGCGGCGTAGTATTAGCTACCGACTACCTGAACGGCTTTGATGTATCGTCAGCAAAAGTGACGGTACTCGAGAATGTGCGTTTTAATAAAGGCGAGAAAAGTGACGACGAAACGTTAGCTAAACAGTATGCCGCTTTATGTGATGTATTTGTAATGGACGCGTTTGGCACTGCGCACAGAGCTCAAGCATCTACCCATGGCGTTGCAAAGTTTGCTAAAGAAGCCTGCGCTGGGCCATTATTATCAGCAGAACTTGAGGCTTTAGGTAAAGCATTAGACAACCCCGCGAGACCACTTGTTGCGATAGTGGGTGGTTCAAAAGTATCGACCAAATTAACGGTGCTTGAATCCTTGGCCAGTAAAGTAGATCAACTTATTGTTGGTGGTGGGATCGCAAACACATTCATTGCTGCACAAGGATACAACGTTGGTAAATCGCTGTTTGAAGAAAGCCTTGTTCCAGAAGCCAAAAGACTTATGCAGGCTGCTAAAGACAACAATGGTGAAATTCCCGTACCAACGGATGTTGTAACTGGCACCGAGTTTTCGGAATCAGCACCGGCTACGCTTAAAGCGGTAGACAGCGTTGACGATGCCGATATGATATTCGACATTGGGCCAGAGACGGCAAAAGCCTTAGCGGCTATTATCAAAAAGGCTGGTACGATTGTGTGGAATGGACCCGTTGGCGTTTTTGAATTTGATCAATTTGGTGAGGGAACCAGAGCTTTAGCGATGGCGATTGCTGACAGCGATGCTTTTTCAATTGCTGGTGGCGGCGACACACTTGCTGCGGTTGATAAGTATGGTATTGAAGATAAAGTGTCTTATATTTCCACTGGCGGCGGTGCATTTTTAGAGTTTTTAGAGGGTAAAACACTACCGGCCGTGGCTATATTAGATCGAGATTAAAGCGGTACTTGCTGGTTTCAGCGCCTTGCTAACGACGAAATCAGAAGTGGCAAGGCCTATAAAATCAAGCTAACATAGCGGTTATCAGATACACATGCCTTGATATGGGCTAGTTACAAGCTGTAAAGAACTCACAAACACGAAAAGGAGCGTTGGATGACAACTCAAGCACAACAAGACATGTTGGCAAAAGTAAAAAATGAAGTTGGCTTTATTGCCGCATTGGACCAAAGTGGCGGAAGCACACCGAAAGCGCTAAAGCTATATGGTGTTAATGAGTCTGCTTACGCTAACGACGAAGAAATGTTTACTTGTGTACACGATATGCGCACTCGCATTATGACTAGCCCTGCATTTACGGGTGAGCGAGTATTGGGCGCAATCTTATTCGAGAACACCTTGGATCGTGAAGTTGAAGGTCTTTCTAGTGCGCACTATTTATGGCAGCAAAAAAATGTAGTGCCATTCTTAAAAGTGGATAAAGGTTTAGAAGACGAAGCGAACGGCGTTCAGTTAATGAAGCCTATGCCTGGTTTGGATGACTTGCTGGCAAAAGCGAACGCACAAAGCGTATTTGGAACAAAAATGCGTTCTGTAGTGAAATTGGCTAATGAAGCTGGCATTAACGCTGTTGTTGCACAGCAGTTTACTGTTGGAAAGCAAATTTTAGCAGCAGGTTTAGTGCCTATCATCGAGCCTGAAGTGGACATTAACAGCCCAGAAAAAGCAGAGGCTGAAGCATTGTTAAAAGCGGCTATTTTAGCTGAGCTTAATGCCTTGTCTGCTGACCAACACGTAATGTTAAAGCTTACGTTACCAGAGTCAGCAAACTTTTATAAGGAATGCATCGACCATCCTAAAGTGATTAAGGTTGTTGCGCTTTCTGGTGGTTATTCTCGCGATGTCGCTAATCAGAAGTTAAGTGAAAATAACGGCATGATTGCCAGCTTTTCACGTGCATTAACCGAAGGCGTGTCTTTTCAGCAATCGGATGAAGAATTTAATAAAACCTTAGATAATGCAATTGAAGGCATTTATCAAGCATCAAAAACCTAAGCTACGTGTCGAGAAATTGATATTTTAGCTTGAATCGAAGAAGAGTCACTTTTTACTGGATACTCAATAGAAAGTGACTCTTTTTTTGTCTCTGTATTTACTTAATACGAATGCTCATTCCTGTCGCTTCAATATAACGGTTCTCTTGCTGCAAGTCGGCCAATAACAAAGGCGATAAATCAAACCAGTTTTCAGGAAAGCTGAGAATAATTTTCTCTTCTACAACTTCTAATCCAAATTCAGGCAATTGGCTTTCTTGTCGATTAATATTAAGCAAAATACCGAGCCTAAGTAAAACCAGTAACTTCAGAACAACGGCTTCGCTGTAGTTTACGAAAGCGGGTAATTCTGCCAGTTTGATTTTTTTTCTCTGGTAACGAACTAGGGCCGCAAGTAGCTTCTGCTGTTCTTGGTTGAAACCAGGTAAGTCGCTCTGTTCAATAATATAACTCGAGTGGCGCTGCACGCCTCTAGAGTTGATTTGCAAGCCCACTTCGTGCAACAACGCTGACCAACCTAGCAGATGTCGCAAATCCCCCTTATCAATATCCCAGCTTTGTGCAGCTTGTTCATAAATCTTGATGCAGGTGGCCCATACTTTTTTTGCGAAGAGAGTGTCTACATCGTAGCGTGTAGCTAAGCTTTGCGCTGTGCGTTCTCTGATGTTTGTATTTGCACCCGTGTCATGTGCCTCGTATAAGACTCCCTCGCGCAACGCTGCGCTACTAACCCCCATAGTCTCTAAGTTCAAACTACGAAAAATTGCAATGAGAATACTTAGTCCCGCAGCAAATACTGGTTTTCTATCATCTGTTAAGCCTGGCAAGACCAAGTTGTCAGAGTGACCACATTCACAACACGCCTGCATTAAATCGTTCATGCCAGCTTTGGTTATCGCCACATCGCTTTGACTTTCGGCTTGTGCTGTCAATACTGAGCAGATCGATCGGATAGTGCCCGATGCGCCAATGTTAGTTTCCCAATTGAAGCGTTTTAAGTTACCGACCACTAGTTCAATTTCTAGTCTTGCGCTGGTTATCGCGGCCTGAAACGCTTTTTTAGTCAGTGTGCCGTCAGCGAAGTAGCGTTGCTGATAGCTCACACAACCCATTTGCACACTTTTGCACATTACCGGTAGTAAGTGTTCACCAACAGCAAACTCTGTTGAACCACCGCCAATATCAACGACCAATCGATTGCCTTCTGATTGGGTTGTGTTTGCAATACCGGTGTAAATTAAACGTGCTTCCTCTGGGCCTGAAATGATCTCAATAGGGTATGGAAACACTTTGCGGGCTTTGGATAAAAAGACTTTGGCGTTACGTGCTTTTCGCAGTGTATGCGTAGCGACAACGCGAACATGCGAGGGGTCGAGCCCTTGCATACTTTCCGCCATACTTTGTAAGGTTGTTAGACCGCGCTCCATGGCTTCATCGGAAAGAATGTTTTTCTCGTTCAAGCCCTCTGCCAGTCTTACTTTATTTTTTATCTTTTGTACGGTCTGCAACGACCCGGCAACGACTCTAGCAATCACTAAGTGAAAGCTATTAGAGCCAATGTCCAGAGCAGCATAAAGATTGATGTCACGAGTTTCGACATCTTCAAAAACGTTTTCTAAGGTTTGCAATTAAAGCGCTTCCTTTTTAGTAAGGTAGTTGTGTATTTCTATTTGTGAGCGCAAGTTTTTGCGATTACCACGTTTAACGTAATTATTTATTTGATGCTCATCGATTACTCGCGCTTTGAGGGTATCTTCGAATTGCAAGTCCAAGAGGTCCTCAATCATTTCGATTGCATCTGGGTCATAAACAGGACAACCCACTTCAATTCTATATTCCATATTTCGCGTCATCCAATCGGCTGATGAAATATAAACGCGTTTATCGCCCCCGTTCTCAAATACCATAATACGCGGATGCTCTAAGTAGCGGTCAACAATACTAATGACTTCGATATTTTCACTCAGGCCTTTAACTCCCGGTATAAGAGAACACATGCCGCGAATAATGGCTTTGATTTTAACGCCAGACTTACCGGCGTGATAGAGGTTATCAATTAACTCTTTATCAACGAGGTTGTTTATTTTAAGCGTTATTTTACCCTCATGCCCTTCAGTAACACGCTGAATTTCTTGTCTAATTAACGACTGGATTTTGTTTCGTGCATTAATCGGAGAAAGCTGGAGATGCTGAAACTTCATCTTTTTATAAGGGTTTTGAATCATGTCAAATACTTGAATGCATTCCAATGCAAGCTCTTGGTTGCAAGTAAACAAACTCAAGTCAGTGTATATCTTTGCTGTTTTTTCGTTGAAGTTACCCGTACCGAAATGCGAGTAATGTTTCATTAAGCCGCGTTCCTCGCGTGATACGACACAAAGTTTACTGTGAATTTTTACATTAGGGTTGCCTAAAACCACCTTAATGCCAGCGTCAGTCATCCTTTTTGACCATGCAATGTTTGCCTCTTCATCAAAGCGCGCTCGCAATTCAACAACCACTGTGACGCTTTTTCCGTTGTCTACGGCGTCAATAAGTGAGTTGATAATGCGTGACTGTGAAGCAACACGATAAATATTGAGGCGAATATGCTTTACCTGCGGATCGAATGCTGCTTGGCGAACAAATTCAGTGAAATGTAAGAACTCGTGGTACGGATAGTATAAAAGAATATCTTTGCTAGCGATGGCTTGAAAAACCGTATCATGCGTAGAAAAAGCCTTGTTCGATATTTCAGGCAGAGTCGGGTTTTCAAGATAGCTGCGGCCTACATTGGGAAAGCCAATGAAGTCTTTAAAGTTGCGATAATGCCCCGCGGTCTGGATTGTGTCAGCCGATGAAATTCTTAAGCGCTTACGTAAGTCTTGAATCATATCATCGGGCATACCGTCGTCGTGAATAATGCGGACAGGTTCCGCTATTAAACGTTGCTTCATGCCTTCGGACATTTTTTCTACGTAACTTTCGTCAATTTCATCATTGATCGAGTATTCGGCGTCTCGGGTTATTTTAAACGAGTAGGCGTCCGCAGAATCGAATTTAACAAAACCAGTAAAAATGTCAGATAAACAGAGCTTGATAAGGTCATCGATCAAAATGATTTGTTTTTTCTTTTTGCTTTTTTCCGGCGGTAACACAATAAATCGACTGATTGCATTGGTGGGTATTTCGACCACCGCATACTTCGTGTTGCGGCCTTCTCTGCGCAGGGCCACGTCAAGATAAACTGAACTATCATTTAAGCGTTGAATTAGATGACCTTTGCTATCAAGTAGAATAGGGGCTACGTGCAATAACACCTTACTTTTAAAATATTTGCGAGCCCAAATAAGTTGACTTTCACTTAGCTCAGAATGTCTAAGTATGTGAATATTGTATCGGCGCAAGGAAACAGTAATGTCGCGGTGGATCGCATCAAAGCGTTTGGATAAATGATGCACTTTTTCTTGGATGCGTTTTAAAAGCGCTTCAAACACATGCGCTTGTTCTTCGTTTCCATCGTTGTGAGAAATGGTGATTTGTCGCTTAACGTCGGCAAAGCGTACACGATAAAATTCATCTAAGTTGTTTGAATAAATGCCCAAAAAGCGAATACGCTCAATGATGGGATTATTTTCATCTGCAGCTTCTTGCAGAACTCGCTCGTTAAATGAAAGCCAGCTCAATTCTTTTGGGTAGTAAAGTTCGGTTTCGTTCATTTTTACTCTTTTAATTCTAATTAAGTCAAATAGTAGTGCTGTGCATCTCCATGCATATTAATGCCAAAATATGACAAGCATTGTTAACTTTTTTCGATTTCTACCATTAAGTCATCGGTAATGTCTTCTATTGCTAGTTTCACTTTATCTAAGTCCATTTGAGGCGACACTGAAACAACGACTTTTGCGGTAAAAAGGGGGCTGCCCCAGTTTGGCGCACTTTCGCATTGTGTGGTCATTTCAACAATATTGATATCAAAGGACTTTAACGTTGAAGTGATATCACTGACAATACCTCTTCTGTCATTGCCGGTGACCAGAATAACGGCTTTTGAATCCAGTGAACTCTCGAATGTGTCAGTAGGAATGAGCGTGATATGTAAATCTGCGAGTTGATGGCAGGTATTGATTAATTCATTGTGTTTTTCTTGCGGCAGCATGACTTCGATAAAGCCAGCAAATTGTCCCGAAAGTTGACAAAAACTACTCTTAAGCCAATTCCCTTCAGCATCAATAATGCACTTAGCGATCGCGTCTACTAAACCGGGTTTGTCTTTACCAATTAGAGTGAGTACCATTGACTGCATAATAGAATTTTCCTTAACTATTGATTTGTTTTGAGTATAGTGCTTTAGTAGCGCCAAGTCATTCCGTGTTTTCTAAGCAATTTAATATTCTAAATGAACCAGCAAGAACAACATCAATTCAACACTCGCAGATTCCGCAAAGATTGGGTAACGCAAAAAGTGGTAACGGGCTTTGGCTGGTTAGTGTTGGCTACGTTTTTGTTGTTGATTTGGCATATATTCAGTAACGCCTTTCCTTTATTTAAGTCTCCTAAACTCGTTTTAGAAAACACGTCTTTGCTCGCAGAAACAAGTGAATTGTCAGGCATAGTAGAGTTGAACAATGGCGTCCACTATGTGGCGATCGATAAATGCGATCTGATCTTATTGAACGCATCGGCCTCAGGGAATGAGTCAACAGAGCTTATTGAAGTTAAACGCTTTCCATTTACTTGCCAACATCAAATTCTAAGTCAAGATCAGGGCGACTTAAGTTATATCGGCGTGGTGTCGCCAAATAATCTATTCGAACTATATCGTTTATCTCACGAAAAACAGCAATATAGCTTAACGCTGGAGAGCTCTATTGCTTTAAACCCAAAGACGATTAACAATGAAAAGCTGTCTGCTGAAAAGCTGAAGTGGGAGCTTTCAAAGTCAGGCAATTTTGTCATGCTAAGCCAGTTTGAAAATTCTACGCTCAACACGTATTGGTTTGATAAAAAACACCCTTCTTCTTTTCAACATTTCACTTATCAAGATGTCGATCAATATAAAAGTATACCTAGGTCTCGGCAGCTGCTGGTAATATCAAACAATATTATGTCGCTGTTTGATAGTACCAATGAGGTCATTGATCAGCAGCTCTTATCTCGTGATGTTGCGCGAATCTTCCTGTCTCGCAGCCAACGTTCATTCTTCACCCAAGATAAGCAGCACGTTATAAGCAAGTGGATAATGTTGAATGAGCAAGGGAATTTTGTTTTTCGGCATAATGAAGCTGACATTAGCAAACTCGACGAAGCAATTGAATATATGGCTTTTGACAGTGATTCTAACGCTGCACTGGTTTTTTCAAAAGCGGGTAATACTGCGTTTGTTAATCGTATGACAAATGAGTTATTTCGTTCTCAAAACTTAGCATTTCCCGCGTCGGGTTTGCAATGGTTTGGAGACCGTCTGTATGTATTTCAGGGGAATAAAATGCATTCTCTTGATATGCAGAACTTGCAAGGCATCACTACAATTAAGAGCTTGTTCTCAGAAGTCTGGTATGAAGGTTATGAGGAACCAGCATACGTATGGCAAACTAGCAGCGCTACTGAAAATTATGAAACCAAATTTAGTATCGTACCTTTAATAGTAGGAAGTCTGAAGGCCTCATTTCTCGCTCTGTTTGTGGCCATTCCGCTCGCCTTAGGTGCAGCAATATACACATCATATTTTGCCGACCCAAGTGTACGCCAGTATCTCAAACCAACAATAGAGATGCTTGAAGCTGTGCCTTCGGTAGTGATTGGTTTTATCGCAGCAGTTTGGATGGTGCCGATAGCGGAAGAGTTTTTACTTTCAGTCATTCTGTTTATCGTGTCTCTCCCTGTTTTGCTGGTAACTGCCGCATTATTGCAATCAAGAATAGCAAACATATTGGATGATAAATTTGACCGACGTTGGGAAATTCTTGTCATTGCTTTAGCCGTGGTGCTGTTAGGGCTATTTTGTTTTTCACTCAGCGATGTCTGGCGTTTTATGCTATTCGGTGCTCCAGAGTTAGGTGAAAATTCTAACACTATATTAAATATATCAAAAACGACAATAGTTGTTGCCATTGCTCTAGGTGTTGCTATCTCACCAAGCATCTATTCCTTAGCTGAGGATGCCTTATTTGAAGTGCCTGAAAGTATCAAACAAGCCTCCTTTGCATTAGGAGCTACTCGTTTACAGACATTGCGCAGGGTGATTATAGCGGTTGCGATGCCGAGCATTCTCTCTGCCGTTATGTTGGGATTTGGCCGCGCTTTCGGTGAAACGATGATTGTGTTGATGGTAACTGGAAATACACCTATTAGTGATTGGAATATCCTTGAGGGCCTGCGTTCGATGACCGCCAACTTAGCAATTGAGCTGCAAGAGTCTAATGTAAATAGCAGTCACTTCAATACCTTGTTTTTAACCGCCAGTATTCTGTTTATTTTTACTTTTATTGTTAACACTGCGGCAGAAATTTTACGCAAGCGATTGCGCAAGGTGTACACGGATGCGTAAATTAAGTGCAAACGATCAGCAAAGCATTTCGAGTTTCTCGAGCGGCTTGAGTGCTGCAATTTTGCTAATAGTATTAATCAGTTTGGTGTCGTTCATTGTATTAAAAGGCTCCGCCTATTTCTGGCCGGTGCAAGTGTATGGGGTGACTACCTACGATGCGGATTACAGTCACATTGATGAGGGTTCTGACCACGCATTAGATTCTGCGCGACGTGCTTTTGTGCCAAGTGCGCTTGATATTGATGAGTTTAATGAGGCTCTAGCGAATAAACTCAGCGCGCAGTTTGCCGGTTCGAATTTACCAATGCCTCGAATCGTTGTAGAGAAGGTCGATGCAATCTACCAAATTAATTTGTATTCTGGTGCAATTCAATACGGAAATTTTCAGCAAATAAGTACGCCGGACAGTGAACGATATCAGCTGGACGAATTGAATAATGTTGTCGCTGATGTGGCGATTTTTCAAAATGAGCTGCGCGATATACAAAACAATTATTTGAGCATTTTACATCGTGATATCGCGCAACTAAATCAATCCGATGTTAGCGAGCAGGCTCCTGCTCGACTGAAGGAGCTGGAACAGTTTAAGTATTGGCAGCAAAAAGCAGATGTATTGAGTCAAAAAATAGCGTCTTATCACTTGGTGTTTATAGATGCCTCTGGGCAACCCTTCGATATACTTGTAAAAGATATTCGCCTGCTTTTTCAACCTAATATGATGAATTTATTCGATAAAGTTTCTTACAGTGGCAAAAAGATAATAGAGTTTGTGTCAGATTCTCCCAAACAAGCATCGACTAGCGGTGGTGTTTTCCCGGCATTATTTGGGACGGTCGTCATGGTGTTAATGATGGCGGTTATTGTTGCTCCTTTTGGTGCAATGGCAGCTATTTATCTGCACGAGTACGCACCGAATAATATGACAACGTCGATTATTCGGATTTGTGTTAGCAACATGGCGGGTGTGCCAAGTGTTGTATACGGCGTGTTCGGCTTGGGGTTTTTTGTATATACACTTGGCGGTTCGATAGACACATTGCTATTTAGTGACGCATTGCCTTCGCCTACGTTTGGCACTCCTGGTTTGTTTTGGGCTGCATTAACGATGGCATTGTTAACGCTTCCAGTTGTGATTGTTTCTACCGAGGAGGGCTTGCGCCGCGTTCCAGAAGGATTGAGAGCAGGGAGTTACGCGTTGGGTGCAACAAAAATTGAAACTATTTGGAAGACGGTGTTGCCTGTTGCCAGCCCGGGTATCATGACGGGAGTCATTCTTGCCATTGCCCGTGCTGCTGGAGAAGTTGCGCCGTTAATTCTTGTCGGTGCGGTAAAATTTGCACCGAGTCTGCCGGTGGATGCTGAATTTCCGTTCGTACATTTAGAGCGTCAATTTATGCATTTAGGGGTTTTTATCTACGACGGTGCATTCCACAATCAAACTAATACACAAGGCTCATCGATGATGTTTGCAAGCTGCATGTTGCTGCTGTTAATCGTTTTCATCTTAAATTTATTTGCTATTATCGTGCGCAATAAACTGCGCGCTCGATACGTTCGAATGTAGTCTTGGGGTCTTTAATCATCTGCGCGCTAAATAAACCGGCGGTAATAGCAAAAGATGGTCACAATGATGACCAAAATATAAATAGTCACAGGAATAGTAAACAACGCCCATGTTAAAACTCTTTGAAACTGAAACTCTGTCTCTTGATGATCTTACCGATGAGCAAACAGCCATCAAAGTGCAGGATTTCAGCGTATGGTTAAATGACAGTCTCGTATTGAATAAGATCAATATGTGCATTCCGAAAAATAAAATAACGGCAATGATCGGGCAAAGTGGCTGCGGCAAATCAACCCTGTTGAGTAGTTTAAATAGAATGAACGAACTCAATCAAAAGTATGCTTTTAGTGGCGAAGTATTGTTAGACGGGCGTGATATTTACAATAAGAAGGAAAATGTTGCCAAGTTGCGCACGACAGTTGGGATGGTTTTCCAACGACCAAATCCATTCCCAATGAGCATATATGAAAATGTGTGTTTTGGACTTCGAATTCAAGGCAAAACTGAACGCAGAATGCTTGATGATATTGTCGAACGTTCTCTGCGCAACGCGGCATTGTGGGACGAAGTAAAAGACCGTTTGTTTGATTCAGCACTTTTGCTCTCAGGTGGACAGCAGCAGCGTTTAGTTATTGCAAGAGCACTCGCACTGAAACCTGAAGTTCTGTTACTTGATGAACCGACATCGGCGCTTGATCCGCTCACCACTTTGCATATCGAAGAACTTATTAATCAACTCAAAAAGACAACAACAGTGATTATTGTGACACACAACATGCAGCAAGCCGCGCGGGTTTCTGATTATGCTGCGTTTCTGCATCAAGGCGAGCTTATCGAATATTCCGATAGCGATTCGTTATTTACCATGCCAGATAAAAAACAAACTGAAGACTATATAACTGGCCGTTATGGTTAGTTAAGGAACGCATTAATTCATGAAGCGACATTTAGAGTTAAATACGCACATATCGGGCAAGTTCAACCAAGAGCTTGAGAACCTGACCAACTCTGTTTTGACTATGGGGGGGGAAGTTGAGCAACAGTTAATTGATACGATTACTGCGATCCGTGAAAACAATGCGAGTTTGGCTGAGCGAGTCCTGTTAAATGATTTGAAAGTTAATTCAATGGAAGTGCAGATAGACGACGAGTGCATGCGGATTATCGCTAAACGAAACCCAACCGCTAGCGACCTTAGGTTAATCATGACGGTTTCTCGCGCCACGACTGATATTGAACGAATTGGTGACGAAATATGTCGCATCGCCAAACTCGTCACTAAAGATAGATTACCGCCTTCCGATGTGGTCCTCAGCGGTTTACTGATGATTGCTGAGAAAGTCGTTTTTATGATGCGCGGAACGTTCGATGCATTTGCCCGCCAAGATGAGAAGTCGGCGATTGCCGTTTATGAACAAGACGACAATATAGATAAAAAACATAAAGCATTGCTCAAACAAACGGCAATTGAAATGCAAAATGATCCGACAGAAATGCAAACTTGGTTTGACGTACTTTGGGCAATCAGGTCATTGGAACGAATTGGAGATCGCTGTAAAAACTTGTGTGAATACATACTCTTTCTTACCTACGGTAAAGATGTTCGGCATTCTTCGATGAAAAAAGTCGTTAAAAAATTAATGAAATAATGAAACAAATAATCGATTTTCGAAATTTTTATACTTTTGTACGCTTGCGATCATTCTCGCATGTTGTAACATAGCCGCGTCTTAATCATGAATCACAGCTATGATTTTTAATTTTCCTTACAATTTTATTTTCGGACGTTTTGTGCGAAGTTCAAGCAACACAGGCTTGTTCACAATAAAATCATCGATAAAAACCTCACCTCTAGGCTTTTTAATATTATGGATATAATCACCAGTTACGGTTTGCTACTAGTACTCATGGCGGCAGTTGTCGGCTTTTTTATGGCTTGGGGCATAGGTGCAAATGATGTTGCAAATGCAATGGGCACCTCTGTAGGTTCAAAAGCAATTACGCTTAAACAAGCTATCATTATCGCAATGATTTTTGAATTTGCAGGCGCTTATCTTGCTGGTGGCGAAGTCACATCGACTATCCGAAAAGGCATCATTGACGTTGCTTATTTTACTGATATTCCGGAACAATTAGTTTTAGGGATGATCGCTTCGCTGCTCGCAGCGGGTATTTGGTTAGCGGTCGCGTCTTATTTTGGATGGCCGGTATCCACCACTCACTCTATCATCGGCGCTATTGTCGGTTTTACGGCCGTAGGGGTGAGTTCTGAAGCCGTTGCTTGGAGCAAAGTGGGTGGCATCGTTGGCAGTTGGGTAGTAACACCAGCAATCTCAGGTATCATCGCCATTCTCATATTTATTAGTGCTAAAAAACTCATTTTAGAGCGCGCAACTCCGTTAATCTATGCTGTTAAATATGTGCCTATTTACATGGGCCTTGCTGGTTTCATTATGTCGTTAGTGACCATTAAAAAAGGTCTCAAACATGTCGGTCTAGGACTGCCAACGGAGCAAGGCTACATGTTAGCTGTTGCCATCGGTGTAGTAGTAGGTTTGATCGGCATGGTTTTAATACGCCGTCTACACGTTGAAAAAGCAGCAACTACTGAAGAACAAACCATAAGCGTTGAAAAAATATTTGCTATTCTAATGGTACTTACTGCCTGCTGTATGGCATTTGCGCATGGTTCAAATGATGTGGCAAACGCAATTGGTCCTTTGGCTGCTGTTGTTAGCGTCGTTGGCAATAATGGCGAAATTCTGAGTAATGCAGCATTAGCATGGTGGATTTTACCGCTTGGTGGTTTAGGTATCGTGGCAGGTTTGGCACTGTTTGGCCATCGCGTCATGAAAACGATAGGCCAAGGAATTACACACTTGACCCCGAGCAAAGGCTTCGCTGCTGAGTTAGCCGCGGCCACAACGGTGTTGATTGCGTCAGGCACGGGCCTTCCCATATCTACGACACAAACACTCGTAGGAGCTGTATTGGGTGTGGGTATTGTACAAGGTGTCGCAGCATTAAACGGAAGAGTTATCCGCAGTATTATTGTGTCTTGGGTCGTAACATTGCCTGCTGGCGCCTTATTATCAATTACCTTCTTCTATATTTTAACATTTGCCTTTGGTGTATAGTTTTCAATTGGTATAAACTTCCCGAATGAAACTACCCAACTTAAAACACCTTCATTACTTCACAGTGCTGCATAAAGAGCAGCACTTTCTTCGTGCCGCAGAGAAATGCAATGTTAGTCAGTCAACATTAAGCGCTGCTGTGCAAAATCTTGAAGACAGTATCGGTCAGCAGTTGCTCGAGCGAGAGCACAAAAATTTTGTGTTTACTGATTTTGGTGAAGCACTGGTTGAAAAAAGCAAATTGCTGCTCAGTCAAACACACGAATGGATTGAGTTTGCAGAGTCGGCAGGGGATTGGAAGTCAGGTACATTGAGGATTGGTGTTATACCAACAATTGCACCCTTCCTATTTGAGGGCTTGATTAAAACAATCCATGCTAATTTACCTAATATCAACTTGCAGTTACATGAAGATACTACCGACAATTTACTTGGCAGTTTAGGGGATGGCGAACTCGATTTGCTTATTCTCGCACTTCCAATGCAAACACCAGGTTGTCGTCAGCTCATTTTGGGGCATGACCCATTTCATTTGATAGCACACAAAAACAGTGCCATTGATCTAAAAGTAGCCCCGTCAGTTGATTCTCTTCCAAAGGACAGTATCTTTTTACTGCAAAAAGAGCATTGTTTGACGGATCATGCTGTCAGTGCCTGTGGTTTGAAGCACAAAGAGCAAGTGAACTCGCTAACTGCAAATAGTTTACACACGCTCGTATCACTGGTTAATTGCGAAATGGGTTACACATTTCTGCCTGAAATGGCATTGCAAAAAAATATACTGAATGCTACAAACGTTGTTAGCCTGCCGGCTGAAGACAACGCTTTTAGAGATATCGGACTCGCATGGCGCAACGGAACGACGCGAATTCAATTGTTTAGGCACATCGGTAAAATGGTGGCACCGTTGCTACCGCAGCCGATTGATATTTTTTAACTAGAAACGCTTCCGTAAAACAAATGTTTGATGCATGTCATTAGAGCGTAATAAGGCCGTCATAAGATTGTCATGATGATTTGCCACGATACTCTTATTAAGAGCACGACTTTAATCATGCTAGGTTGTGATTGAACAGACAATCTATTTAGTGGTATCGTCTTTAATAAAATAAAAATTTGAGGGAACAATAAATGTTACAGTCAAAATTTAAGATTAGCCTATTAGCTATTGCTATGGGTTTTGTACTGACAGGATGTGGCTTAGATGGTGATGATGGTGCCGTCGGCGAAGCGGGCTCTCAAGGTCCACAAGGCGATCCAGGTACAGACGGTGCCGATGGACAAGATGGTCAAGACGGCCAAGATGGTCAAGACGCTTCAACCGGTGTGACGCTCTCTCTTGTTGCTAGAGCATTTCTAGGCGCTCAAGGTTCAGCTGAAATTGTTCAATACCACAAAGAAAGCCAGACCATTTACGCAACTAATTCTGCTACAAACAGTATTGCAATTATTGCTGCCGGCTCTATTACATCCGCAGACCTGACTAATCCGATCAGCTCCATTAATTTGACTGTGGCATCGATTGATTTACCTGCGACAGCTGGCACGGTTCCGCTAGGTAAGGTTACGAGTATTGCAATTTCTGGTGACCTTTTAGCTGTAGCGGTTCCAGCCGCGACAAAAACAGACAACGGCTTTATCCTTTTTTATAACGGTTTAGAAAATAGTGCACCGGCATTTTTAGACAGTGTTGAAGTAGGCGCGTTGCCTGATTCAATTGCGTTTACACCAGACGGTGGGAAGCTAGTTGTCGCAAATGAAGGCGAGCCCAACGGCGATTATTCAATTGACCCAGAAGGCACCCTATCTGTCATCGATATTCTTGCTAACGGTGAACCAGAAGAAACCGCAGACACCATTACGTTTACGAGCCTCAATGGAACGCAGGCAGAATTAGAAGCGCAAGGTATGCACTTTCCAAATCCAGACGGCTTGACTATAAACGGTAATGCAATAACGACTACGGTTGCCCAAGACCTTGAGCCAGAGTACGTGTCAACGAAAAACGGCAAAGCGTATGTCACGCTGCAAGAAAATAATGGTTTAGCCATATTAGATCTTGAAGACTTGTCTGTACAAGTTATTGGTTTAGGCAGCAAGAGCTGGTCAGGTTTAAATTTTGACGGACAAGAAAACGGTGCCGTAAGCTTTGCTAAATATGAAGGTTTAAACGGCGTTTACATGCCCGATAGCATTGCAAACTACGAGTGGAAAGGCGCGACTTTCTTAGTCACTGCTAATGAAGGCGATGCAAGAGAGTACTTCTTTGACGTTGCTGACGAAGAAGCCTGCACAACAGCAATGGGCCAATCATATGACGCTGAAGCTGGTTGTTTGTCTTATTCTGACGAAGTGAAGCTAGAAGACCTAACGGCACAAGCAGGTTCTGCACTTGAAACCTTACAAATGGACGGCCGCTTAAACGGCCTGCGAGTAACTAAGGAACTAGGTGATGCAGACGGCAATGGTGAATATGAATCTGCCTACACTTACGGCGCTCGCTCATTCACTATATGGGACCAGAACGGCCTTGTAGTATTTGACTCAGCTGATGATCTAGAAAGGATTACTGCATCGATACATGGCGCTCAGTTCAATAATGACAATGACGTAAACGAAGGTGACTCTCGTTCAGAAAATAAAGGCCCAGAGCCTGAAGCGCTTACAGTAGGCACTATTGGCGAGCGCACATACGCGTTCATCGGCGCAGAGAGAATGAGCGGCATTTTTGTATATGACGTGACTAACCCGTTTGAAGCATTTTTTGCTGACTACATCATTAATCGCGATTTAACTGAAGGCAGCACTGCGAACGACGTGATTGGCGACCTTGCTCCAGAAAGTATCGTTTTTGTTCCCGCTGAAGACAGTGCAACAGGCGAAGCGTTAATTATCGTAGGTAATGAAGTTAGCGGCACAGTTAGCGTGTTTCAAGTAACACCCAACTAAGCAATAAAAGCTGAAAAAGCGCAATCGCCTTCGGCGTTTGCGCTTTTTTTGTTTAGACATCCGGCATTGTTCGTTCTCTTCGCTCTGGCTTTGCAAGTCATCCTTACATCGCAGTTCTCCGGATTTGCACTCCAAAGCCCCCCCCAAAAAACATCGACACAAGTGAAACCTACAACATAGCAAGTATTCCCTCTAAGCCTGCCGCTAGAAAGTGTCAATCGGCAGGACGCCGATTGCCAAGCGCCACATGGATGTGCTCGAGCGACTTTCTAGCGGCAGGCTTAGAGGGAATGCTTGCTATGCCAAACCGAAGGACCTTCCACGATGGCAAGGATACAAGCGATGCCAAACCGAAGAACCTTGCAGGATGGCAAGGATACAAGGGAACAAACTCGGCGAGTTCCTTTGGTATGCTAGGAGCGCTTATATTTTCGCAACGAAGCGTTCGACGAAATGCATCTACACGCAATGCATCCGTTGTATTCAATTTAGTTTATGCAATAATGACAAAAATGTAATAAAGCGCTAAGCTTACGCAAAAAATAAAAGGCAGAACACATGACACGACAAGTGGTTATTAGTGGTACCGGATTGTGGACACCGCAGCACAGTATTTCTAATGAAGAGCTGATTGATAGCTATAATGATTACGCGGACAAATTCAATGCAGAAAATGCAGAGAAAATAGATGCCGGCGAGGTTAGTGCCAAGCCACATTCAAGCGCCGAGTTTGTTGAAAAAGCCTCAGGTATCAAAAGCCGTTATATTTATGAAAAAGAAGGCGTATTGGATATTAATCGAATGCGTCCCGTAATTGCTGAGCGCAGTGACGAGCAAATTTCAAATCAGGCTGAGATTGCCGTTGAAGCGGCGAAAAAAGCCATGAAGGCAGCTAACAAAACAGCGGAAGATATTGACGCTGTTATTGTGTCTTGTGCTTATTTGCAGCGCTCATATCCGGCTATTGCTATAGAAGTTCAGGCTGAGTTGGGTATAAAGGGCTTTGGGTTTGACATGCTTGTCGCTTGCTCTGCTGCAACCTTTGGTATGCATCGCGCATATGAAATGATCAAGGCTGAAACCGCCAAAACGGTATTAGTGATAAATCCCGAATTGGTATCTCCGCAAATTAATTATACCGACCGTGACAGCCACTTTATTTTTGGCGATGTTGCGACCGCTATTATTTTAGAGTCCGAAGAAACAGTCACTAGTGAGAATGCATTTAACGTGCTTTCAACTAAAGCATTCACTCAGTTTTCTAGTAATATTCGTTCAAATCACGGCTACTTGAATCGTGCAAATGATACTGACCCCTATGGTGCTGATAAGCTGTTTCATCAAGAAGGGCGAAAAGTATTTAAAGATGTTTGTCCATTGGCTGCTGAACACATTAGAGAGCATTTGGCTAAACACGATTTACTTCCTGAAAATCTAACACGTTGGTGGTTACATCAAGCAAATATCAACATGAACACGCTGATTAGCAAGCGTTTGTTGGGACGTGAAGCAACTCGCGAAGAAGCGCCAATTGTACTCGACCGTTATGCAAACACCGCCTCAGCGGGCTCGGTCATTGCCTTTAACTTGCACAATGAAGATTTAGCGAAAGGTGATTACGGCATTCTTTGTTCATTCGGGGCTGGCTATTCGATCGGTAGCTTGTTAGTACAAAAACGATAATGTTCGCCGACTTAGGGTATGCAATTGCAGCACTAGGGTACTTTGCTCTGCTGCTGTTGCTTTTTACAGGACGTAAATCCGGTATTGCCAAATACCTTTTGATAGCGGCCACCCTGACGACGTGCTTGTGGGCAGTGAGCAACATAAGCCTGTTAGGTTGGCAAACACACATCAGTCATTTTTTTACCGCTGACGCGCTGCGCCAGTGGATATGGATGCTGTTTCTTGCAGCTTGCTTGCGGTCCGATTTTAGCTCGTTTAAGGAAATCATTCTGCGTCCCACTAGTCTGTCGCTGTTGGTTTTACCGACAGTGGCCGTTATCGCGGGTGCAAACTCAGCACTGCCTTATTTATGGCAGTATTCATTACATACCTTAATTGCCCTGCAAATGCTTATTGTGCTGGAATTAGTGTATCGCCAGTCTGGTGAACAGAAGTGGGCGTATAAACCGCTTGTACTATTCTTAGGCGCACTGAGTTTGTTCGATTTTGTAACCTACGCAAATGCCACAATGATTAATCAAGTTGGTGAAAACTACGTGTATGCCCGAGGTTACATTTACGTCGCGCTGCTGCCATTTTTGATCCTTGCAATTCGACGCATTAGCTATTGGGGCGTAGCGATCTTCGTGAGCCGAGATGTTGTGTTGCACAGCACGCTGTTGTTGGTCGCTGGTGGTTATTTGTTTTTAATGGCATTGGTTGGCTATTTAGTTAAGTTCTTAGGTGGCTCTTGGAGTTACCCGCTGCAGTTTGTGCTTGTCGGCATCTCCTTACTTTTGTTAGTTAGCCTATTTTTGTCGCATAATTTTCGCACTAAAATAAAGGTATTTATAACTAAACACTTCTACGCAAACCAATTTGACTATCGAGTTGAGTGGGTGAAGCTCACCAATATATTAAGTGAGCAACAAGATAGTTTGACTGACGCGTATCAAATGTCGCTGAATGGAATGCTGCAGGCGGTAGAGTATGAGAGTGGTATACTACTGAAACTTAACAAAAATGGGTGGCAGCAAGTTTCGGCAATTAACGTTTCAGACAGGCGAGACTACAATCTCGCAAAAGTAGACATACTGCAGTCATTTTTTGATCAAAAAGCGTGGATAATCGATATTGGTGAACTTCGCGTTAAACCGCATCAATACGAAGAGCTCGAAGATAAAACATATTTTATGGAATCGTTTGATTATCAGCTAATAGTTCCGATTTTTAGGCATGAAAAATTATGGGGAATGGCGCTGCTTGATGCAGAAAGGGATCACGTAAAGTCACTAAATTGGGAATTGCGCGACTATATTAACGCAGTAACGGCTCAGGTTTCTAACTATATCTTCCAGTTTGAAGGTGCTCATGCATTAGCTGAGAATGCACAATTTGCAGCCTTCAGTCGAATGTCAGCTTTTGTACTACATGACTTAAAAAATGTAATGGCGCAAATTGATCTCATTCTGGCGAACGCTCAACAGCATAAATCCAACCCAGAGTTTATAGACGATACCTTTGAAACACTTGAGCATACTAAAAGCAGAATGGACAAGATGCTTAAGCAACTAACTGAAAAGAAGACCAGTGAAAGCCAACGTCAACTTCAGACCGACGTTGGGGCTATTTTGACAAGCGTTGTTGAACAACGTTGCCAAGGCTTTAAACCACTGCCGATAGTTGAGAGCGAGTTAGCATTACTAGTGCAAATAGATGCCGAAAAGTTTGCTAGTGTCATGTATCATCTTATTAGCAATGCACAACAGGCAACCGCTGATGATGGTGAAGTCAAAATTCACGCATCATTGACAACCGTGAACGAGCGCGACTTTATTGTCGTTAAGGTTATCGACACGGGCGAGGGGATGTCGGCAGATTTCATTGAAACTCGCTTGTTTAAACCTTTTGATACCACCAAAGGCAATGCGGGGATGGGTATTGGCGCTTACGATGCTAAGAACTACATCGAAGAGATTGGCGGTGTGATTTCCGTTGAAAGTGAAATTGACCAAGGAACGGTATTTACGTTAAGTATTCCCGTGATGGATTAACACAAGGCGTTATGATGGATAAAGTATTAGTAGTTGATGATGACTTAGGCATTCAAAAGCAATTAAAATGGGCATTGTCTGAATTCGATACGGTTTTTGCGGGTGACCGCAGTGCGGCTATTGCCCAAATTAGACGATTCGAACCCACCGTTGTTACGCTTGATTTAGGCTTACCCCCCGATCCTGCCAATGCCTCTGAAGGCTTGAAAACCTTGCAAGAAATTATGGCATTAGCACCGCGCACAAAAGTTATTGTGGTAACTGGGAACAATGAAAAAGAGAACGCGCTGAAAGCTATCGACATGGGGGCTTACGATTTTTATCAGAAACCCATTGATTCAGATACCATCAATATATTAATAAAGCGAGCATTGAAATTAGCTGAACTAGAGAATGAGAATCGACTCTTAACCTTGTCTAGTCCTTCTATGGGGCGCATCATCGGAAACAGTGAAGCGATCCAATCCATCAGCCGTAAAGCAGAAAAAATTGCACTTACCAATATTACCGCCCTTTTATTAGGGGAAAGTGGCACAGGTAAAGAAGTATTCGCTAGAAGTATCCATGAGCATAGCCACCGCAAAGCAAAGCCTTTTGTAGCGATTAACTGTGCATCGATTCCTGAAAACTTGCTTGAGAGTGAGCTGTTTGGCTACGAAAAAGGAGCCTTTACTGGCGCCAATAAAACAACCTTAGGTAAAATCGAAACGGCTCAAGGCGGCACCCTGTTTCTCGACGAGATTGGAGATATGCCTTTGGGTCTGCAGGCCAAAATGCTGCGATTCTTGCAAGAGCGTGTTATCGAACGAGTTGGCGGCAGAAGCGAGATAGCAGTAGATATTCGGGTTGTTTGTGCTACTCACCGCGACCTGCAAAACATGGTAAAAGAAGAAACCTTCCGAGAAGATTTATTTTACAGGGTCGGGGAAATCATTATTTCTATTCCACCATTGCGTGATCGCGATGAGGACGTCGTGTTGTTAGCAAAAACCTTTTTGAACCAATATAAAGAGGAGTACGGTACTAAAACAAAAGGCTTTAGTGATGAAGCCGTTGACGCCATGTTGAGCCATTCTTGGCCCGGTAATATTCGAGAGTTGCAAAATAAACTCAAGTCGGCCGTTGTGCTAGCGGAGGGTACCGTTATTAATGCTGACGATCTCGGTCTCATGATAAAAGTGAAAGAATCAGAACCGGCAGTGCTTAACCTTCGTGAAGTGCGAGAGCTAGCTGAGAGTAAAGCTATTCGCCGAGCTTATAATCAGTCAGAGCAAAATCTTTCTAAAACGGCAGAATTGTTGGGCGTTACGAGACCCACACTTTATTCGCTGATTGATAAATATCACTTGGAAGATTTAAAAACACACACACAAGGCTAAGTAATATTATTTGAGCAATAACTTCAGTGATTGCTCAAAAATCTTAGGTGAGGACTATGCGTAGTGAACTCGGGAGTCTTGTGATTCTGCTTGTTCATATCGAACGATATCAGCAAACAGGCTGCGAAGCTCATCTGCTGCTTTGCCTTTTGGCTCGCACTCGAGTACGGATCGCCCTGATTCTTCGCTGTCATCGTAGATATGGCGCTCGTGCAGCACATGTTTTGCAATAGGAATATCGTACAAACTTGCACTTTGTTTCGCTTCTTCAACTCTAGACTGCTGGTTTGGCTGAGAAGGGCATTGGGTAAACACAATGAGTGCTTCCAACTGCTGATTCACCATTTTACAGCTCTGCACCATTTCATCTAAATGAATGAGTGTTTTTAAGTCTCGACGTTTAGGGCGCATCGGTAAGAGAGCGACATCAGCAGTAGACAGTGTCGAGCGCAATGCCAACATATCCTGTGCGCCACAGTCAACAATCACATATTGATATTGGCTGTTGTAACCCAGTAAATGGTTTCGAATTTTGCCATTCAGTTGCACGCAATCAATGGGGAGAGCATTAAGGTTATTGTTTCTCAATTTAATCCAATCAGCCGTTGTTCCCTGTGTGTCGCAGTCTACGAGCAACACTGTTGCCACTTTTTCCACGGCTAAAAAAGCAGCTAAGTTTTGCGCAATACAGCTTTTACCGCTACCGCCTTTTTCACCACCGACTAAAATTATCATAGTTCATCCTTCCCAAATAGTATTAAGATTAATACTTTGTTAACCAACAAAATTATCCTATACCTACTTACATATGTGATATCGGCCTAATAAAAGTTACACCTTTACTGGCTTTATTGTGAATATCTATTAATATTCACGGATGTAACTCAATACCCTAAGTAGAGGAATAATATGGCTCAACCAACAAGTTTACCGAATCAAGAAGGCAAGCAAGTCCCCGACGTCACTTGGCCTGTGAGGAGTGGAGACGAATGGAAGAAAATGTCGTCAAAAGAAATCTTCAGCGGTAGGAGGGTTATCTTATTCTCTCTTCCAGGCGCTTTTACCCCGACATGCTCATCTACCCATTTACCGCGTTATAATCAATTAGCTAGCACCTTCAAGAAGCTAGGCATCGACGAAGTCTGCTGTATGTCGGTCAATGATACATTCGTTATGAATGCGTGGCTTGCTGACCAAGAAGCTGAAAACATTACGGTTATTCCAGATGGTAACGGTGAATTTACTCATGGTATGGAAATGCTAGTGGATAAAGGCGACATTGGCTTTGGTAAAAGAAGCTGGCGCTATTCCATGGTAGTTGATGATGGCGTGGTAGAAAAAATGTTTATCGAGCCGAATGTACCGGGTGACCCATTTGAGGTGTCTGACGCTGATACTATGCTTGCCTACCTATCACCAGGAGCAAAAGCACCAGAAGAAGTGTCACTGTTTACTAAGCCAGGTTGTCCGTTCTGTGCTAAGGCTAAAGTCATGCTTAAAGATGCGGGATATGACTTTGAAGAGATCGTGCTAGGAACTCAAGCTACGCTTGCTTCATTAAAGGCAGTGTCTGGTCGTGATACGGTTCCACAGGTATTTATTGGTGGCAAGCATATTGGCGGCTCTGAAGAACTTGAAGCTTACCTAAAGAGCGTCTAGCTCGACTCACTGATTAGCAAAACTTATTTATTTTAAGGCACATGTTTAAAGACTGTGCCTTTTTTGTTTTTGCAGAGGATAAAATGCCGTAGACTCCGCAACATAGTATTTAGCATAAACCCAGCTAGCATTAAAAAATGCATATACAGGAATAATATTTGATGGGAGTTAGTATCGCGAAAATGATGAGTTTTAACCATATTAAAGCCATAATCTTTATTGTATTTGTAGGCTTTTGTAATATTGCTGTTCAAGCGCAAGAGCCTGAAGGTAGCCGACTCGCGTTGCCGGTGCAGCTTTTTGAAGATTTTTCGACTCTCTATCAAACAGAATTGGGAAGCGTCAAACCTTGTGAAGACAGTGTAGGCTTGTATGAATACAAAGTGTGTTCACCGGCACTGCGGAATGAAGGCAATTCGCCCTTTATTTTGTATTCGAAAGGCACGCCTAGTCAAACCGGTAAAAGGCAGCGCGCCCCTATCGTGGTGCTCTTTCATGGTCTATCAGATTCGCCATTTTCGGTTCGTGGCGTGGCGGAACATCTAAATAATTTGGGCTTTACAGTAGTCGCTCCCCTTAATCCGGGCCACGGCAAATTGAATGCAGCGAGCGATATGCGCGATCCCAATTTACAGCAACGCTGGTACACGCATGTTAATAGCATTATGGAGCTGGTAAGCTCTTATTCAGAAAAAACCTACATTGGTGGTTTTTCAACGGGGGGAGCACTCGCAACTCGATACATGCTGCTGCATCCAGATGAAATAGATGGTCTGTTGTTGTTTTCCGCTGCGCTGGCACTCTCTGATAGCGCAGAGAATCTAGGCAAAATATGGGGAATGAAGTGGATTGCTAAAATTGTCGACGGAGATTTTGTTAGCGCGGGCCCACATCCTTATCGTTATCCTGAGGTAGCGGGTTACGCTGGACTAACGCTTGCGGATGTTATTTTTGAAGTGCGTGATTTATTGGACAATAGCACCGTTTCCAAGCCAATTTTTGTTGCGCACTCTCTTGCCGACATCATAGCGCCTTACTCCGGTGTTGAGACGCTGATGAGCAAGGTTAAGGGCGATCATCAGGTTTTTACCATTGATAGCTCTTATGACACCTGTCATCAGGATTTGGTCGTGAGTCCTATGATGATGGTTGGTCTGAAAGTAGATAAAACGCAGCTCAACATCAGTGAACGCTGCGCAGTGCCAAAACCTAATCCTTTGTTTAACAATATGATGGCAATGTTAGATTATTTTTTTGTTCAACAGCTAAAAGGTAGTTAGGCTTGAAAAAGGTTCGCTTTGACTTAAAGTATGAAAATAAAAGTGAAACCAGTATTTCTGTCGTCGAAAGGTACAGACGAGCAATTGAGCAGGAATATCGAGACAAGGGCTGGGAGGGCAGTTGGGATAACAGCCTTGCTCTGGTTCATTATCGAGGTGGCGAAGAAGAATTTCGATTAGGAAAAGCCTATCTCTGCAGTGACGATCCACTCGACCGGACAGTTGGTGCCGACATATTAGGCCAATTGGGCTGGCGCGACGAAACGTTTTTAGACGAGAGTGTCAGTTTACTCATATCGGCACTCAAGGATAAAGTTGATAGTGTTGTTTATTGCGCTTGTGTTGCTCTTGGTCATCGCTCTGATCCAAGAGCAATCACTCACGTTATTGAACTCGCAAAAAGTCCTAGTACAGAAATTAGGAATGGAGTCGTATTTGCTCTGCTAGGTCACACCTCGACAGAAGCTATCGATACGATGTTAATGTTAACTTGCGATGACGATCCAGAGACGAGAAATTGGGCGATGTTTGGATTGGGTACACAAATAGACACGGACACACCTGAAATAAGAGAAGCACTAGTGAAAGGCACGTCCGACGATGACAGTGAGATTAGAGGTGAGGCATTAGTCGGGCTGGCAAACAGAAAAGATCACAGAGCACAAGAACTGCTATTGAATGAATGGAAAACTTACGAAGACGTTAGTATCTTGAGCGTCGAGGCCGCTGAGCTAATAGCAAGTCCAAGATTGTATTCTAGCTTATTAGAATTGTCCGCAACCTTGGATGTAGAGGATGACTTCTTTTTTGAGTCTCAGCTGCAGCTTGCAATCGAAGCTTGTAAGCCTCAAATACTCAAGGCTGTTTAAGCAAATTATCGCTGGCAGCGCTTTTGAGATAGTAAAAGAGTGATGCTAAAGGTCAGCACTCTCGTCTTTGTTACTCGCATCGGCTGCATGTTGTTCAGCTTTCTTGACGCGTATTTTAACACCGTCAAGTTCAATGTTATTGAGTTTACCGATCGCTATTTTAGCTTCACCATTTTTTGGCATTTCAACAAACGCAAATCCCTTCGATTTGCCCGTCGCTTTATCCATCACAACACTACAAGATTGCACTGAGCCAATCTCGGTAAAAAGCGCGTTAAGCGACTCTTGGGTTGTCGTTCGTGCTAGATTTCGTACGATTAGTTTCATTGCGAGATACCTTTAAATTAATTTACGCGATTATACATTAACAAGGCGAATTTGCTGCAACTAAAGTTAACACTGCCATCAGGTTTTATAAACCGATGGCAGTGCAGATTATCTGTACTTCAGTTGCTGCTAATTTGCTTTCGCAACTGCCTCAACTTCACGCCATACGCGCAGCACGTTTTCGTTCAGGATCTTTTTAATGTCGTTTTCGGAATACCCGCGCTCTAGTAATCCTTCTACCAAGTTCGGAAAGTCAGAAACATCTTTGAGATTAATCGGCAATGAGTCGCCCACTCCATCATAATCAGAGCCGATACCAACATAGTCAATCCCGACTAACTGCACCACGTGGTCAATATGATCAAGCACAATTTCAAGAGTGGCAAATGGGTAAGGACTTTCAGTGTTATATTTTTCCTCAAAGTCTTTAACTTCTTGACTATCTTTACCGAACACCTTGGCTAGTTCGTCTGCTTTTTGCGTTCGGTTGTCACGCCATGAGCGTGCTACAGGGCTCACAAAGCTTGAGCCGAAGTTAATCATAATAACGCCTTGGTTCTTTGCTAAGGCTTTAATCATGTCGTCGTTCATGTTGCGTTCGAACCCAGGGGTAAACGTACGTAACGACGAATGAGAGGCTATGACGGGGGCTATGCTTATATCGACTGCCTGATAAAACGCGGCGTCTGATACGTGTGATATATCAACTATGATCCCAAGCTTGTTCATTTCCAACACCATCTCCTTGCCGAAGGGGCTTAAGCCTTTCCACTGTCTGCGCAGGTCGTAAGAGGAGTCGCTAATGTGGTTGCTCTGGCTATGGGCCAAGGTGATATATCGTATTCCGCGTTCATGAAACATGCGTAAGGTGTCGAGAGAGCCTTGCACAGGGGAACCGTTTTCCATCCCCATCGGCAGCGAAATTTTATTTTCTTTGAAATTTTGCTCTACATCGGCCACAGAATATGCCAAAGCAAACTTTTCGGGAGCACGGCCCACAATGGCTTCAACATAGTCAATTAACCTGTGTGCCAAAGCCGTCGACTCAGGGGAGTTATCCAAGCTTGCAGGGACGTAGATGGACATAAAGGGCGCATTTAAGCCTCCTTCGACTGCTCTTGGGTAATCAAAATCGCCATCTTCTGTACTTTTTGTTACGTCTACCCATTGATTTTGCAGTCGGTAAGGCACATCTATATGTCCATCGACAATAATATTTTGTTGCGTGATTCGTTTTGCTGCCTGAGCGTAGGTTTCGTTAATTGGTGCTGAGACTGTTGCATTACAAGCAGTCAGCATTAGTGATGACAGTATCGTCAAGATAGCGGTGGATTGTTTTCGCATTGGCAGTCCTTTTGGATTAGTTATTTTAAAAGGTATTCTTAGTCAGTGAATTTTGTGTATTTCTTTTGCTTTTAATTGTTGCTTTACTGAAAACGATTAAATATCACAATTAGAATAAAAATTGTACGCTTTCAAGTTGGCGATATCAGTCACCTATGAAGTATTGTGCAACTTAACACAAAAAAAGCCTAATTTTACTTGTTAATATTAGGTTACAGAGTGACTTCTAATTTTGTTTAAGCGATAATCAACATCTTTATCCTTTGGGTAAAAATCGAATTTTCATCGTCATGAAACTGGTTATTCGTAAACCTTTCATGGCAGTTTCATGACTGAACGATGTAGTGCTAACGATTAGAAATAGCCGCATCAAAAACAAGTAAAGAGAACTAAAACAACATGGCTATTAATTATATTCCGTTGGACAAAACAAAGCACAAAGACCTAAAAATCATTCCTCAACTAGATCTTAGCTTCGCAAAAGAGACGCATCTTGCAGCCGCAACTATTCGTGAGTTCGCGCATTTGGCATCAACAATGCCAGTAGTCTTCATTGAAGATCCGACTAACAAAAATATTCACACTGTCGCAATGCTTGGTGTTGATCAGAACGTTAACTTGTTTTGGTCAGAAGATAGATGGCAGGGGCCACATGTACCATTGAATATACAGCGTTATCCTTTTGATATTCGTCCTGACGGCGACAAGTTGGGTGTATTCTTTGATGAAAACAGTCATCTAGTTGCAGATGAAGGTGAAGCTTTATTCACTGAAGCCGGCGAACCGACTGATTTCTTAAAAAATCGTCAACAATTCCTAGCTGAATTAGCAAACAGTGAAATGCTGAACCAACGTTTTGTAAAACGCGTTGTAGAGCTTGACCTGCTAGAGAATATTCAAATTGGTATACAGTACCAAGATGGAACAGCTCGTAACGTTACAGGTATCATGAGCATCAATGAGAAGAAGCTTAATGAACTAGACGATACTGTTATTCTTGAATTACATAAAGCCGGTTTCTTAGGCGCGATGTATGCAGTGATGATGTCGTTGGCTCAATTGAACCGTTTAGTTGAATTATCGAACAAAGGCGACAAGCCGATCAAAACAGTTCAGATTAGACCGGTGCCGAAAGAAGACAAAGAAGCGAAAGAAGAAAAGAAAAGCTAAGGTAAGCGCTTAAAATATAAGCAGCTAAAAACTAACGTAAAAACCACCTTCGGGTGGTTTTTTTATATCTTAAATTTATGCAAAGCCTGTGTTTATGTACAGTTCAGGGTTGTAACTATTTACCAACTTTGATGCAAATGTGCTTGACAGTGGGGCACGATGGTACATAAACTGTCAAAAGTGGGTCAAAGTGGCGAAAAATGGTTTTTTTCGATAATGTGCAACCAGCTTAATAAAAATAATAAAAATATGAGCTACTAATAATAATAAAAGGCTAGGGGAATGTTCCGCGGCGCTAACGCAATTAATCTGGACAGCAAAGGTCGACTGACGATACCTACAAGGTATCGTCAGTCGCTGTTGGATGATTGCCAGGGACAGCTGGTCTGCACTATCGATACGTCACAAAACTGTTTGCTACTTTACCCCCTCCCCGAATGGGAGGAAATTGAGCTTAAACTTAGTAAGCTTTCTAGTACTAATCCACAAGAACGTCGTCTTCAACGCCTGTTACTCGGCTATGCAATGGAAGGCGAAATGGACAAAAGCGGGCGTATATTACTCGCTCCTACACTTCGTCAACATGCCGCTCTCGACAAACAAATCATGCTTGTTGGCCAGCTCAATAAATTTGAGATTTGGGATGCGGACGTTTGGCAGAAACAAATTTCTGAAGACATCGAAACCGAAAAGCAAGGTCAATTTGAGCTTACTGAACGTCTTCAGGATTTCTCACTATGACAACCGACACGTTTGTTCATCGCGCAGTATTACTCAATGAATCAATCGCTGGCTTAAACATCAAGCCAGATGGCATTTATATTGATGCTACGTTCGGGCGCGGCGGTCATAGCGCTGAAATTCTCAAACAACTTTCAAGTAAAGGCAGGCTCATTGCATTGGATCGTGACGATACTGCAATTATGTCTGCTCAACGTTTTATCGACGACCCTAGATTCAGCATTCATCACGTCGCATTTTCAAACATTGAAGACGTGGTCAACGAACTTGAGCTGATGTGCAACATTGATGGTGTATTAATGGATATAGGGGTGTCGTCCCCACAGCTAGATGATGCCACTCGCGGCTTCAGCTTTCAAAAAGACGGTCCGCTGGATATGCGTATGGACAGGTCTACCGGCATAAGTGCCGCCGATTGGTTGAACAAAGCCAGTCTTGAAGAAATCACCATGGTGTTAAAAACCTATGGTGAAGAAAAATTTGGCAAGCGAATTGCGCATGGAGTCGTCGAACAAAGAGCAATCAAGCCCTTAGAAACCACTTCTGAGTTTGCTCAACTCATTGATAAAGCAGTACCGGTTAAGGATAAATTCAAGCACCCTGCAACACGAAGTTTCCAAGGCGTAAGGATCTTTATTAATGGTGAACTAGATCAATTGAACCAAGGCTTAGAAGGTGCGGTCAAAGTGCTTAAGAGCGGCGGTAGATTAGCGGTCATCAGTTTTCATTCGCTTGAAGATAGAGTAGTAAAGCGCTTTATTAGAACAATGAGCAAGGGTAAAGATGTTCCTCATGGTATGCCAATAATGCAGCATGAGATTGATGCAGATAAGGTGGTGAAAGCCATCGGTAAAGCCGTTAAACCTTCCGCTGAAGAAATTGCGCAAAACGTGCGATCTCGCAGTTCAGTGCTTAGAGTGGCGGAAAAATTATGAACATGCCCAGTACCAACTTCAACTTACTGTTGCTTATTACCTCTGATTTAGGTCGTAATTTGTTAAAGGTTATTTTGTTCATTGCTGTTATTGCAACCGCAATAGGCGTGGTATTAAGTGCCCATCACAATCGTCAATTGTCGATGCAGCATGAGTCTTTAATTCAAGAAAAAGATGAGTTAGATGTTGAGTGGCGTCACCTCATCATTGAACAAAGTGCCTTAACTGAGCATAACCGCATTGAGCAGCTAGTGAGTGAAAACCTAAATATGCGTCGTCCGGGTCCGGAAGACGAGGTATTGGTTCGAGGGAAACCGAATGGCAGGTAACGCGAATCGGCGTGTATCTGCTAAAAGAGCAACAAGCAAAGACCGCCAAGCCAAACAAAATACGTCTCCTATGCTCATGCAATGGCGTTTTCTCACGATCTTGTTTAGCGTGATATTAGTCTTTGTTTGTTTAGCCGCAAGAGCCGCTTTCATTCAGGTAATAGAGCCCGATCTATTAATCCAACAAGGCGATAATCGCACTATTCGAGTGCGTGATAATCCCAGCTACCGCGGTTTGATAACCGATAGACACGGCGAACAGCTCGCTGTAAGCGTACCTTCAAAAGCAATATGGGCCGATCCGAAAGTAGTCAACGCCTTTGATAGCGATACCGGTGAAACGCAGCCACTTGATATTCGCCGATTCCAAGCGCTGGCTGAAGTGTTAGGGCGAGATGTGCAAAGTCTTTATGACAAGGTCGATAATCCGAAGCGCCGATTTGTATATATTCAACGCCAAGTAACGCCAGCAATGGCTAATTTTGTTGAAGAGTTGGCTATCCCCGGTATCTATTTACGTAATGAATCTAAACGGTATTATCCGACCGGAGAAGTTTCTTCGCATGTCATCGGCTTTACCAATGTCGATGACAAAGGTATTGAAGGCATTGAGAAACTGTATAACGACTGGTTAACAGGCACACCCGATAAACGTAAAATTCGTCGTGATGCAAAGGGCCGTCAAGTTGAAATTATTGAGCAGCACGCTGGTGAGAAAGCCGGTGATTTGATGCTGACTATTGACCAACGCATTCAAGCGCTCGCTTACCGCGAACTTAAAGAAGCGACACTTTACTTTAAAGCAGCGTCGGCATCAGTGGTGATTGTTGATGTACATACGGGTGAAATTCTCGCGTTAGCTAATACGCCATCATATAACCCAAACGACCGTGCAACAGTATCAAATCACCGCTTACGCAACAGAGCGATAACGGATGCTTTTGAGCCCGGTTCATCACTAAAGCCAATTGCAGTACTAGCCGCATTGGAATATGGGACGGTTCAAAAAGACTCTATTGTTGACACATCACCCGGTTGGATGCGTTTGGGCGGCAGCCGAGTGGAGGACCCGCGGAACTATGGAAAAATTACTCTTACAGAAATTATTCAGAAATCTAGCAACATGGGCACCTCGAAGTTGGCGTTGTCAGTAGACAAAAATTTTCTCATGGATACCTATTATAATATGGGCTTAATGAGCGATACCGGCACCAACATGGTGGGAGAATCAAACGGGATTTTTCACGAGCGTAACCGTTGGTCTGAGCACGAGCTGTCATCGTTATCATTCGGCTACAATATTTCGGTCACGACGGCTCAGCTTGCCAGAATGTATGCAACTATCGCAAACGGCGGAGTAAAAGTACCGTTGTCGATTATTAAGTCGAACGAGCCAGCATTAGAATTACCAGAGCGCGTCGTTAGCCATGAAAATGCAATGGCTGTATTGGAAATGATGGAAAGCGTGACGCAGGAAGGTGGCTCTGGCACAAAAGCAAGAGTACCTGGTTATCGTGTTGCGGGTAAAACCGGAACGAGCAGAAAGGCGGTAGCTGGCGGATACGGAGAAGAATACGTTAATATTTTCGCGGGTATTGCCCCCGTTTCTGACCCACAGATAGCAGTGGTTGTGTTGATCAACGAACCAGGCGGCGACTTATATCACGCTGGCGACACAGCGGCACCTACGTTTTCAGCGATAGTGTCGGGTACGTTGCAAATGCTGAATGTGCCGCCTGACGACAACGCGAAGACCGCGAGTATCCACAGAGGGGGTCAGCATGACGTCCAATGAAGATAAGTTACATACTCGTTCAATCGCCTCAGTACTGGCGATTTTTGACATTTCAATTGCTGACACTGACATTGCAGATATTAAGATTGACAATATTGTATTGGACAGTCGCGAAGCGGATCAAGCTTCGATGTTTATTGCGCATCAAGGCACTCATGTTAATGGCAATAAATACATTCAAAATGCGCTCGATAATGGTGCCAAATTCATTCTCGTTAATACCGACAATACTGAACAGCATGGTGAAAAGGAGAGCGTTGGGGAAGCACTCATCGTCCGTTTTTATGAACTAGAAAAACACATCGGTTCAATATGCAGTGCCTTCCATCAGTATGTTTCCAACAAACTACAGTGCGTTGCCATTACCGGCACTAACGGGAAAACATCGGTTGCCCACATTTGCGCTCAGCTGTCGGCAGCATGTGGTGAAGATGCTGGCACAATAGGCACTATGGGTGTTGCTTTTTATACCAAAGGAAAAGCTGCCGTCAAAATTTCAGACACCATTAATACCACTCCCGATATTGCCTCAATGCATTACTTAGCTCATTTAGTTGCACACCGGGGTGGAAAACGTCTTTGTATTGAAGCGTCATCACATGGTTTGCATCAAAAAAGACTCAGTAGCTTTAAAACTGAGGTCGCAGCCTTTACCAATTTAACCCAAGATCACCTAGATTATCATCCTAGCTTAGCAGAGTATGCGCAGGCGAAACGTCTTTTACTTAAACAGGACGGCGTGCGATATGTCGTCTTAAATGCTGATGATAAAGAAAGTCACCATTGGATTGAAGAAGCGCCCCGGGACACTACTATTTGCCTTTGTGCGGTCGAGCAACCTTCATCAGAAGCATTGCTTCAGTCGTATGCGAAGCATCCTCAAAACTTTACTTACTGCATTGCGCTAAATCCTCGTTTTACGCCTAATGGAAGTGAGTTTGAACTTGAAACAAGTTGGGGGAATGCAGCCGTTTCTCTTCCTTTAATCGGTCAATTTAACATTGCTAATTTACTGACTGCACTGAGCGCGCTGCTTCTGCAAGGCGGTAGTTTTGAGCAACTAGTTAATGCCGTTTCTCACTTAGCCGGTGTACCGGGACGGATGGAAGTCTTCGAGTCGGCGAAGCATGGCAATATGATTGTCGATTATGCACATACTCCAGATGCGCTTAAACAGGCGCTATTGGCGGCGCGTCAGCATGTCATTGGACAGTTAATCGTGATCTTTGGCTGTGGTGGCGATCGTGATAACGCTAAACGCAGTCAAATGGGCAAAGTGGCTGAAGATTTGGCAGATAAAATAATTCTTACGCAAGACAACAGTCGCAGCGAACTGCCTGAAGATATCATTGCTGATATCCAGCAAGGTATAACAAAAAAGTCAAAACTAAGTATAGATTTAGAAAGAACCTCTGCAATCAAGCACGCTTATTTGAATAGTCATTCTGACGATTTGATTGTGGTTGCAGGAAAAGGCCATGAAGAATACCTCGAATTGAACTCAGTACGCGAATATTACAATGAGAGGGAATATGTTAAACAATTAACCATGGAGTTAAGAGGATGATTTCCGTTTCATTATCTTGGATTGCTGAAAAAGTAGAGGGCAGCCTCAATACAAAAAGCGTCGAAGAACTGCAAATTAAAGGCGTTAGCACGGATACGCGAACATTAGAGCCCGGTGATTTGTTCATCGCGCTGGTGGGTCCTAATCACGATGCTCACGAACACTTATTCAAAGCCCTCGAAAAAGGTGCCGCAGCGGTTATTGTTAACCGTCTTGTTGACTGTCCACTGCCGTTGATATTAGTTGACGATACCAAAACCGCTTTAGGTAAATTGGGTGCCGCGGTCAAGCAAGAAGTTAATCCTAAAACCGTTGGCATTACTGGCAGTAGCGGTAAAACAACAGTAAAAGAGATGGTGGCATCTATTTTGTCAGTGAAGGGTAAAGTACTTTTCACCAAGGGTAACTTTAACAACGACATTGGCGTTCCCCTCACCTTATTGCGACTTGAAAAACATCACGAATACGCCGTGATAGAAATGGGCGCAAACCATTTGGGCGAAATTGCTTACACCACAAATTTAGTTAAGCCTGACGTGGCGACTATTGTTAATGCAGCAGCATCACACCTTGAAGGCTTTGGCAGTTTGTTTGGTGTGGCTAGAGCTAAGAGTGAAATATTCAAAGGGCTTGGTACAACAGGTACGGCAATACTCAATCGCGATAGCCAGTTTTATTCATTTTGGGAAGGTAAAACCTCGCATTTGAATTGTTTAACATTCTCTCCAGAGTCAGAAGGCGGCGACTATCATGCTGAAGATATTGCTATGGGCATGGATGGCTGTGCTGAGTTTGAGTTAGTTTGTCCCGCTGGCAGAGCGGCAATACGTTTAAGTATTCCCGGCACGCATAACGTCGGTAACGCCTTGCTCGCAGCCGCAATGTCCATTTGCGTTGGCGCAAGTTTAGAAGAAGTGCAGCTCGGTTTATTCAATATGCGCGAAGTAGGCGGGCGATTAAATGTGAAGCAGTTGACTAATCAAATTCGTCTTTTAGATGACACCTACAACGCAAACGTTGCGTCAGTAAATGCGGCCATTGATTTGTTGGCAACCTTTCCTGGTAACCGTGTCTTGGTGCTTGGCGACATGGCTGAACTGGGTGATAAGGCAAGCTATTATCACGAGCAAGTGGGTGAGTACGCCAAATCAAAAGGGATTACTTCAATATATTCAATCGGTGTTTTAAGTCACTACGCAAGCGAAGTTTTTAACGAAAATGGGTTTCACTTTGAAAACAAAGAATCACTTGTTTCAATGCTAAATGAAAATTTATTTAGTGAGCAGAGAGACATCAGTATCTTAGTGAAAGGGTCGAGAAGTTCAAAAATGGAATTAGTTGCAAAAGCAATCGAGGAAAGCCCCGTGGGAAAGTTCGAAAGGCGTAGGGAGCGTATAGCATGTTAATTTGGCTAGCCGAGTGGCTATCAAAGTTCGATGCCGGATTTAACGTCGTACAATACTTAACCCTGCGTGCTATTTTGAGCACGTTAACCGCCTTGTTAATCGCTATTCTCATTGGTCCAAAGATGATCCGCTGGTTGCAAACGATGCAGATTGGACAAACTGTGCGTGATGATGGACCACAAAGTCACTTGTCAAAAGCAGGCACTCCCACAATGGGGGGCTTGCTTATTTTAGCTGCTATATTAATTAGCGTTCTGTTATGGGCAGACCTAACCAATAAATATGTTGTTGTAACGCTCGTTGTTATCGTCGCGTATGGCTTAGTGGGTTTTGTTGACGACTACCGAAAAGTAGTACGTAAAGATCCTAAAGGCTTAATTGCGCGCTGGAAGTACTTTTGGCAGTCGGTGATCGCTATCGTCGTTTCAGCATTTTTGTACTACACGGCTAACCCTCAAATTGCTGCAGAAACCGCATTAATAGTTCCGTTTTTCAAAGAAGTGATGCCACAACTCGGCGTGTTTTATATGGTTATTGCCTACTTCGCTTTAGTTGGCACCAGTAACGCGGTGAATTTGACCGATGGGCTGGATGGATTAGCTATTGTTCCTATCATTTTAGTTGCAGGTGCATTTGCCATTTTCGCTTATGTCACCGGAAACATTAATTTTTCAGCCTATCTCAATATTCCGTTTATACCGATGACCAGCGAGTTGGTGATTGTGTGCACGGCAATCGTCGGCGCGGGCCTCGGATTTTTATGGTTCAACACTTATCCAGCCCAAGTTTTTATGGGCGACGTTGGTTCCCTTTCTTTAGGTGCAACACTCGGATTATTAGCCATTTTAGTACGTCAAGAAATCGTGTTTATTGTCATGGGAGGCGTATTCGTCGTTGAAGCTCTTTCTGTGATACTGCAAGTTGGATCTTTTAAAATGCGGGGCAAACGCATTTTTAGAATGGCACCCATACATCATCACTACGAATTGAAAGGCTGGCCGGAACCTCGCGTGATTGTGCGGTTTTGGATTATTTCATTAATTTTAGTCCTGATTGGACTGGCAACTTTGAAGCTGAGATAAATGAATAGGGATTTGGCACATCAATCAATTGCCGTTATCGGCTATGGTATTACCGGGCGCGCATGTGTCCGGTTTTTGCTTTCTCAAGAGGCAAAAGTATGTGTGCTTGACCGTGATATGAATATTCAAGATAAGGTCGATGAAGAGCTGATTGACGAGAAAAATGTTATTGCCGCTGTTTTTGAGCCTTCAATGTCCTTATCTGAATTCTCAATTGTGGTTGTCAGCCCTGGTGTTAATCCGCATCAGCCTTGCTTTCAACAATATCGTCAACAAGGCGGTATTCTCATCGGTGACATCGAACTATTTGCTTGGTTTAATAAAACACCGTTGATTGGCATTACAGGTTCAAATGGTAAAACTACCGTAACAGACATGTTGGGCAAAGTACTTACCCATGCAGGTTTGCAGGTTGAACTGGCAGGAAACTATGGCAAATGCGCAATTGACCTATTGCTAGAAGAAGCGAGCAGAGTAAAACCACTAGATGTCGTGGTGTTAGAACTATCAAGCTATCAGCTAGAAATGACTGAATCACTGCAGCTTGAATTTGCAACTATTCTGAATATTACTGAAGATCATTTAGATCGTCACGGTAGTTTTGAGGCATATAAATTAGCTAAACAACGCATTTTCAGTATGAGCAAAAATATAATTGCATGTCGAGATGAGGTGCTTAGTTACCCTGAAAGTCATGCTAAAAGCAACACTGTAAATAGCGACCAAGAAACTTGGCAAAAAACAAAGCTAATATGCGCTGAAGTTGGTTTACAAAGTACAAACACCGGTTATTCAATTAGCAAAGATCAAAAAACATCTGAGTCTTTTGTTCAATTTAACGGTGTAAGCTTGTTTATGCTGTCTGACCTGAAGCTAAAAGGTGCTCATAATTATATAAACGCCATGATCGTGCTCGCTATATGCGATCAACTGATGCTCGATAGAAAGTTAACTATTGAAGCGATTTGTGCTTATCAAGGTTTACCGCATCGTTTTCAAACGATCCACGTGTCGAACAAAATTGATGGCGATAAAGTGTCAAACATTACCTGGATCAATGATTCCAAGGCAACGAACGTTGGCGCCTGCCAAGCTGCTTTAGCCTGCTTTAAAAATTCCGATGATTATCTCGTGCTTATTGCCGGCGGCGACGCAAAGGGTGTTGACTTATTGCCGCTAAAAGAATTGATCGATACTCAAGTTAAACACCTCATCGTATTGGGCAAAGATGCGGCAAAGTTCAACCAACTTGTACCTAAAGCCATTCGCGTTCGTGATCTTCAACAAGCCGTATCAACAGCACTTTCGCTGTTGCAAAAAGCGGATTATGAAAACGCCGTGGTTCTGCTTTCTCCGGCATGCGCGAGCCTTGATATGTTTAGTAACTATCAAGAAAGAGGCGATGTTTTTGTGAATGCAGTGAAAGAGCAGGTGGCATAATGGCGAATACCAATATGCAATCTAGCAATAGATTATCCGCTTTGTTTGCAGCAAGGCACGAAAGTTTAGCTGATAGCGATATTAATCAAAATCGTCCATACGATCTTGTTTTGGTGTTAATCGCATTAACATTGTTTGCTATCGGCTTTGTGATTGTTACCTCGGCCTCAATGCCGATTGCTGAGCGGCTGCATGGCAATCCATTTTACTTCGCTATTCGGCACGCTATCTATATTGGTATCGCAATCATCGCGGCAATGATCGTACTGAATCTGCCGATGAACTTCTGGCGCGTTGCCAACCCGTATCTACTTTTATTAGCCATCGTTTTATTAGTTGCCGTGCTTATCATTGGTCGCACCGTGAACGGCAGCACACGATGGATTGTCATTGGTCCAATTACGATACAGGCCGCTGAACCCGCTAAGCTGTTTTTCTTTTGTTATTTAGCTGGCTACTTAGTGAGAAGATACGAAGAAATTACTGAAAATTTTAAGGGCTTTGTTAAGCCATTAGCCGTCTTTTTCTTACTCGCATTGTTATTGCTAAATCAGCCAGATTTAGGCACCGTCATCGTAATGTTTGCCACTACTATCGGTTTGTTATTTTTAGCTGGCGCTAAATTATGGCAGTTCTTTGGTTTAGTTTTTACCGGTATTTTAGCGGTTGTCGCTCTCATACTTTTCGAACCTTACAGAGTAAAACGTGTCACTGCTTTTCTCGATCCTTGGGCCGATCCATTTGGTTCTGGTTATCAGTTAACGCAGTCCTTGATGGCGTATGGTCGAGGGTCTTGGTTTGGTCAAGGCTTGGGCAATAGTTTGCAAAAGCTCGAGTTTTTGCCCGAAGCACATACCGACTTTATCATGGCAATATTGGCCGAAGAGCTCGGTTATATTGGCGTGCTAATTGTGTTGATGTTGATTCTTTCGATGGTGGCTATCGCGCTTCGTATTGGCAACAAGGCGATGGCGCAAGAGCGTCCTTTCGATGGGTTTTTAGCTTATGGTATTGGGATCTGGTTCAGTTTCCAAACTGCCGTCAATGTCGGGGCAAGTACCGGTATTTTACCAACTAAAGGCTTAACCTTGCCGCTTGTCAGTTACGGTGGTTCTTCACTCATTGTGATGTCAGTTGCGGTTGCCATATTGTTGCGCATCGACTTCGAATTAAGGGTTGATGGTGTGCAGGCACTCAAGCGTGGAGGTAGCAAAAGAACGAATAAGAAAGGCAGCAGCAGAAAGACCGAACAAAAAAAATCTCAGGTTACCGAAGAGGCAATTGACAATGTCTAAGGTTACCGACATTCAACGAAACTCAGCATCAAAGCAAAACATGCAGGATAGCCATGTTGATGTGTTGAATAAATCCAATCCTTTACGTAATCCATTGCTTGTTGTTATGGCGGGTGGAACAGGCGGACATGTCTTCCCAGGTTTAGCAGTCGCACACGAAATGATAAAGCAAGGTTGGCGAGTAGAGTGGTTTGGTACTGCGGATAAAATGGAAGCGGACGTTGTTCCGAAACATGGCTTCCCCATTCATTTTCTGGCTGTAAAAGGCGTTCGGGGTAAAGGCCTTGCAGCGAAGATTTTCGCTCCGTTTATGCTGATCTCAGCCGTCTGGCAAGCCAGAAAAATGCTAAAAAATCTTCAGCCAAATGCCGTGTTAGGTATGGGCGGTTTCGCCAGTGGTCCTGGCGGCATTGCAGCTTGGACTTTAGGCATTCCGATTGTTATACATGAACAAAACGCTGTTTTTGGCATGACCAATACGTGGTTGGCTAAAGTTGCAAAACGGGTGCTTTGTGGTTTTAACGTGCAGGCGTCTGTCAATGCGAGTCGGTCACCGAGCAATGTCGAGTTTGTAGGTAACCCAGTGAGAGCTGAGTTTTTTCAGGCAGCTAAAACACGGCACGCTGACAACGCTTATCGCTTTCTCATTGTCGGCGGCAGTTTAGGCGCGCTGGCGTTAAATCAACAAGTCCCCAAAGTTATCACGCAACTTCGTCAAAAATATACCATAAGTGTTGTGCATCAAGCCGGTAAGGGTAAATCAGAGCCGGTGAAAGCTCAATACACACAGCCAGACGATACTGTAATTGAATTCATCGACGACATTCCTGCTGAATTTGCTAAGGCTGACATAGTGATATGTCGCGCCGGCGCGTTGACAGTTGCTGAAGTCGCGGCCACTGAAAGTTGCGCTATTTTTGTGCCTTTACCAATTGCAGTCGACGATCATCAAACTTACAATGCGAGATCATTGAGCGACAACGATGCCGCAATACTCATTCAGCAAGACAAACTTGCGGAAAATTTGTATTCGCAGTTAGATGCCTTGTTGTCAAATCCAGATAAGATAAAAGAGATGGGGCGCAAAGCGAGAGCGCTTTGTATTCAAGACGCCACACTCAAAGTAGCCTCTGCTATTATGCAGGAAGGTTTAAGGGACACATTGTGAGTATTGAAAATAATTCACCAGCAGGCGCGGTTGAGCGACCTAGTAAAAAAGCTATTGAGAAATCTATTGCTGAGTCAACCACTGAGCAAAGCGACAATAGTGTGGCATTGATGCCGCACAAAATGCGTCGGGTGCAAAAACTGCATTTTATTGGTATCGGTGGCGCGGGAATGGGTGGCATTGCCGAAGTTGTGCTGAATTTAGGCTATCAAGTGTCAGGTTCTGATATGAAGCATAGCAGCATGACTGCTCGTTTAATCAAGCTCGGTGCGGAAATTTTCATAGGTCATGCTGCTGAAAATGTTCAGCAAGCCGATGCAGTTGTTGTGTCCAGCGCAATTAATAAAAGTAACCCTGAAATTCAAATTGCGACCGAACTGCGTATCCCTATTATTCGTCGTGCAGAGATGTTGGCTGAATTAATGCGCTTTCGCTATGGTATCGCTGTAGCGGGCACGCATGGTAAAACTACCACAACGAGTTTAATAGCGACCATATTTTCACAAGCTAAGTTAGACCCAACTTATGTGATCGGTGGTCTACTTAATAGTGCCGGCACAAATGCAAAATTAGGGGCGAGTAAATACCTGATTGCTGAAGCTGACGAAAGTGACGCTTCATTTTTACATTTGCAACCGACACTGTCAGTGATAACCAATATTGAAGCGGATCATCTCGAAGCGTATCAAGGTGATTTTTCTAAAATGAAAAACGCTTACGTTGAGTTTCTTCACAACTTACCTTTTTACGGCTTAGCGGTTGTCTGTGGTGACGACGAAGTAGTGCAAGAAATCTTGCCAAAAGTCGGCAGAAAATACTTAACTTATGGTCAAGCAGACGGTAACGATTATCAAGCTATTGACGTTAAATATGAACTGAATTTCAGCCACTTTACGGTTAAACGCAAAGATAAAACTGCACTGCGTGTAAAACTCAGTTTGCCCGGTATTCACAACGTGTTGAACGCTACAGCGGCTATTGCGGTGGCCACTGATGAAGGTATCAGCGATGCAGATATTCTCTTAGCGCTCCAAAGTTTCCAAGGTATCGGGCGTCGTTTTCAAGTACTGGGGCAATTTACTCAGGACTATGGCAGCACAATTTTGGTCGATGATTACGGTCATCATCCAACGGAAGTTGCAATGACGATTGCTGCGGCGCGCAACAACTGGAAAGAAAAGCGTGTGGTTATGATTTATCAACCGCATCGATATTCACGGACACGCGATCTATACGAAGATTTTGTGGAAGTCTTATCGCAAGTTGATGTGCTATTACTGCTCGATATTTATGCCGCTAGTGAGGAACCTATTGACGGTATCGACAGCAAATCGTTGTGTCGATCTATTCGCCAACGTGGCAATTTAGAACCCATTTATGTGAGTTCACAGCAGAATCTATATAAAATTTTGGCTGATGTGTTGAGTGACGGCGACGTCGTTTTTGCACAAGGTGCTGGCAACATTGGTGAAATAGCACAATCGCTGTCCATCACTGAATTGAGTAAAGTAGCATTGTTGAAAAAGGCGAGCGATGCATGAACCAAGAAGTAAATAGCGTAAACGAAAAAAGCGCAACTGACATCGGCGCAATTAGCAAGGACGTGTTTGGCAAAGTAGCTGTGTTGTTCGGCGGCAATTCCGCGGAACGAAAAGTCAGTTTGGCATCCGGCACGGCTGTACTCAACGCGCTGCAAGCTGCTGGAGTTGATGCACATAAGTTTGATCCTGCAGAAAATCCAATCGGTGATCTTATAGCACTGGGTTTTGATCGCGCATTTATCATTTTACACGGTCGCGGCGGCGAAGATGGAAGCATGCAAGGTGCTCTGCAGTTATTAGGTATTCCGTACACCGGCACAGGCGTTTTGGGTTCAGCTTTAGCCATGGATAAAGTTTATTCGAAACAAGTATGGTCAACTTTAGCCTTGCCAACCGCGCCATATAAAGTGCTCACCAAGGATCAGGTAAATGCAGCTTTAAAGCCAGATTATGCTGCACTTTTAGCAAAACTGTCGGGTGTTGCGATGGTAAAACCTGCGCGTGAAGGTTCGAGTATTGGCATGGCGAAAGTCAGTCAGCCTGATGAACTTGAAAGCGCTGTAAAACAAGCGCTTGAATATGATGACGATGTGTTAATTGAACAATATATCAATGGACCAGAATACACGGTCACTATTTTGAACGGTGTGGCACTTCCTTCTATTCGCATGGCGACACCGCACGTTTTCTATGATTATGATGCCAAATACAACGATAAAACCACAGAGTATCACTGCCCTAGTGGCTTAGACGACACGACTGAAAAACAGGTAGGTCAACTTGCTCTTAGTGCGTTTCAAGGCTTATCAGGTAAAGGCTGGGGAAGGGTTGATTTAATGCGTAATGAGCACGGTGAATTCATGTTACTTGAATCCAATACCGTGCCGGGTATGACCGAAACAAGCTTAGTACCAAAGGCTGCAAAACAAGCGGGATTGAGTTTCGAGCAGCTCGTATTGCAAGTTCTTACGTCAAGTTTGGAGTAGCAAAGTGACGAAGGGCGATTTATCAAAAACAGGACACAATGTTCGCGGAAATTCCGCGAACAGCAGCAGTCTTGTTCATCGCTCAAACCGAACTGAATTTAGCGAAGAGTCAGACTCATTAGACGATGAGATAGATTTATTCGATGAAAATGAAAGAACCGGTGAAACAGGATCTTCAAATAAAATTGTTGGGCTAATCGTTTTCGCGTTTGTGATCGTCGGTTTCATTTACGGTGGTATTCAAGTTAAGCAATGGCTTGAAGATGAGCAGCAGCTGCCGGTGCAAAAAGTTATTTTTAGCGGTGAAAGACGTATTTTGGTAGACGCAGAAATGGAAGCGCTTATCAGACAAAATCAAAAAGGCAGTTTTTTTGCACTAGACGTGAACAAAGTGCACCAGCTTTTAGAGGATATGCCTTGGGTTTATAGGGCATCGGTGCGCAAGCGCTGGCCAAGCAGTTTGCATATTTATCTCGTTGAACAGCAGCCGGTCGCAATTTGGAATGAAGATCTTCTGTTGAATACAGAAGGTGATATTTTTGATGGTGGTGATCCTAATAAAAAATTACCCCAATTATTCGGGCCCGGTGGCAGTGAAAAAACGGCACTGGCCGGATTCAATGCAATGCAGTCGCTGTTGGGCTCGACTGGACTAACAATTAATGCTTTATTTTTAAGTGAAAGATTCGCTTGGAGAGTAGAGCTTAGCAACGGAATACGCCTAAATATAGGGCGTCAGCAGTTTATCGATAGATTGCAGAATTTTATTGATATATTTCCGCTGTTACAGGCACAAAATAAGGCGATTAATTACATCGATTTGCGGTATGATATAGGGCTTGCTGTGGGCTGGCAAAAAAATGATAAAAAAGAACAAGAAATTACTGAAAATAATGATTAAAATGAGCGATATGAAAAATGTCTAAAGCTACTGAAAGAGACCTAATTGTCGGTTTAGACATCGGAACCAGCGTAATCAAAGCAATAGTCGGCGAATTACTCGACGATGACAGCATTAGTATTATTGGCGTTGGTACACACAAGTCCCGAGGAATGGACAAGGGCGGTGTGAATGACTTGAACCTTGTTGTTCAGTCAGTAAGACAAGCGGTTAATGAGATGGAATTGATGGCCGACTGCAGTGTATCTTCAGTATTCATGTCAATTTCAGGGCGTCACGTTCAGTGTCAAAACGAGAGCGGGATGGTGCCAATCAATAACCAAGAAGTCACTCAAGACGATGTGGATAACGTTATCCACGCCGCACGCTCTGTGCCAATGGCAGCCGAACGTAAGTTGCTTCATGTGTTACCGCAAGAATTTGTTATCGATGTGCAAGAGGGTATAAAAAATCCCATTGGCATGTCGGGCGTGAGAATGGAAGCCGCTGCGCATATTATTACGTGCGCTGAAGATATGGCAAAAAATCTGGTCAAGTGTGTTGAAAGTTGTGATTTGAGTGTCGATCAAACCATCTTCTCAGCCTTGGCTTCAAGCTACGCCGTATTGACGGATGATGAGCGCGAACTGGGTGTCTGCGTCATCGATATCGGTGGCGGTACAATGGATATCGTAATTTACACCGATGGCGCTATTCGCCACACGGCAGTTATTCCGTTAGCCGGTAATCAGATTACAAGCGATATTGCTAAAATTTTTCGCACGCCAATGAGCAATGCGGAAGACATTAAAACAAAATATGCATGTGCACTAAAAGATATGGTGAGCATGGAAGAAAGCATTGAAGTGCCGAGTGTTGGTGGACGACCTGCAAGAGTGATGTCGCGCCATACTTTAGCTGAAGTGATTGAACCAAGATATCAAGAGCTATTTGAATTAGCTTACGAGCAAATCAAAGCGAGTGGTTTAGAAGAACAAATTGCTGCAGGGCTTGTCATCACTGGCGGAACAGCCAAGATGGAAGGCGCTGTAGAGTTTGCCGAGGAAATTTTCCAAATGCCAGTAAGGGTTGGGAAGCCTCACTCAGTCAAAGGTTTGGCTGAATATGTTGATGATGCCTGTTTTGCTACGGCAGTGGGTCTGTTACAGTATGGTAAGCAAAATATAAACAATAAAAGAACGTCTTCAAAGAAAGGCGAAGAAAGCGTATTAAAACGCATCCAAAGCTGGTTTAAGGGCGAATTTTAGGGGGCTCTTAACCGTTAGCGCTAAAACAATTTGAAACCGAAATAATAAAAGAAATAGGTTTCAGTATACCGGAGAAGCAGAATGTTCGAACTAATGGACAGTCAAAGCGACGAAGCCGTCATTAAAGTAGTTGGCGTCGGAGGTGGCGGTGGTAATGCCGTCGAATATATGGTTCAGCACATGATCGAAGGCGTGGATTTTATCGCCATGAATACCGATGCGCAGGTATTGAAGACATCGAGTGCTCACATCAAACTACAAATTGGTAACGAAGTCACAAAGGGTTTAGGCGCTGGCGCCGATCCAAATGTGGGTCGAGAAGCTGCTCAAGAAGATCGTGAAAAAATCCGTCAAACGCTGGAAGGCGCTGATATGGTTTTTATTACGGCTGGAATGGGCGGTGGAACGGGAACTGGAGCAGCTCCAGAAGTGGCTAAAATTGCTAAAGAAATGGGAATATTAACGGTTGCGGTTGTGACCAAACCATTCCCATTCGAAGGTAAAAAGCGTTCTGATTTTGCTAACCAAGGTATTGCCGAGCTCTCAAAGCACGTCGATTCGTTGATTACTATTCCAAATGAAAAGCTCTTGAAAGTAATGGGTAAAGGCACGCCTTTATTACAAGCTTTCAGTGCAGCTAATGATGTACTTCGCGGTGCTGTGCAAGGTATTGCCGAGCTTATTACTCGTCCTGGTTTGATCAACGTCGATTTCGCCGATGTGAAAACGGTGATGTCAGAAATGGGTACGGCAATGATGGGCAGCGGTGTTGGTAGAGGTGAAGATAGAGCTGAAGAAGCTGCAGAAGCTGCGATCGCTTGTCCTCTGCTAGAAGATATCGACCTATCTGGTGCTCGCGGCATCTTAGTTAACATCACAGCAGGCCTAGACTTTGCTATCGACGAATATGAAATCGTGGGTAATGCGGTTAAAGCATTTGCTTCAGAAAATGCGACAGTTGTTGTAGGTACGGTCATTGATCCTGAACTGACTGATGAAGTTCGCGTGACTGTTGTAGCCACGGGTATCGGCGCGGAACGCAAGCCTGATATTAGTTTGGTCAATGATAATGCGCGCGTGAGTGCTGTAGGTAGAGACTACACGTCTGGTTCAAGAGACCATAAGTCTTCGGGCGGCACTGAGGGTAACCAAGCGTTAAAGTTAGACGACGAAGCTCAACCAAGTAATGAATTAGAGTATCTTGATATTCCAGCATTCTTGAGAAAACAGGCTGATTAGACTAATAAATTATAACTAGATTAATGTTTAGTTGTAGTGGTCTGAACAGTCACTGTTTTTAAAAAAAAGCTTGTAATATTGTAACTCTTTGACAATAAAGTGATTGAGTAATATAATATGCGCCGTTTTTCTGTTTGGTGAATAAAACAAAATGATAAAACAACGTACTATTAAAGAGTCTGTTAAAGAGACTGGTATCGGTTTGCATAAAGGACGCAAAGTCACAATGACTTTACGTCCTGCCCCTGCGAACACCGGTATCGTTTTTCGTCGCGTTGATTTACAACCGCACGCAGACATTCAAGCCAAGGCTGATGCCGTTGGAGATACAATGCTGTGTACTTGTATCACCAATGCTGAAGGTCACTCCATTCATACCGTAGAGCACCTAGCTTCTGCGCTGTCTGGTTTAGGCATTGATAATATTATCGTTGAAGTTGATAGCCACGAGCTTCCTATTATGGATGGCAGTGCATCTCCTTTCATCTTCTTGCTCCAGAGTGCCGGTGTACAAGAGCTAGATGCCCCTAAAAAATTCATCAAAGTGATCAAAACTGTGCGCGTCGAAGACGGCGATAAGTGGGCAGAGTTTAGGCCTCATGACGGCTTTAAAGTTAATTTCGAAATTGATTTTGAACATCCAGCTATCGCTGCCAGTAGACAACGAGTCGAACTCGACTTTTCTGTTGATTCTTACGTTGATGAAGTCAGTAGAGCCAGAACCTTCGGTTTTATGAAAGACTTAGAACTTATGAACTCGATGAATCTTGCCTTGGGTGGCAGCATGGATAATGCTGTCGCACTAGATGAATATAGAGTGTTAAATCCAGAAGGTTTGCGCTGCAGTGACGAATTTCTTAAGCATAAAATATTAGATGCCGTTGGCGACCTCTACTTGGGCGGACATAGCCTCATTGGCGAGCTTGTTGCTTATAAAACAGGACATGGTTTAAACAATAAGTTATTAAATGCAATACTTAATGATGCCAGCGCATGGAAGTATGTAGAGTTTGAAAATGAAGACAGCTTACCCATAAGATACATCGAACCTTCGTTAGCCTTTTAATCATTCTCTTGTATCAACTGGCGTGTAAGAAAGCGGCTTAGGCAGCAGTAACAGGTATAAATTTAGATAAGTAGGTGCGCTTGGTAAATGTTTCTATCTGCCGATAAGAGAGTTAGACTGCAAGCCTAGTCATCGTGGTAAGGGTCGTTTCGCGACATTGTTACGGTAGAAAGGTAAAATTAAAAGCAAACACATAAAGGGTAATGATGAGTTTTACGATACTTTACAAAGGCAAGAATCGCAGATTTGTGAAGCGGATATCCGCTCGCAAGCTGTTGAGCTTGTCTGTAATAGCATCGATTATCTTCCTTATCTCTAGCCGCTCGACTGAATCAGTCTATGAAAATCACGTTCGCGTTAACGTTATAAAGACAGGGTTAGAGCAGCAAGCAAATTTAGTTGATCAACTAAAGGTCAACACGCAACAGCAAGTTGGTGGCATCGTAAATCAGCTAGCTATTTTGCAAAACCGAATTAATCAGATGGAGTTGCTCACTGCAACCATGGCGGAAAATGCCGGTCTGAATAAAGAAGATTTTACGTTAAGCGAAGAAATGCAGACGCTGGACGCTACTGAGTCATCTTTAACAAATCAAATCAATAAAATGTCAGAGACATTAGATTTTAAAATTCAGCAACTCACCGCCCTTGAATCTTTGATGTTGGGCCTCAATATAGAAAGAGAGAGTGAGTTAGCAGGGCGTCCGGTCGATACAGGTTGGTTGTCTTCTTATTACGGTGTTCGCAAAGACCCATTCACTGGCCGCCCATCTATGCACAAAGGCTTAGATTTCGCAGGCAAAGAAGGTGAAGACGTTATTGCAACAGGTGCTGGTGTTGTAACCTGGTCTGGCGACAGATATGGATATGGAAAACTAGTTGAAATTGATCACGGAAACGGTTTAAGAACAAGATACGGTCACAACGCTCAATTGTCGGTTGAAGTAGGCGACGTTGTTACTAAAGGCCAAGGTATCGCATTAGTTGGCAATACTGGTCGATCAACAGGTGCACATGTGCATTATGAAGTTCTCAAAAACGGTCAACAGGTCGATCCTCTACCATTTATCTATCGCTAAAAAACTGATATTTAGTTTTCTCCAGTTCAATTCCACTCCTGACTCATTTAAATAGCTCAGTTCAGTGCTAAGCTTATCTAGCACGCCCTAGTTTATTCGCTGCATAATTGTTACTATGTTGCGCGTTTTATTTTAGTCATTTTTGGAAAATCACATAGCATGTTATCAAGCACCTTGAAAAAAGTATTTGGCAGTCGTAACGACCGTTTACTCAAAAAGTTAAAAAAGACAGTTGTTGCTGTTAATGAATATGAGAAAACATTCGAAGAACTTTCCGACGATGAGCTAAAGGGTAAAACAGCTATATTCAGAGAGCGCTTAGAAAAAGGCGAATCGATGGATGCAATAGCAGCAGAAGCGTTCGCAGTCGTTCGAGAAGCCAGTAAGCGTGTTTTCAAAATGCGTCACTTTGATGTGCAAATGAAAGGCGGTTTGGTTTTACACCAAGGTAAGATTGCTGAAATGCGCACGGGTGAAGGTAAAACCTTGACCTCGACTCTTCCATCCTATTTAAATGCAATCTCGGGTAAAGGCGTTCATGTTATTACCGTGAATGATTACCTCGCAAAGCGCGATGCCGACGGGAGTAGACCACTATTCGAATTTCTTGGTTTAACCGTAGGTTGTAACATTCCTGGCTTAAGTCCTGCCGAAAAGCGTGCCGCTTATGAAGCTGACATTACTTACGGTACCAATAATGAATTTGGTTTCGACTATCTGCGCGACAACATGGCGTTTAGTCCAACAGACCGCGTTCAGCGCGGACTGCATTTTGCGGTTATCGATGAAGTCGACTCAATCCTTATCGATGAAGCAAGAACACCACTGATTATCTCAGGTGCGGCAGAAGATAGCTCTGAGTTATATAGAAAGATTAATCTGATTATTCCTGAGTTGCAGCAGCAGGAAAAGGAAGATGAAGAAGACAACATTGGCGATGGTCATTACACCATCGACGAAAAAGGCAAACAAATACACTTGACTGAAACGGGTCAAATCTTCGTTGAAGAGTTGTTACAAAAACACGGGATCTTAGACGAAGCAGAATCTTTGTTCGCTGCTGCGAATATTTCCTTATTACACCACGTGAATGCCGCTTTGCGCGCTCACAAGCTATTTGCAAAAGATGTTGATTACATTGTCAAAGGTGACGACATTATCATTGTTGACGAACATACCGGTCGCACAATGGAAGGACGTCGTTGGTCTGAAGGCTTGCACCAAGCAATTGAAGCCAAAGAAGGCGTAAACATCCAAAATGAAAATCAAACCTTAGCATCAATTACCTTTCAAAATTACTTCCGTCTATACGACAAGTTATCGGGCATGACAGGTACTGCTGATACCGAAGCATTCGAGTTCCAGCATATTTACGGTTTAGAAACGGTTGTTATTCCAACCAACAAGCCAATGGTGCGAGATGACCGCGCGGATAAAATTTATCTTACCGCTGCGGAAAAATATGATGCCATCGTCGAAGACATTCTAAGCTGCGTTGAACGCGGTCAACCGACTCTTGTTGGTACCGTTTCAATTGAAAACTCAGAACTACTTTCCAGCGTCTTGAAAAAGGCAAAAATCCAGCACAAAGTACTCAATGCAAAATTCCATGAGCAAGAAGCGGATATCGTCGCAAACGCAGGTATGCCGGGTGCAGTGACTATTGCTACGAATATGGCGGGTCGAGGTACGGACATTGTGTTGGGCGGCAATTTACAAGCTGAAATTGAGAAGCTAAAGAATCCGACGGAACAGCAGTTAGAACACGTTAAAGCAGAATGGCAGAAGCGTCACGATGCAGTGTTAGCCTCTGGTGGTTTGCATATTATTGGTACTGAACGTCATGAGTCTCGTCGTATTGATAATCAGCTACGTGGTCGTTCAGGTCGTCAGGGTGACGCAGGTTCTTCACGTTTCTATCTATCACTTGATGATGCATTGATGCGTATTTTTGCCTCTGAAAAAATGGGCAATATGATGAAGCGCCTAGGCATGGAGAAAGGTGAGTCAATCGAACACCCATGGGTTTCTCGCGCTATTGAGAATGCACAACGCAAAGTTGAAGGGCGCAACTTCGATATTCGTAAGTCTTTGCTTGAGTATGACGACGTTGCAAACGATCAGCGTCGGGTTATTTATGAACAGCGCAACGAGTTGTTAGATGACGGTGATATTGGTTCGATGATCGCTAACATTAGAAAAGACGTTGTATCAAACGTTATTAGCGAATATATACCACCACAGTCTTTAGAAGAAATGTGGGATGTTGCAGGCTTAGAAGAGCGTTTGAAGAGCGACTTCGCCGTCGATGCTCCTGTGCAGCAATGGCTTGATAACGACGATAAATTATTTGAAGAAATCATTAGAGAACGTATCTTCGACGAAATTGTGAAAGCTTACGAATTAAAAGAAAACACCGTAGGTCCAGAAGTTATACGCAACTTTGAAAAAGCGGTTATGCTACAAAGCCTTGACGGTTTGTGGAAAGAGCATTTAGCGGCGATGGACCATTTGCGTCAAGGTATCCACTTACGTGGTTATGCTCAGAAAAATCCAAAGCAAGAATATAAGCGCGAATCGTTTGAGTTGTTCTCGCAAATGCTAGACACTCTCAAAGTAGACGTCATCAGCATATTAAGTCGTGTGCAGGTTCAGCAACAGGCAGATGTAGAAGCGGTAGAAGAACAACGCCGTGCTGCCGAAGTTGAACGGAAATTTGAACACGAGTCGGTAACAGAGCCCGAAGCTGAAAGGCCAGCTGTTTCTCAGCGTACTGGTCCAAAAGTAGGCCGCAACGATCCTTGTCCGTGTGGTTCAGGTAAGAAGTACAAGCAATGTCACGGTAAGCTGTCTTAGGACGCTTACCCAGCTATTTAATAGGAGCTGCTCAAAGCTAGCTTTTTAGTAATGGTTATTCAATAAGAGAACTAAAGTCTTTTTATGAAACAAGTTCATGTTGCAGTAGGTGTTGTCCGTAGGGGCAGCACCTTTTTTATATGTAAACGCGCTGACGATCAACATCAGGGTGGCAAGTGGGAGTTTCCTGGCGGTAAAGTAGAGCTTGGAGAAACTGTAGAGCAAGCCTTAAATCGAGAACTTTATGAAGAAATCGGGATAAGTATAACGCTGTCGTCCCCACTGATTGAAGTTGCCCATGAATATACCGACAAGCGTGTTCTGCTTTCGGTGTTGTTAGTTGATGAGTTCAACGGTGAACCATTTGGTAAGGAGGGGCAAATGCATCGCTGGGCCGACGTCAGCGACCTGAAAGAAATTGACTTTCCTGACGCTAACATCGCTATTGTAGATGCTATTTTGGCGCTGTTTGCTTCTTAATATTAAAGAATAAGCTATACAGCACCGGCACAACACCGAGTGTCAGTAATGTGCCTATCGCTAAGCCAAAGGCGAGTGCGCTTGCCATACCAAAGAACAAGGCGTCCTTACTTAGAATCAGAGGCAGTAAGCCCAGAATTGTGGTCACGGTAGACATAATGATGGGGCGCAATCTGCGCATACATGCTTCTACTATGGCTTCGTACTGATCTTCTGTTTCTTTGCGTTCAATATCTATTCTATCTATCAACACAATAGCATTGTTAACAATGATGCCTGCCAGTGCATACAAGCCTAAAATCACCATGAAGCCAAAGTTTGCCTGCACGCTAAGTAAACCAATAACAGCACCGATTAAAATGAGTGGCACGGTTAAAATCACGATGCCGGCTCGGCGCAATGAATTAAATTGAGCGATTAATACTAGCATCACTGCTGCCAAACAAAGCGGTAGGTTGGCATTCAATGATGCCTGAGATTCCTTTGAATCTTTTACTACACCGTCAAATTCAAGACGATGAGCAGGCGGAAGCCTTTCTCTAATTTTATCAAATTCAGGCTGTAAAATAGGCACCATATCTTCTGCTGTCATATTCAAATTTTTTGCTTCAATCGTCACGGTTCTAAATAAGTTTTCACGGGCAATTCTGGCATATTGTGGGCTGAAATTGATGTCTGCAACTTGCTCTAAGGGCACGTTGACGTTCCTTGATGCAGAGTACACATTGATACCGTAAATGCGGCTAATGTCATATCTATCCTCAGCCTTTCCTCTAATGATGATAGGAATTAAATCATCGCCTTCACGAAATTCTGAGACAACTCTGCCAGAGAAAAAGGTTTCTAATGATCTCGCCACATCGGCTGATGTAACACCTGCACGTTTCGCTCTCGCTTGATCTATTTGCACGTCAATTTGGGTAATTTTATTTTCCCAATCATTTTTAATCTCGACAGTGCCTTCCAAATTACGGAATATTTCTTCAATCTCTAAGGCCGTGTTGTAAATGTAGTCTTTGTCGGGCCCTATAATTTGCACATCAATTTTATTTGAATCAGAAGGGCCTAAAAACATCTTTGTAACGCGAGCATTAACCTTTGGAAAATCATTGGCAAAATCTTCTCGAAGGCTTTTGATCGTTTCATTCTGGTATCGGCGGTCGACTAAGTTAAGCATAACGAAGGCTTTGCTCGATTCAGGCGTTATCGGAGTGAGTGATAAGACAAACCTTGGCCCCCCGAAACCGCCATAGGCTGCATAGTTTTCTACATAGGGGTAACGCTCTTTATCGTCAAGAACATCAAACACCTTTTCCAGTACATCTTCTGTTTCACGCATTGACGAACCCGCGGGTAAATCAATATAGGCCAATACCTGAGCACGATCAGAATCAGGAAAGAATTTTACCGGTACAGTGCTCATCGCAAAACCTGCGCCTAAAAACAGTAATATCGTCAATGCCATAGTAAACGCGCGATATTTCAGTACGAAACGCAAAATAGATTTGTACACTGGATTGATAAGGTCAAAGAAATTTGCCACTTTGGCTTGAAAACCGGACTTCTTCTTCACCGCTTCGTCCTTAATAAACAAGAAGCATAAATACGGCGTAACCATGAGAGAGAGTAACCAAGAGGTGAAAAGCGAATAGATAATGACGATGGATACAGAACGCGTGTATTCACCAGAGCTACTTTCAGCTAGCATCAGCGGCAGAAAGACGAGCATCGTGGTAACTGATGATGTTAATAGAGGGATCGCTAAGGTTCTGCCTATGTCAGATACGATATCTCGGCGCTTTTCGCCATTCTCTAATCGTTTCTTAAAATCTTCAGCAACAACAATCCCATTGTCGACAAGCAAGCCGAGCGAGATAATGAGGGTTGCTAAGCTCATACGCTCAAGCGCCATGCCGCTAAAATTGAGCACGGCGAGCACAATTAAAACAACGGCCGGTACTATCGCACCGACAATTAAGCCTATGCGAACGCCAAGAAATAAGATGACGACGGCAAGTACAATAGCTAATGTTTGAATAACGTTGATAGATACGCCGTCTACCGCAGCATTGACTTGGTCGGCCTGTCGCGTGATCACGTTAAGGCTAATACCTGCCGGCATTTGCTGCTCCAGTGCGCGTAACATTTTCTCTAAGCGGGGCGTATACTCGGTAACACTAAAGCGATCATTCTTAGCCACTGCGAGCACAATTGCGCGTTCGCCGTTAAAGTAAGCGGTTTGAAATTCAGGTGTTTGAATGCTTCTATACACCGTAGCGATATCTTCTAAGCGAATTGAGTTATTAGTATTTGGTAAGGTGAAAATGACTTCTTTGATGGACTCAATACTAGTGAAATCGCCGCTGGGGACAATACTAAAACTCTTTCCGTTCAAGTTAACGTTGCCGCCAGAACGAATAACGTTCTGTTGTTGCAATGTATCGAGCAATTGAGAGGGAGATACCCCTAATTGCGCCGCCTTAACGTCTGACACTTCAATTACTATATTTTCTTGCTGTGCGCCGAGTATGCTAACGGACTGTGTGCCATCAACGGTATAAATCATGTCGCGAGCATGCTGCGCCATATCGAACATGTCGCCCATAAAAATACCGTCATCGGCCTGCAAGGCAACGGTTAATATCGCAACATCGCCAAAATTATCGTTAATAAAATGCGGCGGCGTGCCTTCGGGGAATTCGCTTCTTACCTTGTCTAATTCGTTTCTTACTTTGTCCCAAATTTGGTCTAAGTCGAAATAGCGGTCATATAAATCGACGTAAACAACTGATGTGCCTTGCATTGAAATTGAACGAATTTCTTCAACCTCGTCGACATTTCTAACGCCTTCTTCAACCGTTTTGGTGATCAGCAGTTCGATTTTTTCAGCAGGCATACCGGGGAAGTTTGTAGTAATAACTGCTTCTCGAACTTTGATAGAAGGATCTTCTTGGGCCGGCAGTGAAAAATAGCTAACACCACCAAACACCATCAATGACAGTACAACGGTCATGACTAGACGGTTATAGCTCAAACCAATATCGGATAAATTCATGCTTTTCGCCTTTATTGGTTATATATTTGGGTAGAGGTTTCAACGACGGAAATAGCCTGATTGGGTCTAATAAAGTCGACACCGGTTTTCACTATTCTTGCTTCGGAAAACTGATTGATGTTGGGCTGTTGCTTAAATTTAATAATGGCGGTCTCAGGCTTTAATTCAACAATTTCAATATAGTGTTTCTCCGCGATAGTGTTTTGGTTTGTGCTTTTGTTGGAAATAGGTGTGTCTTTGTTAGTTGGCTCTGGCTCATCAGTTTGCGAACTTGTTGAGCTAGTTTGTTGAGTGGCGACAAAGTATAAATAGGGACCTACTTTGTCTGTGGTAAAGGCGCTAAAGGGCACTTCAAAGTATTCGGCGCTGTCAAATAAGCCGCTGATCGACAGAATGATTTCGGCTGACATACCAGGATAAAAGCCGGTATGGTTGTCGTTAAATGTAATCGTAATTGGAAATGCATTAGCAATGGATGCTTGAGCGCCAATTTCGGTGAGTGTTGCTGCGTAGCTTTTTGTAGCGCTCAGCGAGGGAAGAACCACATTTACTTGGTCGAAAAGGGCGACTTTGCCAATTAAACCCTCTGGTATTGCTGCATTGACTTCTAGGAGAGCATTACCTTGAATACTCAACACCGATGCACCAGGAGAGACCTGCTGCGAAGGCTCAACGAAACGTTCTGATACTCGACCAGAGTAAGGTGCGACAAGCGTTGTATCGGAGAGATTTTCTTTTGCGATATTAAGCGAGCTTTCAGCAACTTCTACACGCTGTTTTGCTATCTCAAAACTAGCTAACGCGCCATCTAACGCAGACTGTGACACAAGACCTTGTTCTCTGAGCGTTTGGTTTCGTTCAAAAGTTTGCTTGATATCAAGCAATGCTGCGCTTGCTTCACCTAAGGCGCTTTTGTTTTGCTGTACTGCCATTTTGTATAGTGTTTTATCTAATTCAGCTAGCACGTCACCCTTTTCAAAGGGCTGTCCTAAATCCACGTGCATTTTAGACACCACACCGGTAACTTCAAATGAAATTGATACGGCATCGGCTGCTTGAATAGTGCCGGTTAAGTGTCTTTTGACACCATCTGAAGCAGGCACTAGTGTAGTCGTCCATACTTTTTTGGGAGGCCCAGACTTTGTAGCGTCGCTTTGCAGCATGTCTTCATCGGAACCGGAGCATGCACTTAATATAAAAAGGCTAATCACTAACAGCACCGCGGTTTGTGTAAAACGCATTATTTTTCCTTTCACTAAAGCAATTGCTTTATCTGTTTGATTTCAACTAATTGTCACGTTTATGTTCGGCACCTTATAAATAGCCTTAGTGCAGATATTTGTATTAATTGTTGATATTACATTTTAGTACTGTACAGTACAGTACCATAGCATTTTGGATTTGTCAGCACACAAAAGCAAGAAGCGAAAATATTTAATAGCGAAGGTTGCATAAGCGTTGTGTTAAGAATGTTGATAGAATTGAGGTCTGTTTTAGTGATGATTACAATAATAATTAGTGGTAAATATGAGTCGTAAAGATGCTGAATGCAGGATATTAGCTGCAGCGAAAAGCCTATTCTTCGAGTTTGGTGTGGCCGCTGTGACCACTGATATGTTGGCTAAAGCGGCAAAAACATCAAAAATGACCCTGTATAAGTACTTCCCAAATAAGGAAGAGCTTTTAGAAGCGGTGGTATCGAGGGAAGTTGCTAAAATTTACGAGCCCTCAAAAGTAGAAGTACACAGCCAAGTAGACTACCAAAACATGCTGCAGTCTTTTTGTCTAAATATCGTTGATATTATATTTGACCCAAAAGTGGTGAGATTTGACCAGCTAATGATCAGTCAGGCATTGTCGAATAAAGAAATGTCGCAGGCGCACTACAATCGCTGCTATGTACCAGCAATCCAAGAGCTTGCGCGCTTGATTAAAACAGGCCAAGAGCACGATTACTTGAAAGCACTCCAAACTCCGGAAGATATTGCTGATATGGTCTTGTCTTCAATTGCAGGCCTAACTTATACCAAAGCACTCTTTGGTTTTACTATTAGCAAGGAAAAGCTCGAGGCAAAGGTGTTAAGTGTGCTAGGTGTGTTATTTAGCGCAAACGATGTGCCGGCGCAAAATAACACGCAGCAAGTGATTTAAATAACGGTCTTACGCGCTAAAGCAAAGGCAATATTCAGGTGATAATAAGCAGATTCGCCAATAAAGTGTGGGTATATGTTGTCCTCACCTTCCCAGAGGAGAGTGTCACCTTCAAAGCTTAAAAACGCAGGCTGGCCTTTATTTAACACCTTGAAGTCATTATTTTGCAAACTTGGATGGATCATCGCTACCTTTTCTCCTTCAGAACTTAAAGGGAAATAGACTTCTTCAGTTAAGCGGAAAGCATCAACCGCATCTAATTGGCCAAGCAGTTGCTTATTCCAAAGGTCACAAAAAGCAACGACAATCTTGGTCATTTTTTCTGTTTGTAAATAAGCAGCAGGGCGCAATACGCCTTGTGGCTGTGGTCCTATTTCAATCATGATCCCTTTCTTACCGATGCTGCATAAATAAGGATGTTGTTTATAAGGAATATGGTCTTCAACTAGAATGATGGCTTCAGGCATGTTGGCCTTAACGTACCTTGCCATCTGCTGATGAAATTCGTCAGATTCCAAAATAATTAAGGTTGGCCCCATGTTACTGGTGGTATTGTGAATATCGATAACAAGGTCTCTGGTGGGCTCGTACTTTGGACCATAAGCCAAGTTAAATTCGATAGCCAATTGATGTTCCAAGTTTTTGCCCGATAGCGCGCTTAATTTTTCTTGGCTAAATTGGCGATTTAAATCCTCTTCAACGTAGCGAGCACGTTTTTGAATCGCGAGTTTGTTTACTAAGGCTAATTCAATGTCAATATCACTTTCGTGATCAAGCAGTTGCGCGCGTATTTTTTTATTCGACAGCAAGTTTCTAAGGTACTCAATACCAGACATTTCATTACCATGGGTACCAGCGGTAATTAAGATTTTATGTATTTCAATATGTTCTGACATCGCGTGGTTCACCTTTTTAAATAAGTAGGCTAAAAATGGTATTTTGCTGAATTGGTCTAACACTAAAGAGAACTGTTTTGTGAACTAGGTGCAGCGCGCAAGCCATAAAAACACCTTAGTTTTTGAAAAAATCCTGCTCTTGCTGTGCTAGCAAAGCCTCGATATCTTCTATATCAATGTTCATATCGGGTACAGAGGTTTCTGCATCTTTGTTTGCGCCAGAAGGGATCGCGTTTTCTTCGTTGGCCCATTGGCCTAAGTCAATCAATTGGCATCGTTTGGTACAAAAGGGTCTAAACTGGTTTTCAGTTGTCCATTCGACTTCTTTTTTACAGGTAGGGCAATTTACTTTCATATTCTTTGGCTATTTTGTTAATGGGTTGAAGATAGTCTAGCAACACGCAATGTCAAACTTAATATCGCCTGGTACGCCGCCTGCAGAACCCTCATCAGCGACAAGCTGCATAAAGCGAATACCGTATCGATACTTGTTGCCGCTTAGTACAGGGAAGTAACCTTGACTATTAGAGCAACGCACGCGGATCAGATCAATTTTATCAGTGACCACACCTTGATAGAAGCCATTGGTACCGACAACCTCTTCGTAGCGCCCGCGTTCACGCAGATATTGCATCAGTAAAGTAATGTTTTCACGCACCAACGCTAACTGGTTTACCCACATCGTGATGTCTTTGTTGCGCACGTCTTTGGCCTGCTTTAGCCAACAAAATAAATGTGGTAAATCAAAGCTGGTTGCGCCACCGGGGATCGAAAAACGCTGACGAATACTGCCAAGAAAGCGATCGTCTTTTAAGCTGGAGCCTAGTTTGTTAGTGCGCTTGAGATCAGACAACAGACGATGCAAAGTTTTTAGCGCATCGTCCAGAGCGGAGGCGTCGATGTTTGGATGGGTAGACCAGTGCACTAGATTTTTTTCATGCACATCGATATCACGAATGAAGTCAGTGCGCACATCCAAACGTTCGAGTAAGTCCATTAAGGTAAACAACACATCAAAAAAATGCAGGCATTCAAATTCACTGTCGAATGTTGCTGTGTGATCCAGTTGTTTAAAAAGCTGTTCTAATCGCAAATAGTTTCGCACTTTTTCACAAAGCGGAAATTCGTAGACTGCGATTGGCATTCAGCGCTCCTTCTGGTTGATTTGGATAGTAATTGTTATGACTGACGTACACCGTTCGACACAGTTTACAGGTTTTTGTTCACAATGTTTAGGTACATTTGATGTAAATCCTTTACTTGTGCACTGAGCCAGTCAAGGTCTTTGTTGTTTACTATCACATCGTCAGCGGCGGCTAACCTTTGTGTTCGGGAGGCTTGCGATGCGATGATGCTCTCAATAATCGCTTGCTCACTGTTATCTCTGGCAATGGCTCGCTTTATTTGGGTGGCTTCATCGATATCTACCACTAGCGTGCGAGAAACCATGGCGTTGAGCTTGTTTTCAACCAGCAGTGGAACACTGAGAATACAGTAGGGGGATGTGGCACTGGCAGTTTGTAACTGCATTTGTTCACGAATAAGTGGGTGCAGGAGGGCGTTGAGCCAGTCTTTTTTCGCATTATCTGAGAACACGATAGTGCGAAGCTTTTGTCTGTCTAGCTCTAAATCAGGGGTGAGAATATCATCGCCAAACTTTTCGACAATGGCTGCTAAGCCTGGAGTACCTTTAGCAACCACTTCTCGAGCAATGACGTCGGCGTCAATAATGTCGATGCCTAGTTTTGCAAACAAGTCACTCACGGTGGTTTTACCTGAGGCAATGCCGCCCGTGAGTCCGATAACTAATTTGCTCATAGCGTGGATAAATACCAGTCAGCAATAAGATCGCCATACAGCATTGTCAACCAACCTGCGGCAGCTAAATAAGGTCCGAAAGGAATGGCCAAATTGCTGTCTTTTTTCTTAATAAACATCAGGGTGATGCCTACAACGGCACCTACTACTGATGATAGCAGTATAATAATCGGTAAGTGCTGCCAGCCTACCCAAGCGCCCAGAGCAGCAAGCAGCTTAAAGTCGCCATAGCCCATGCCTTCTTTGCCTGTGAGCAGTTTGAAAGCCCAGTAAATTGACCATAGTATTAAGTAGCCGATTATTGCGCCAATGATGGAGTCGATGGGTGAGATTGTGCTATCGAAGCAGCTAATACCCAGACCAATCCACAGCAATAGTAGCGTGAGAGAATCAGGCAGCAACATTTTATCTAGGTCGATAAAGGTCATTGCCACAAGCAGCCAAGTGCCTAAAATGAATGCAGCGCCGGTTAAACCAAAGCCTAATTGATAAGCAACGACAGCAGACATAACGGCGGTCAATAGCTCAACGGCTGGGTAGCGTGCTGAGATAGGATTAGCACAGCCACTGCATTTGCGTCCCAGCATAAGCCAGCTAATAACAGGAATATTCTCCCACGCTCTAATTTTGTGTTGGCAATTGGGGCAAGTTGAATCTGGCTTTACCAAGTTAAATGTGGGTGCGGGAGGAAGTTCTTTATCTGGGTTCTGAAATTGTTCAATATCACGCTGCCACTCGCGTTCCATCATTATGGGTAAACGATAGATAACCACGTTTAGAAAACTGCCTACTAATAAACTAATACAGAAAGTAGTGATGACAAATGCCAGTGGGGATGCTGCTAATAGTTCAAACAACGCAATATTTTCCATTTGAGTGACTTTTGCCTTTTAAGTATGGTGCTGATTTTTAGGTTTATATTATGCTATCGGCTTGTTGAATAAAAGGCTATGGCTTTTATCTAAGCATTGTTTTTGCTAACGATGACGCAAAACATACAAAAATAAATAACTTGGTGAATGACATAGCAAATGCCTAGGTATCAGCAAACAATAAAAAGCCAGCATAAAGCTGGCTGTTTAAAAAAGAATTTATGTTACACCACATTACCCATTTCGAAGATAGGTAAGTACATGGCTACAATTAAGCCACCAATAACCACACCCAACACTGCCATGATCATTGGCTCGAGCAAGCTCGTTAAACCGTCAACCATATCGTCAACTTCGGCTTCATAAATAGTTGCTATTTTTTCTAGCATGCTGTCTACAGAGCCTGACTCTTCACCTATTGCAATCATTTGCGTGACCATGGGTGGGAAGATGTTAGTGGCGCGCATCGCAACGTTCATTTGTAAGCCGCCTGCGACTTCTTTTTTGACGAACAAAATAGCTTTGCGGAAGACAGCGTTGCCTGAGGCGCCAGCTGCGGAGTCAAGTGCTCCAATTAAAGGAACACCGGCTGCGAATGTTGTTGACAGCGTTCTGGTAAAGCGCGCAACGGCAGCTTTTTTCAAAATATCGCCAATAACAGGAATTTTCAGAATTTTTTTGTCAACACTATCACGCAAGGCAAGAGACTTAGTATGTGCTTTCTTGAACATTACCGCAGCTATGAAAACGCCAACGGCAATAAACGGTCCATAATTCTGCATGCCATTGGACAAGCCAATAACGAACTGAGTGAAAACTGGCAGCTCTGCACCAAAGCCATTAAAAATTTCTTCAAACTGCGGCACAACAAATATTAATAAGATTGTGGTGACAATGAAAGCAACCACTAATACTGCGATGGGGTAAAACATGGCTTTCTTAATTTTCGATTTTAGAGCCTCTGCTTTTTCTTTATACAGAGCGATACGATCATAAATAGTTTCTAGTGCACCTGACTGTTCGCCGGTTTCAACCAGATCGCAATATAGGTCGTCGAATTTATCCGGATGTTTGCGGAGGGCAGAAGAAAGTGGGTTACCCGATTTCACTTCGTTTGTTATTTCACCTAATAAGTCGCGCATGGATGCTTTTGAATGACCAGACCCGATCATTTCTAAACTTTGAATTAAGGTAACGCCAGCACCAAGCATCGTGGCTAACTGTCGGGATAATACGGCAATATCCTGTGCAACAACTTTATCTTTTCGACCGAATAAGGGTTTTGCTAATTTTTTAACTTTAGTTGCTGAGACACCCTGACGTCGCAATAAATTTTTTGCTTCTTGCAAGGAAGCTGCAGTGATTTCGCCTTTGCCTGCTCTGCCGGTTTTTGTTGTGCCAGCCCAAGTAAATGTTTCTGCTGCTTTTGCCATAGTATTCTCGTCTTTCTAATTTTTTCGTCAAAAAAGCCCAAATAAATCTTGGGCTTTGTATTTTTGGAAGTAGAATTAGCTGATTAGCACAAAGTTGTTGGGTCGCATAGTGTAGCCCAAGACACCGCGCCATTGGCAGTAACCGTCGGAGTTAATACGTATGTTGCACCGCCAGTGCCTGCATTGTTTGGTACACCCATAGAAGCTGGGGCTGTTGCAGTAATAACTCCGTTGGCGGCTGTTGTGACACCTACGACTTGATTTACAGTAGCAGTTCCCTCAACTGGAGCTACGTCAGCAGGTATACCATTTACGCCACCGGTACAGGTTGCAAGGGAAGTAGCGCCAGCGACTTGAATACATAATTCAACGCCCACTTTCGCAGCCGAAGTTGCATTCGTCACTTCAGTAAATTTCGCTTTTTGCGTGTAACCCTGATAAGCAGGTAACGCGATTGCAGCAAGAATACCGATGATCGCTACAACGATCATTAATTCGATTAGTGTAAAGCCTTTTTGAGCTGAGTTTTTCATGTTGTCTCTCCGAGCGTGGTCAACGCGTTTAAAATATTTGATTTAAAGTAAGTTAAAAAGGTAAGTGCGGTAGAACTTACCCCTTAACCTCGAGACCAAGTATAAGAGGAGAGTTGAGTTTGTGAAGTATGCAGGCGCATACTCAAGTGTTGGTTTCGACACATCCAATCATACCTAAGGGTGAATTATGGCTATGTCGAGGTAAATTAACTAACCGTAATAAGAGACAAATCTATGGCTGTTACATGCTTAGTCAATGCGCCTGAAGAGATATAATCCACGCCTGTTGTGGCCAATTCTTGCAGTCTGTCAAAAGTAATATTGCCAGACACTTCTAGCTTACACTTACCTGCATTAATAACGACTGCTTCTTCGATCAGTTTTGTACTAAAATTATCCAACATTATGATGTTGACACCCGAATTTATTGCTTCATTTAGTTCTTGCAAATTCTCAACTTCCACTTCAATCGGCAAGTTTGGATGCATCAGTTTTGCCTTTGAAACCGCATTTTTAATGCCTCCGCAGGCTTCAATGTGGTTTTCTTTTATTAAAAAGGCATCGTATAAACCCATTCTATGATTCAGGCCTTGAGCGCATTCAACCGCATACTTTTGTGCTTGACGCAGGCCTGGTAGGGTTTTGCGGGTATCAAGAAGCTTAGTTTTGGTATTTTTCAGGTATTTGACATAGCTTGCTGTGGTCGTTGCGGTGCCGCTTAGGGTTTGTAGAAAATTGAGTGCTGAGCGTTCGGCGGTTAATATTGCTCTTGCATTGCCTTGTATATACACAATCGTGTCGTTTGCATTGAGTGCATCACCATCACTGCATTGCCAATCAAGCTTAACGTCGGGGTGAATTTGCGCAAAAACCTCATCTACCCATGCTTGGCCACACAAAACACAGTTCTCGCGTGTGATAATTTTGGCTGACATCGTTGCGTCGGCGTCAATCAGCATGGCAGTAATATCGTTTTCTATCGATATGTGCCCGCCAAGATCTTCTAATAATGCGTATTCGACTTGCTTTGGGATATTTAATTGGTATTGATTGATGAGCGGCATGATAAGGGACACTTATTTTTAGATTATACAAAAAGGCTGAATGGGTAAAGTTTACTGTTTTATGCACATCATTGAAACTGAAATTCAACTAGACTTGGGTTAAGCTAGCAATCGAAGTCGTCAGTGAAATAGCTTTGCACTTTGCGTAGTCGCTCATATACTTTGCGCAGTTTTTTATATAAAGGAAGATTTATGACTCTTATCTCACTATTAATTGTAATGGCCTTAGAGCGTGTCACATCAAAAGCACCCGAGTGGCATGTTCATGCACTGGTTGGCAAGTATATTAAATTTTTACAGGGCCGTCATTGGTTCAGCGATACTGCGTCTATGTTTTCTTTACTGCTTATCATATTTTTACCAGCGCTATTGGTGTGGGGTATTGAGCAGGCGGTTGACAATGGATTGCTCACATTTGCGCTGCAGCTTGTTGTACTCTGGGTGTGTTTGGGCTGCCCGATTACTCGTAAAAATTATAAATTTTATTTGCAAGCTGCACAGCGTAAAGATTTTGAAGCCTGCTCGTTGCACAGTGTTGCATTCGGCAATGAAAGTGGAGAGCTAGATAAAGTAGGTCAGCAGCTGGTGTTTATTAATTACCGACAGTATGCCGCCGTTATTATTGCTTTTGTGCTGCTGGGCGTTCCTGGTGTCATCATTTATTCAATTGCCAAAGAGCTACAGTTGTTTACGTATAGAATGGCCGCTAACGACAATAACCCTGAAGAGATTAAAGACGAAGTGATGGGAGAATGCGCAAGTGGAAATGACGAGCTATCCATTGATAAAATAATGCACGTGATTGATTGGGTTCCCGTGCGTTTAACAACCTTTGGCTTTATGGTGGTTGGTCACTTTTCAAGAGCACTCACCTATTGGTTACCTGCGTTAGTGGATACCACGTCTGGTGCAAAAACAATATTAAATAATGTTGCCGTTGCTGCCGAAGAGGTAGAGGCAGATCAACAAAACTGCATCGACGAACCGTGTATGTTAGTGAGATTGGCAAAGCGCAATGTACTATTTATCCTTGTTGGCGTGTCAGTGCTGACTATGGTCGGAGCAGTTGCCTAAATCTTTCTTCAGCAAGCGTAAATATTTCTTTTCAAAACAGGCAGCCTATATCAATAAAGGGCTGCCTAGCTTTTATTTAATGTATGTTCGTATATATACCCCTTCAATTATTCTTAATCCATTAGCAATTTAAGCCGAGCTCTACTACCTTGATAAAGACAGCGCTTGTCGAATGGATAAAAGTTGCTTACACTAGTTTGGTTAATTGGTATTACCATTTGCTTTAAATAGTGAGCTATTCACACAGTTTTGTTAACAAGTTGAGCAAAAAAGTAGTCTGTTCAACGTAGCAAAAAACGCATAAAAAGGTAGGGCATAAAAGTGCACGCAAGTATTAAGCACCAAAAGTTGTCTGACGTCATCACAGAACGTCTTGAGTCCATGGTTTTGGACGGGACACTGGTTGCTGGCGAAAAGCTTCTACCTGAGCGATTGCTAGCCGAAAAATTTCAAGTTTCACGCCCTTCGTTGCGTGAAGCGATTCAAAACTTGCAAGCGAAAGGCTTGATTGAACGTAAGCAAGGAGGCGGTACTTTTATTACCCAAAACCTTAGCGCAAAAATGACCGACCCTTTATTGGCGCTTGTTGCTTCTAGGCCAGAAACGCAGTTCGACTTACTCGAGTTTAGGCATGCGCTGGAGGGGATGGCGGCATATTATGCAGCGCTGCGAGGCCAGCCAGAAGATTACCAGGCCTTGAACAACGCTCTAAACAGCCTTCCTAGTTTACAGCACTTAAATGTGAACGCGGCAAAACTTGGCTCAGACCAAGTTAATGATAATCCCGAGCAAGAAGCTGAAGCACTAGTCGAGTTTTACCTAACTATGGCAAAAGCGGCTCACAATATGGTGCTTTTGCATGTAATGCGCAGTATGCGAGGCATGCTAGTTGAAAATATTAAACGAAATTTAGAAATGCTGCGTGCAGGCGCTGATGTAGAAGTGCAAATACGTGAGCAACGTCATGCCATTGTGCAGGCCATTAGTTCGCAAGACCCTGAAGCTGCCCGTAAAGCAAGCAATGAACACTTGGGGTTTGTTGAAAGTACCCTGTTAGACATAAATAAACGCGACGTGAAGTTACAGCGCGCGATGCGAAGAATTGAAGTAAAAAAAACTGGAAAGACAGCCTCTTGAATACGACTTACGAAAGACTCAGTATGACTTTAGGCAAACACAACGAGGCTTCAGTTAGCCTCGTTTATCGTTAAAATATAATATAGGAAAGCACCATGACCGATGTGATGCATCCAGACGTGGATCCAACAGAAACGCAAGAATGGTTAGACGCACTTGAAGCAGTTTTAGCAGAAGAGGGCATCGATCGCGCTCATTTTTTGCTTGAGTCGTTAATAGAAAAAGCGCGACGCAGCGGGGCACACTTGCCTTACGATTCAACGACTGCGTATATCAACACCATACCTGCGGGCCAAGAGCCGAACATGCCTGGTGACCAAACTATCGAAGCTAAAATTCGTAATGCCATTCGTTGGAATGCAATGATGATGGTACTGCGAGGCTCGAAAAAAGACTTGGATTTAGGCGGACACATATCAAGCTTTGCGTCATCTGCAATGCTTTATGATGTGGGCTTTAACAACTTCTTCCGTGCGCCTAACGATAAAGACGGTGGTGACTACTTGTTCGTACAAGGTCACGTATCACCGGGTATCTATTCTCGTGCTTTTATTGAAGGTCGTTTGTCTGAAGGTCAATTAGATATGTTCAGACAAGAAGTGGGTGGCGAGGGCTTGTCTTCTTACCCGCATCCAAAATTAATGCCTGATTTCTGGCAATTCCCTACGGTATCGATGGGCTTAGGTCCAATGCAGGCTATCTATTTAGCGCGCTTCTTGAAATACCTCACTAACCGTGGACTGAAAGATTGTTCCGATCAGCGCGTTTGGTGCTTCATGGGTGACGGCGAAGTTGATGAGCCTGAATCATTAGGTGCTATTGGTTTAGCTTCTCGTGAAGGACTCGATAATTTAACTTTCGTTATCAACTGTAACTTGCAGCGTTTGGATGGTCCGGTTCGTGGTAATGGTAAAATTATCCAAGAACTTGAAGGTACTTTCCGCGGCGCAGGCTGGGAAGTTATTAAAGTGATTTGGGGGCGTTACTGGGATTCACTGCTAGCTCGCGACACCTCAGGTAAGTTGCTCGATGTTATGAATGAAACCGTTGATGGTGAATACCAGAACTTTAAGGCTAAAGGCGGAGCATATACCCGCGAGAACTTCTTCGGCAAATACCCTGAGTTAAAAGATATGGTTGCTAACATGTCTGATGAGGATATTTGGCGCTTGAATCGTGGGGGACACGATCCTGTTAAAGTTTATGCCGCTTACAAACGCGCAACAGAAACAGTGGGTCGTCCACAAGTTATTCTTGCTAAAACTGTCAAAGGTTACGGCATGGGTGCAGCAGGTGAAGGTAAAAACATTGCACACAACGTGAAGAAGATGGATCACGAAAGCGTGATGCATTATCGCGATCGTTTGAACATTCCTTTATCAAATGAAGAAGTGGAAGGCTTACCTTATTTCAAGTTTGATGAAGATAGCCCTGAAATGAAGTATTTACGTGAAAAACGCGAAGCTTTGCATGGTTATATGCCAGTACGCTTGGCCAAAAGTACTCACGACTTACCAGCTCCGCCACTAAAAGCATTTGATGCGATTACTAAAGGGTCGGGCGACCGTGAGATTTCCACGACGATGGCTTTTGTTCGCGTTCTCACTGTTCTGTTGAAAGACAAGCAGATGGGTAAAAACGTAGTGCCAATTATTCCTGATGAAGCGCGTACGTTTGGTATGGAAGGCTTATTCCGTCAAGTGGGCATTTATTCCAACTCGGGTCAGAAGTACATTCCACAAGATAAAGATCAAGTAGCTTACTATCGTGAAGACAAAGAAGGCCAAGTACTGCAAGAAGGCATTAACGAGTTAGGCGCAATGTCGTCATTCGTTGCAGCTGGTACCTCGTACTCGACTAATGATTTGCCGATGTTGCCGGTCTACATTTACTACTCCATGTTCGGTTTCCAACGTGTGGGCGATATGGCGTGGGCTGCAGGTGATAGCCAATGTCGTGGTTTCCTAGTGGGCGGCACAGCAGGCAGAACAACGCTAAATGGCGAAGGTTTGCAGCATCAAGATGGTCATTCACATGTGCAGGCTGGTTTGATACCAAACTGCATCAGCTACGATCCAACCTATGGGTATGAAGTTGCAGTGATCACGCAAGATGGCTGTCGCAGAATGTTAGAAGAGCAAGAAAACGTGTTCTACTACATGACGGTTATGAATGAAAACTATGTACAGCCTGAAATGCCGAAAGGCTGTGAGGAAGGCATCATCAAAGGTATCTACAAGTTAGATACAGTGGGTGCCAAGAAAGCTAAACTCAAAGTAAAACTACTCGGTTCGGGCACGATATTAGTGCAAGTTCGTAAAGCGGCTGAGCTTCTTGCTGAAAAGTACGATGTTGAATCAGAAGTTTACAGTGTGACCTCTTTCAACGAATTGACTCGCGACGGCATTGATTGCGAACGTTGGAACATGCGAAACATTGATAAAAAAGCACGCGTTCCTTACATAACGGAAGTATTGTCTGATGGAAACGATGGCCCAACGATAGTCGCTACCGATTACATTAAAGCCTATGGCGAACAAGCCAGAGCATTTGTACCTGGCGCATACCGTGTGCTAGGGACCGATGGCTTTGGTCGTTCAGATAGCCGTGAAAATTTACGTAGTCACTTTGAAGTAGATGCCAACAACGTTGCGTATGCAGCGCTGTACGAGCTTTACAAAGCGGGTGATTTTGATAAGAAAGCACTTGCAAAAGCGATTAAAGATTTGGGTATTGACCCAGATAAAATTAATCCGCTTTACGCTTAATTAGGGAGAATAAATATGGCAAATTTAATAGACATTATTGTTCCTGATGTTGGCGAAGATGAAGTTGAAGTGATTGAGATTTTAGTTGCCGAAGGCGATTCAGTTGATGTAGAAGCATCAATTGTGACGGTTGAAAGTGACAAAGCCAGTATGGATATTCCGTGCACTGAAGCTGGCACGATTAAGTCACTTAAAGTAAAGGTGGGTGACAAAATTAAGCAAGGCGATGTGTTAGGTCAAATGGAGTCTGGCGCTGCGGAATCAAAAGGTGACGAAAGTAAATCTGAAAAAACTGAATCGGATGATAGTAAGAAAGAAGATGTTAAATCAGATAGTGCCAAGTCAGAAACGGCAAAAACAGAAGAACCGAAACCTGCTAAATCTGAATCAAGTGGCAGCAAAACGATTGAAGTCACTGTACCTGATATTGGCGATGCAACCGACGTAGAAATTATAGAAATTTTAGTTGCTGAAGGTGATACGGTTGCAGCTGAAGATGGCTTGATCACGCTTGAAACTGATAAGGCAACAATGGATGTGCCGGCGCCAGAGGCTGGTAAAGTTGTTAGTTTATCTGTAAAAGTTGGCGATAAAGTATCGAAAGGCTCTCTGGTATTAATGCTAGAAGTTGAAGGTGCTGAAGCAGAATCAACACAAGATGATTCAAGCTCTGAAGATTCAAGTGATGCGGCTGCCAGCAAGTCTGATAATAGTTCTTCTGAATCATCTTCAAAATCGTCAGAGACAAGCAGTGCACCAGCGCAAACACAAAAAGCACCGCCAGTACCACATCATCCTTCAGCGGGTGGCAAGGTAAGCACAGGCAAAGTACATGCATCGCCTTCTGTTCGTCGTTTAGCCCGTGAGTTCGGCGTTGACCTTACGCAGGTTGAAGGCTCAGGACGTAAAAACCGCGTTCAAAAAGAAGATGTGCAGTCGTTCGTTAAATACGAACTGTCACGTCCGAAGATGAACCCGGGTAGTTCAGCAGGCTCTGGCAATACAGGCGGCGGTTTACAAGTGTTGGCGCAGCCTAAAGTTGATTTTGCCAAGTTTGGTGAAGTTGAAGAGGTGCCGTTAACGCGTATTCAAAAACTCTCGGGTCCAAATCTTCATCGAAATTGGGTCACTATTCCGCACGTTACGCAGTTTGACGAAGCAGATATTACCGAGCTAGAAGAATTCCGTAAGGAACAAAACGCAATCGCTGAAAAGCGCAAGCTTGGTGTGAAAATCACACCGCTAGTCTTTATGATGAAAGCCGTTGCTGATGCAATGAAAGAATATCCAGCATTCAACAGTAGTTTGTCTGAATCTGGTGAAGCTTTGGTAATGAAAAAATATTTCCATATCGGCATCGCTGTAGATACCCCTGGGGGCTTAGTGGTTCCAGTTGTTCGTGATGTTGATAAAAAAGGCATCATGGAAATTTCTAAAGAGTTAATGGAAATCAGTGTTAAGGCAAGAGACGGCAAGCTAAAATCGGCAGATATGCAGGGCAGTTGCTTTACTATCTCTAGCTTAGGCGGCATTGGCGGTACGGCATTTACGCCAATCGTAAATGCACCTGACGTGGCCATTTTGGGCGTTTCTAAATCAGAAATAAAACCAAAGTGGAATGGTAAAGACTTTGAGCCTCGTTTAATGTTGCCATTGTCGTTGTCATACGACCATCGCGTAATTGATGGTGCAATGGCTGCGCGCTTTGCGGTTCACGTAAGTGGTGCATTGTCAGACTTAAGACGTATTTTGTTATAAAACATTTTTTGGGAGCAGTTTGCTCTTAAAACAAAAAATTTTGCAGGTTGACGCGCGAATCGGTAAGATCCGCGCGAAGCAAGCATCTAATCATATAATTTTGAGGTCATAATGAGCGAGATTAAAACTCAGTTGGTCGTACTAGGCGCAGGTCCTGGTGGATATTCTGCAGCATTCAGAGCAGCCGATTTAGGCATAGACACAGTTATCGTAGACGTTCGTGAAACGCTCGGTGGTGTGTGCTTAAACGTTGGTTGTATTCCTTCGAAAGCGCTATTGCACGTTGCTAAAGTAATCCAAGAAGCCAAGCACCTATCTGCTCATGGTGTTACTTTTGGCGAACCTACGTTCGATCTAGACAAAATTCGCGGTTGGAAAGACAGCGTTGTCACGCAGTTGACCAAAGGTCTTGCTGGCATGTCAAAAATGCGCAAGGTAAAACATGTACAGGGTTACGGTAAATTTACTGGTCCTAACACAATCGAAGTTGAAGGTAACGACGGTAAAACTACCATTACTTTTGACAACGCAATAATCGCAGCAGGTTCTGAACCCGTTAATCTTCCGTTTGTTCCAGATGATGAGCGCGTAATCGATTCAACTGGTGCATTGGAAATGCGCGACATCCCTGGCAAAATGCTTGTTTTGGGTGGTGGTATCATCGGTCTTGAAATGGGTACTGTTTACCATGCCTTAGGTTCAAAGATTGACGTTGTTGAGTTTTTAGATCAGTTGATGCCTGCCGCTGACAAAGACATTGTCAAAATGTACATGAAAACCATCAAAAACAAATTCAACACGATGCTTGAAACTAAAGTGACCAACGTTGAAGCTAAAGATGACGGATTGTATGTCACGTTTGAAGGCAAGCAAGCACCTGCTGAACCGGTACGTTACGATCGAGTACTGGTTGCTGTTGGTCGTAAGCCAAATGGTTCTCTTGTTGCTGCTGAGAAAGCTGGCGTGACGGTAACTGATCGTGGTTTCATTGACGTTGATAAACAAATGCGCACGAATGTTTCGAACATTTTCGCGATTGGTGATCTTGTTGGCCAGCCGATGCTTGCTCATAAAGCGGTTCACGAAGGCCACGTTGCTGCTGAAGTCATTGCGGGTAAGAAGCATTACTTCGATCCAAAATGCATTCCTTCTGTTGCCTACACTGAGCCAGAAGTCGCTTGGGTTGGTTTAACAGAGAAAGAAGCGAAAGAGCAAGGCGTTAACTATGAAGCTGCCACATTCCCATGGGCTGCATCTGGTCGCGCAATTGCATCTGCCGCAACTGATGGTTTGACGAAACTGATTTTTGAAAAAGACTCTGGTCGCATCATCGGTGGTGCTATTATCGGTACTAATGCTGGCGAAATGCTAGGTGAAATTGGTCTAGCGATTGAAATGGGAGCTGATGCTGAAGATATCGCATTAACTATCCACGCTCACCCAACGTTAAACGAATCAATTGGCCTTGCCGCTGAAATATTCGAAGGTAGCATCACAGACATGCCAAACCCAAAAGCCAAGAAAAAATAATCTCGCTTTAGGTTGTAAACACCAAGCCGGTACTGTTGCAGTATCGGCTTTTTTTTGCTTAAGAAAAAGTCATAGAGAGGGGGCGTCGGAGGTGCGTTCACCCCAACAGACCCGCTGTTCGCCATCCTTGGCCGCTCTCTAATGGCATCCGTGCCATTAGAAGGTCTGTTGGGGTGAACGCACCTCCGACGCCCCCTCTCTATGACTTATCGCGCCGTGGCGCCTGATTTGTTGTATTGGCATCGTGTTTTAATGCTTCCCCATGGTGCCTGATTTGTTATATCGGCATCGCCTAAAATCAACCCCCTAGCGACAACAACGCACATAACTAGCAATCTATAAAGGAATCCCCTTCACCTGCCAAAATTTTCAAAGGACAGGACGTCCTTTGTAAGCGGTCAGGATGACGAACAGCGTATTTTGGCAGGTGAAGGGGATTCCTTTATAGATTGCGGCCTATGAAAAGCCAACAGCGATGCCGATGAGTCAACAGGGATGCAGATGAGCCAACAGCGATGTATGATGAGTCAAACAGCACTTTTTCGTCCGAGATGTCGTAATAGAAAGTCATGTATTCAAAAATATCAGCATCAACCGTTTTTATTTGATTCACAAGCAGGGTAATTGTGTGTTAAAAATAAATCCGCGATTGTAAAAAAGCACACCATTAAGTTGAGACCCTTGTCATTATGAGCGATATGCAGCAGCTAGAGTTTTTCGCTATCCCAAGCCCGTGTATCGGCGTTTGCCAATCAGGGGCGCGAGGCTATTGCAAAGGCTGTTTTAGAAGTCGAGAGGAACGGCTTCATTGGCTGGATATTGATGATCAAACTAAACGGATCATTGTAAAAGCATGCAGTCGTCGTAAGCAGTCATGGTTGCGCAAACAAGCAGAGTCAAAACCACAGCATTCAGCTGGTGAGCAGCAAGATTTATTTTAATTTGATTTTGTTACTTCTGAAAAAAAGCCAAATAAATAGACAACTTAAGGTCGCGCTAGCCGTTATAGGTATAGATTATTTGTGCAAGGTATTGTTGTTACCACCCTACAAAAATTTGGTTAATATATACTTCTCGCATTACACAAAACTAAGATCGGAACTATGCCCATTAAGCCTCTTGTTAAATTTGCGTCAAAATCGTTTACTCTTCCAGACACCTGCGTGAACTTGAGGGTTGCCCTAGATGACACGAAAAAAGACTTAACTGACATAGCGCAATTAATTTCTGTCGACCCTTCGTTAAGTGCAAAAATACTAAAATTAGCGAACAGTGCTTTGTTCAGGTTTCCAAGCCAAATTGAAACAGTGCAAAAAGCGCTTAATGTCATTGGTGGTGAGGCTGCTTATAATATTTCGATTGCAGAAACCGCTAACATTGCATTCAAAACGTTTAATTCATCCACTATCGATTTTGCCGAATATTGGCAAAAAGCGGTCATGTGCGGCGTCATTGCTAAAAGTATTGCGCAACAAAAACAGTCACGGGGTAGTGAGCGCTTTTTTGTATTAGGTATTCTGCAAGGTCTAAGCGAACTCATTGTGGCTAGTAAGCACACCGAAGCTTATACAAAATATAAGAATGACCTTGAAATAAGTGCGCCGTTAGCTAAGCAAATGAAGCATTTTGGCTTCACTTTTCCAGAGTGCAGTGGGCTAATTATAGAAGAGTGGAAGCTACCACAATCTCTTTTTGTTCCACTAAAAGCGTTAAAGCACCCACCAAGCGCAAGAATGAATTTGGAGGAAAGTATTGTTTATCTCGCAATGGCTATGTGTGAATGTGAAGGTAAGGACATTGACCTTGAAAGTCTCCCTCAAATTAACAATCAAGTTATAGAGACTGTTGACTTGAGCGATGAAGATTATGATATGATCATAAGCTATTCGCGTTTGGAAACTTCTAATATTGCGAACCTCATAAACTCGTAAACACTGAATAGCTATACCAACAACATGTCTAAATTGAAATTACTCACCCCATGGGGGTGTTTTTGCGTGTCCCTCATTTTGTCGTTTCAGGCAAGTGCTTCTAGTGATCTCTTGAAAAAGTTGTATCTGAAAGAAAAAAGGCAGAAAGAAAACCCAAAAGAAGTAACACTCAGCGGTGAACTTGGCTTGCTGACAGCCAGTGGCAATACCAATACATCTACATTCAAAGGAGCGCTTACTTCAGAGCATGAAATGCCTCAGTGGAGTAATCGATATTATAGCGAAATCGCTTATCAGCAGAATGAAGTTGATGGAAGCACTGTCGTAACTGCTCAGCGATTTTTAGTAAATGCCCAGTTAGATTACAAGCTGCCTTCAAAAAACAATCGACTGTTTCTTTATGGTGAATATGATGACAACCGATTCAATGGTTTTCGTTATCAAGCCGCGGTTGCTGCAGGTTGGAGTTCCCACGCTTGGAAAAGTGAAGAGAGCCAATTGAGATACAGTGTTGGGCCGGGCTATTCCTATGCTGAACGAGAAATAATAGACGAAGAAAATCATAAATCCTACGATACCTTCAACGAAATGATCGTAAGAGCGTCTCTTGATTATCGATTAGAGCTCAATGATACTGCTAGGTTCAGACAATTTGTTAGCACAGAGGCGGGGCAGGAGACTAATCGATCACGGTCTGAAACGAGTCTGACGACCAGCATTATTGAATCCTTAGCAATGAAGCTGTCTTTCGTTATGATTTACAATGACAGTACACTTCAGGTAAATGACGATTTAAGCACAGAAACAAGCATTTCCTTGGTGTATCAATTTTTTTAACTTGCCATAATTTAAAATGTAGATATTATGTGGCCGCGCTAAATGAAGGCTATGCTATTCGCTGTTTCTAGCCTTCTTCAAAATATAACATGGGAAAATTTATGAAACTTTCAACTATATCGGCAGTCATTGCCTTAGGTCTATTTGCGTCTGGTGCGCAAGCAGAAGAAGAGAAAACATTTACAATGGATGGTGAGCTTGGTTTCATTTTTACCTCTGGTAACACTGAGACTACATCTGCAAATGCAGCATTAAATGCAACTCAAGAGCTTGAGCAGTGGAGTAATGTATTCACCTTTAAAGCGTTGTATAAAAAAGATACAGTCGATGGCGTTGATACAACGTCAGCTGATAAGAAGTTTGCGTCTGGCCAAGCTAACTATAAGTTAGAAAACCCTGATCACCGCTTATTCGGTTTTGCTTCATACGAAGATGACCGTTTTAGTGAGTTTGATTATCAAGCAACAATTGCAGCGGGTTGGAACCAAAAGCTTTGGGCCGACGAGACAAGTAGCTTCCAATACAGTATTGGTCCTGGTTACTCATTTGCGGATCGTTTCGTAACAGATGCCGATGGCAATGTGACAACTGAATCAGAAAATGGTTTTCTTGTTCGTGGTGCCTTTGCTTATGCTTACACGATTTCAGAAACAGCAAAATTCACTCAATCTTTTTCGACAGAAATCGGTGAAGAAAATACTAAATCTCGTGCAGAAAGTGCCATTAGCGCTAAAATTGCGGGTGGTTTGTCAATGAAAGTTGCGATCAAATTTGACCACAACTCAGACGTGACCGGCGAACGTGACAACTTAGATACTGAAACTTCAGTTAACTTGGTTTACACGTTCTTCTAAACGCAAAGTTAATAAAAACCAAAGCTCCGTTGTCAGTCATATTGAAAACGGAGCTTTTTAGTTTTTTATTAATCGAATCATCTATTTTGCTATATTCTTAACCAACTTCATTTCTTAACTGCGACTCATCGCGTGTCGATAAGTCGGCATCTTTAGCTTTTATCAAGTATCATCCGAAAAACAAAGCACGAGCTTTTGGACTCACTCAGTTTGAAGAGCGAGCTTGATCATGGAAACCTATGTCTTACAAAAACAAGTTAATAGAGCACTTGATACGCGAACTTGAAGCAAACTATCAAACGGCATTGACGGCAGCAAAGAGAGCGCATTCCACGGCAACCGATAAAGCTAATATTGCAGAAAATAAATATGACACACTGGCGTTAGAAGCCGCCTATTTAGCAGAGGGACAAGCTAAACGCGCATCAGAATGTCGTGCTGATTTGGATGCGATTAAAAAACTTGGTCCCGTGGACTTTTCGCAAAGTGATGCTATTGCAGTTGGGGCTTTACTTAGCTTAATTGACCAAGATAAAAAACCATTGTTGCTATTTTTAGCGCCAGTGTCGGGCGGCCTCAAATTTGTATTCGAAGAGCAGACTATCGTAGTCATTACGCAATCATCGCCATTAGGGAAAAAGCTATTGGGAAAGTTTGTTGATGATGAGTTTGAGTTTGGAAGCGCTCAGTATAAAAAGCATTACTTAATTAAGAATGTTGTTTAACGTTCGAGTCGATTGAATTACTCACAACGATTACTAGCGCTCTTACTTTCAACTATTCTGTTGGTGAATGTCTGTTTGACCGCTTCGCCGTTTTTCGGCTTGCTCAAGGATGATCAAGCGCTCTGTGCTATTTGCGTTGCCCCAGGCTAGTATTTCGTCTATCGAACGCTTGCACCCCACGCAAATGTCTTGTAGGTCAAGACAGCAGTTTCTAATGCATGGGGAGCTAACTTCGGTACGGTTTGTCATATATGGACTTTTAATGCAGGAGACGTGTTTTTATCGTCCCTTCAATAGCTTCCAATTGTGCGAATGCATCGTCGGCTCTGTCTGCTTCAACGTCGATTACAACGTAGCCAACTTCTTCGACGGTTTGCAAATACTGAGCAGCGATGTTGATATTGTGATCAGCAAAGGCTTGGTTAATTTGAGTCATCACACCAGGACGGTTAACGTGTATATGCAACAAACGAGAGCGATTGATATGTGACGGCAAAGACACTTCAGGAAAGTTGACGGCTGATAGGGTTGAGCCGTTGTCACTGTACTTCGCTAACTTTCCTGCTACCTCAATACCAATATTTTCTTGCGCTTCTTGGGTGCTTCCGCCAACATGAGGCGTTAATATGACGTTGTCAAAAGCACGCAGCGGAGATTCAAACTCTTCACTGTTCGATTTTGGTTCGATAGGGAATACGTCAATAGCCGCACCATTTAACTTGCCCGACTCAAGAGCATCGACTAAGGCGTCAATATCAATGATGGTTCCGCGTGCAGCATTGATCAAAATAGAACCCTGTTTCATTTGCGACAGTTCTTTTGCGCCAATCATGTTTTGAGTGTGTGCTGTTTCTGGAACGTGTAGGGTAACAATGTCAGAAGTATTCAACAGTTGTTTCAGCGACTTAAGTTGAATTGAGTTGCCTAACACTAGCTTATCTTCAATGTCGTAAAACTGAACGCGCATGCCTAAGTGTTCTGCGAGAATACTCAACTGAGTGCCAATGTGACCGTAGCCAATGATGCCTAAGGTTTTGCCACGCGCTTCAAAAGAACCAACGGCAGACTTATCCCATTCACCTCTGTGGGCTTTTGCATTTTTAGCTGGAATACCTCGCAACAAAATAATGATTTGGCCTAATACCAATTCAGCAACCGAGCGGGTATTTGAAAACGGTGCATTAAATACGGGAATGCCACGTATCAACGTTGCTTTTAAATCAACTTGGTTTGTACCGATACAGAAACAGCCTACTGCAACTAATTTTTTCGCTGCGGCAATCACGTTTTCGTTAAGCTGGGTTCTTGAGCGAATCCCAATGAAGTGAACATTTTTGATTTTCCTAATGAGCTCATCTTCGGGAAGCGAAGTTTTCAAGGTTTCGATATTGGTGTAACCGTTGGCCTTTAAAGTTTCAACGGTACTGGGATGTAAACCCTCAAGTAAAAGGATTTTGATTTTTTCTTTGGGAAGCGACACTTTAGTCATTGAACGAAAACCTTAACACATAATATGAATTTACTCAGACATCTAGACGTCTGTTGGATGCAGTGCAGCAATATAGCAAATTAAAACCAAACTGCACAGTTTTTATTCACGCACTGCTAACTCTTTACAACGCCTTGTTCTGTTCCGGTGAGAACAATGTTGGCGCCGCGATCAGCGAATAGCCCATTAGTCACAACACCCACGATGTTGTTTAACTGATTTTCTAGTTCAACTGGGTTTAAAATTTCCAAGTTATGCACGTCAAGAATGATATTGCCGTTGTCGGTTACAACACCTTGACGATAGGCTGGGTCGCCGCCTAATTTTACAATTTCTCGCGCAACATAAGAGCGAGCCATCGGTATCACTTCAACGGGAAGAGGGAAGCGCCCTAATATTGGAACATGCTTGGTGTCGTCAATGATACAAATAAAGGTTTTCGCCACGGCAGCAACAATTTTTTCACGCGTTAACGCAGCTCCGCCGCCTTTGATCATGTGTTTATGTTCAGTAATTTCATCAGCACCGTCCACATAAATGTCGAGGTCGTCCACTGAATTCAAATCAAAGACCTCAATACCAAGTTTTTTCAACCTTTCAGTAGACGCATCTGAGCTTGAGACCGCACCAGTAATGTCATTCTTTTTACTTGCAAGAGCATCAATAAAAAAATTTACGGTAGAGCCTGTTCCAACTCCAACTATGGTACCAGGTTGCACAAATGCGAGTGCAGCTTCAGCGGCCGCTTTTTTCTTTTGATTTTGGTCCATTTTCAATACCCTTGTGTTGTCATTGCAACAATACTGAGTTGCAGCTAAATAAAAAAATTAGGTTGCTTGCGTTGAATTTAATCTTAAACGTCATCGAATACAAAGGGTTTACGAAAAAGAATAAAGTTTACTTGATGTGAGTATATAAGGCAGCGGAATATCCCAAGTTTCAGTGGGCAAAGTTGACGTTAATTGCAGTTCATGAGCGAGTCCAGCGACTGTAGCTTGGTGTTTCCTATTTTGTAAAGCCACTAAGGTACGATCGTAAAAGCCTCCGCCCATCCCCAGTCTATTTCCACTTGTGTCGAATGCGACCAATGGCGTTAATATTAGTTGTAGCTTTTCTAAAGGACAAACATAGCGAACGTCTAGCGTAGGCTCTAAAATGCCAAACTGGTTGTGACGCATTTTCGTGTTTGGCGTGTACGCCTGAAACAACAGCTGGCCTCTGCAAAAAGGGTGCAAAATAGGAACGAACACGTTGCGCTTTAGTGACCACAAATGATCAATTAAGTCTTGGGTATTAATTTCGCCATTGAATGAGAGATATAACGCCACGTTTTGAGCATTTTGAAAAACTGCATGCTCTTGAAATTGCGAGACGAGTTGCTTGCCAGCTTTCATTTGTTGCGCTGTTGAAAGCGCCAGACGTTTATTACGAAACGTTTGGCGTAGGTCTTTTCGTATTTTAGCGCTTTGGGTTTGCATATTCATCGCTGCAGCGGCCATATCACTCGGTGTACTAGCTAAGATTGAAACACTCCTCTATAGAGCGTAACGATTAATAAATAGTTCAGTGAGACGAGGATGGTCAACTTTTGTGGCAAAGTTGATGCTTGATGCTTCGAGCCAATCAGGACTAGCAGTTGTTCCGTAGGGTGCAAAGCTTGTTTGACCTTGGTTCAACTTATCAGTAGAAACGCGAACGTTGCCTGCAGTCATCTCAAATAAAGAAGGATCAATCATATACGCTAATGGAAATGCATCGTGAAAATAGCATTGTTCCGTTTCTTTACCCTTTGAGTAGAACTCGGTGTAGAACTCGGCTGCTTTTTTTACAAACCCACCGAGTATTGGATTCTTTTCGGCCAATATACTCGTAAAATCTGGTTGGAAAGGGAGGTCGTAAGTAACGTCTAAACCAAACATATTGACTTCCCAATCAGCAGCTAAAACGATTTCCGCAGCGAAAGCATCGTTCCAGATGTTAGCTTCAGCGACAGGCGTTACATTACCAGCAACAAAAGCAGCGCCACCCATTATATTCACACTTTTTATGAGTTTCGGTAAATTTGGTTCCAAGCGCAGGGCTAAGGCCAAATTACCTAAAGGTCCAACAGCAACAATCGTGACTTCACCCGGATATTTACGCGCCATCTCGACGATAAATTCAGCTGAACTACGCGGGTCGATTTTACCTACTGGAGCAGGGTGATTAATATTGCCAAAACCATCGTCACCGTGCACAAAATGTGCGTACTTCGATTCAGGTCCTACCCATGGCATTGCTACGCCTTTGCACACAGGAATATCTACTTTGGCAAGTTCGCAAAGACTGAGTCCGTTTTGCGCCGCCATCGATACAGGTACGTTGCCAAAAACAGTGGTTAGACCGAGTACTTCTATTTCGGGTGACTGGAAAGCAAAAAATATCGCCATTGCATCGTCAATGCCCGGATCCGTGTCCAATATAATTTTGTGTGTCATAGTTGTCTCGTTTCTCATTTTATGAATATTTGCTCACAGCAAATAAGCTCTTTTTATTATTGTAACTGTTCACTACTGTAACTGTTTATTATTGTAAATAGCGCCAACCGGTAGTGAAGAATACCTAATGTGTTTGTAAAAAAGCAATGACTTCGTCAACGCTTGGAATAGAGGGCGCAGCGCCTGCTTTCATCACTGCTAATGCCGACGCCGCACAGGCATATTTTAACGCTTCGGCGTTGCTTTTGTTTGCTTGATAGGCGGCTAGAAAAAAGCCAATGAAGGTATCACCCGCTGCTGTGGTATCAACGGCTTTGACCTTGAATGCTGCACAGAATTCTTCGTTATCGGCTTCAAAGAACCACACCCCAGCTTTGCCTAATGTGAGCAGAATCTTGGTGTTTGGATAAGTCGATTTTAGTGAACTTTTAATTAATTCGAGGTCACTTTCACCAGTGAGCTGTTCGGCTTCAACCTCATTTACTACTAACAGCGTTAGTTTGTCCAATGGAAGTTGTTTAACCGATTCAGTCATTGGCGCAGGATTAAAGGCAATGTGCAACTGGCGCTTGTGCGCTTCTGTGATGATTTTACCGATGGCGTTGGTTTCGTTTTGCAGTAACACCCAATCGTTTGGCTTGGCAGTGGCTAATGCGCTAGCGATATGGTCATCGCTAATACATTGGTTAGCACCACCGAATAAAATAATGCTGTTTTCCGCATCAGGGGTAACTTGAATAATGGCATGGCCGGAAGCAACGTCACTCATTTCGCGAATAAACCTACAGTTTACACCTGCTTCTTTCATTTGTTCGATGAAGCCGCTGTCCGAGCTGCCGATCGCCCCAACGTGAAAAACGTTGTTATTTGCTTTGGCCAAAGCAACCGACTGGTTCGCTCCCTTGCCGCCCAAGATTGATTGGTAACTGCTTGAGGATAGGGTTTCGCCGGGTTGTACGAAGTGGGGAACAGAATACACGTGGTCAATATTAATTGACCCAAAGTTAAAAACCGCCATGGTTATGCCTTGTGGTTATGCCTTGGAATTATGCGCCTCAGTTTCTAAGCTGAGTAACAGCAAGACATTGTAGAATAAAATGTTGAATACAATATGGTGCTTCCCAAAATGTCGCCGTACACTTTTCGTCCGTGTGCCGATAAGGACACGGTGGAGGTATCTACATTACCGCAGGTTTCTCGATACGGGTCGAGCTTACACAATAGTAATAGTGTCAACTTCCGAAGTTTTAAGCATCGGCCAGGAACATGAAATGCACTCGCAAACATTCCAGGAAGCATTGGACCCTGCGAATTTCGCTAGGGGTTGTAGATACTACAGGAAACTAAGGCGTGAATGAAGTGTTTCTCAGAACAGTTTAGTGTGGCTGATATTTACAAGTGTTTGAAAACTAAACGATTAGCTGTCAGATTTATTTACACAAAAACAGTTTTTAAAATCCAATTTGAGTTAAGTTGTTGAATTTATTTGGTTTAAATATTTGGTATGGGTATTGCTTAGAATACGGCTAATTATATTTTATACGTGGTTAAGTCACTCTGCATAGAGATCTTAATTGTTGAATGTTTATTCAACTGCATTATTTGGAATAAGTACTATGAAAAACGCAATCTCGAAATTAACTGCACTCGCCTTGTTGACAGGCTTGGCATTTTCCTCGCAAGCAGCGCTTGTTACATTGACTGTGTCGGGAAGCACCGATGCAACAGTTTTTGCTCCTTTAACACCATCTGGAGCCGACGAAACAGCAAGAGCTGTGTCGGGTGGAGACGGAACATTAGGCGAAACGGCCCAAGAAGTTGATAGCTTTGACCTGTTCACCGCAGTGCCAGCTTTTAATGACGAAGTATTTTCACCGCACTTTGCTATTTCTTCTGCAGCTGCGGACCAAAGTGGTCGGTTTAATTTAGGTGCTGGTGCGCAGGGTAATGCTGTTTCCCTGTCTACTTTGCAACAAACTTACAGCGTTCAAAACGGCGATGTTGCTGGAGATTTTAGCTTCAATTTTGAAATACAAGCCGGCTTTTTGTTTGCTGCTTGTGCCGGTAATTTCATTAGTATCACTCCTGAAGAGAACGACGGTGTCCTGGTTGATCAAACATTATCCTTGCAGTCTAGTCAGGTGAGCAATTCCTGTGGTTTGGACTTTGCATCCGCTACTTATACAAGTTCTATTACACTGCTGCGAGATGGTCTTGCCGCGGAAGAGCTTTTTAATAGCAGTGTTTTAATAGTGTCTGATGAAAATGGTGACATCGTCACTACCGAAGGAACTTCTATCGGTTTTCAAAGCCCAACTCGCGAACAGGGTTCTGTCGCATACACGATTAGCCCTGAGCAATTTTCAGAGTCAATTAAGGGGATATTGGCGAATGAATCTTTTAGCTTGATATACAGCGTTTCAATGGCAAGCTCTACGGCTGGCGGAATCTTAGATCCTGAGAATGAACTTCAACGTTTCCCATCTTCATTCTCTGTTTTTGGTGACCCAAATTCTTTTCAAGGACCACAAGGGCAGCCGAGTATTGCGATTACTAGTCTAACTCAAGTGCCTGCATCTGTATCCGCTCCAGGCAACTTAGTTATTCTTGGTTTAGGCATTGCAGCGTTAGCTTTTGCCAGACAACGCAAAGCTAAGTAATAATTTAGAAATTAAAATAATAATAAAAAAGCACGTCACACGGTAAATTAAAAATAATAATAAACACTGTGTCATACCATGTTGAATTCAAGCCACCTCTCTAGGTGGCTTTTTTTTGTCTATCACTCCTGCCAATGCAAAAGTCTAAAAAGCCGACGATCATTCCACTTTGATTGCCTATTTGGTACGATAGAGGCTTACTGATGAAAGGATATATTCGTGTCAACAACCACTACAAATTACGAAAGTTTTTCCACCATGCTCTCACAAGAAAACATCATTGTTGATGCAGCTGAAGTGCAAGGTATTTTATGCGGTATGTTAGCGGGCGGAATGACTGCTGATGATCAATCTTGGATTGAAGCCTTAAGTGACGTCGTCAATCAAGGCGATGGCTTTAGTGGTAAAGCTAAAACGCAAATAGTGGCTTTATTCAACGAAATTTGTCAGCAATATGTTGACCCTGAATTTGCGTTGACACTCTGTCTTCCGGATGACGCTTCGCCAATTAACGATCGTGGCACTGCCTTGCTGCAATGGGTACAAGGCTTTCTGCTAGGCTTCGGTTTGCATCAAGCCGACTTAACGGCTTGCTCTGCGGACGTCAAAGAAGGGCTTGAGGACTTCACCGAGATTGCGCGCATGGACGAGGAAATGAATGACGACGAAGAATCCGAGCAAGCTCTGTTTGAAGTTATCGAATACGTTCGCATTACTGCGATGCTCTGCTTTACTGAACTGGGCAAGTCACCCTTAGAATCAGACAATGTGACCAATTCTGTACATTGACCGTACAAGCTTATTACAACCAATAATATGAGAGCAGGCGTAAAGTCTTTAGTCCATGATTGCTCTCATCAGCTTTTATTTTTCAAGATTTAGTAAAGGAATATCGCCAAAAAATGACAATATCTCTGTCAGAGTTTCAGGAGCGCCGTGCACGTTTATTATCCCAATGTGAGCCCAATAGTATTTGTATTGTGGCCGCCAGTTCACTTGTCACGCGTAGCAATGATACCGAATATCCTTTTCGCCAAAACAGTGATTTTTGGTACTTAACTGGGTTTAATGAACCCAATGCTTTCCTAATCTTATCGAACAATGCGTTCTTTAAATATGATGGCGCAAGCCCCGCAGTCGAGAAAGAAACGTCATCAATGATCTTTGTACAGGCAAGTGACGCGCATGCTGAAATATGGCACGGTAGGCGTCTAGGAGTAGATAATGCCGCTAATAAGCTGGGTACTGATTTAGCCTTCGACGTAGACGACATTGATGAAGAATTAGTCGATATTATTGATGGCCACAAACACCTTTATTTTTCGTTTGATGCTGACCCGCTTGTCGAGTCTACGATTAGCGCGGCGCTTGCAGAATGTCGAAATGCACCGAAGCAGAGTAGAGTGGCTCCTTCAAACATGCATGACATTCAGCCGCTTTTGCACGCCATGCGCTTGTTAAAATCTGATGCTGAAATAATGATTATGCAGCGCGCAGCTGATATTTCAGCTATGGCGCACGTAAGAGCAATGATATTTTGTCAGCCAGGAAAGTTTGAGTATCAGCTCGAAGCCGAAATTCATCATGAGTTTGCGATGCAAAGCGCACGCTCACCCGCTTACGGCACAATAGTGGGTAGTGGCGAAAACGCATGCATTCTGCATTACACTGAAAACGCTGATGAACTCTCATCGGGTGATTTAGTGTTAATTGATGCAGGATGTGAGCTTGAAGGCTACGCCGCAGACATCACGCGCACGTTTCCAGTAAATGGTAAATTCAGTCCGGTGCAGAAAGTGTTATACCAGTTGGTGTTAGATTCACAGCACGCGGCCTTGGAGCAACTTAAACCAGGCAATACAATTTCACAAGCGATGCAGGCCTGTGTTCGAGTCATCGTTGAAGGACTAGTCGAGCTGGGTATTTTAAGCGGTTCGATTGAGAAGAATATAGAAAAAGAAACGTGGCGTTCATATTTCATGCATGGCTTGGGACACTGGCTTGGTCTTGACGTGCACGATGTTGGCATTTATAAAATAGACAATGCGGACCGCCCCTTGGAAGTGGGCATGGTAATGACGGTTGAACCCGGTATTTACATTCCTGTATCGGCCAACGTCGACGATAAATTCAAAGGTATCGGCATACGTATTGAAGATGACATTGTTATCACTGTCGGTGGTAATCATATTATGACCAGTAAAGTTCCGAAGGCAGTGAGCGAAATTGAAGCGTTAATGGCTAGCTAAATGACAGATCATTACGATGTCGTTGCGATAGCGTTGGGTCAAGCCCCCATATCAATCAATACATTGGTAGATTTTGCCAAGGGAGAACGTAGGTGAGTTTGGTTAATGTAGATGTTGCTATTGTGGGCGCGGGTATTACTGGGCAAACGCTCGCTTTGGCGCTGGCGCGACAGGACTTTAAAGTTGCTATTATCGACGCTAATGATATTGCGCAAGGTATCACAGAGGCGTTGTCACCAAGAGTGAGCGCCATTAGCAAAGCAAGTGAGCGAATATTCAAGAATGTGGGTGCTTGGCAAAATATCCAGCGCATGCAAGCCTATACCGAAATGCACGTATGGGAAGATCAAGCATTTGGTCGCATTGCCTTTTCTGCGCAAGAAAACAAGGTTGAAAACTTGGGTCATATCGTTGAAAACAATTGTATTGTCCAAGCATTGCTGGAAACAGCAAAAGCGGCGAGCAATATTCAACTGTTTCTCGGGCAAAAAATTACAACGATTAATCGCAGCGAAGAGCAACAATTTATCAATCTTGAAAACGCCGATATGGTAGCCGCGAAGTTAATTGTAGGCGCGGATGGGGGCAGCTCATTTGTGCGCAAAACAGCAGGTTTTCCCGTCACCTTTTGGGACTATGACCACACCGCGATTGTCGCTAATATTAACACTGAACAAGCGCATCAGAACATCGCTAGACAGGCTTTTACTCCTACTGGGCCTTTGGCGTTTTTACCGCTGTCATCGCCGCATGTATGTTCGATTGTTTGGTCGCAAGATACCCGAGAAGCAGAGCGCTTATTGGGTTTGACCGACGAAGAGTTTTGTAAATCACTGCAGGTAGCACTCGACAATCAATTAGGTAAATGTGAGCTTTTGACAAAACGCTTCAATTATCCTTTGAAGATGCAGTATGCACAACAGTGGGCTGACACTGGTATTGTGCTGGTTGGAGACGCGGCGCATACCATTCATCCTTTGGCAGGACAGGGCGCTAATTTGGGTTTGCTGGATGCGGCTGCATTAGCGCAAGAACTGGGCGCATTAAAAGAAGCTGGTAAACCGTTCCATACCAAAAAAGCGCTGCGGCCTTATGAACGTTGGAGAAAAGCCGAAGCGGCTAAAGTTGTGGCTACCATGGAAGGTTTCAAACGACTGTTTAATGGCACCGATCCTGCACTGAAATTAGCGAGAAATGTCGGCTTAACGGCTGCTAATGCTATTGCTCCCATCAAAAAATTCTTTATTCAACAAGCCATGGGCAGAGCGGGTAAAATGCCTAGATTAGCGAAACGCTAATTGTTGAAATCTTTAAACAAAGATACCTTGAGCTTATGTCTACTTTTTCTGGAAACTTAATCAAAAATGAACGGTTCTTTTTTAGCTTTTATTCTTATCCAATTCAGAGTTGAGCGAACCGAATGTCGCGAAAGAATACGCTGTTCCATTTTGTCTTTACCCGGAAACGGGAGCAAGCTCAGACCTATTAATATAGTAATTAAGCCCTGACCGGGTAAAACTAGCATCAAGATCCCGCACACCAACAAACCAATCCCAAGAATGATTTTTGCAATTTTAACTGCGCAGGCTACACTTCTACTCATCGAAGTTAAGTGAAGATGATTAATGAGGCCCTCCTCAGACGTTTTTCGACGCACGAAGTATTGTTTATCCAATTGTGTAATAAAGTAGGTTATTACGACAAAGTATGCGATGGAGGCTGTTGTCGTTAATACAACTATCAAGAATATAAAATTAGCGCCAAAAGTATCCGTTAGATAAGTTGCAATATTGCTGTAATATTCTTTAAGCACTTTTGTTTTCCGTCATTGATTTAGCAGTGCATTATTTAAGTTTAAGTTGAGTTTTATGCAAGTATTCGAAGAATTGCTAGAGTGGATTTCCATCCATTGGGTAACCATAACAGTTATTTTGCATGTAAGCTCATCTCTTCTGACATCGTTGCATGTACTTTTGTTCAAAGAAAACGAGCGCACATCCCTCGCTTGGATTGGCCTTGTGATTTTCTCACCTGTTGTGGGAACGCTATTTTATTGGTTGTTTGGCATAAATCGCATCAAGCGTTTAGCGCAAAGAGAGCATCCACAAACAATCAAACAAGACTTTTGCAATCAAGAAAAACCCATTGATTTTCACGAATTACCCGAAAATTGGCATTCGTCTATCATTGCCGGATACACCATTCATCCAGTCAACTGCGTTGCAGATAATCAAATTGAGCCACTTGTTAATGGTGATACCGCTTATCCAGCGATGATCGAATCAATTGAACACGCTAAGCATTATATCGTTCTAGCAAGTTATATATTCGATTACGATCCGCTCGGAAAACAATTTGTTAATGCCTTGGCTGCGGCACATCAACGAGGGGTTACTGTGAACGTCTTATTAGACGGTATCGGAGTTGGCTATAGCTGGCGCAAATCAGATCGAGCGTTGAAGAAATTAGGCGTACAAACCGCCCGTTTTTTACCCGCAATTTCGTTTACCAGTATTCGCTTTATTAACTTAAGAAACCATCGCAAGATACTCTGCATAGATGGCGAAGTTGCCTATATCGGTGGTATGAATATAAGTAAAAATAACGTGGTTAAAAGAGCTTCACATCCGGTTGACGATATTCATTTTAAAGTCATTGGCCCCGTGATTGATCAAATAAGTCAGGTATTTAAAGAGGATTGGTTTTTTGCGACAGGATCGTTAATTCAATTTCCATCCTTCAAGCAAAACACCAATGAGCAAAAAAGCAATAACTCAGTGGTCGCTCGCGTCATTCAAGATGGTCCTGATGAGCACCACAATAGGGCGCGATGGACATTGATCAACGCTTTAGCTTGTGCAAAAACAAGCGTAAAAATAATGACACCTTATTTTATTCCAGACCAAATATTGATGACCTCACTGCATGCAGCCGCTTTGCGAGGTATATCTGTAGAAATTATTGTGCCCGAACACAGCAATATTCTTTTTGTGGACTGGGTGATGGAAGCTAATTTTCCCAGAATAACCCAGCATGGAATAAAGATTTACAAGAATAAAAGACCTTTTGACCACAGCAAAATTGTCATCATTGATGACATTTGGTCGTTCATAGGGTCAACTAATTGGGATCCGAGAAGTCTGGAATTTAATTTTGAAATCAACCTAGAGTGCTTTGATATAGATTTCAATGCTAAATTAACAGTCTTGTTTGCTTCAAAAAGAGAAAATTCTGAGCTTGTTATTGAGGATGAATTAACCCGTTTAGCGACTTACAAAAAAATTCGAAATAACCTGGTTCGTTTATTTTCACCTTATTTGTAGTTATACCCGTACAAATAATTATCTCGCTGATGCAAAATTGATACAAGGCTAAGGTTTTCATGATTAAAAGTCGTTTCATCAGGCTTGAATCCCTAAAGATTATGGGGAGCGCTCGAAAGTTAGCGATGGGACCTGACATCGAGGTATTGTTGTGGAACGTGTTTAAGTGCAAGAAAAAGGGATGGCAAGAAGATTTTGTAAAACTCATGCACAACAAAGACCTCGTTCTATTGCAGGAAGCTATTTTAAATTCTCCCTTCGATAGCTATTTTAATACGTCACTTGAGCATCAGTGGATAATGGCACGTAGTTTCAGGAACGCACGTACTAAAATAGAAAATGGCGTTAAGACTGGATCGACCGTGGCAGCAAAAAATCATCATTTTTCAGTGTCGACTCACAGTGAACCGATTACAAAAACGAAGAAAATGTTGCTGGCAACTGTGTATCCATTGAATCTTCCTGAGCAGTCCTTGCTAGTGGTTAATTCTCATATTATCAATTTTGTTTCTTTCGAAAAATTTAAAGCGCATGTAGACAAGGTTTTTCAAGCTTTAGAGCATCATGAAGGCCCTATATTGTTGGCCGGCGATTTCAATACATGGAATTTAAAAAGGTTGAAATATTTCAACAAGTTGGCACTGTCGTTTTTGTTAGAGGAGGTAGAAATGGTGCGTCAGCCAAGGCTTAACCATCTGTTTAAGCATCTTGACCATATTTACTGCCGAGGATTAGAGGTGGTTGATGTGCATGTGCATAAACACATTAAGTCATCGGATCATTTTCCAATAAGCTTATCGTTGCGGACAGTAGACACAGGCGATGCGATTTAATCGAGGGAGCAAATCAAGCTGCCCTCAAAAATTCGCTAATTTAAGTATTCACAACTGAGTTTTTGCGCATGAATAACGCTATTTTTCCCATTGCCACAGCGTTGCCGAATAGCACAACAATAACGCCAATAGCCGACAATATCGTCCACTGATAACCTTCAAACAAGGTCGAAATTGCCAATGCGATAATAGGGTACACCAATACGACGTAAGCCGCTTTGTCTGAGCCTATCTGCTGCAGTAGTTTCATGTAGGCTCCGAAGGCTAAAACAGAACCAAATAGAGCCAAATAGAGCAAGGCATAGTAGTAACTTGCCACTGTCGGCAGCGTAAAACTAGCGCCGCTGATGAATGCAAATCCAAAAGTAAAAATGAGGCTATAGCTCATTGCCCAAAAGTTCATTTGAATGACGGGTGTGCCCACATCGAGTATTTTTTCTGACACCACATTACCCACACCAGCACTGAGGAAAGAAGCTGCAGCAAACAACAAGCCTACAGTAAGCCCTTCGTTCACACTCATTGCTTCAAATTCAGGAATGAATATCATGGCGATGCCAATCAGCCCGAAAGTAGCGCCGATGACCACTTCTAAACGCATTGGTTTGCCTAACAAAACGCGACGTAAAACCACATTGATATAGATGACGCTTGAGCTTAGCAACGCCAGCAAAGCGCTTATTATATGGTGCTGTGCCGCGTACAAAAATGAATAATCTAAGGTGTAAAAAAGTATTCCAACCAGCATCAACTTTTTATGGGTCTCAAAAGGCATTCTAAGGGGAAGCTTGCGAAACCAGCACCAAAAGCCCAAAATTACTGCCGCAATGCTAAATCGAAAAGCGACAGAGACCGCAGGGTCAACAACATTAATTTGATAATTAATGGCAATCCACGTTGAGCCCCAGATCATGACTGTCGCAAGAAAGAGTAATGGATTCGACATCTACTTTTTAGCTTCTTCTACCATTTTTCTAACGTCACTTAGCAGGGCTTTTGCATCATATACAATGCCATCTTTGATCGTGTAATCAACGCCGCCTTTGCGAGTTGGCTGGTTGTTTTCATCTAACTGATAGTGCCCTGTTCCATATAACACTTTGAAATTGCGCAAGGGATTTTCTTTAATAATCACCATGTCAGCTAATTTACCAATGCTAATTGAGCCAATTTGGTCATCCATACCCAAGGCTTGGGCGCCATTCATCGTTGCAGCTTGAATCACTTCATAAGGGTTAAAACCGGCTTCGCGCAGTAACTCTAATTCGCTAATGTAGCCAAAACCGTAAATTTTGTAGATATAGCCAGAGTCAGAGCCTGTAGTAACCCGTCCACCATGGTTTTTGTAGTCGTTTAAAAATTGCATCCACAGCTTAAAGTTTTCTTTCCAAGATATTTCTTCATCGGTGGTCCAATCAAACCAGTAGGAACCATGTGCATATCTGCTTGGCTTGAAAAATTCCCATAACGTGGGCAATGTATATTCATCATGCCAGTCAGCATTGCGTTCACGCATCAAGTCACGGCTTGCCTGATAAATAGTCATGGTTGGATTAATGGTGAAATCTAACTCAATAAGTTCATCGCGAACCGCGTTCCATTTTTCAGAACCATAGGGCGCTGCTTGCTTCCATAGTTTACCGGCTTCAGAAAAACGGTCTTGTTCGTTGTTGTAGTTGTAGCTTGCGGGGTAGTTTTGAATAACTTGATCTTCGAACAGTGCTTCGGGTAGACCATACCAATGTTCCATGGTGGTTAGGCCTAATCTGGCAGAATCAAGCGCATTCATGCTCATTACGTTCAGTTGAGCGTGGTGCATCATCGTGCCCAATTTCTGCTTCTTTGCTTCATCTAAGGCTGCTTCCATGACCTTTGGTGTGGCGCCAAAGAACTTAATTCCTTTTGCGCCTTGCTTACCTGCATTTTTAACCCAATCCCGCGCTTGTTTAGCGGTAAAAATAGGCTTTTCACTGCCCATGCCGAAGCCTAAATAAGGAATGATGCGAGGAGCAACGATGGTGTTTTTGGCACTTCGTTCGGCGTGGTCAAGCACCCAATCTAGGCCATTAAAGCTGCCCGGCTCGCGCACAGTGGTAATGCCGTGGCCCAACCAGAGTTTAAAAACATACTCTGCAGGAATATTGTCTGCTGAACCACCGATGTGCCCATGCATGTCAATAAAGCCTGGCATAACGAAGTAACCCGGCAGCAACATTTCTTTATCGCCATCACGCAATATGGGGCGATTATTTGACTTGATAGGAACGCCGGGGTTGCCTACATTTACGATATTAGTAATACGGTTTTTTTCAATGACGATGTCGACAGGACCGCGGGCTGGTGCGCCTTCACCGTTAACGATAGTGACTGCGCGCAGAATTAGGCGCTCATATGGGCCTTCACCTTCACCGTCTTGTTTTGTGGGTGCTGATGCCCCAGGCGCTGCAAATGACGCGGATGCAAATAAGCTGAAAGCTATGGCAAGCGCGATTTTAGCAATTGATTTTTGTATGACTGCTTTATTTATCAGTACTTTTAAGAATACCGTGTGCTTAAAAAGAAACGTTATTTTAGCTAGCATAAGGGTCTGCCGTTTTATTATTTTGCATTAGTATACGATGAAATTAGCCAATGGTCATTGCAAGTAGCGGTATCTCAAAATTTAAAAAGAATCTGTTAATGTTGTAAATGTGTCGAATGTCATAATAGTGTATGAATATTAATTTACATAAATTAAAGCTAATAGCGTCACTATTTTGTAATATACTTAAGTCTATACTTAAAAACTGCTGCGTGGATGCGGCGTGTTTTGAAGGGTAATTTTTATTTGAACTATAGATATTCAACATCAATCAGGGACGGTTACATGCTCATCAAAAGCAGACATTTCACTATCATTCTTAGTTTGTTATTCATGCTCTCACTCACCGGCTGTGCTCAGAAGTTACCGAGTGCTGCCGTAGAGAAGGATAATCGTTTTATCTTTGCGTTCGCTTCATGCGCTCGTGAAAATCAACCTCAGCCGATTTGGACGGAAATAGCGAAGGTAAATCCTGAACTATTTTTGTATATCGGCGACAATGTTTACGCTGATGTTTACGAAGTAGATGGCAAACGCAGCATGCAACCCGTTACCACCAGAGCCAGGTTTGATGAAGCCTATGCTCAAGCCAATGCGATCCCTGAATTTGCAGCATTTAGAAAGCAAGTGCCCCTAATGCTCGGCACTTGGGACGACCATGATTACGGCAAAAATGATGGAGGTAAAGAATTTGCAATGAAAAAGGAAAGCCAACAGGCCTTCCTCGATTTCTTTGAAGTCGCAAAAGACGATCCCATGCGTCAGCAAGAGGGCGTCTACCAATCAAGAATGTTCAACGATGACGGCAGGCAGGTGCAGTTAATCATCCTTGATACACGCTATCATCGCGACGCAATTATTAAACGACTCGATGGCCGACCTAAAAATAAAGGCCCGTATTTACCTGTCACTGATGAAACGACAACTATACTGGGCGACGAACAATGGTCTTGGTTAGCACAAGAATTAGAAAAACCAGCGGATGTTCGCTTTATAGTGACCAGTATTCAAATTGTTGCTTATGAGCACGCCTGGGAGGGCTGGGGAATTTTTCCGCATGAACGTGATCGCATGTATCAACTGATCACGGACAAAAAGGCAAACGGAGTTGTGTTTCTTAGCGGTGATCGCCACTTGATGGAAATTTCCAAGGACGAGGGCCAACTCGGTCACAAGGTGCCTTATCCTATTTGGGACTTTACCTCCAGCGACATAACTAGAGATTTTGTTGAAGTTGTTGAGGATAATACGTTCAGGCAGGGCGCAGTCGTAAGAGATACTAACTTTGGCGAAGTTGTGGTTAACTGGGCAGACACCACACTAGATTCCAACATTGTATTAACCGCAAGAGATCGCAACGGTGATGTGTTAAATCAACAAACGATTTTGTTGCGTGACTTGCAAATGTAGAATCTTCGGTTATTGGTTGTAAGCAACATTTGCGCAGTGAGATTGCTGAATGCAAGTAACCTTTGCCAACAAGAAGCAGCGATAAAAAGATGAGTAGTACTTTGTCCCAAGTTAACGTTAACGTGCCTTTCGATGGAAGGCGCCTTTTATTGCAGGCAAATATTAGCAGCGTCGTTGCTTGTTTCCTGCTTATCTTGCTACTTCTTCAAAACCAACCTGACGCTAAACCAATTCAATACATGCTGCTTCTTATTGCTACATCAGCTTTATGCGTGCTGTCAGTGTATTTTTGGACGCGCTACAACCTTACTAAACGCAGTATGTTAAGCATTAATTCTGATTTTATTTCGTGGGTAAATAAGCATAAGAATGCGCGAGTTAAGTGGTCTTTTATCCGAACGGTGAATATTGTCGATTTATCTAAAAAGCTTGGGCGTTCAAAATATTTGGTTTACGACTTTGTGCTAGATGCACGAGAGTCTACGCTGCCAAGTCCAATGACTTTATATGCAAGAGACTACAAAATTTCTCATCCTGAGTTACTTGAGTTGATTGAACAAGCCGCGAAAAAATACAACTTTCAGGTGATCCTCGAGCGGATATAGTCTGACAGCGTTTTGCTAACCTGTGGATGTTGAGTATCTTGGTTAAATAAACAAATTTTTATTTTTCCTAAGGCCGGCAGGCGTTTATTTTTTAAAGTATCGAGCTCTGGCGGCACACTACTTTTTGCCAACACCGTTACTCCCAAGCCTTGTTTGATGGCGGCAATCAAGCCGTAAAGGTCAGCATTGGTGTAGCTTATTTTCCAAGCGTTGGTTTGCTGCTTTAGCTGCTGAATCACTCGAGATCTATATACGCATCCATCTGGCGCGAGCACTAAAGAAAGCTTGCTTGAATTGAGCGGCTGCTTTGCATCGCCAACCCACACCAATTCATCCTCTATGAGCAGTTCACCTTCAATTGTGTCTTCCGGATTAACGAGGGCAAGAATAAGATCAAAATCTTTTCGGTTGTTGGCATTGAGCAATTGCCGACTAAGTGCGGAAGTGACGTCCAGCGAAACGTCTGGGTAGCGGACATTGAACTCACCAACGATGCTGGGTAGTAAACGCGTCGCGAATTCGCCGGGGATGCCAAGCCTCAACCGTCCTCTAAGCTGTCCGTCTTCTAAGCGTCGGAATATGTCGTCGTTAATAGCTAGCATTTGTTTCGCTTGGTCAAACAGCCATTGCCCATCAGCATTGGCTTGATAGCGTTGTCCCACTTTATCGAAAAGCTTTTTGCCGAGCTGGTTTTCTAGCTTTTTAATTTGTAGGCTGATGGCAGGTTGTGAACGACCAAGTAATTCGCCTGCTTTGCTGTAGCCACCTAATTCTATGATGCTTACGAAGGTGCGCAAATTGTCTAACGATAGTTGTTTCATGTGTTTCTCTGATGTTTTTTGCTGTTTCCGCAATATGTTCTGTGGTTGTTTCCCGAAACATCTGCCATCACCTTGGCTGCTAAAAAGTCGCTGCGAGCACGTCCGTGTGGCGCTTGGCAATCGGCGTCCTGCCGATTGACACTTTTTAGCAGCCAAGGTGATGGCAGATACTTCTGACTATGTGCTTTGCCTTTGCGATTGGCTGTATCTGTAATTCTAATGCATTCTCGCTAATACGTCCGTGTGGCGCTTGATAATTAACGTCCTGCCGATTGACACTTTTTAGCAGCAAAGGCGTTGGTATGCGCTTCTGACTATGTGCTTGGCCTTTGCGATTGGCTGTATCAGTAGTTCTAATGCATTCTAACTAATACATTTAAAAAGTAAATGTATTCATTAAGACTTTTAATTGGATCTTATGTGTTGCCGTTTCTATACTGGGGCTATAAATTATTACTACGAGATACTGCAAATGAATACCACAGCACTTCATGGCGCGCACATTAAAGCTGGCGCAAAGATGGTTGATTTCTTTGGTTGGGATATGCCAATCAACTATGGTTCACAGATTGAAGAGCATAACGCTGTGCGCCAAGACGCAGGTATGTTTGATGTGTCTCATATGACCATTGTTGATGTTGTTGGTGCTCAGGCAAAGGATTACTTACGTTATTTGTTGGCTAATGATGTTGAAAAACTTCAGCTGAAAGGCAAGGCGCTATATAGCGGTATGCTGAATGACGAAGGTGGTGTTGTTGATGACCTCATCGTTTATCACTTTGAGTCTACTAATTATCGCTTAGTGGTTAACTCTGCGACCAAAGAGAAAGATTTGAATTGGTTGAACAAAATCGCTGACGGCTTTGATGTGTCGATCAATGAGCGTGACGAATTCGCCATGATTGCGGTGCAAGGTCCAAATGCGCAAGCGAAAGCACAGAGCTTGTTTTCTGCAGCGCAAAAAGAAGCCGTTGAGGGTATGAAGCCTTTCTTTGGTGTGCAGGCAGAAGATTTATTTATTGCAACAACGGGTTATACCGGTGAAGCGGGCTATGAAATTATGGTTCCGGTTGCGCGTGCTGAAGAGTTTTGGGACCAGTTGCTAGCAGCGGGTGTTGTGCCATGTGGACTGGGTGCTCGTGATACACTGCGTTTAGAAGCGGGTATGAATTTATATGGTCAAGACATGGACGAAACGATTTCTCCATTGGCTGCCAATATGGGTTGGACAATTACTTGGGAACCGGCTGACAGAGGCTTTATGGGGCGCAAAGCCCTAGAAGCGCAGAAAGCTGCGGGCCACGAAAAATTAGTTGGCTTGGTAATGACCGAGAAAGGTGTACTGCGCGCAGGTCTAAAAGTGATCACATCAGCCGGCGAGGGCGTTATAACCTCAGGTACATTCTCACCTACATTAGGATACAGTGTTGCTATGGCACGAGTGCCAGGAGGAACTGAAATCGGCAGCACCGTTGATGTTGAAATGCGTAAAAAATTAGTAACGGTAAGTGTTGTGAAGCCTAGCTTTGTACGTAACGGAAAAAGCGTGTTATAGGCCTAATCGAGGCATATTGTGCAGCCTCAAACAGAATTGCAGTAACAAAAACATAATTAATTATTTAACAACAGTTAGGAAAGAATATGAGCAATATACCAACAGAATTACGTTATGCCAGTACTCATGAGTGGGTTCGTTCAGAAGGTGACGGCGTATTTACCGTAGGCATCACTGAGCATGCACAAGACTTGCTTGGCGATATGGTGTTTGTTGATTTACCAGACGTTGGCGATGCTGTCGTAACGGGTGATGATTGTGCCGTTGCTGAATCAGTAAAGGCGGCTTCTGACATTTACGCGCCTATTACGGGTGAAGTTATCGAAGTAAACAGTTTATTAGAGAACTCACCAGAATTGGTAAACTCTGATGCTTTTGGTGAAGGTTGGATGTTTAAAATCCAAGCAGAAGACCCTGCTGAAGTTGAAGGTTTGATGGACGCAGAAGCTTACGGCGCGTCAATCGACGACGACTAACTCTGCACCATGCTAGATTGAATGTCAGCTTTTTAAAGCTTCATTTAATATTGCATTAGCTACTATCGCTCAATCCGAGCTTCCGCGTAAAGTGTGAAGTTCGGCATCCTTATTTTTAAATTTTGTTTTTAGGTCGCCAGTTTATGAATGATTCAAATACACCCGCTTCGTTGTTAGATTTAGAACAACCGAACGATTTTATCCGCCGCCATATCGGTCCAGGCAAGGGTGAAATGGAAGAAATGCTGTCGTTTATCGGCGCTGATTCATTAGACGATTTGATGAAGCAAACTGTACCAGCCGGTATTCGTTTGCCCGAGCCACTTAATGTGGGTGAAGCGCAAACAGAAGTGAATGCGCTTGCCGAATTAAAAGCGGTTGCAGGTAAAAACGTAATAAACCGTTCTTTCATTGGCATGGGTTACAGTAATACATATACGCCGAACGTTATATTGCGCAACGTGTTAGAAAATCCAGGTTGGTATACGGCTTATACGCCATATCAACCAGAAATTGCGCAAGGTCGTTTGCAAGCTATTCTTAACTTTCAACAGGTGACGATTGACCTAACAGGCTTGCCTTTAGCGTCGGCTTCATTGTTGGATGAAGCGACTGCTGCCGCTGAAGCGATGGGCTTAGCTAAACGCGTATCTAAAAACAAAAAATCGAATAGCTTTTTCGTGTCTAAAGGCGTTCATCCACAAACACTCGACGTTGTTCAGACACGCGCCGACATGTTTGGTTTTGAAGTTATCGTTGGCGAAGCATCTGAAGCGTCAAGTCACGATGTGTTTGGTGCATTGTTGCAGTACCCAAGTTCAACGGGTGAAATCAAAAATATCACACAAATTATTGCCGACGTACAGGCGAACAAAGGCATTGTAGCTGTTGCGTCTGACTTAATGGCGTTGACGATGCTGACACCTCCGGGTGAGCTTGGTGCCGACGTGGTACTAGGCAGTGCGCAGCGTTTTGGCGTACCAATGGGATACGGCGGTCCACATGCAGCATTTTTCGCAACAAGAGACGATTATAAGCGCTCTTTGCCTGGTCGAATTATTGGTGTGTCAAAAGACACTCGCGGGCGTCCAGCATTGCGCATGGCACTGCAAACACGTGAACAGCATATTCGCCGTGAAAAGGCCAACTCAAACATTTGTACCGCGCAGGTATTGCTCGCAAACATGGCGTCTTTCTTCGCTGTGTACCACGGCCCTGTGGGTCTAAGCACTATTGCCAATCGTATTCATCGTTTCGCTGATATCTTGGGAGCGGGTTTAGTTAGTAAAGGTGTTGAGTTAGCGCATGACACTTGGTTTGATACACTTACCGTGAAAGTAGCGAACAAATCTGAAACCTTAGAAAAAGCGTTAGAGAAAGGCATGAACTTGCGCGCCGATCTTGAAGGCACCGTCGGTATCAGTTTAGATGAAACAACCACTCGCCAAGATATTCTTGATTTGTTTGACGTACTCATCGGAGAAGGTCACGGACTCAGTGTTGAAACACTTGATTCTGATATCATTGCGAATGGCTCAACCTCTATACCACAAGAATTAGTGCGTACTAGCCCATTTATGACGCATAAAGTATTTAACAGCTATCATTCAGAAACCGAAATGCTGCGCTATATCAAGTCGCTTGAAAATAAAGACTTAGCGTTGAACCACAGCATGATTTCATTAGGCTCTTGCACAATGAAATTGAATGCGGTGGCAGAAATGATTCCAGTAACGTGGCCGGAATTCGGTCAATTGCACCCATTCGCGCCACTCAATCAAGCGCTTGGTTACAAGCATATGATTGACGAACTCAGCGACTGGTTAATTAACATCACCGGCTATGATTCATTGTCTATGCAGCCAAACTCAGGTGCACAGGGTGAATATGCTGGTTTGCTTGCGATCACTCGTTATCACGCGAGCCGCGGTGACAGCCACAGAAACGTTTGCTTAATTCCACAGTCGGCGCATGGCACAAACCCTGCTTCAGCACAAATGTTGAGTTTAAAAGTAGTTGTGGTTAACTGTGACGCAAAGGGGAATGTAGACCTAGCTGACCTTCGTGCGAAAGCCGAAGAGGTTAAAGATAACTTGAGCTGCGCGATGATCACATACCCGTCTACACATGGTGTATATGAAGAAACAGTCAAAGAAATTTGTGACATAGTGCATGAATTTGGCGGTCAGGTTTATATGGACGGCGCAAACATGAACGCTCAAGTAGGTGTAACATCGCCTGGCTTGATTGGCTCTGACGTGTCGCACTTAAACTTACACAAAACCTTCTGTATTCCTCATGGTGGCGGCGGTCCTGGTATGGGTCCTATTGGCGTTAAAGCGCATTTAGCACCGTTCCTACCAAGCCACAGTGTGATCGGCTTAGAAGCGGGTGGCACAGGTGAAGATTTAGGCAGCAATGGCGCTATTTCAGCAGCACCATGGGGCAGTGCGTCTATTCTTCCTATCAGCTACATGTACATCAAAATGATGGGCAGTGAAGGCTTGAAGAAGGCCACCGAAGTTGCGATTTTGAACGCAAACTACATTGCACAGAAATTGGAAGGTCATTATCCAATTCTTTATAAAGGCAATAATGGTCGCGTCGCTCACGAATGTATTATTGACTTGCGTCCTTTGAAAGAAGCCTCTGGTGTAACCGAAATGGATGTAGCAAAACGCTTAAACGACTATGGTTTCCACGCACCAACAATGAGCTTCCCAGTAGCCGGCACGCTCATGATTGAGCCGACAGAATCAGAAGCCAAAGTAGAGCTAGACCGATTCATTGAAGCAATGGTGTCTATCCGTCACGAAATTGCCAAAGTAGAGTCGGGCGAGTGGGATGCAATTGATAACCCTTTGCATAACGCACCGCACACATTGGCTGATATATGCGATAACAATTGGAACAGAAGCTACGATCGTCAGTTGGCTGCTTACCCAGTTGACGCAGTGGCGAAAGATAAGTTTTGGCCAACGGTTAACCGTATCGATGACGTTTATGGCGACAGGAATTTAATTTGTTCTTGTCCAGATCTGGATTCTTATCGGGATTTTGCTGAGTAGTGTTAGTTTTAAATAAAGTTTGTGAAGGGGCCTAAGGGCCCTTTTTTTTATAAAAATGTTCGCTCTTGTTGGCCGGTCGGGGTAAGAAAATTTAAGTATGTTTTAAATTAGACTTGGTCTACTTGTCACTTTTCTAAGAGCGATCACCGATCACTACAGTTGTTTATGTCAAGGTCGGCTAGACGGCAATAGCTGCCGTTGGTCGTTCAATTGCGCAGTAACAGTTTTTTGCCATTTTCTGCATTCACCATTCAATAAAACTACTTTTCATTACAAAAGCGGCTTTTTAAGCTAAGACAAGATCCCGTTTGATGTCGAAAAACAATAACAGTCATCGCCTGCATTCATTACAGCTGGTTGTAGAACAAGTTTGTTCAAGCATCAGAACGACTACACTAACATTAAAATTTGAGCCTTTTGGGCATTTAGCAAGAGATTATGATTATTAAGGAACATGCACTCAGTCAAAAAATCGTTGAGACTTAGTAATGATTAAATGTTATTGCTGGTTAATAGTCGCTTTCTTCCGCACTGAATGGTTGACAGTGCTTTGTCGAACCAATTCAAAAAACACTTTGACCATTCAACACTTTCCATAAATACTACAGTTGATAATTTAAAAAGATAACTGAACACTATCAATGTTGATTTAGTACGTTTTTACAATTAAGTAGAGTCGCGAGCCATCAGTTTAACAGCAGTGTTAAATGGAGTATCACCAAATTTACTGAATAAGGGCAAAACATTATGACAACAAGGCTATCTAGTTGCTTGCAACTAGAATCGAATGATTTGATAGCGGTCATGGAAGCAAGCATTGGTCATTTAGCGCAAATTGTAATTATTACTAACAACCCAAATATTGATAAAAACGGATTGAAAATCCTTTATGTGAATGAGGCTTTTTCTCGCATTAGCGGCTACTCATCAGAGGAGGTTATTGGTCAAAAACCGTCTATTTTGCAAGGCCCAGATACTTCTCCAGAAGCATTAGTAAAAATCCGAGAGGCAATAAAAAACGAAAAACCTTTTCGTTGCGAAATGCTCAATTATTCTAAAAGTGGAAAGGAATACTGGATAGATTTAAATCTAACACCTTTATCTATCGATGGTAAATCATGTGATTTTTATATCGGGCACTCTTTTGAAATTACCCACTATAAACAATCACGAAAAATTGCAGCAGAAAAAGAAGAAAGCTTAGATTTCGTCTTAGCGTCAGCAGGTTTAGGTTATTGGGATATTGACTTAATAAACAATCAGACTAATCGTTCTTTAAGGCATGATAACTTATTTGGTCACGCAACAATGCTGGATGAATGGAGCTACGAAACGTTCCTATCTCATATTATTGATGAAGATAAAAGCAGCGTAGACGCAGTTTTCAAGGGAACGATGAGTGTTGGTGGGGATTACGACGTTGAGTTTAGATGCCGTTGGCCAGATGGAAGTATTCATTGGTTATGGTCAAAGGGACGTTTTATTGCGAATGAACATAATGAGGTAGTCAGAGCCGCAGGCATTTTGGCCGATATTGATGAAAAAAAGAACGCTCAACAAGAAATATACAACCTCGCTTATACAGATGAGTTAACGCAACTGCCAAATCGCGCCGCATTTAAACAACGGTTAAAAAATCTGCTACTGAGGAAAACGGATAACGCGGCCTATCATGCATTGTTATTCTTAGACCTTGATGACTTTAAAGTCATTAATGACACCTTAGGTCATGACATAGGAGATGCTTTGTTAGTGAGTATCGCCAAGCGCTTCATGACCAGCTTATCAAAGGTAAACATCATTTCTCGGTTTGGTGGTGATGAATTTGTGATGTTAGTTGAATCAATAAGTTCTAACGCGGAAATTGCGTACCGAAAAGCAGAGGAAGTTGCTGGCGTTATTAATGATATTTTTAAGCAGCCATTCTATTGTAAAAATCAAGAGTTCTATAGCAGTGTGAGTGTTGGTATCACGCTCTTTAGTGGTGCCGTAAATAATAAGTATGAACTTCTCAAACAAGCTGATTTGGCTCTGTACCATGCTAAATCTTGTGGTAAGAACACCTATCGTTTCTTTGATGAATCATTGCAGTTAGACTTAATCAGACGAACTGAGCTCGAAAAAGATTTGAGAAACGCCTTAGTCAGAGATGAATTATTTCTTGTATACCAACCGAAAGTGGACGCTAACAATAATATGGTGGGAGCGGAGGCTTTAATTAGATGGCTCCACCCAACACAGGGGCTTATTTCTCCAATCGAATTTATTCCACTGGCCGAAAATACTGGGCTAATAGTTCCTATTGGGGAATGGGTATTAAAGGAAGCAATAAGATTTATTAAGACGTGGTCTAACATAGAAGTATCAGCAGAATTTAAACTGTCTATTAATATCAGTCCGATTCAATTTAACCATGAACGCTTTGTCGAACGGTTTAGTTTTTTATTGAACGAATTGGGGCATCAAGCAGATAGGCTGATATTAGAAATTACTGAAACCACTGTTATTGAGAACCTTGATGATTCGATGGTGAAAATGAATATTCTTAGAGAGTTTGGAGTCACGTTTTCATTGGACGACTTTGGCTCAGGATTCTCGTCGTTAAATTACCTCAAAATGCTACCCATAAATGAGATTAAAATAGACAAATCGTTTATTGACGATATCGTCGATGACAGACGAAATGTGGTTATACTGGATGCAATCATAAATATTGCGACGGGACTTGATTTGAATTTGGTCATCGAAGGCGTCGAGTCTATTGAGCAAGTCAGCTTGCTCAACACCCTGGGCGCTGAGGTTTATCAAGGGTTTTATTTTAGTAAGCCGCTTTCTGAGAATAACCTAGTAAACTTCATCGCAACTCATCGGCAGTAATTATTTTGAGATATTTTGGTGACAAACTCCGGCCGCTGTCAGTCAAACCGTAAACGCTTTTGTCTACATTCTGCTAACTGCCATTTTTTGCCTAAGGCAGCTGAACGGCATTTGCAGACATACGAATTTTAAATTAGATTCGTTACGATTTTCACAATAACCTAAATTAAAAGATTTCAAGTATATTAAGTTTCAACAAATTCCTCTGCGCAATATCAACGTTAGTGAGAAAAAGCGGACAGTCGTCCGCTTTCATTAATCAATATCAAATGGGCTGACTGCCCCTGATGAATGCTGTCCAATCACGTGGGTATAAATTTGAGTTGTTCTCAAGTCGTTATGCCCCAGTAGCTCTTGCACTGTGCGAATATCAGCTCCGGCAATTAGTAGTTGAGTAGCAAAAGAATGCCTGAATGTATGGGCAGTTACATGCTTTGTAACACCCGACTTCTTAACCGCTAGTTTTAATGCCTTTGCCAAGGCAGTGCTGTGGAGATGATGTCGGCAGTAATATCCATCATAAGGATGTTCGCAACGGCTCGTGGATGGGAATAAGTATTGCCATTTGAACTCTTTCACAGCGTAGGGGTACTTTCGGGCTAGGCTCGGCGGTAAACTTGTCATTCCATTGCCTTCGGCAATATCCTTCATGTGTATAGCGCGTACTCTTTCTATCTGTGCTTTTAATGGCTCTATCAACTTCTTAGGTAACATTGTGGTGCGATCTTTGCCGCCTTTTCCTCGAAATACAAAGACAGTTTTAGCCTCTAAATCGATATCCTTAATGCGTAATTTTAGTAATTCCGTTTTGCGCAGTCCGCTGCCGTATAGCAATGAAAACATTAGTTTGTACTTAGGCGTCATCAATTCAATGATAGACAGCGCTTCTTTGTGCGAAAGTACAGTAGGAACCCGAGTAGGCGCTCTCGCTCTTACTGCATCAGGTAGCAGTGTTAACTCCCTTTCGAAGATATGCTTATACATAAATACAATGGCGCACACCGCCAAGTTTTGAGTAGAGGAGGTAACTTGTCGATTAACCGCGAGGTGAGTCAGGAATTGGGTCACCTCTTGCTCACCAAGGTCTTTAGGATGGCGTTTCTGATTGAACAAAATAAAACGCTTTATCCATAAAAGATAGGTTTTTTCGGTTTGAATTGAATAGTGCTTCGTTCTCATGACATGTCGAATACTTTCTAAAAATGGTGAATTAGCCATCATTGACTCCTTTTTAGTATGATGTGGTTACTGAAAATGCTCAGCAATCCACATCTTACAAAGATGGAGATAAAGCTACAGGCTATATAAGACAGGGGTTTAGCTTAATTTAATCACTGTTGTTACTATGAATTCATTGTAACAACAGTGATTTACGAACTTACTTGCTTTAGGCTATTGTTTTATATCGATTAATTAAGAAACAGCGTGTGCGGTTACTATGAATTCATAGTAACAACAGAATAAAGTGGTGGAAATTATTATCAAAAAGAGGGTAAGCTATTGATAATAAATAAGTATGGAAAGTTTACAAAATGACTACAGCCCGATGTTACTATGAAGTCTTCATAATAAGTTGTTAGATGCACTAAGCACATAATTGCTCACAGCCAAACTATCAGGTCAAGTCTGCTTTTATTATTTTTAAGCGTGCATAATAAGCCCTACACAAATTGGGAGATATATCATGAAAGGCTGGCTTTTTCTTGCTATCGCAATAGTTGGCGAAGTAATCGCAACATCCGCATTAAAATCTAGCGAGGGCTTTACTAAGCTTGCCCCATCCGCCGTTGTCATAATCGGTTATGGCATCGCATTTTATTTTCTTTCTCTGGTTCTGAAATCCATCCCTGTCGGTGTTGCTTATGCAGTCTGGTCGGGACTCGGCGTCGTCATAATTACAGCCATTGCCTGGTTGCTTCATGGGCAAAAGCTTGATGCGTGGGGCTTTGTAGGTATGGGGCTCATAGTTAGTGGTGTAGTAGTTTTAAACTTGCTTTCCAAAGCAAGTGCTCACTAATAAACTCAGTCATCTAATCGGGTAGCCAGAGGTCTCTAACCTCCAGCCCCCACAACACCCTGCATGCGGCTCCGCACAGGGCGTTTCACTTAGGATGATGAAGCGCGATCCATCCATCACGCAATGAATAAAGCCCTTCGGATTTTAAGTAATCAAGTGACAAAGCTTGATTAACCCCCGGAGTTTTAGCACTGCGCCATGGCCCTTTGCTGGTGATACCACAAGCAACTGCGGCCTGAACATGCACACCCAATCTCATTAAATTTCTCACTTTAGTACGCGGCTTTCGCCACTGTCGCCAGTAGGCCATTCGGACTCTGCGCCTGATCCAATGATCTAGATCTACGCATCGTTGATACCCACTAGCGATGCCAAAGTAGTTTATCCAGCCACGTAAATATTGGCTGATTTTAAAAAGTTGGTAATGCATAGACACGCCCCAATTGCGGTTCGTTAACCGTCTGACTTGTTGCTTAAATTTCAGCACTGTCTTCGGGTGCCAATGAATGCGGCCTCCCTTGAATGTGAACCCAAGGAATTTACTTTCACTGGTTTTAACGACGTGGCTTTTGACCGAGTTAACGATCAGTTTCAAGCGGTGACTCAGGAATCTGCTGATACTGCTCAGCACGCGTTCACCCGCACGAGGAGACCTTACCAATATGGTGAAGTCATCCGCGTAGCGAGCAAACTTGTGGTCTCGCTTCTCAAGCTCTTTGTCCAAAGGGTCGAGCATGATGTTCGCCAATAACGGCGATAAAGGCCCGCCTTGTGGAACACCTTCTCGGCTTTCACTATAAAACTGGTTATCGATAACCCCAGCTCGCAAGTAGCGTTTAATCAATTTAAGCAATCGCTTATCCTTCACTTTATAGCCAAGGTAAGTCATGAGTAAATCGTGGTCAACGCGGTCAAAGAACTTAGACAAATCGACATCAACTGCAAAACGGCGTCCCGTTTTAATGATGCCTTGTACCTGTTTCACTGCTTGTTGCCCATTTCGGTTTGGCCTAAACCCAAAACTGTTGTCTGAGAAGGTTGGGTCGAAGATGGGCGTTAACACTTGAGCAATAGCTTGTTGGATAACCCTGTCGACGACAGTGGGAATACCTAATTGGCGTTTACCGCCATCGGGTTTATCAATTTCCACGCGTCTAACAGGTGAAGGTTGATATTGTCCTGAGCGAAGCTCAGTCATAATACGTTTCCAGTTACCCTCTTTTGCCCAAGCGGGGAAGTCATCAATGGACATGCCATCAATGCCAGCGGCCCCTTTGTTGGCTCGGACTCGTTTCCATGCAGCCATAATATTGGCTGATTGAAGTGCGAGTCCAAGTAAATCTGCACTAAAGGCTGGCTGCTCATCAATACGCTGAGTCACGTCATTACCGGTCGGTATTCGTGTATTCAAGTTCAATAAGGCTCCTCCTTTGTTCTAAATGTTCAGGCCTTCACCGTGTCCCAGCCATTACGATGGGCGTTTGGCTACTATGCCGTCTGCTGACTTCTGCTTAATCACTTGCAAGGTTGCCCCTGAAAGCGCTGTCGGTTTTCATCATATTCGCTCCTTTGAGTTGATGAGACCCAAAGACCAAGGCACTTGTATACCAGAGCCTGACTGGTGGTTTACCGATCGCTTGTTAAGCAGATCTCCCCAGATAAGAGCATGAACTTTCCCTGCACTGCTGCATCATTTACGGTAGCCGTTAAGTCACATGGCTTCGTCGTCTTGTGCCAACTCGCCTCCAGCCTACGCCTCATATGATGTTCTTATTCATCAGCTCGCAGATTTGCGTCCGGCTTCCTTCAGACTATCCCTCGCGGTTTAGCCCTTGCCATTCGCTAGTAGTTATCGTTTAATAACCAATAAGTTAAGTAAACGGTGACTTTCCTACAGAGGACTTTCACCTCATTAGTTCATGCCCATGCTGGGCGTACACAAAACCATGAACCGGATTTGTGGAAGAGCGTCACAAGCCGGTTATGGAAAGTGTTGAGTGTCCGCTAACGAGAACATACTTAATTCACCAAACATTCCAGTTTCTTCAATCAATAACACTACTTGATCTTGCGCATATCAAACATTGAAGCAATCCACAGATTTTTGAACGTCCGGAAACTTGAAGGTTATCTGCTAACTGTCCACCCAGTAAAGCCTCACTTTGCCTCAGTGTTTAAGGACAGATGGCGGATAATGGCAGAAGGACGGAACCGCGGTGGGTTACCTTTGATGCATGACTATGGGG